>Ga0247783_1000613_pt1 | contig 11285 bp, 9 predicted proteins | sample UWRJL064202C5_FD_179911 | JGI IMG/M metagenome (GOLD analysis project Ga0247783, IMG submission 179911) | Plant litter microbial communities from Arlington Agricultural Research Station in Wisconsin, United States - UWRJ-L064-202C-5 | ecosystem: Environmental > Terrestrial > Plant litter >...
TGCGTCACCGCGAAGTTCGTCCACAGGCTGAACGCGTCCTTCGCGACTTGCGGGAACACGTTGCCGTTGTTGGCGGAATTCGCCGCGACCGGCCCGTTGTCGGTGAGGATCGGTCGCAGGTGCGTATAGCCGGCGAACATCAGCCAGCGCTCGGTGATGTTGCCGCTCACGCCGATCTCCACCCCGTCGACCTTCTGGCTGCCGACGAGCTGGTTCGTGCCGTCCGCGAGCGCGACACGCGCGTTCTGCTTCTTCATGTGGAAGACCGCGCCGGACAACGACAGCGCGCCCTGCATCAGGTCGAGCTTGCCGCCGAGCTCGTAGGCCTTCGTCCGCTCGGGGCTCAGATCGGTATTCGTGATCGCGAGGTTCTCGCTGCCGTCGTTCAGGCTCAGGCCCGACGGCGACGACGCGGTCGAGTACGACGCGTAGATGCTCGCGTTCTCGACCGGCTTGTAGACGACGCCGCCTTGCCAGTTCACGAACTTCGACTTGTTGCGAAGCGCCAGCTCGGGCACGCGGGCACCGATCGGGTAGCTCGTCGTGATCGGCAGACCGGTCGTCGGGCTGATCGTGCCGAAGTTCACTGCCGCCGTGCCGTTGTTGATGTAGGACGGCGTAATCTGCCGCGTCCGGTAGTCGTCGAAGCGCACGCCGCCGTTGACGAGCCATTGCTTCGTGATCTCGATCGTGTCGAGCGCGTAGACCGACGCGATGTTGGTCGTGCCCTTCGTCACGGTATTGGACTTGTAGTAGCGGCCGGTCCAGTTGTCGAGCGGATTCGGATCGTTGACGGTCGTGCAGTCGCCGGTCGCGAACAGGGCGGGGACGCAGACCCGACTCGTCGTGCCCGTGCCGGTGACCACGACGTAGGGATCATTCTTCGTCGTCTCCTTGCTGAACTCGGCGCCTGCGATGAAGTTGTGCTTGAACGGACCGGTGTGCGCCTCGCCGAGGAAGTCCGTCTGGTTCGTCAACGTGACGGTCCGCGAGTCGCGCGACTTCGAGGAACGGAACAGCGTTCCGTTCGCGACGTTCCCCGAGCTGTCGTCCGGATTGCTGACGATGTACTTGTTCTGGGAGCCGCCGTAGCGCGTCGTGTTGACGACCTTCATCCCGTTGCCGAAGTCGTGCGATGCGATCACCGTCCCGATGTCCGCGCCGGTCTGCTTGAAGTCGCGTGACTTGAGTCCGTAGAAGTGATCGGGGTCCGTGTCGATGGGACTGTCGGGATGACTCTTCGAGCGGTTCGACGACAGCGAGTACGGGATGCCGTAGTCGGGCATGTCGTTCGTCTGCAGGTGATAGAGCGACACCGTCACCTTCGTCGGCGACGTGAGACCGAACGTGATCGACGGCGCAAAGCCCCAGCGCTGCAGGTCGACCTCGTCGCGGCCGGCCACGTTGCTGCTGAAGCCCATCGCGTTCAGGCGGATCGCGACGTCCTCGGAGAGCTTGTAGTTCGCGTCGATCGTGGCGCGCTTGTACTGGTCCGTGCCGAGACCGAGCGTGCCGCTCGTGAAGTTCTCGTTCTTCGGCAGCTTCGTGACGAGGTTGATGCTGCCGCCGACGGAGCCCCGGCCCGAATACGCACCGCTCGGTCCCTTGTAGATCTCGATCGATTCGATGTCGAAGGTCTCGCGCGTCTGCGAACCCGTATCGCGAACGTTGTCGACGAACAGGCTCGACGTCGCGTCGTAGCCGCGGATGAACGGACGGTCGCCGGCGGGCGTGCCGCCTTCGCCGGCGGCGAACGTGATGCCGGGAGTCGTCCGCAACGCCTCGACGAGCGTCGTCGAATTGCTCTCCTTGATGACCTGGCCCGGGATCACCGTCACGGATTTCGGCGTGTCGAGCAAGGGGGCGGTGAGCTTCGGCGAACTGGCCTTCTCGGTCTTGTAGCCCTCGTCGAGCTCCTGGGCCGTGACCTTGACTTCGAGATTCGGCGCGGTCGTCGTCGTCGCGGGCGTGCTTCCGGTGGTTTGAGCGAGAGCGACGCCGCTCGTCATCGTCAGCAGGGCGGCAGCGATCGGGTTGAAGGCAAAGATTCGGCGGCGGTGATGCATGATTTCCTTATCGGACGGAGGCAGAAAGAGGGCGGCGCAGCGTAACAAGAACGATTCGCATTTGCAAATTGTGACGACTCCGTCTCTATGACGGCGGGCGGGATTCCGGTCCCGTTTCGCTCGATTTGCCCTGCGTCAATAAAAATCGTTATCATTTGCGTCCAGTCGTTCCTGCTCCATCCTCCATGTCCACGGCGTTACGCCAACCTCTCGCGACCGCGGTCGCATCGCCGCTCGCGGGCGTCGCGCCCACCGGGGCGGCGCGTTATCGCCCGACGGCGCGCCGCGAGGCGCCGCGCTGGCTGTCGTTCGCGATCATCGCCGCGCTGCATGTCGCGGCACTCGCGGCGCTGTTGCAGGTCGACTCGGTCCGTCAACAGATCGCAGAGTCCGCTCCGATCTTCGTGAGCCTGATCACGCCGCCGGCGCCGAAACCGGCCGAGGTCAAGCCGCCGCCCGCTTCGAAGCCGATCGAGCGGCCGCGAATGATCGCGACCCCGCGGCCTTCGCCGTCGCCGATGCAGGCGCCGCCGATGGACGAGCCCGTCGTCGCGCAGCCGCCTCAGCCGTCGCCGGCGCCGACCGCGAGCGTCGCGGTCCCCGCGCCCGCGCCGGTCGTGTCGACGCCGCCGCGCTTCACCGGCGCCGGCCTCGACAACCCGCAAGCCGAGTACCCGCTGATGTCACGCCGCCTGAAGGAAAGCGGGCGCGTCGTGCTGCGCGTCCTCGTCGATCCCGCCGGTCGGCCGGACAAGATCGAACTCGATCGCAGCAGCGGCTTCACGCGGCTCGACGAGTCCGCGCTGGCCGCCGTCCGCCAGTGGCACTTCATCCCAGCGCGCCAGGGCGACCAGGCCGTCGCCCAGTGGGTCAACGTTTCCATTCCCTTCGAGCTCACCCGCTCCTGACCGATGCAACCCGAATCCGCTCTCGGCTTTTCCCATTTCCTCGCGGCCAGCGACGGCGTCGCCCGCGTCATCCTCATCCTGATGGCCGTCGCCTCGGTCGTGAGCTGGTATCTGATCCTCACGAAGGCCTTGTCGAACTGGCTCGCGCGTCGTCGCGGCGAACGCTTCCTCGACTTCTTCTGGAACGCGCCGTCGATCGACGCGGTCGGCGTGAAGCTCGAAGAGCAGCATCCCGACGAACCGTTCTCGCACCTGACCTATCACGGCGTCGTCGCGGGACGCCATCACGAACGTCATCGCGGCGCGAACCTCGAGTCGTCCGGCAGCTTCGACGACTTCATCACGCGCACGTTGCGAAGGACGATCGACGAGGAGACCGCGCGCGTCGAGTCGGGTCTGACGGTGCTCGCATCGATCGGATCGACCGCGCCGTTCGTGGGACTGCTCGGCACGGTGTGGGGCATCTATCACGCGCTGGTCGCGATCGGCATGTCGGGCGCGGGAACGCTCGACAAGGTGGCCGGCCCCGTCGGCGAGGCGCTGATCATGACGGCGATCGGCCTGACGGTCGCGATCCCCGCGGTACTCGGCTACAACTTCCTCGTGCGTTCGAATCGCTTGATGCTCGCGCGCCTCGACGCGTTCGCGCACGACCTGCTCACGTTCCTGACGACCGGCGCGCGCTTCGATGCACGCTACGACGGCGTCGCGAACGTGGCGCCATTGAAGCCGCTGGCCACTGCGCCGCAGCGAGGCTGACGTGGCCTTCGGCAGCTTCAACAAGTCGGGCAATACCGCGCCGATGGCGGAGATCAACGTGATCCCCCTCGTCGACATCATGCTGGTGCTGCTCGTGATCTTCATCATCACGGCACCGCTGCTGACGAATGCCGTGAAGATCGACCTGCCGCACGCGTCGAGCCAGACGAATCTCACGAAGCCCGACAACATCCAGCTCGCGATCGACGCCGATGCGAACGTGTACTGGAACGGCGAGAAGCTGGATCGCGCCGCGATGATCTCGCGCATGCGATCGGTCGGAAAGGCGGAGCCGGTCCCCGAGGTCCACCTGCACGCCGATCGCAACACGCGCTACGAGACGGTCGCGGACGTGATGGCGGAGGCGTCGAAAGCCGGCTTGTCGCGGATCGGCTTCGTCTCCGACCCGCGGCCTGCGGCTCCCTGACCGCCGACGTGGCCAGCGTCCTTGCCGGGTCGGCGGACTCGAGCTCGCCGCCCGCGAGTCGCCGCGCCTATTGGCTGCGAACGCTCTACCAGTGGCACTGGCTGAGCTCGGCGGCTTGTCTCGTCGTTCTGCTGGTCTTCGCGGTGACGGGCATCACGTTGAATCATGCCGCGTCGATCGAGGCGAAGCCGCGCGTCGTCACGCGCAGCGGAATCCTTCCGCCCGAGTTGCTGGCAACCGTCCGGGCCGCGAGACACGACGGCAAGGGCGCGTTGCCGCGGCCGCTCGTCGACTGGCTCGCGACGACGTTTTCCATCGCGCCGCGTGCGCGCGAAGGCGAATGGTCGGAACGCGAGGTCTACATCGCGTTGCCGCGACCCGGCGGCGACGCCTGGGCGACGGTCGCCCTCGACAACGGACGCGTCGAGTACGAGCTCACCGATCGCGGCTGGGTCGCCTACCTCAACGATTTGCACAAGGGGCGCAACACCGGCGGCGCATGGGCGTGGTTCATCGACGTCTTCGCGGCCGCCTGCCTCGTCTTCGCCGGCACCGGCCTCTGCCTGCTCTACCTGCACGGTCGATCGCGCGCTTCGACGTGGCCGATGGTCACGCTCGGCGTCGTGCTGCCGCTCCTCGTCCTGATCCTCTTCGTCCATTGATCGTGAATCCTTCATGTTGAAGCAACTCGCCGCTGCGCCGCTCCTCTTGGTCGCCACCATCCCCGTCGCGAACGCGGCCGAGCTCTCGCTCAAGATCGAGATCCCGAAGCTCACGGTCGCGGAGTACCACAAGCCCTACGTCGCAGCTTGGATCGAGCGCGACGACGGTTCGGTGGTCTCGACCGTCGCGCTCTGGTACGAGGTCCGCTCGCGCAACAACGAAGGCGAGAAGTATCTGAAGGACCTGCGTCAATGGTGGCGTCGGACGGGACGCGACATGAAGGTGCCCGCCGACGGCATCACCGGCGCGACGCGCACGCCGGGCGAGCAACAAGTCGTCGTATCGGAAGGCAAGGTGGCGTTGCCGACGTTGACCGCCGGCAAGTACAAGCTCGTCGTCGAAGCGGCGCGCGAGGGCGGCGGGCGCGAGTCGCTCGCGTTGCCCTTCTCGTGGCCCGCGACCGGCGCCGTCGCGAGCGCGCAAGGCAAGGAAGAGCTCGGCAACGTCTCGTTGAACGTTCAGTGAGGGTCACGATGAATCGCACGTCACGCATCGCGCTCGCGGCTTGCGCACTATGCTTCGCCGCCGGGGCCCAGGCGCATCGCCCGTTCCTCGTTCCGTCCACGACCGTCCTGTCGGGGGGCGAGGACTGGGTGACGGTCGACGCCGCAGTCTCGAACGATCTCTTCTACTTCAATCACCAGCCGCTCAACGTGGACACGCTGCAGATCATCGCGCCGGACGGATCCTCGTTGAAACCGGAGAACCTCTCGAAGGGCAAGTTCCGCAACACGTTCGACGTCCACCTCGTGGCGGCCGGCACTTATCGCATCACCGCAGGGGCGAGCTTCGTGTTCGCGAACTACGAGCTCAACGGCGAGAAGAGGCGCTGGCGCGGGACCGCGGCGACCCTCGCCACCGAGATTCCGAAGGGGGCGGAGAAGCTCGAGGTGACTGAGGGCAGCAATCGGGTCGAGACCTTCGTCACGTCGGGCAAGCCGACGGTGACGGCGTTCAAGCCGACCGGGACCGGGCTCGAACTGCAGCCGGTGACCCAGCCGACGGACCTGATCAGCGGCGAGAGCGCGACGTTCCGGCTGCTCCTCGACGGCAAGCCGGCCCCCAACCTCAAGGTCATCGCGGTTCCGGGTGCGACACGCTACCGCGATCGCCAGGACGAGATCGCGACGACCACCGACGCCGAAGGTCGCTTCACGTTCAAATGGCCCGTCGCCGGCCTGTGGTGGATCAACGCCAGCACGCGCGACGAGCACGTGTCGATCCCGCAGGCCAAGGAGCGACGCGCGAGCTACGCCGCGACGCTCGAGGTCATGCCGAACTGAGCGGGGCGCGCATGCGCATGGAGCGCTTCCCGAGCGAGCGCCGCGTGCTGATCCCGCACGCGATCGGCGGCGTGCCCCTGCGGCCCGGGTTCGTCGACGCCGCGGTGCAGACCTTGTCCGGAATTACGATGGGGACCACGTGGTCGATCCGCTGTCTCGCGGATGCGCGCGCGGGCGAGCGTCATCGCGACGCGGTCGTGCACCTGCTCTCCGATCTCGTCGCCGACTTGAGCAACTGGGAAGCGGACTCCGCGTTGTCGCGCTTCAACCGAGCACCGCTCGACCGGTGGCTTCCGCTGCCGGCTTCGCTCGTCGAGGTCCTCGATGGAGCGGCGCGGGTGTTCACCCGGAGCCGCGGCGCGTTCGATCCCGGCGTCGGCGCGCTTGTCGCGCGCTGGGGCTTCGGTCCGTCGGGGACCACCCCGATCGACGACGACGAAAGCTCGCTCGCACGCGTCGAGCTCGACGTCGTCAACCGTCGCGCCCGCAAGAGCGGCCCCGTCGCGCTCGACCTGTGCGGAATCGCCAAGGGGTATGCGGTCGATCGCGTCTCGCAGCTACTGGACGCGCGCGGCGCGCCGCACCACCTCGTCGAGATCGGCGGCGAGTTGCGGGGCAACGGCGTGAAGGCCGACGCGACTCCGTGGTGGGTCGCCCTCGAACGTCCGCCCGTCGCGCCTGACGACGCCCAGGAGACCTTCGTCGCGCTCCACGGCTTGTCCATCGCGACGTCCGGAGACTATCGACGACGGGCATCGCGCGACGGCATAACGTATTCGCACACGATCGACCCGTTCACGCGCGCGCCGCTCGCGAACGGCGTCTGCGCGGTCACGGTGGTCGACACGGATTGCATGTTCGCCGATGCCCATGCGACGGCGATGATGGTGCTCGGTCGCGAGCGCGGACTCGCGTATGCGCACGAAGCGAAGCTCGCAACGATCGTTCATGTGCGCGGCGACGATGCCCGCCTCGAATCGCACACGAGCCCTGCGTTCGACGCACTCGTGGCGTGAGCGCGCGTTCGGACCGGTCGCGCCTCGGCAACGCGCTCGTCGTCGTCCTGTTGGCGGCGCTCGCGGCGGGCTGGTTCGCGCTGATGGCGGGCGACGAGGTCGGCGGCGTCCCGAGCGCGTCGCTGATCGAAGCCGCCGGCGTGCTGCTCGTCTTCGTCGTCGTGGTCCTGGTCTTCACGTCGCGTCGTCACGCGCCGGTGCCCGACGGTGCGGATTTCCTGATCGTCTTCGCGAGCCAGACCGGCTTCGCGGAAGAACTAGCCGAGCGCACCGCAGCGGCCCTGGTCGCCGGCGGTCGACGCGTGACGCGGGTGCCGATCGCGCGCCTCGACGCCGCGCTGCTCGCGCGGGCTCGCGTCGCGTTGTTCATCGCGGCGACTTACGGAGAGGGCGATCCGCCCGACCCGGCGCGGCGCTTCGCCGATACGACGCTGCGCGAACGCGTCGATCTGTCCCGTCTCCAGTTCGGTGTTCTCGCGCTCGGCGATCGCCGCTACGAACACTTCTGCGGCTTCGGCCGCCGGCTCGACGCGTGGTTGCTCGCGAACGGCGCGCGGCCGCTGTTCGATCGCATCGATGTCGACGATGGCGACCTCGCGAGCCTCGGCGCGTGGCGCGAATGGTTGAAGGCGTGGACGAGCGACGACGCCATGGTCGTCGAGACGGCTTTCACGCCATGGCGCCTCGTCTCCCGCGTCGAGGCGAATCCGTCGAGCCTCGGCGCGCCGGCCTTCCACGTCGTCCTCGAGCCCGGCGCGGGCGAGGGCGCGCGCTGGTCCGCGGGCGACATCGCGGTCGTTCGCCTGCCCGACGACCAGCATCGCGACTATTCGATCGCATCACTACCCGACGACGGTCGGATCGAATTGCTCGTGAGGCGCGCAAGTCGTGACGAGGCCGCGATGGGAACCGGCGCCCGTTGGCTGACGTCGACGCTCGCGATCGGCGCCACGACCGCACTGCATATCCGCGCGAATCGCGGCTTTCGCGCCGACGACGTGGCGCCGTCGACCCCGCTGATCCTGATCGGCAACGGCACCGGGATCGCCGGCCTGCGCGCGCACGTGAAGGCCCGGATCGCATCCGGAGCCGACCGCAACTGGCTCGTGTTCGGCGAGCGACAAGCCGCGGTGGACGGCTTCTATGCCGACGAATGGTCGGCCTGGATCGCGGAGGGTCGCATCGCGCGCGCGAGCTTCGCGTGGTCGCGGGACGACCCCACCCGCGTCCACGTCCAGGATCGACTGGCGGAGGAACGCGACGCGCTCGTCGACTGGATCGACGACGGGGCCGTGGTCCTCGTGTGCGGCAGCGCGACCGGCATGGCGGAAGGGGTCGACGCCACGCTGCGCCGCCTGCTGGGCTCGCGACGGGTCGACGCGCTCGCCGTGGACGGCCGCTACCGCCGGGACGTCTACTGAGGCGTCGTCATCCAGAGCGTCGCGCGGTCCAGCATCGCGGCGAGCGTCCCGGCGTCGGTGTGGCCGCTCTTCGCGCGAACGTGGAAGGAGTGATCCGCATCGTCGTAGATGGCCAGGGTCGCGCGCGAACCGAGCGATGCGACGACGTCGCGGACGAGCGGGAGTTCGGCGAGCGTGTCGCGCGTGCCCTGCAGGAACAGCATCGGACAGGAGACGCGCGCGAGATGCGCAGCGCGATCGAGCGACGGCTTGCCGGTCGGATGCAGCGGGAAGCCGAAGAAGACCAGGCCGCGCACCGCCGCGAGCGGCGCGTCCGCCTGCGCCTGCGAGGTCATGCGCCCGCCGAAGGACTTGCCGCCCGCGAACAAGGGCAGGCCGGGAAAGACTTCGTTCGCGCGAGCGACCGCGGCACGCACGGCGGCCCAGGCCAGCGCAGGCGGGTCGACGCGCGACGAACCGCGCTCCATCGACGGGAACTGGAAGCGTAGCGTCGCGACGTGCCGCGTCGCGAGGCCGTCGGCGAGCGACTGCATGAAGGCGTGAAGCATCCCCGCACCGGCCCCGTGCGCGAGGACGAGCGCAGCGCGCGCGCGATCGACGGGGCGGATCAGCGCGGAGACGCGCGTTCCCGCGTCGACGTCGAGCGTCGTCTCCTGATCGTGCATGGCGTCAGCGGCTGCGCAGCATCTCGTCGACGCGGCTGGCGAGCGCATCCATCGTGAACGGCTTCGTCAGGATCTGCATGCCCGGATCGAGGTGACCGTTGCCGACGACGGCGTTCTCCGCGTAGCCGGTGATGAACAAGACCTTGAGTGTCGGTCGCAGGGCGCGGCCCGCGTCGGCGACCTGGCGGCCGTTGATGCCGCCCGGCAGTCCGACGTCGGTGATCAGCAGGTCGATGCGCTCGCTCGACTCGAGCACGCGCAGGCCTGCGGCACCGTCGACCGCCTCGATCACGCGGAAGCCCGACTCGCCGAGGATTTCGCCGACGAGCGCGCGAACGGTGGCCTCGTCGTCGACGACCAGCACCGCGAGGCCCTCCGGGTTGGTGACCGGGTCGGCGCGGTGCTCCACCGGCGCCTCGTGTTCGAGGTCGCCGAAGTAGCGCGGCAGGTACATCGTCATCGTCGTGCCGCTGCCGACTTCCGAATAGACGCGCACCTGGCCGCCCGACTGGCGCGCGAAGCCGTACACCATCGACAAGCCGAGCCCGGTCCCGACGCCGAGCGGCTTCGTCGTGAAGAACGGATCGAAGATGCGCTGCATGACCTCGGGTGTCATGCCCGTCCCCGTGTCCGTGACCGAGAGCGAGAGGTACTGGCCCGGCGCGACGTCGCGCTCGACCGCGGCACGGCCGTCGAGCCAGCGGTTCGCGGTCTCGATCGTGAGGCGTCCCCCGTGCGGCATGGCGTCGCGTGCATTGATGCACAGGTTGAGCAACGCGTTCTCGAGCTGGTTCGCATCGACCTTCGTCGTCCACGCGCCCGAGAGGCCGATCACCTCGACCACGATGTCCGGGCCGACGGTCCGCCGGATCAGCTCTTCCATGTCGCGGACGAGACGATTGACCTCCGTGGGCCGCGGATCGAGTGTCTGGCGACGCGAGAACGCGAGCAGGCGATGGGTCAGCGACGCGGCGCGCCGCGCGGCGCCCTGCGCCGCGCTGACGTAACGATCGACGTTCGTGACCTCGCCGCGCTGCAGGCGCAACTGGAGCATCTCGAGGCTGCCGGAGATGCCGGTCAACAGGTTGTTGAAGTCGTGGGCGAGACCGCCGGTCAGTTGTCCGACCGCCTCCATCTTCTGCGACTGGCGCAGTTGTGCCTGGGTCGCCTCCAGTTGCAACGCGGCCTCCTTTTCCTGCGACACGTTGCGCCCGCTGCCGTAGATCAAGTCGTCCTCGTGCGTCGCGACCCAAGCGATCCAGCGCGAGCTGCCGTCACGATGACGCAGACGATTCTCGTAGTTTGGCAGGACGCCCGACGCCGCCTGGTGCATCGCGTCCGTGCTGCGCTCGCGATCCTCCGGGACGACGAGATCGAGGACATTCGTTCCCATCAGCTCGGCCGGCGCGTAGCCGAGCACGGACGACCACGCAGGGTTGACGGCGTGGATCACGCCCGCGAAGTCGATCACGATCAGGAGGTCCTGCGAGTTGTTCCACGTGCGATCGCGCTCGCGCGTGCGTTGCGCCACCTCGGATTCAAGCGTCTCGTTCAAGGTCTGCAGCGACAGCTCCGCGCGCTTGCGATCGGTGATGTCGCGATGAAAGAGCGCGAGGCCGTCACCCGCCGGATGCGCGCGAAGCTCGAACCAGCGCGCGTCGCGTCCGTCGGCCGGGCGATGCAGGTCGATCGCGATCGAACGACGACCGCTCATCGCCTCGCGCAGCAGCGCGAGATCGCGCTCGTCGATCAGGTCGGGCAGGACCCGCCATGCGACCGCGCCGACGATGTCCTTCGCGGGGCCGTCGAAGTGACGCGCGGCCTCGGCATTGATCTGCAGAATCCTGAAGTCGCGGTCGACCAGGAGGTAGCCTTCGGCCATGCCCTCGAGGACCGCGGTCGCGCGCGCCTCCGATTCGGCGATCGCCGCCGTGGTCTCGCGTCGGAGCTTCGCCATCGCGAGCGTGGCCGCGATGCGGGCGAGCAACTCGCGCGCGGAGAACGGCTTCGTCAGGTA
>Ga0247783_1000616_pt1 | contig 11259 bp, 11 predicted proteins | sample UWRJL064202C5_FD_179911 | JGI IMG/M metagenome (GOLD analysis project Ga0247783, IMG submission 179911) | Plant litter microbial communities from Arlington Agricultural Research Station in Wisconsin, United States - UWRJ-L064-202C-5 | ecosystem: Environmental > Terrestrial > Plant litter >...
CTCGCGTCGCCCAGCGCTGCAGCCGCCGACAAGACCGCAACTGACACAGAAGAGGTGGATAGCGCAGGCGGCGAGTTCAGCGTGATGCAGGTGTTGGCGGATGCCGGTATGCACGACCTGCAGCGTGAACGTTGGAACGCCTACGGGCAGTTCACTTACATCTCGAGCTTCAAGGCACCCTTCTCGGCGGCGTACACGAATCTGAACGGCAGCAACCATTCGCTCGCTCCGGACAGCGAGCACAGCTTCACGGCCACGGCGACCTTGTTCTTCGGCCTCGCCCTGTGGCGCGGCGCCGAGGTCTACGCGGTCCCTGAGATGATTTCCAGTCGTCCGCTCTCGGGGCTCGTCGGTTTGGGCGCCTCGATCCAGAATTTCGAGCTTCAAAAGCAGGGCTCGCTCACTCCCAGTGTCTACTTGTCACGGCTTTACCTGACGCAGACGATCAACCTGGGTGGCTCGCGCATCGAGCGCGATTCTGGACCGATGCAACTCGGCACGAGCTTCGACAGTCGACGATTGATGTTCGTGGTCGGAAACTACAGCATCCTCGATTTCTTCGATCGGAACTCGGTCGTCGGAGATCCGCGGCGGCAATTCTTCAGCATGGCGTTCCTATCCCACGGCGCCTATGACTTCGCTGCCGACTCGCGTGGCTATACCTTCGGCGGATTGGTCGAGCTGCACTACGACGACTGGGCGCTGCGCGCGGGGCGCTTCGCGGTTCCCAAGGAACCGAACCAACTCGCGCTCGATTATCATCTCGGCCAGTACTACTCGGACCAAGCGGAGCTGGAGCACGCCCACCGAGTCTTCGGCAAGCGCGGCGTCGTGCGCTTACTCGGCTATCGGAATCGCGAAAACATGGGTGGCTTCGACGATGCCGTCGCGGCATTCCGGGCCGATCCGGCCAAAAATGCCGCCGCTTGTGCGAGCTTCAACTACGGCTCTCAGAACGCGGGCGCGCCAGATTTGTGCTGGGCCCGTGAACCTCGGATCAAAGTCGGCATGGGCGTCAGCTTCGAGCAACAGATCACGGACGACCTCGGGCTCTTCGCGCGAGCGATGGTCTCCGACGGCCGGAGCGAAGTGTACTCGTACACGTCGAGCGACCGCTCCGCGTCGCTCGGGGCAGTCCTGCACGGCAGCCCTTGGCATCGCCCGTTCGATGTCGTTGGCACCGCCTACGCCGCGAGCTGGCTTTCGTCCGCGCACGGCCAATTCCTCGCGCTCGGCGGCATCGATGGCTTCATCGGTGACGGTGGCCTCAGACGAGCCTCCGAGCGCGTGTGGGAACTGTTTTATAGCCTCAACGTGTACCGTTCGATCTCGCTCTCGGTCGACTACCAACACCTGTCGAATCCGGCGAACAATGCGGATCGCGGCCCGGTGAACCTACTTTCGGGCCGGGTTCACGCCGAATTCTGAACGGCCTGCTCGCTAGTAGCCGGCGTGCTTGTCGACGACGTTCGTGAGCTCGTCGCCGGCCACGAAGCGCGCCAAGTTTTCCAGGAAAATGGCGGAAGCGCGCTGCACGTAGCCTGGATGCGCGCCGGCATAGTGAGGCGTCAAGATCACGTTGTCCATGGCCCACAGCGGGTGATCGGCAGGCAGGGGTTCCGGATCAGTGACATCCAGGGCAGCGCCGGCGATGCTACCGCTGTGGAGCGCTTGCACGAGCGCCTCGGTCTGGACGGTGGCGCCGCGACCGATGTTGATGAACACCGCGTCGGAGCGCATGGCTAGGAACTCTTGGGTTCCGAAGTAGCCCTTGGTCTGCGGGGTGAGGGGCAGCGTATTGACGACATACTCGGCCTCTTTCAAAAATGGCACGAGCTGGTCCGGGCCGAACACGCGTTCGACTCCCGGCGTGACGCTTGCCGTGCGCTTGAGCGCGATCACTCGCATGCCGAACGCGCCAGCAATGGTGGCGATTTTTCGGCCAATCGCCCCCAGCCCGACGATGCCCAAGGTCGCGCCGCCCAGTGTGGTCACCTCCGCCTGGAGCGCTGCGCTGTTCCAGCTGCACGCGGCTTGTTGTCGAACGGAGCGATGCAGCTGGCGAGCAAACATCAATATTAAACCGAACACGTGTTCGGCGATCGGCTGGGCGTGGATGCCGCGGGCATTGGTTACCAGCAAATTTTCGCGACGCCGGAGGGTCGGGGTGAGCAGCCATTCGACGCCAGCACCGAACGTCTGCACCCAGCGAAGTCGCTCCGCGCCGGCCACTCGTTCCGGCGCGATGCGCTGCGTGTACAGCACGTCGGCTTCGTTCAACCAGGCCGGTCGAGCGCGGAACTCGTGCTCGGTCACGACGTTGATCCGCGGCGAAATGTCGCGCGCTCGCGTGAGCACCGAATGGGGGACCTCGACGTTGAGGAGCACGGTGAGGGGGGGCGAGGTCATTGCAGCGCGTCCTCGGCCAGGGGCGAGTCGAACATCGGGCGATCTCCTGAGCCCGGCGGCGGCGGCCAATGGGCTGTGTAGGTAACTAGCGCCAACGATACTGTAGAAGACCCCAGCCTGTCGACCGGATCGAAGCTGCCGGTCGACAGTCGCACATTTCGCGGGAATTATCGCGCGGCGGGGGCGTATGCGCCGATACTATCTAGGACAATTTCTCGGCTGCGAGCACCGCTTGGACCGCTGGCCGGGCGCTGATGCGCTCGAAGTAGGCCTTGAGCACCGGGCGCTGATCGAACGCCGCTTGGCCCTCGAGACGGCGCAGGCCGCGCAGCACGTAGAAGGCGTAGCCGTCGGCCACGGTGAAGGTGTCGCCGAGCAAATAGTTTTTGCCCTCCAGGCTCTTGCTCAAAAAGTCGAAGCGCAGGAACAGGCGCTCTTTCAGGACCTGACGAAGCTCATCGTTCGCTTTCGGGTTGTTGATCGGGCCAAGACCCTTCTGCAGTTCGGTGGCGATGAAGTGCAGCCACTCTTGCACGCGACGCCGCTCGGGCGTGCCCGCGCTGGGCGCCAAGCCCGATTCCGGGCGCTGATCAGCGATGTATTGCACGATGATCGCCCCTTCGGTGATCAGCTCTCCACTGTCCGTGAGTAGTGCCGGTACATATCCTTTGGGATTGATGGTGAGGAAATTCTCGCCATGTTCGGTCTTCTTGGCGGTCAAGTCGACCTGCACGAGATCGAAGGGCAGGCCGGCTTCGCGCAACGCGATGTGAGGGGAGAGGGAGCACGCACCAGGGGTGTAGAACAGCTTGATCGTCATGGTTGTCTCGGACGTGATTAGGGGCTTGCAGGCCCGGTTGTGGTTCGAACGGCAGGTCTACTATGATAGACCCGGCGACGTCCAGCTGCGAGGCGATGTCGGCCGTAATCAGCCACAGTGAGCGGAGGTTCGTCGCGGCAGTCTATTTAAATATTATTATTGTCTACTGCAGAATATGAGCCGGCTTGGCTGCGACCGTGCTCGAAAGCAATGGCGCCTCGCCGGTTTGCAGCCGCCAGAGGCCGGCATATTGCCCGCCTTGGGCTAGCAGCGATTCGTGCGTTCCGGACTCGACGATTTGCCCGTCTTCCAACACGTAGATCCGGTGGGCACGGCGCACGGTAGACAGGCGATGCGCGATGATCAGGCTAGTGCGGCCGACGACCAAGCGATCGAGCGAGCGCTGAATGGCGGCCTCGGTTTCGTTGTCGACCGCACTGGTGGCTTCGTCGAGCACCAAGATTGGTGGATCCTTCAAGATCGCTCGCGCCAAGGCGATGCGTTGGCGCTGACCGCCGGACAACTTCTGCCCGCGTTCGCCGACCCCCGTGTCGTAGCCGTCGGGCAGAGCGACGATGAACTCGTGTGCCTCTGCGGCCACTGCGGCGGCGATCACGTCTTCACGTTTTGCCGAGCTCAGCCCGTAGGCGATATTCTCTGCCACGCTGGCGTCTGCCAGGAAGCTGTCTTGCGCGACGTAGCCGATGGCGCGTCGCAAGTCTTGCAGTGAAAATTCCGCGATCGGCGCGTCGTCGAGCAGGATATTGCCTCGCTCGGGCTCGTAGAAGCGCAAGAGCAGCTTGACCAGCGTGCTCTTACCGCTGCCGGTACTGCCGACGAACGCGATCGTCTGCCCGGCCTCGATGCGTAGCGAGACGTCGCTCAACGTGGGGCGTTCGGCGTAGGCAAAGCTGACTCGATCGAACGTGAGCGCACCGCGAACGCGACTCTTCGCCAGGGTCTTCCCGTCGTAGCTGATGGCGATCGGCGTCTCGAGCAGATTCAGCACGCGTTCTACGGACGCCATCGAGCGCTGATAGAGGTCGGTCATGTCTGCCAGTCGAGTCATTGGCCACAGCAAACGCTGCGTCAGGTACACCAGCACCGAATAGCTGCCGACCCCGATCTCGCCGCGCAGAGCGAGAAAACCGCCGTACAGCAAGGTCACGGTGAAGCCGGCCAGAATGGCCATGCGGATGATGGGCGTGATCGCGGCCGAGAAGCGGATGGCCGACGCATTGGCGGCGCGGTACTCACTCGAGACGCCTAGCACCTGCTTGGCCTCGAAATCCTCCGCGGTGTAGGCCTTGATCGTGGCAATGCCGAGCAAGTTGTTGTTGAGCCGCGAGTTGAGTGAGCCCGCAACTTCACGCACCAACGCGTAGCGAGAGGCCAGCCGTGCTTGAAACCAGAATGCGCCATATACAATCAGCGGGATCGGGATCAGCGCGAGCACGGCGACCTGCTTGGTCAGGCCAAAAAAGACCGCCCCCACCAGCGCTGAACCGGTGACGACCTGAATCAAGTCATTGGCGCCGCCGTTCAAAAAGCGCTCCATCTGGTTGATGTCGTCATTCAAAATCGACATCAGGTTTCCGGTACGGCGCTGCTCGAACCAGGCGAGCTCCAGCCGTTGCACGTGGCGATAAGCTTCCATGCGCAGGTCGTGCTGCAGGTTTTGGGCAAGGTTACGCCAACGCAGCGCGTACAGGTACTCGAACAGCGATTCGAAAACCCAGATAGCGACGGTCAGCCCGGCCAGGACCAAGAGCTGTTCGCGCGGCTCGCTCACCCCCGCGCGACCGAGGAACGACGCTTTCTTGCTGACGACCACATCGACAGCCATGCCGATTAGGACTTCGGGCAGGACATCGAAAATCTTGTTCAGAACCGAAAACAGCGACGCTATCGCCACTTCACGGCGGTAGCGTCGACCATGCTCGAAGAGTCGGCGGAGCGGATGTGTCATGGCGGCGTACGTCCAGACCCTAGCCTCGCCGGTGCGCCGTCTTCAAGCACACTGGCTCCGGCTGCTCAGAAGCTCGAGCGACGAGCGGAGGCCGCGTGCGAAGCGCGCCCGCTGCGCAACGCACGCAGCGCCGAGCGCAACGACTGTCTCAGTGCGGTGAATTTCCAAAGCGCTGAAATGCCGCGCGCCCGCTGAGTGGAGGCCGAGGACGACTCGATAGTGCCCAATGCACAGTCACACATGTCCCTGACGCTACCACGCGCATGTCTGCTATACAAGACGCTAGTTCGGGGCTAATACCGGACGGTTCCCAAGGTGCCGCCGCCAGCTGCGATCGTATCTCCGTTGATCGCTACGGAGCGGGGTGAAGCGAGGAACGCAACGATATCAGCGACCTCCCGAGCATCGACGATGCGTCCAATCGAAGTCGTCTTTGCCGCCCGCTGCTCGGTGGCGACGTCGGTGCGCTCGGTTCGGGTGGCCCCCGGGTGAAGTGCGACGACGTTGATGCCTCTCGGTCCGAGCTCATCAGCCAAGTTCTTGGTCAGTGCGGACACGCCCACGTTGCGCAGCGTGGCGATCGGGCGACCGGTGCCGTACGCTGCCAAGCCACCAATGTTGATGATTCGGCCCCAGCCCTTCTTGATCAAGTGCGGCGCGAGCGCGCGCGCGGTCCGCAAGTAGCCTGCCACTTTGACGTTCACGTCGTAAAGCAAGTGTTCGTCCTCGAGCTCGGCCAGCGAGGTGGCCTTGGAGCTACCGCCCGGCAGTGCTGCCGAGTTGACCAGAATGTCCACGCCACCAAGCTTTTCGATTGCCGTCTGAATGGCTGCATCGACCTCGGTCCGCAGCGACGTGTCGGCAACCAGCGGTAGCACCGTGCGACCGGACTCGAGGCTCAGCGCGCGAGCCGTGCTCTCGAGCTGCTCGCGTCCGCGGGCCAGGATTGCTACGTCGACACCCTCTGCCAAGAGTACTTGCGCGATGACCTTGCCAATCCCGCGGCTGCCGCCCGTGACGATTGCTCGCTTGCCCGTGAGTTCCAAATCCATGATGTGTTACCTCGCGTTGCCAAAAAAGGCCGGTTGCTGTGCATCTGCTATAGGCAGCCTGTGTCTTCTATGCAAGAAGATTGTCCGATATGAAGCGCGTTGGCGAGCTCGTGTGTGTGTGCGTGGCTTCGGCGTTCTGGGCCTGCACGTCGCCCAATCGCTCGCTTTCGGGCGATTCGGCGCCGCCCGGGTCGGCACAGCGGTCGGCCACATCGCCACAGCCCGAGGCCGCTCTACCCGACGGCCCATTTCGTCTGACCGCTTCGATTCGCGAGCTGATGGACTCCGAGATCGACCCCGCCGCGGACTTCATTTGGGCGTCGGTGGCGAGCATCAGCACCCGTGCAGGGCTGGAAGAGCGACAGCCGCGTACGGACGAAGAGTGGCTCGAGGTCCGCCGCCATGCCATCACCTTGATCGAAGCCACCAACCTGCTCGTCATGGACGGACGTCGCGTGAGTCACAAATTCGAGCCCGCGTCGGGAGCGGGCGAGCTCGACACTGATCAAGCGCAGCAGAAAATCGACGCCAACCGTGTAGCCTTCGTCGCGCTCGCGCAGCGGCTTCGGGATACGGGGCTGCAAACCCTGGCGGCGATCGATGCCAAAGATCCGGTGCGACTATTCGATCTTGGCGGCAGCATCGATGACGCGTGCGAGTCGTGCCACGTCACTTTTTGGTACCCGAACCTGGCGTTACCCTACAAATAGCGGGCGTTTGCGGCGCCTTCGTGCGGCGAGCACGCCGCTCAGGGCCAGCGCCAGAGCGGGCCAGGCGCTGCGGGGCGCGCTAGCACGCATGGCACAACCCCATTTGCCCTTGGGCTTCGCGGCCGCGGTCGCGGCGTCCTTTTTTGCTTCGTCAGGACCGTAGTTGGCGCTGCCATCGGCGCTCTTGCTCACCGGGTTTGCCAGCAGCACCTTGCCGGTCGCTGGCAACGTCGCTTTCTTGAACGACCCGCCATGCTTGCCGTCTCGTAGCGGGTTCAGCTCCACGAGCACGTGGTCGCCCGCCTTCAGCGAATGCTTGGACCAGCCCATGCGCCCCAAGTTACCGGGGCTCGTGGGCAGCTCCACGGTCCACAAGGTCTCCGCTTCGCCTGCACTCGCAGTGCCCGTTACCCACAGCAAGACGTGGGGGTTGGTCCACTGAAAGTTGGTCACCGTGCCATCGATGCTGACGAGCTTGGTGGAGTCGTACATCGCGAACGAGTGATGCGCGTCAGCGCGGCGGGAAGCTCCCGACACGAAGAGCGCCAGCAGAAGGCCCAGGATCCAGTAGCGCCGTAAGTGCTGAAACATGCTCGTCTTTCAAAACGGAAGGGGAGCCCCGCCCTCTTGGTGCGGGATGGGCACGAAAATGGCATTGCCGTGCTCGTCTGTCTTTTCCAGAAAATCACCCTGGCGACACGAGGCTTCTACGATTTCGGCACTGCGATCCGCTTGCCGCTTGAAGAGCCTGGAGACCTTCCAGGGCGCGGCCAGGACGTGCGGCGCAGTGACCGTCAACTCGATGCTCAGCGTGTTTGGATCGAGCAGGTGAATGCGCTCGGCAATGTGCATGTCCCCATTGTTGGGAAGCGCGACCGCCTGACCCACGGGTAGGAATACCTGGGGTAAGATGCCGATCGTATCCACAACCAGGGTCTCGCCCTCCCAATGACCGATCGAATGACCGTTGAAGGTGGGGTCCGGATCCGTCGGGTGCTTTCTGCCATCCGTATAGATGCGGCGCAGGCGATTGCCGTCGAACTCACCGAGGATGGTGACGCGCCCCGGAGTGAACAGGAACTCCGTGGCGTTGAGGGTCATCACGACGAAGCTGGGCATGCCTTCAGGCAGGCAGTTGATGTAGATATTTACTGGATTGCCGGCTTTGTCTGCCGCGGTAAGCGCTTCGACCTGCTTGGCCGCTGCCGCATTCCAGACCGGATCCCCCTTGCCAAACGGGTGCTTGGCGTCACCGCGGGCGGGGACCCACAGGCCGCCCCAATCCGGCAAGCGACCGAGCGCTGACCATGCGGGGCGATCTTGCTGGTGCAGCCGTAGCCCCCATAGACCGAGGGCAATGGCGATGAACGTCAGGCCCAGCGCGAGGTGAGGGTAGTAGCGAAACGCTTTCATCGAAGAGCTCACGGGGTTGGCACGAGGGTGAAGCCGACCCAACGTCCGCAGACGACGATGCCGACCCACATCAGCAACGAAAACATGCCGGACAGTCGGGCAGGCAGCGGCGTGCGAGCGGCGGAGTCCCACTTCGCGATCGAACGCTCCACGAAGGTGTGAAAGCCGAAGGCATTCAGACCGGCGGCCGCTAGCAGTACGGCCTTACTCAAGAAGAAGGCGTTGGCGGCGTACGTGGGCGCGTTGGAAGCGAATAGCAGAAAGCCGCTGATCACGGACACGGCGAACGCGCCCCAGGTGATCGGCAGTACATCCTTGAGCACGCGGCTCACCGGACGATTGAGCGACGTGAGGCCGATCAATCGCAGTTCGAGCAGCCCAATGCTCCCGATCAGGATCGTGACGCCCAGGACATGAATCGACTCGAGCCAGGGAAACCACGCGCCGTCTTCGCGAATTGCGGTCGCGAAGCCCGTTTCCTTCAGCCCATGCAAGAGCTCGTCGAGCGTGACCACGTTCAACCTGCTTCCACGTATGCGATCCAGCGGCCCGAGACGATCACCGCGATCCACAGAGTCAGTGAGAGAAACGCAACCAGCTGACCAACCCTGCGCCTAGCGCTGGACAGCTCCCAGAAATCCGGATTCCGCTTCAGCGGAGTTTGGTAACCAAGATTCACTGCGATGCTGAAAAGCAGCAGCCCCATCTTCAGCACGAACGCCGGATTTTCCAGCGAACGCGCCGGCTCGGCGCTGATCATCAAGACCCCGCTGAGCAAGAGCACGGGCAACGACCACCAGATGACACGTAAGAAGCGCAGGTTCGCGCTAGCCAGAGTCTGATCGGGTGCGACCCAACCCAGCGTGCGCAACGCGATCATCAGCCCCGAGGCGATCACCGCGCCTATGGCCAAGATGTGAATGGTCTGCACCAGTGGAACCGCCCACGACGCACTTTGCAGCGCGACACTGAAGGGCGTCACTTTCAGCCACTCGCAGAAGCGGTCGAGCCAAGCGGGGTGGGTCACGGGCAGGCCGTCCTTGTGCAGAAGGGGTGCGTAGAAGGAGAAGGCATCGGTGATGGGGCGATTGGATCTAGCCGGCGAGGCACGGTTCTGCTCGGCTTGTACGTCGAGCGTCGAGTTCGTGTCAAGGACGTGTGTCTTGAATAGTGGACCAGCTAAGTCGCTCGGCTTAGGGCGGAATTCGGCAATGCCGGGTTACTGTCTTTAAAAAAAGACAATGGTCTTGACTGGCGGCATGCGCCGCTCCTATAAGCGCCGCATGCCGTGCCCCGGGATATTTCGGAGCCTTCCTCTGCTGACTCTCGGGTTGGGCTTGCTTTTTAGTACCTCGGGCTCTGCAGAGGAGCCTGCACTGAACAAGGCGCCGACGGTCGCGGACTGGGTGCGCCTGAGCAAGCTGCCCGATTGGAGCGGCGTGTGGAATCCGAATATCTCGGATCAGAACGCTCAGATCAAAACCAATCCGGTACCGTGGAAGCCGGAGGTCGAGGCGCGCATCAACCAGCTGACGGCAGAGGAAAAGGCAGGGCGACCGAAGGGACTGTTCGTGGACTGCCTACCGGAGGCAATGCCCTCGTGGATGCTGATTTCGCACAACGCATTGGAGATCCTGTTTACGCCGGGGCGCGTCACTTTCCTCGGTGAAGCAGATGGCAATCGCTTGCGGCGCATCTACACCGATGGTCGAGCGCACCCACCGGATCCCGATCCGTCCTTCCACGGGCATTCGATTGGACACTGGGAAGGCAAGACGCTGGTCGTAGACACCATCGGCGTGCTGCCTCAAACTTATCTAGCGGTGGGCGAAGCGGTGGGCGTGCCCAACAACGGCGACCTACACGTCGTCGAGCGCATTCACCTGCTGTCCGACAAGGACAAGGACATTCTCGCCGACGATCTCGAAATCACTGCCCCTCACGTGCTGAGCAAGCCGTGGAAAACCACGCGACTCTACTTCCGTCAGCGCGCGCAGAAATACGACATCGTGGAGGGCGTCTGCCTCCAGGGCTACTTCGCCGAGCGCAAAGACCCGAGTGGCAACGCGATATTCGTGCCCATCCCGCAAACCGCTGACGGTAACCCCGCGGCGCCACCTTGAAGAGGGTCATGACTCGAATGGTTAGACAGTTCGGGCGCCGCATCGCACAGGTCCTAATCGCAACGAGCCTGTTCGGTAGCGGAGTAGCATGGGCGCATCACTCGTTCGCCATGTTCGACTTCACCCGCCTAGTGACCATCAAGGGCACCGTGAAGGAGTTTCAGTGGGCAAACCCGCACGTGATCCTGTGGGTGGAACCCGAAGCCAAGGACGGCGAAAAGCCGGCGCCCTGGTTCGCTGAGCTGACTAGCCCAGGCAACCTGACCCGGGTTGGTTGGGACAAGCGAGCGTTCAAGGGAGGGCAACGCATCGAGCTCGTGATTCATCCGTTGCGTGACGGAAAGTCAGGCGGCGCGTTCAAGCAGGCCACGTTGCCGGAGAGCGGCAAGGTATGGATCAGCGATTTGCGTCAGCAAGAGAAGCCGGGCCTGAAGTGACGTTCTCCGTTCTGAACTGTTGAAACGGCGAGCCCCGCGTTTGCGGTCGCCGCTGTTGGCTCTCGTCCTTGGCAGTGCCTGGGACGCGGCTGTGCTTTGTCCATGAACACTAGGAAAAAAGATGACCTTACTTAGCCGACGTTTCGGAAACGCCTCGCTTTTAGCCGCTTTTGCGCTGGGCAGTACGCTGACTGTCCGCGTCGGCGCGCAGCCAGTGGACGCGGCGCCGCCAGCGCCAGCGCCAGAACCTCCGACCCCGAGCCAGCCGCCTCTGCCCGCAGAGCCGCCAGCTCCGGCAGAACCGGCAGCTCCGGCGGCTTCTGCCG
>Ga0247783_1000617_pt1 | contig 11256 bp, 13 predicted proteins | sample UWRJL064202C5_FD_179911 | JGI IMG/M metagenome (GOLD analysis project Ga0247783, IMG submission 179911) | Plant litter microbial communities from Arlington Agricultural Research Station in Wisconsin, United States - UWRJ-L064-202C-5 | ecosystem: Environmental > Terrestrial > Plant litter >...
GACAACTCGCGCACGATGACATTCGGAATCACCTTCAGCTTGCCGGTAGCAAACGCCGCAGGCAGCAGAAGATTGACGGAGCTCGCCAGGCCATCGTGGCCCTCCGCACGCCGCTGCTTCACGCACGGAAATTTATTCTTCTCCGCGACACTGCGGAGGCGCGTCATCGCCGGGCTCCACGGCGTCTTGTCGTTGAAGAAGTCGCCATCCGGCATCTGCGGAATGCCGTCCTTGTTCCCCGTCACATGAAAGATCTGCTCCACCTTGGAGTAGTAGGGATCCAGATCCGCATGATTGATCGGCCAATCATCCCCGAAACCATCGTGCGATTTTCCCTTCAGTTCGTAGTCGCTCAGGCGAAACGACTGTCGCGACCAGAAGAGCGAACGCCCACCGAAGAGGCGCACACGCACCCAGTTATAGGGGTGCTCCGGGTCGTAAGTATAGGGGACCTCCTTCTCATCCACCCATACATTCGCGTTGAACTCGTTCGATTGAAAAACATGCGGAAGCCGGCTGGGCGGGCGAAATCCGCGATAGGGAAGTGCATGGGCCGGTTTCTCTTCCGCGTTCTTCGTGACATCGGCAATGGGCCCGGCGTTGAGCATCAGGCAGTTAATGCCGCGCTCCGTGAGCATCTTTGCAGCCATGCCACCAGAGTGACCGGAGCCAATAATCAGAACATCGACAACTTCTTTCGACATAGATCTTTCCCGTCTCCCGGTGTTAGCGCTTCGACGTATGTTTGGTAGGCGTAACGACATGCTGCACGGGACGGAAGTAGTCGCGCGAGATATCCGGCTGCACTGGAGACCAGTACAGGTCCATCCATGGCTTCTCTTCCTTACCCGCGATCGTGTCGGCCCATGCCTGTGAGTTTGTGGTGGCAAAGCGAAGGTCGTGGAGCGCGACCGTCAGGAAACGCTCATGCACAGGATGCGGATAGTGGTCCGTCATCCACGTTCGAAGCCACGGTTTGATCAGGCCATCTGCTTCCGTCGCATTGGTCTGAGCAAACGGCTTGCCAAGCTTCTGCCTCGACTCGGAGTCAATCCAGTCCAACCCGCCCTGGTAGAGCATCTTTGTATCTGGCAGGGACTCACCGACATAGAAGTCCATAAACTCGGGCACACCCGCTGCAACAGCGCCGGGCTTTCCTTTCAGAGGAGGCACGAGAATATCGCTCAAATGGCGAAGCGTATCCATCTGCGTCTGCGTGAAGAACCGGACATCTTCCAGACCAATCTCTTCCGGAGAGATGGTCGAAGCCGGATCGACCTTCGCGCTGTCCAGGCCGCGCATCCAGGGTACAGGTCCAGGAGCCGGTGGGCCTTCCTTCGTAGGCGTCGGTGCGGCCGCCTGCGCTTCCATCTGCGTCGCGACTGCAGGAGCAACCGTGGCCGCAAGCATGGCCCTCATGAAGTCTCTTCGCTGCATGGCCATTTTCGTCCCCTGAAAATCTATGTTGTTTCGCCGGTTCCCGATTCTACGGCCTGACCCTCCCTTTCTGTCCAGAGCGATACATTCCAACGGTGTTTAAACAAAAACGGGCGACCCCATCCGGGCCGCCCGCTTTATGCTCTTGCCAATTTTTAGTGAGCGTAATAGATGCGATAGATCACACCATTCTGCTCATCTCCAAGCAGAACACTTCCGTCCTTCAGTTGAGTCAGACCGAACGGACGCGCGAACCGCGCCCACTGCGCTCCCTGTTTCATCAGGAACCCCTCCAGAAACGGTTCGATCTTCACAGCCTTTCCGTTTTCAAAGTGAATCCGGACGACCTCATAACCGCTGGGAGGATTCCGGTTCCACGATCCATGCATCGTCGCAAACGCATCGCCTTTGTACTCCGTAGGAAACATATCCCCGGTGTAAAAGAGCAGTTGCATAGAAGAAGCGTGCGCCGTCCATGTGAGCACGGGCCGCTCGCTCGATTTATCCCAGTCGTCGAGCGTGTAGGGCTTGGGTGGCTCGCGGTAGAGGTTCTTTGTTCCATCTGCGAAGATGTATGGCCAGCCATACTTCTTTCCCTGCATGATGTGGTTCAGCTCTTCGCGCTGTCCGTCGTTTCCCAGCCAGTCCACGCCGTCATCCATGCCGTAGAGATCGTTCGTGCCCGGCTTGAACTCGAAGCCAATCGTATTGCGCAGGCCGGTGGCAAAGGTCTCCAGACCGCTGCCATCCGGATGGCTTCGCAACATCGTCGCCTGTAGGGGATTGCGCTCGTCACACTCGTTGCACGTCGAACCGACGCTGATATACAGCCATCCATCGGGGCCGAAGGCGATCGTGCGATCGGGATGCTGTCCAGCATCCGGCAGGCCGGAGATAATCTTCTTCGCCTCTCCCAGCGTGCCGTCCGCCTTGATCGGCGCTGCGAAGACGTCGTGGATCGTAATGAAGTAGAGCTGCCCCTCGCGAAGGGCCATCCCGTGGACGTCTTTATAAGCGGCGACGGTCTTCTTTGTGATCGCACCGTTTTCATACTTGAGCAGGGTAATGGTTCCGGTCTCGCGGCTTGAGACGTAGACACTGTCATCCGGCGCGGCCAGCAGAACGCGCGGATGATCCAGACCTTCCACGAGTTTTGCAATATGAAAGCCAGGAGGCAGATGCAGTGTCTTGATATTTTCGTCGGTGGCCTTCAGCATCCCCGGCTCCAACGTGTTGACGCTGTAAGTTGTCTGCCGGGGGATTTGCAGCTCCTGAGCGGGAGCTGCGGCGACGCAGAAAAGGGAAGCCACGGAAGCAGCAAAGAGGGTCGCGGTCGGGAGGTACAAACGCATTAGTTTCTCCAGCGGGCGGGTCGCCCACAGGTGTTGGGATGCAAACCGCTCATTTTGAGCGTTCTGCCAACATGAGCCAGAGGATTATGGGATATTTCCCGATTTGGGCAATGACGCCTATGGCCTACGGTAATGGGACATTTGCCTCATCTTTCTGTTCGATTAGGAGCAAACAGGAGTATTCTGGGAACTGGCTGATTGGCCCGAAGGCGAGGTGTATTTCCCTTGGCAGAAGTACGTGTCCAGGAAGGCGAACCGTTAGAGAACGCTCTCCGCCGCTTCAAGCGCAAGGTGCAGCAGGAAGACATCATTAAGGAAGTCAAGCGTCATTCCTTTTACCTGAAGCCCGGCGAGAAGAAGCGCGTGAAGGAAGCTCTCGCACGCAAACGGAATCGCAAGAAGATTCGCAAGGAACAGGACTAATCCTCCTGCTGTAACCGGTTGGGAGCTATCGCAAGATGGCTCCCAACTTCGTAAGCACCATCAGCAAGACAGAATGCGTACCGTTGAAGTTGCAGTCCCGGGCCCCTCAGTTTTATCTCTCCTTACGCGGCCCGCGCGGAACTGAACCTCTGTCGGCAGGCCGTCCGACATCCCATCCAGGGATGAGGCGCTTTTCCCTTTTCCGCACGTTGGAGAAGCCGCATGAACTTCATCGACAGAATGCTTCGTTGCTCCGATTGCGGAGAAGACTTTATCTTCACCGCCGGTGAGCAGCTATTTTTTTCGGACCGCGAATTCAAGAACGACCCCAAGCGCTGCAAGGCGTGCAAGGCCAAGCGGGCCATCTCCATGCAGACGGCAGGTGGCGTTAGAAAATCCGCCCTCGGTCGTGTTGAAACCCGTACGAGCTGCTCTGGTTGTGGCATTGAGACAACCGTTCCCTTCAAGCCGACGCAGGGCCGCCCCGTGCTTTGCCGTGCCTGCTTCAACGTGCAAAAAGCAGCCTCTCCTGCGCCGCTCTCGGCTTCTTCGCCCTCGTCGGTGCCGTCTCCGTTGTCCCAGATGGCGGCAGTCTCTGCCGTTGCCGTGATGCTCGAACAGGGAGACGCCTCTACCGGAATGGAGATGCGGCATACGGACGCCCGCGACGGCTAAATCCTGAACGCGACTTGCATCCCATCCGGCGTCACACTAGGCTCACCAGACGATGCAAATTTCCACCTCTGAAAACTCCACCGATCTCATCCGCGGACGTGCGCAGCTCGGAAATGCAGAGATCATCGTCTGCACCGATGGCACCTGCCTCTTCGACGGCGGCGCCATGTTTGGCGTGGTTCCTAAAACCCTCTGGAGCCGCAAAGTAGCGAGCGACGAACTCAATCGCGTAACGATCGGTCTCAACTGCGTCGTCGTAAAGATCGCAGGAAAGACCCTTCTGATCGAAACCGGCTTCGGCAACAAGCTCACGCCGAAACTCCGTGACATCTGCGGCAACCAGGAACTCCTGCCTGCATCCCTTGCGGCGGCAGGCATTGCGACCGAGAGCATCGACTACGTCATCAACACGCATCTCCACTGGGATCACTGTTCGTGGAACACCACGCTCCACGCCGACGGTCGCATCACGCCCACCTTCCCCAACGCACAGTACATCGCCCATTGTGGTGAGGTGGAGCACGGTCGCCTGCAACTCGAACGCGACCGCATCAGCTACGTAGCGGACAACTACGAGCCTCTGCTCGCAAACGGGCAGATGCGCCTCGTCGATGCCGCCTCACTCGCAGCGGATCCATACGTCTGCGAAGGCGTCTGGCTGGAGTGCTTCCCCGGTCACACCGCGCAACTGATGGCGGTCCACATCGAGAGTGAGGGCGAACACGCCTGCTTCATCTCCGACCTCATCCCCACCTCGGCCCACCTCGACCTCGGCTGGGCGATGGGCTTCGATCTCGACCCGCTCCGCACCATCGAAGAACGCAAACGATTCTACGCGCGCGCTCTACCGGAGAACTGGCTGGTCCTCTTTCCCCACGACCACGACATTCCCTTGGCGCACCTGGACCGCGACGAAAAGGGACGCGTCGTGATTCGCTCCGCGCGAAGGTAAGGCCGTTACGAAGCTGATGGTTTGGTGATGACTCGACGTCCGCATCCTCAGCGGCGCTCCCAAAGATGCTGCCTGGAGGTGCAGGGCGGAGCATGATTCTCTACACTGGGCCACGCCGGTGGGACGAGTTGCTAAGTGCCCGCTCCAAATGAGCCATAGCCTAAGAGACGGTGAATGTGACACGATTGAAAGGCGTTGCGAAAGGAGGTTTCCAATGAACTATGTGGAACAAGAAATCGTGCTTCACACCACTGAGCATTTTGGCCGCTCAGTACCTCTGCCGCTGAGTTCAAGTTTGCTGAGAAACCTTCAGGCGACGACGAAGCCTTGTGTCCGAATGGCGTTTGAAGGAACAAGCTCGTCCGTAGGCGCAACTCCGACGTGGCTCGAAAGAGCAATTGATATTCGAACTCTTGGTTTTAGTGAACGGAACGGCGAGACGATCCTTCACTTGAGCGCCCCAGAGCTTGGCGAAGCAGCGCCTCGTCTGTTCGAGCAAGAGTCGCTTTTCCCAGGCATTGCGTTTAGCACTGATACCGCCCTTGACTTGGTTGGGAAACTTATCCGCGAGGTTCGGCGTGAAGATCTATCGAGTGATCTTTATGATCGCCCCCTGCTGAGTAAGCTTGGGAAATGGAAAGGTCTTCTGGAACGCGACCTCAACTCCCTCGACTTTCCAATAAGCCAGCAAAAGGACTCGAAACTGGTCGAGTTTGATTCGAAGGTAATCACAAGCGCCCAGATTCTGAGTGACAAAACGCCAGTACCCAGACAAGTGCGCGTCGTAGGTAAGCTCGATATGGTGCGACACAGCACTCGATCTTTTGAATTAATCCTTGCTACGGGCTCTGCCGTTCGCGGCGTATTGGTCGATGGCATGACCGACGAGTTGCAAAAGCATTTCGGAAACGAAGTGACTATCCTGGGAAGGGCGATCTATCGGCCATCCGGAGGTTTGCTGCGTTTAGACGCTGCCGAAATTCTTGATACCACCGCAGGGCGGAATACTTTTTCGGAAATACCACTTCCTTTCATGACGCCACGGCGAGTCGATAAAAGACTTCAGACTCCTAAATCTGGCGTATCTGCGTTCTTTGGCATCTGGCCTGGCGAAGAAACTGATGCCGAGTTGATGGAGGCATTGGCAGGGCTTCGCCATTGAAACAAAGCTACGTTCTCGACACGAACATCTTGTTGGCGCTAATCCGTGGAAAGGCGCTCGGGGAATCGATCGACAAAGCCTACGGCCTTAGAGCAAATCTACAGCGACATGTCGTATCGATTGCATCTCAGGCGGAGCTGTTGGTATTGGCGGACCGCAACAAATGGGCTCAAGCCAAAAGAGCTGCGGTGAACCTTATGTTCGAAAACCTCGTCGTCTTGCCTATTGATGGCGAAGCTCTCCTCGACGCTTATGTTCAAGTCTCACGCGCAGACATGACGTGGCACGAGGGTCCACGGAACATGGGCAAGAACGACATATGGCTTGCTGCGACCGCCGCAAGCTCAGGATTGCCGTTGCTCACGACCGACAAAGATTTTGCTTTTCTAAACGGTAATCTGATCCAGGTACTTTGGATCGACCCGGACCAGATGTCAGAAACCATTAGTTGAGTAGGACGCCATAGCCTTGGCTTTGAGGTGAGTGGCGAGCCATCGCTATCGCGCAGCCGGCTTCTCGTCGGAAGTCCGCCCGGGATGAGTGTCGCAACCCTCTCAAATCTAAGTCACGGTCACAAGTTTGACCCGCTTGCCGAGACGTACGGTCAGCGTGACCGGATCGGTGGCGAGGGCGTGGCGTAGTTCCGTCACCACAGCATCATCAATCCGCACGGCCTTTTCTGAACGCTTGCGACGCGCCTCTCCCATGGAGCTCGCCAGCCCTGAGGTCAGGAGCAGTCGGTAAACATTCACGCGAGAGCGGTTCCGCTTTAAAACCTAGTTCGCTTTTGGGAATCGTTGATCGTCTTCGTGCGCTATCGACGAAGCCAATTCGCTCCTCAGTGAAAGGAAACATCGACATTCAGATCCACCGGTACCGCCGCTCCGTTGAGCATGGCCGGTTGAAAACGATAGTTGGCAGCCGTCTGTAACGCCACCTCATCCGCGCCAGCTCCTACCGCTTGAACGACCTGCAATCCTACGGGCATACCCTCTGCCGTTACCCGGAGATGAATGAGTGCATCGCCTCGCACTCCAAATCCATGCGCTCCGGCGGGACCTGGGAGCGAACTTGAAGCGATCAATACTGGTGCTTGTATCCCTTGCGCGCGATTCCGAGTGCTCTCAATGGCAACACCGCTCTTGGGCGTAGTTACGCACCGCTTCACCGTTTCTTCAGCATCCGCAGCAATCTCCTGCGTGAAGTAACTCGTCGCATAGCACTTCCAATACAGCGGAACCGATGCCCGCAGTTCTTCCCAACCATCTGCAAAGACCTTCCGCAGTGGAGCCTCAAAGTCTCCCGCAGCATCCGGCTCGATTACGATTTTCATCTCTTCAGGCGCGATAAATTTGTTCCTGAGCGCGAACTCAATATGAGTGGTGGAGGAGATAGCAAGGCGCTCAAGACCTGCCTGCTGATCAGCACGCCGCACCAGCGCCACGCGATTCGCCTGAAGGACGAGCACGCCGTTTTTCACCTTCGCCGACTTCACATCCACCCCGCTTAGCGTGACTGGTCCCGGCTCCGATGGGGTTATGAGCTTACCGGATGGATCGAACCGGAGTTGATCAGCATGCCAGAACCCACGCAAATAAAGTGGTCTGCCTACCAGCCGTGCGTTCCAGTCCGTCTTTGTCGCCTTAGCGTTTGCAAACGGTGTCGACAGGGCTACCGCGAGTACCGAGAAAAGAAAGAGGCGCTTATGGAGCAATGAATTAAAACCCTTCTAACATCAACCTTACTCATGTGAGCTTACGTCAGCTCACATTTTTTCAACCCGGAACGAGTTTCGCAACACCCGTAAATCTAAGCTAGAGTCACAAGCTTGACCCGCTTGCCGAGACGGACGGTCAGCGTGACCGGATCGGTGGCGAGGGAGTGGCGCAGTTCCGTCACCACAGCATCATCAATCCGTACGGCCCTTTCTGAACGCTTGCGCCGCGCTTCGCCCATGGAGCTCGCCAGACCCGAGGAGACCAGAAGGCGGTCGACGTTGATCGAGGGCGGCTCTGCTTCAAAGCCGAGTTCGTTTTTCGCGAGCGTCACTCGCTCCGTATCGTCGCTCACGCCGCCCTTCTGGAACTGCGTGGACCAGTTCGCCTCCGCGCGCTGCGCAGCCTCTTCGGTGTGGAAGCCAGCCGTAATCGTGCGCGCAAGGTCCTTCTTCGCCTGCATCGGATGCAGCGTGCCTGCGGAGACCTGCTCGCGCAGCGTGTCGATTTGGGACTGCGGCAGGTCCGTCAGGTAGGTGTAGTACTTCCACATCAGTTCATCGGAGACCTGCATCAGTTTCGTGAACATGTCGAATGGAGCTTCGGTCACACCGATCGCGTTATTCAACGACTTCGACATCTTCTGCACGCCGTCCAGGCCTTCGATGATCGGCATCGTCAGAACGATCTGCGGCGGCTGGCCGAAGTGTCTCTGCAGATCGCGCCCGCGCATCAGATTGAACTTCTGGTCCGTACCGCCCAGCTCTACGTCAGACTTCAGAGCGACCGAGTCGTATCCCTGCATGACCGGGTACATCAGTTCGTGCAGGGCAATCGGCTCTTCGGCGTTGAAGCGCTTATGGAAGTCCTCGCGCTCGATCATCTGCGAGAGCGTGAACTGTGCCATCAGGCGGATGGTGTCTTCGTACCGCAGCTTGTCCAGCCACTCGGAGTTGTAACGCACCTCTGTCTTGTCGCGGTCGAGGATCTTGAAGACCTGCTCCTGGTAGGTCTCCGCGTTATGCGCGATCTGTTCCCGCGTCAGGGCCTTGCGCGTCTGCGACTTGCCCGTGGGATCTCCGATCAGCGCGGTTGAATCGCCGATGAGGAAGATCACCTGGTGCCCAAGCTGCTGAAAGTGCCCCAGCTTCCGCATCAGTACCGTATGGCCGAGATGCAGGTCCGGAGCGGTCGGATCGAAGCCGGCCTTGATGCGCATGGGGGTTCCGCTGGCAATAGAAGCCTCGATGCGGCGCGTGAGGTCGTCTACCGGAATGATCTCGGCTGCGCCCTTGGTAATCAGGTCGAGCTGCTCTTGCAGCGGGGGAAAGGTGTGCTTTGTTGTCATCGCTACATCCAAGTATAGGAGGTCGTATCCAATGAAGGCGATGCCGAAGACCATTCTGCAACTGCTCGAAGAGCGCGGCGCGGGCAAAACAATCTGTCCCAGTGAAGCCGCCCGTGCCGTTGCAGGCAGCGAGATCCGCTCCGCCTGGGAGCCGCTGATGGACGAGGCTCGCGAAGCCGCCTTCGCCCTGGCGGACGCCGGGCAGATCGTCGTTACGCAGAAGGGAAGAGTCGTTGATGGCCGCACAGCCAAGGGGCCGATTCGATTGCGCTTGAAATAATGCAGGTTTTGTGTTCCACGTGGAACTCGGCACCGCGCAGCGGAAAACCATCTTCTCCGCACCCTGCTCCTACCGAAGACGATGGCGACTGCAAAGAAATCAGCGAAGAAATCTACTGGCAAAGGTCAGCCCTGCTGGCCCGGCTTCACACGCGTCCCAGGAACGAAGGCTGGCACTAAGGGAAGCTGCAAGAAGAAGGCACGCACGACCTCTTCCGAGCGTGTGGCAGACAGCAAAGCTGCGGCGGCCAGCAAGCGCGAAAAGCACGCCGACTAACGCTATACTCAGGGCGCATGAACGTTGAAGTGGCACGCGAATATCTGTTATCTCTCCCAGACGTCGTCGAAACCCACCAGTGGGGCGACAACCTCGTCTTCTGGGTGGGAGACAAGGCCATCGGCGGGAAGATGTTTGCCGTCTTCAACCTCAGCGCCGACGCAAAGTCGGTCGCCTCCTTTGCCGCAGGTCCGGAGCGTACCTCTGAGCTTCTGGAACTTGACGGTCTTCTACCCGCGCCATACTTTGCGCGCATCTTCTGGGTGGGGGCCGCCTACTGGTCGGCCCTGCGCGATACCGAGTGGCGTGAGCACCTGGCTGCTGCGCATGCACTCACGCGCGAAAAACTGCCGCCCAAAGTCCAACGCATTCTCGCGCTGACGAAGACGGAGCAGAAGAGGCTCATCGCCGCCGCGCGCAAGAGCAAAGCCGCGGCTAAATCGTAGTCGCAGGCGGAGGGTCCGCATCGAAGATGCCGCGGAACGATCTGCGATAGGCCACGATCAGGAAGATCTCTAACACCGCTGCCACAAGTCCCGCTGCCGCGCCGCCGTGCATCAACGTGAAGTGGAAGAGCAGGATATTCACGATGATGGGTCCAAGCAGCGTCAGGCCAAGGGGAACGTATCTTCCCACCAGAAGAAGCAGGCCCCCGATCACCATGAGCACGGAGACAAAGGTCATGTACTTGCTCGTCATCAGCAGCGTAGCGAAGGTGGTGGCATCACTTGGCGGCATAGGCGGCGTGGGAAGGAAATGGAGGATGCCGTTCAATCCAAAGACAAGAAACATCAGCCCCAAGACCACGCGTACGATGATTACGGCGATTTTCATAAAAGCTCCGAAGATGTGGCGATAGCTTGTGGATGTTGCGTGTGGATCAGAGTACGCGTTAGCGTCAACAAGTGCAGAATATTTTTGAAACAAACAGTGTCCCCCTCTCCCTGGCTGGCCGAACGGCATTAATTACGGGAGGCTCGCGTGGGATCGGAGCCGCCACGGTACGTCTTTTTCGTCAGGCTGGAGCGCGTGTAGCCTTCTCTTATCGCAGCGCGGAGGCGCAGGCTCTATCTCTTGCAGAAGAGTGTGGCGGCGGTGACCAATGTGTCGCACTGCGCCAGGAGCTTGCCTGCTCCGAGGACGGACGTCTTCTCGTGGCCGCTGCTACGAAGGCGCTGGGTGGAATCGATTGCCTTGTGGTGAACCACGGCGTCTGGCCGCCGCAGGACGCGCCCATCGCCGAGATGGCGGAGAGCCAGTGGCGCGGAACGCTCGGCGTTAATCTCGACAGCGTTTTTGGTCTCGTGCAGGCGTTCGTCCGCGAGAGCAAGTCCCGGCCAAAGCGAGAAGGCCGCCCCCGCGGGCATATTGTTCTGGTCAGCTCGACTGCGGGCCAGCGTGGCGAAGCCTTCCACGCCGACTATGCCGCCAGCAAGGGAGCGCTTATCAGCATGACCAAGGGGCTGGCCACGGAGCTGATCCGCGACGGCCTCTACGTGAACTGTGTCGCGCCCGGATGGGTGGATACGGATATGTCCGCCGTAGCCCTCAGCGCGCCGGACGCGTCCAATAAGGTGCTGTCCGTGATCCCGTTGGGACGCGTCGGTACACCGGACGAGATCGCCGGGCCTATCCT
>Ga0247783_1000618_pt1 | contig 11240 bp, 8 predicted proteins | sample UWRJL064202C5_FD_179911 | JGI IMG/M metagenome (GOLD analysis project Ga0247783, IMG submission 179911) | Plant litter microbial communities from Arlington Agricultural Research Station in Wisconsin, United States - UWRJ-L064-202C-5 | ecosystem: Environmental > Terrestrial > Plant litter >...
TTTCATCATTCCAAAATTCTTGCTCTCTTTCGTGCATTTGACAGCGCGCTGATTGTTTTTATGTTGTGGGCTTCGCTGAATGTGTTGGGTTTGGAATGGACCAACATTTACACGGCGTTTGCCCTAAGCGCCGTTATTATTTTTGGTTTTTTTGCCGAAAGTAATGAGGTGTATTATCTCTGGCGCGGCCATTCAATGACGGATTTGGCAATACGCTTATTGCTCGCTTGGTTTGCCACTATGCTGTTTATGATTTTGGCAGCGGTGCTGGTTTATCCCTTCGCCAGTTTGGGATTATTGGCCGTTACCAGTTGGCTGGTAGCAACACCGATCGCGACGGTTGCCATGCATATCGGGCGCCGTGTATTACTGGCAAAATTGCGCGCAAAACCCACAGAGCCGCGTCGCGTCGCAATTGTGGGGGCTAATGAATTGGGCCTGCGTGTAATTAATTCCATGTCGGTCATGCCTTGGTTGGGCTATAGGGTCATAGGTTTTTACGATGACCGTGCGCCTAACAATGATGTGAGCCGCCGTTTGTTTGGAAAAAATATTGAGGTAAAAGGCGGACTCGAACAACTCTATCAGGATGCCCACGATGGCAAACTCGATATAGTGTTTGTCGCCTTGCCCATGCGCGCTGAATTGCGTATGCATACAGTGATTGATCGCCTCGCTGACACTACCGTATCCCCTTATGTGATTCCCGATGTTTTCAGTTTTGATTTGTTGCATTCGCGTTTGACATGCTTGCAAGGAATTCCTGCGCTCAGCATTTACGATTCGCCGTTGGTAGACAATGGTTGGGCAAAACGTCTGGAGGATTTTGTATTAGGTGTGGGCATTCTGGCGGTGTTGGCAATTCCAATGTTGCTGGTTGCACTCGGTGTTAAATTGACATCACCCGGCCCGGTGTTTTTTAAACAAACCCGATATGGAATGGGGGGCGAACGCATTAAGGTCTGGAAATTCCGCTCTATGACTGTGTGTGAAGATGGTCCCGCCGTTGCACAAGCAAAACGTGAAGATCCACGCATTACACCTTATGGGAATTTTTTACGGCGCACTTCGCTTGATGAATTGCCGCAATTGTTTAATGTTATTTCCGGCAGCATGTCACTGGTTGGTCCGCGCCCACACGCTGTAGCGCACAATGAATTTTATCGCGGACAAATTAAAGGCTATATGTTGCGCCACAAAGTGAAACCGGGTATTACCGGGTTGGCGCAAGTGAATGGCTTTCGCGGTGAAACCGAAACGCTCGATAAAATGTCCGGCCGTATTGCCTATGATTTGGAGTACATTCGCAATTGGTCGATCATTCTGGATATTAAAATTTTGTGGAAAACAATTTTTAAAGGTTTTGTCGGGCAGCATGTCTATTAACAAATGGATGAAGCAGGTAAATCCGTATGTGTTGGTGCCGCTGTGGTTGCTTAGCGCAACTGCAGTGGCACAAGATCGTTTTGCACTGGTTCTTGGTGTGCAAGAGAACTGGGACAGTAACTTTGCGCGCAATCCCGATGTGGACTCAGAGCACTACACCCTGGCGGCAGCATCGCTCTCAGCCAAGCAGGATTTTAGCAAGCAACAGTTGGCGTTGAGTTTGCGTGGTAACCAATACAAGTACGATCAGCGCGATGATCTGGACACCGATTTTTACGAGGGTGCGGCTAGTTGGCGGAGCAATTGGAACACGCGCGTAAAAACAGAGTTGATTTGGAACCGCGATGCTTATCCGGTCGACCGTTTAGAGTTTTCGGGTAACGACGTTGTTGCTTCCGATCTCGCCAAAGCACACATAACCATTGGTACAGGCAATCACATGAGTTTTGGTGCTGGTGTAAGCCAATTGTTACAGAGCCATTCTAATTCGTTGCGCCAGCATCTTGAGTTCGACGAAGAGGAGGTGTTCGTTGAGGCGACTTACAAGACCAGTAATCAGTCCAGCTTGAGTGCCCGCTTACGCGATGGTGAACGTATCTACCCTTTCCCCGATCCAAATGAACCACTTTCACTGGACTTTGATTACCAGCAGCGCGAGTTGGAGGGTGCTTGGTCGCCATCCGCCAAAACCCATTTGAGCGCCACGGTTGGACAGTTTGAGCGCAAGGGTGAAGTGAATGAAGGTGTGGGCACCACCTCAAGGCTCGATGCCGGATGGACAGTGAGTGAAAAGCTGGAGCTGTTGTTGGTTTACAGCCATAGCGAACCGGCAGTGGGTGAAACGTCTGATTCCCCGTCTGATGTGCGTGGCGGAGAATTAAAACTGGTGTGGGAGCCGAGCACCAAATGGATTGTGAGTTCTGGCGTGCGCTACACCGAGCAAGAATATTTGCAGCGCGCAGAGCAGCCCGCGCGCGATGAAACCATCACCGCTATCACGCCGCTCTCATTAACTTATCAATTTTCCGAATTGCTGACCATGCGTATTAATAGCCAATGGGTCGACCGCCAATCACCGCTCTCGTATCGCTCATATGACTATGCAATAGCAAGCACAGGTTTATCGCTTCGTTTTTAATATGACACAAAAATTTATCAAATGGTAAGGAGAAAGGTATGGGCAATTTAGCAGTTTCATTTGGATATGCGCTCTCTGGGTTGCGCGCAAAAGCAGACATCAGCGCACATTCTGCGCTAATCATTCCTCCCGCTGCGCCTGGCAGTTTAGGTGATGCGGCGATGATTTCTGCTTCGATCCGAAGCTTGCGCGATGCAGGTATGACAAAAGTGGATTTGCTCGATGGCAATCCATGGGGTATCGACGAGCCCATCGACAATAGTATTGCGGCAGAGCGTTTTTTTTACAAACAATCTGTATTGCAACAGATGTTATTAATTGCACGCTTGCCTGAATATGCAGAATGTTATTTCACCGGTGCTGATGTAATTGATGGTGCTTACAATCCCAATTCGGTGTGCGCACGTTTATCGCTGTTAGCGGAGGCGGCTAAACTGGGTAAAAAAGCGACCCTCCTCGGAGCTAGTTATGGTTTGCATCCCGAACCGCAGACAAAAAACGCACTGCGCAATTTACCGGAAGCGGTAACTATTTGTGCGCGCGATCCCGTATCAAAGGTGCGCATGGAAGAGGCGCTGGACCGCCCCATTCGTCAGGTCGCAGATTTAGCTTTTTTAGTGCAGCCTCGCGCTGATCATCCAGCAGTCGTGAGTGCGAAGCATTGGATTAACATGCGTCGTGCGGCGGGCGATCAAATTATCGGCCTGAATGCCAACTGTTTGCACGCCGCAAAAGATCCGGAAATTATTCGCGCGCTTAAGGTGTTTGTGAAGAGCGTACTGCGTCAATCTATTTCGATTGTGTTGATTCCGCATGATACGCGCTCGCAAATGCCAGATGAAAAACTGTTGCAGTTGGCTATTGCTGATGTTCCTGAACGGGATCGCGAACGCATCTACGCATTGCCGCCAGTAAGTGCAGGCGTGGTTCGTGCTGTGGCGGCAGAGTTGGACTTTCTGGTTACCGGAAGAATGCATGCAGCGATTCTTGCGTTGGCTGGAACAACACCTGCATTTTGTTTTGCTTATCAACACAAGTTTGAAGGTTTATTGCAACACTTAAATTTGTTGGATGCCGGGTTGCTATCATCGCCCAAGGAATTGTCTGCTGATCCTGAAGCTGTTGCCGATAAATTTTTACAACTCCTGCCTGAGCAGGCACAACTGCGCACGAGCATTAAAGCGTATCTGCCCAGCGTTATTACATTGGCAAAAAATAATTTTTTGTAAGGGAAATTGTGTGAGCGATTTTAATCGCCGGCTTTTTGATTCATGCCAGTCTCAATAATTGCAATAGCTTATTGATCACTGGCTTGGCTCTGGCCGGTGCCATCGCTGCACTTTCACTCAGGAAGTGCTTTGTCTCTTGACGGCAAAAACAAGACATAATGAGGGTATAGATCAGCCCTCCCAAAGCGGCGAGCAACAGCAGCCGCATCCCGGATGACCACTCAGCAGGCAATACGAGTTTTATGAGCTGCAGTAGGCCGAACATCGCCACTGACGCGCTGAACGTGGGTGCTATGGTGCGCAACTGTTGTGTTATTCCAACCTGAAATATCTTTTTGAAAAAGAGCATATTGAAAAAAATGCTTAAATAGGTGCGCAGGGAAAATCCCGCAGCAGCAGCAACTATGCCGAACGGCACCAACAAAAAACCCAGTAAGCAGTTAAGTACAAAGGCAATGCCGGCCATGATCATTACGTACTGGGTGTAACCGCTAGACGTTAGTGCAGCATTCACTTGCGCGCTAATAACAGTTGGGGCAATTCCCAATGCCAGTACTGTCATCACTTGACCGCTTTGTGCCCATTTATCAGTAAAGGCCAGGTGAATAAATTCTGGCCCCAGGGCGGCGGCCCCAAAAAAAATGGGAAAGGTGAAATAGGCGCTCATCCGCATCACCCGCAGGGTCGCCTGCGCGCGCGCGTCGGGTTCATTTAAGCGGGCCAATGCGGATAGAGAGGCTTGTTCAAAGGGCTTGATCAGAATTTCCTGCATGATAAACAGTACTCGTCCACCTACCCGAAAAAATCCCAGCCCGGCGGGGCCAATCAACAGGCCAATTAACATCTCATACACCTTGGCGGCTAGGTTGCTAATTAACTGTGCCAGCGTGAGTGGTACAGAGAAGCTGATCAGGGAGCGAGCATGCGCGCGTGAGAAATGCCAACCCGGCGTCCAGTGCGCACTTTTCCAGGTGACCAGCGTCATTAAAATCTGGTTGAGTAATTGCTGCCATACCAATGCCCAAACACCGTAACCCTGAATCGCCAGAAACACCCCGGCGATGCCCGATAGCAGGCCTGCAACGATAGTGCGCAGGGCAATAGCGCGAAAATTAAATTCGCGCTTGAGTTTACCTTCATGCACGGCCTTGGCACCTTCGAGAAAGAAGATGATGCTCAGCACCTGCACCAACAACTTGGCGCGTGGGTCGTAGTAGTAGGCAATCATGGGTGCTACTGCAAAAAATACCACTGCGGTAACGAGTGCGGCCAACAAAAGGTTGAGATAGAAACAAGTTGCAGCATAGCCTTCATCCCATTCGGGATGCCGTACTATAGCTTGCGCTAAACCTGCATTGACGATAACCCTACCCAATTCAACCACAATCAGCGCAAAGGCGACCAAGCCGATGTCTTCCGGTGCTAATAGGCGCGAAAGAATAATAAAAATAACAAAACTGATAAGACTGTTGCCGCTCGCGGCGCTGCTCATCCAGAAGGTGCTTTTACCAAAACTATTTTTCAGGCTCATAGGTGATTTGTTCGTGGATTAATTAATTGTTGCAGCGCATGTTGGTATTTGTTGCCATCGATACAGGATTGCATCTGTTGGGCGCAGCGTGATTTTTTACTCAGCAGCAACTCGCGATCATGATAAACGTCAGTAAATACTTCCTCCGTCTGATGAATATTGGCATCGGCCCAGGTAGTATTTTCAAATTCACGAAATTCAGGATGATCGGAATTAACCTTAATCGGTTTATGCGCAATCAAAAAACTATTCTCTGCATTACAAAAATCCATGTTGCCTGACCAGGCAGTAACCAGCGTTGGTGTATTCAATAACATAGCTTCGGCAATCGTCAGCCCAAAACCTTCTGATCGATGTAGTGAAGCATACAGATCAGAGCTTTGAATTAATCCCAGCACATCTGCACGGTTCCAATGTTGATCAATCAAACGAATATTAGGGTGCCCAGCAATAGCCTGTAATAGCATCTGTTTTTCGGGTGAGTTTGCCCCTGCATTTGCTTTGAGTACCAAATAGGCATCCTTAAAACTTGCACAGGCCTGCTTAAACGCAGCGATTAAACCCATAGGGTTTTTTCGTTCCATTGCACTGCCAAAACTAAAAATATTGGATACCAGAAAGGCATCTTCAGGTATATCCAAGCGCTTACGTATATCGGCGGTAGCGGCAGCAATTGTTACCGGGTGAGTCACCGTCAGTACGGGATAGTTGGTGTAGCCTTGGATTACCTTGGTAGTAAAGTGCGATGGGGTAAAAATCGCATTCATGTAGCCTATTGCTCTTATCCACTCTTTAGGAATAGCTTCGAGTTCCCAAGCCCAATAACCAATATTGTAGGTTTTTTTAAAATTGAAAATCCCCATTTGCAAAATCACGGGTGGCAGCATCGGAGGGTTCAGGTGATAAATGCGGCAATTAACTTCTGCTCTGTCGATATTATTTTTCCACTGCCATTCCAGTTCTTGCGGTTTGCGAAAAAAACCTTCTACGCTAGTGCATTTTACTCGATAACCATCGGTTGCTAATTGTTGTGCGCAAAGGCGCGCCGATTCACCAATACCGGAAATGCTGTGAAAAAAACCAATAACCTCTATGCAAAGTCCATCATTCTTAGGTAGCTGTGTGTGGCTTTTGGGAATGATGCGCTGCAGCAGTTGGGCGCGCATTTGGCGATAAACTTGGCGCAGTAGATTCTTCATAGGTTCATTTTCACACTATCGGTAATAAATAAAATTCAGGTTAAATAGGGCGGGGATACTTAGCTCACCCTTACCCAGCTTTGGATTCTAATGAGTAGGGGTGAAAATTTGGTGGGCAGTAGTTTAAGGCTCTCCTCAAGAAAATTATTCGTCTCGCGCCGAAAAATAAACATGCCCAACGCAAGATAGCTAATCCCTCCTGTCGCACATACGATAAAAATTTGTACTGTTAAGGGGAGTGTGTCGGGCAGTTGCTGTTTAATCGCCAGGCAAATAATCAACATAATGGCTGCCGCAACATGGCTCGCCCAAAGTGCTTTCAAAATCACAACGACTGGAATGCGGAAGATGTGATGGAAGATAAATAGACTGACAAAACCACCAATATAATTAATGCAAATATAAGCAATAGCGGCGTATTTGGCTCCATAGGGAATTAAAAGATAGCCAACGATGATAGTCGTGAATAGGGTGATCAGCATATTAGTGGCAACCCAGTTTGATTTCCCTTCTGATGCAATCGATGAGTTGACTTGTAAGCGTATTGCATAGGGGGTAGAACCTATAGCAAGCAAGCACATGAGTTCACCGCTGCTGCGCCATTTCTCCCCAAAAATCAATTCGATAAATTCTGCTGCGACTGCAGCGGTGCCAAAAAAGATTGGCAATATTACAAAACTACTGATACGCATGATGCGCAGTGCGGCATTGGCGCGCGCAAATTTATCGTCCATGCGCGCCAGTGCGGGTAGTGTTGTTTGTTCGAGTGGGCGGAGAATAATATCTTGCAATACAAACAAGGCGCGCCCGGCGATACGATAAATGCCCAGAGCAACCGGGCCGAGGATGATGCCGGTCATAAACTCAACCAGCGTATTGCAGAGGGTATTAATTATTTGCGCAAGCATCATGGGGGCAGAGAATTGCAGTGCTTCGCGCGCGCGCGCAAAGGAAAACTGCCAGCTTGGCCACCATTGCGCACTGATTATGGTCACCGCTGTGAACAAAATTTGCCAGCATAATTGCTGCGCTACCAGCGCCCAGATGCCGTAACCCAAGAGGGCAAGCGTGACACCCACAATGCCGGATATCACACTGGTAATAATGGAGCGCAGCGCAATAAGTTTGAATTTCTGCTCCCGGCGCAATTTGCCGTCATGCACTACCTTAATGGCTTCCAGCATAAAAATTACCGAAAGCACTTGTAGTAGAGGTACTGCGGCGGGGGAATAATATTTCTGGGTGAGTGGTACACCAAGCAAGACTACTAGCGCAGTAATAATCACACCATAAAGTACAGTGATGTAAAAACAGGTGGAGGCATAGTCTGCTTGCCACTCGCGCCGCTGTACTATGCCGACTGCAAGGCCACCATTGATCAGAATTTTTCCAGCTTCCACCACTAAAATAGCAAAGACCACCAAGCCAATTTCATCTGCTGACAGTATGCGCGAAATGATAATAAATACTAAAAAACTCACGAGACTCATGCCGCTCGCTGCCAGGCCCATCCAAGCAGTGCTTTTACCCAACGATTTCGGCTGACTCATACAATCCTTAAACTGGTTAACGTGTTTTTTTAGTATCGAGCGATATTGCAGTTGTGTTCTTGGGAATAATTAGCTGACGATAAAAGTCCAGTGTTTTGGCGGCGAGTTTGTCCCAGCTGTAATCGTCCAACGGGCAGATTGCAGGGCGGCTGCTGTGCTCCAGTGCAAGCAGTGCATGTTGCAAACAGGAAGCCGTTAACCCATCAGAGTAACCGTAAATCCATTGTAACCCCAGTTTGTTTTGTAGATCGGCAACGGCGCCCATATGCGGTGCGATCACTGGGCGATTGTAGGAGAGTGCCAAGAGCAGCGCGCCGGAATTGAGAATGTTTTTGTAAGGTAAAATGACTACGTCTGCTGCACTCATAAAAACAGCAAGTTCATCGTCGGGAATAAACCGTAAAAATAAACTGGTGTTGGTATTTTTCAACCCTTCCAGGGTAGTGCGCAATTCAGGTGATGCTGCGTCCGGGGTGCCCGCTATGACTAGTTGATAATCTTTCAGTGCAGCTTCGTTAAACACGTGCAGCAAACCATCAATATTTTTATAGGGTTTAATCATGCCGATAAATAGCAGCACTTTTTTGTCGGGATTCAAATCCAGATTCTTTTTTGCAGTTAACTGATCAATGGCGGGTGGATAACAGCTGCGGTAGTGGCCGTGGGGAATAATGGCATAACGGCTTTTGGATGAGGTCCGGTAACGTTGATAGAACGCTGCTTTGTTAGCCTCGCTCATAAAGATAAACCCGTCGCAACGCAGGATAAACCACTGCATAAACCGGTGGGATAATCCTGGCCGGAGTGCATCGTGTGGTGCGATGTTGTGCACTGTCCACACTAATTTGCTGCCCTTAAGTTTCAACATATAAAGCATGACAATCATAAACGACATGCGCATTAAACTTGCGCCCAAGCCTTTGCGATTAATATCACCATCTGGCCAGTGAAAATGCACAATGTCGGCAAAAGTTCGTGCAGCTTTGCTATGGCGATATTCCTCTACCGTAACATTTAATCGCTCCAGCTCGCGGTAGAGTAGGGCGTTATAGGGATTGACCTTCTCATTGCTAAAGGCGGGCGAGGCTAATATCCGCATTGCCTTATCCTCCAGGTTGAGAAACATTGTCGATCCGATCACCAGTGCGTAAGCAAATGATGAGGAACTGTGCGATGTCCAAGGTATAGCGCCGCAGTAACCGCGATGGCTCCAGACATAACCGATAAAACCATTCCAGCCGCAATTTTTGCACTAATGCCGGCGCGCGCGCTTTATCGCCCGCGAGGAAATCTAACAGCGCACCCACACCGATTAATACCGATGCGCTTAATTGATGGCGGTGATTTAAAATCCATTGTTCTTGATAGGGATTGCCCATCGCAACCAGTACAACGTTTGCATTGGAAGCGTTAATTGCTTTAAGAAGTGCATCGTTATCTTTTGCTTCATCGTAACCATTGCGCACACCAACTACATTGATTTGATAATCACTCTGCAGTTTTTGCGCAGCTCGCTGTGCAACACCTGGTTTGGCCCCAATTAAAAATACGCGCGCGGTCCCGCCAAGGCTTTGTAAAAAATGCGGAGTAAAATCGGTGCCGTTTAAATTTTCAATAAAGGTATGGCGATGAATCAGCCAGGTGGCGATATCAATCCCTATACCATCATTGACAATAACCGTATCATCGCCCGACATCGCTGCCTGATGTGTTTGGCATTTCACAATGAAATTGGTATTGGCAAAAAAAAGTGCAACTTGACGCTGCATTTTTTGTTGCAAGAGCGGCACCAACGCGGCGCTGGTGGTGCGCCTGATGGGAAAGCCGCCGAGCGCAACAATCTGGTCAGTAACCTTATTTTCAGTAGCCTTGTGGGCTGTATCGTTGGGGGCGATTGTCATTACGCAAAGACCTCAGTATCACTAAAGTTTTTGGGTGCGAGCATGCGCTGGGTTACCTGGTTCCAATCCAACACGGTGCGTTTGGAGAGTGGTCGGTGCGGATCCAGTGCGCGAGCAATCGCTTGGGCAATTGAGTCTTCATCGCCAATGTCATAACCAAAACGGGTAGGGTAATCAGCCGCAATAAAATGGGGGCAAATTGCAGGCAAGCCAAAAAAATCATATTGCGTTAGTTTGAGCGAGGTATCGCGCAAATAGGCAGGCAAATTGACGCTGGAGTAGGGCGCGATCCCGAGTGTTGCATGTTTGATGTAAGGGAGCGTTTTAGCGAAGGGCATTTCGTCATATACCGTCACATTGTCGCCATACTCCGGGTGGCGCGGTTGGCTGGAACCGATAATATGAAAATGAATATCGGGGAAGCGTTTGCCCGCCAGAATAAAAAATTGCGGATCAAATAGCATAGAGCCAACCGATACCGCATGAATGCCTTCACCATAGGGCGATGGGTTGGCCTTTTCACCTACTGAGTGATCAATACCTTGTGGCACAAAGGCGAGATTGTGTGTTGATGGAATTGTCTCGGCGAGTGCTTTTGAGGGCAATACAATGGTGTCGTAGTGTTTGGCGGTGCGCGCAAAGGTGGTGCGGATATACATGGCAGCATCGACGGTGTCGAGCGCATCGGAGCCGCGATAAAGTATTTTTGCTTGTGGATTTAATCGTTTAATCAAATCGAAAAAAATGGGCGCAACCCCACTTTCTAAAATAATGACATCGGAGTCGCGTATCCATTCGCGCAGCACCTTGTTCAAACCGTAGCTGTACACATGATACATAAGCGATTCAAACGGACCAATTCGGATCGGATGAATAAATGATTTCCATAAATAACATTCCACACCTTCGTGCGTAACGATTTTATTGGCCTGCTTGTCCAGTGATATGCGTGGGTCATGTTTGTAACGCGAATAAAAACTGTAGCGCAGCGAGAAGAAGCGGGTCGTGCCTAATTTAGCTAACTCACTGGCGACAAAATGCATACCGGCTTTGCGTGGTGAGCGAAAGTCGTGTGCAGAAAGCAGTAAGTATTTTTGCTTGGAGGCAGGATCTTCCGCTGCTAAGGGAAGTTGCGATCTACTGGTCAGTGGCTCTTGTGCGGTCATGATGATCTCCTTCACAAAACCGGGTTATTGCGTAAGCGCGTCTACTTCAGGTGGTGCGGGTGGACTTGCCCCATCTAATGTGCTCGGGTTATAAAAAAATGGTTTTAGTCGCCGCCATTGGGGCGCGAGCGGCTGTTTGG
>Ga0247783_1000623_pt1 | contig 11185 bp, 6 predicted proteins | sample UWRJL064202C5_FD_179911 | JGI IMG/M metagenome (GOLD analysis project Ga0247783, IMG submission 179911) | Plant litter microbial communities from Arlington Agricultural Research Station in Wisconsin, United States - UWRJ-L064-202C-5 | ecosystem: Environmental > Terrestrial > Plant litter >...
GCTCAAAGCAGTGTCGGGTAAGGGCGTGTCGGCGAAGGCGACTTCAGCCAAGGCCCTTTCGGGCAAGGGCGCCACACCGCTCGATACACCCGCCAAGATCCGTCCCATCGAGCAGGCCGTGGGCGTTAGCAGTGACGCCGTCGCGCGGCGTACGGGGAAATCGTGGGCAGAGTGGTTTGCCTTGCTCGACGCTGCCGGCGCCGCACAGCTCGATCACAAGGGGATCGTGGCAGTGCTCGCGCAGCGCCATGGTGTCGGCCCGTGGTGGCAGCAGATGGTCACCGTGGCCTACGAGCAAGCGCGAGGCAAAAACGGCAATGCCGCGACGGACGACGGCTTCCAGGTGGACGTCTCCAAGGTCTTGGAGCTGCCCTTGGCCAAGCTGTTCCGATTTTGGGCGGAGCCCGCGGAACGCAACAAGTGGCTCGCCGACGATCGCTTTTCGATTCACAAGGCCACGGCCTCGAAATCGATCCGCGCCCGCTGGGGCCGCGGAGTCAGCCGCATCGACGTGGATTTTTGCGAGAAAGGCCCGTCGAAATCGCAGGTCACCGTGCAGCACAATCGGATCGAAACGTCCGACGCCGCCGAGCAGATGAAGGCGTACTGGGCGAAGAAGATCCGAGCACTCGAAGCGCTCACGCGCCCCTGAGCGCCCGACGCGCTACCCCCTCGAACCGCACCGCTCGCCGAGAACACCAGCGCACTCTCTCGGCTGCACCGAGGGCAGTCCTCGCTGAAGAAATAGTACTGCGCGTACGCAGTACTATTTCGGCGAAGCGAGGGCAGCCCCTCGCTGGTCAGAAGAGCGGAGCAGCGGCCAACGGAAGCCGAGCCAGGTGATTGATGGTCACGAACGCCGTCCGAGACCGGCACAGCCTTCGGCGTCAGAGCCCGGCACCCTGCGAGCTGAGAGCTGCGATGCTGGATAGCGAGCGCCCCATCACCCCCTCGATCAAGTGATGCCGCGTGCGCGCGATCTGCCAATGGAAGTACGTGTGAGCCAATTGAGCCGGAAAAAAGCCGTCGCTCTGGTGATCGAAGAGCTCGACGTCCGAGTCTTTAGGGCTGTTCGGATAGAGCGTGCGCAAGACCGCTGAGTCATCCAATCGCGAACTTGCCGTGTACGGTTGCTGAAAACTCGGAGCCCAGGTACCCGATAGCCGATCGTGAAAGCTCAGCCACGCGCGCTGGGTCAAAAGCGGCACGATGCGCTGGCGAAACGCGCTCTTCATGCGCTCGAACTCTGGATCCTGAAGCAGAAATCGCGTTTGTCCGAGCACGTTGCCGAAGATCAAGCACGCGCTCGGGTGCGCGTGCAAAAGGTCCACGAGTCCATCGCCGCCATCGAGCAGCGGGGCTAGCAGGCGATCAGCGCGCTCGACCTTGCTGACGACACCCAAGCGCCGCAAGCGACGGCTGATCAATCGGGCTGCGATGGGGTCCGGCTCGAGCACGGTGATCGCGGAAAAACGGCTCAGGAATGCGTCGGGAAAGGTGTACCCGGCGCTCGGCCCGACCAACAGCGCGTGCGCTGTGGGCCCGTCGAAGCGAGAGAGCCAGCTGGCCAGCGCGGCGCGAAAGGGCTGCCAATAGCGGCCAGCGCCGAGCGCTCGAAGGTGATAGCGCAGCCCGCCTGCCGGGTTGAGCCAGGCGCGAGACATCCTAACGCAGGACGCTCATCAGCCGCTCACGCAGCATCTCGACCGTGAACGGCTTCTGCAGGAAGCCGGCCAAGCCTTTGCCAGCGAAGCGCATGACCGCGTCTTGCTCGTTGTAGCCGCTCATCAGCAAGACTGGGATCTCTTCATCCAGAGTGCGTATCTCTCGGAACGCGTCCACGCCGTCCATCTGCGGCATGGTCAGGTCCATCAATATGGCGACGATTTCGTGGCGACGTTCACTGAAACGCGCCACGCCCTCTCGCCCGTCACTGGCCAAGATCACGTCGAAGCCGTAGCTGCCGAGGATGCGTGCTGCCACGCCTCGCACGACGTCTTCGTCGTCGACCACGAGCACGGTACCGCGGCGTTGCAACGCGGATTGAGCAGTCGCCGCGGGTGGCACGCGCGCGTCCTTGCCGTTCATCGCGGGGAAAAGCAGCTTGATCGTGGTGCCGCGACCAAGCTCGCTATAAACCTTGATCGCGCCCTTGTGCCCACGCACGATGCCCAGCACCGCAGACAAGCCCAGGCCGCGACCGGTGAACTTGGTGGAAAAGAACGGGTCGAAAATCTTCGCCTGCGTGTCTGGGCCCATGCCACAGCCGTTGTCGCTCACCTCCACGAACACGTAGTTGCCCTCGGCCAACTCCGGCGCCAAGAACGTATTTCGCAGATACGCACCCTCGGCGTGGAGTAGCCCGCTGCTTACGCCGATCACTCCCGCGCGTTCGCCCAGCGCTTCAGCGGCGTTGACGACCAAATTGATCAAGACCTGCCGCATCTGCGTCGCGTCCGCGTCGACCGGCGGTAGCTCGTCCGAGAGATCCAGGCGCAGGGTCGCGTTTTTACCTACCGACAACTGGAGCAGCGGCGCAGTCTGGCGCGCGACCTCGCTCAAATCGAGCGGGCGCACGACGAAGCGCCCTTTGCCCGAGTAGGCCAGCAGCTGGCGGCACAGGTCGGCCGCGCGAATCGTCACGGCCTCGATCTGATCGACGTGTTCGCAGAGAGCGCTCGAAACAGGCAGCTCGAGGCGCATCAAGCTGACGTTGCCGAGGATGCCAGTCAGCAGGTTGTTGAAGTCGTGCGCGATACCGCCGGCCAAGATGCCCAGGCTCTCCAGCTTCTGCGCGTCCAGCAACTTGCTCTCGAGCAGGCCGCGGTGGCGCTCAGCGGCAACGGTATCGGTGATGTCCTTGGCGAAGCCCGCTAGGAACTGCTCACCCGCCGCTTGCCAAGGGACGAGCCGCGTGCGCCAGGTGCGTTTGCCGGTCGGAAACTCCAAGTCCTCTTGGTATTCGCAAGGGGCTTGCAGCATGACGGATTCCGTCATGCGCGCGACCGCCAGCTCGGCATTTTCGAGTGCTAGGTGCGAGTCAGCGCGCGTGCCGATCACCAAGGTCCGGGGGATGCCCGTGGCACACTCCCAAGCATCGTTGACGCGCGAGAGTACGAAATGACCGTCTGCCTGGACGAGGATTAGGAAGCAAGGGTCGGCGGCGGCAGTAAAGAACGCCTCCCAAGCTTGCAAATCCGAATCCAGCATCTGTGTCTTACAATGCCCGAAGCAGGCAGCGAAACCAAGCTTCTCGCGGCGAGAATGCAATTGCCGATCTCGCTCGTACCCCAACCAGCCATTGTCTTCAGTAAACAGCCGCCGATGCTCGTGTCGAGCCAAGCCTTCGGGCTCGATTCGTGTCCGATCCGGAGACGAATGCTTTCCTCGCTCCGGCGCCTGCTCGGTGTTTCGCTCGCTCTGGCAACAATTTTAGCCGGTTGCAGCGGCGCGCCGAGCGCCTCGGGGGGCCCTCTGTTCGGCTCGGGCGTGTTTCATCCGCCGCCCAAGCCAGGCGCGAGCATCAGCCAGACGCGAATGTGCGAGTGCAAAGCTTGCGAACCGAGCGGATGTTGCGACGAGCCGGACGATGAAGCGCCGCCAGTGACATGTCGCGACAGCTATGACTTCAGTAAACCGGAATGCGGGATTTCGATCCGCACCTGCGCGAGCCGCTGTGCACGCGAAGTCTGGCGCGTAAACAACAGCCAAGCGTGCGACGCCAAGCGGCCCCTCAGCTGCTGCCACGCGGGCTAATCGGCCCGGCGCTCTCGACCGGATGCAGAACGATCAACGAAGCTGGAAATTCGGCCAATAACCGCACCGATTCGGCGCTCCCGCGCTCGGCATCCAGGCCCCAAACTGGGTCCAGAGCGAGCACCACCAGCTCGGCCTCGGCCGCGCAGTCGCGCAGCAGCTGCGGCCCGGCCGTGCCTTCTATTGTACGAAATTGCACTCGCGCCGGGTGCTTGGCACTAAGCGTCTCGAGCTGCAGGCTGAGCGGCTCCTCGGCCGCGAGCCGCGACTCGACGAGCAGCACCGTGAGAGACACCGCATCGTCACTCAACAGTTGTGCGGCAAAGTTCAAGGTCAGCGCAGCCGCGGTCCCGCTGAGCACGGGCGCAACGACACGCTTGCCCGCGGCCTCGCGAGGACCGCGCGCGAATGAGCGCGCGAAGCCGTGATCGATGAGCAACGCCACCGGAGCCGGGCTGTCGGCGAGCACCTGACCCACGGTTCCGCCAAACGGATTTCGACCCAATACCGGACGATGGAGCCCGAGCACGACGTAGTCCGAACGCCTGCTGCGCGCGACCTCGCAGATATCCGCCGCGGGGTCGCTGGAATCGAAAGAAATGAACTCGAGCGCAACGCCGGCGGCGGTGGCCGTCTCGAGCGCGGGTAAGAGTCCGCTGGCTCGAGATTGGCGAACCGCTTGCGAACCAGGGCGTAAGTAGGCCGAGGTTCGATCACGCGGGCGTTCCAAATGCAGCACCGCGCTGCCGCTGTCCCGCGAACCGCCCGCACAACTGACGGCCAACAGCGCCATTGCTGGCCCCATGCGCGCATCGCCCACACAAAGCAGCAAGTGGACCGGCGCCGTGCGCACCGGATCGAGCTTCGAGACAGCCCGCGGCTCGAAGGAACGCGGCGCCACGAACTGCAAGAGCGGCGTGGTCATGATCGTGGTGACCAGCGCCATGATCACCATCATCGTAAAAATCTTCGGGGAAATGACGCCTAAATCCAGCCCAATGTTGAGCACGATCAGCTCCATCAAGCCGCGCGTGTTCATCAACACACCGAGCGCCGCAGAATCACGCGTGCTCATGCCCGTGAGCCGGGCCACGCAGAAGCTGCCACCGAACTTACCGATGCAGGCGACGGCGATCAAAGCAGCACAGAGCAGCCAATCGCTCGAGCTCGCCAGTAGCCCGAGCTCCGTGCGTAGGCCGCTGAAAGCAAAGAACAGCGGCAGCAGCGCGACGACCACGAAATCTTCCACGCGTTCGGCGAGCGTGTGCGTGTAGTCGCCTTTGCGCGGCATGATGGTTCCGAACAGGAACGCACCGAACAGAGCGTGGATACCGATCAGCTCACTGACGAGCGCTGACACCAGGAGCAGCACGAAGGTCAGCGCGACCACGCCCTGAGTCAGGTTCTCGCGCGTGGTGATGCGCGCTGCCAAGCGAGCCAGTAGCGGGCGTACGAGCAGCAGCATTCCGCCGGCAAATGCCAGCGCTTCGAAGCTGGTGAGCAGCGCCGTGCCCGCCCCCTTGGCGTGCACCACGGAGACCACCAAGGCCAGCAGACACCAGGCCGTTACGTCGTCGGCGGCAGCGCAGGCCAGCGCGATTGAGCCCAATTTCGTGCGGATCAGGTTACGCTCGGCCAAGATCCGCGCGAGCACCGGGAAGGCAGTGATGCTCATGGCAATGCCCATGAACAGCACGAAGGAGATGCGTGGCACGCCCGCTGGCGATTGCGTGGCGAAAATCTGCAGCGCGAGCAACGCGCCCAAGCCGAACGGCACACAGATCCCAGCCGCGCTGATCGCAAACGAGGACTTGCCCCGCCCGCGCAACAATTTCGGATCGAGCTCGAGCCCGATCAGAAACATGAAAAACACCAGCCCTACCTGACTGAGCAATGACAGCGCAGGCAATGATGCTTTCGGAAAGAGTCCCTGGAACGCTTCAGGCCAGACGCGCCCGAACAGCGACGGGCCGAGCAGGATCCCAGCAATCACTTCTGCGATCACCGCGGGTTGACCGAGGCGGCGGGCCAGCATGCCGATCAGACGCGCGGCCACGATGATCACGCAGATCTGAAGAATCAGTAATGGAAACGGGCCGTGCATTGCGGGCGCGCAGACTAACCCAAGTCGTGTTTCCGCTGCGCTAAACCGCGGTTGTCTGCTATTGCGCGTGCTCGGCGTAGCGCGGGTTCACGACGTGCCTCGGCTTTCCGGCCAAAAGTGCGCGCACGTTGTCGACCGAAGCCGCAAGCAGCCGCTGACGAGCGGGCAAACTCGACCAGGCTACGTGCGGCGTAATAACGCAGTTGGGCGCGGTGAGCAGCGGGTTTTCCGCACTCGGGGGCTCGCTCGAAAGCACGTCGAGCGCGGCGCCGGCAAGCTGTCCGGCGGCCAGAGCGGCACTCAGCGCGGCTTCATCGACCAAGCCACCGCGCGCCGTGTTGAGCAGCAAGCAGCTCGGCTTCAGCAACGCGAGCCGCGCGCTGGAGACGAGCTGCCGGGTCTCTGGCGTGAGCGGACAGGTGAGCGCAATCACGTCTGCCTGACGAAATAGCTCGTCCAAGGGCAAACGCGGAACTGGGTCCGGATCCGGTTCGCGTTGCGCGTGACTCGAGCTCGAGAGCGCGGCGCACACGTCCATGCCCAAGGCGCGCGCCGCGAGTGCAAGGCCTCGCCCGATCGCGCCGTAGCCGACGATGCCGAGCAGCTTTCCCTCGAGCTGCAAGAGCGGGCTCTTCCAGTAACAATAGTCGATCGATCGCTGCCAGTCGCCCGCGTGTACGGAGTTGTCGTGCAACCCGACCTTGTTACAAAGCTCGAGCAAGAGCGCCAGCGTGTGCTGCACCACGCTGGCAGTGCTGTACCCGGGGACGTTGCAGACAGCGATGCCGCGTTCGGTCGCCGCGTCGAGATCGACGGAGTTGACACCGGTTCCGAGCGCGCTCACGCCGCGTAGCTTCGGCAGCTGCGCGAAATCGTCGCGGCCGAGCTGCGATTTGTTCAAGAGCACGATCTGCGCGTCCCGAGCGCGCGCCACGACCTCGGCCGGGCCGGAACGCTCGTAGACGATCAGCTCGCCGAGCTCGGCCAGCGGCGACCACGGATTGTCGCCCGGATTCACCGTATAGCCATCGAGCACGACGATTTGGGTCATGGGCCCTAGCGACGCGCTTCACTGATCGCTGCGCGGCTCAAAAATTGCTGAAAAGCATCGCGATTGGCGGCGGTGGGGGCTTTTTCGTAGCCGTACATTTTGCCCACCTTGTTGGCGAATAGGCAGGACACCGCTCTATCGAAGCTGCGCGCGCCCGGCGCCAGATCGCCCGCCTTGCTGCTGTCGTCGGCGATGCGGCGGACGACCGTCTGCAACTGCTCGCACCAGCCAGGGGTCTGGGGCAACGTGACGGGCGTCGCGCCGTCACAACAGGATTTGCGAATGATGGCTGTCGCGGGCAACTCGTACCAGTCGAGCGCAGAAGCTCGCGCACCGGCATCAGCGCGGGTGGCCTCCAGCGCGGCTCCGCCGTCGTCGATGCGCGTGGGGCGCACGAGACGCTGTAGCTGGGTTGCGGCGTCTCGAAAATCACCGTCGGCGCACACGAACACGAAATTTTGCCCGGCTTCGAAGGTGCCTGGGTCGAAATACGACGCCACGCATGCATCACGCCGTTCGCCCGCGCTGAGCTTCGGTCGCCCAGGCTGTGCGGCCTTGGGCAGCACGACTGCGGCGGCAGCGACTTCTTTCGGCGGCGGAGAGGTAGCGGCGTCTGGCGCTACCGCCAAGTAAACGCCACCGCCACCGACGATCGCGGCAATCACCACGAGCGGCCAGACCGAGCGCTTGCGCTCGAAGGGATTGATCGAAATCTTCTTCTTGATCGACAGGGCGACGTTGCTCATCGCCCGGGGGAAGGCCGAAGCACGCGCCGCCGGCTTCAGACTCACACCGAGGGCGTCGCGTAGCGGCGCCTCGGGCAGCTGGGGCGGCGGAGCCGCGGGCGCCGGCGGCGTCGCGCCAGGGGTGGGTGTGGCGGCGCTTGCTGGCAGCGCGACGGGCGCCGCCGCGGCCGGCGGCGGAGCCGGCACTGGAGGCAAAATCTTCGGCTCGAGCTCGCTGCCCTCGTCGTCGGGCAGAGTCGCGCCGTCGATCACGATGCCGTCGTCGCGATCTTTGCCGCCCGGCGCGCCGACGATCGCCATCAGGCTGCGCGTCGCAGGGCGCGGCGGGGTCTGGCGCTTGGCAGGCATCGCGCGCGGATCGCGCTCCCAGCCGTCGAGCGTGGCGATCAATTCGGGCAGCTCGGTGACGCGCACCCGCTTTTCGTAGGCAAGTCCGCGATCCAGAATCTCCTGCAACGCCGGTTCGTCGATGCCGAATGCCGAGAGGGGCTTCGGACGACTCGAGAGCATTTGCTTCAGCAATGCATCGCGCGTGGGCGCGTTGAACGGCGCTTGCCGGGTCAACGCCGCATAGAGCGTCGCGTGCAGGGCCCAAATGTCGTCGGGCGATGTTTCGGCCGAGCCCTTCAAGCGCTCGGGAGGGCAATAGGCACCAATCGCCGGAGCGACGAGCTGAGACAACACAGGGGCGATCGCGCGACCAACGGGGACCGCGATCACGCTGCGCGGAGAGAGCGCGCCGTGCACCGCGCCTGCCGAGTGCAACGCTTGCATGGCATCAGCGACGCGCAGGATCCAGGCCACGGCCTTGGACGGATTCATGCCGCCCTGCGCGAGCTCGTTGTGCAAGGTGCTGCCAGGCACGAACTCCGCTACCGCCACGCCGAAGCCCGCCGCTAGCGGCTGACCGTTCGGCAGACTTCCGGCGTCGACGTCGCGCGCGATCTCGAGCACGGAGGTCAAATGCCGGTGTTTCACGCCTCGTGCGGAATCGAGCGTCGCAAGTCGGCCAGCATCGGCGACTGCGAGCACGACGCGTCGACCGTTGTCTTGCTCGACGCCGACCCAACGCTCCAGCGTTTGGCTGTTTTTCAGCGCGCCCGCGAAGGTGTAGCGGCCGGCTACTGGAATTCGTGGATCTGCCATGTTGATCTAAGGGGGACGGCACGATCTAACGGACAGTCCCAACCTACGATTACCCGAATGCTAGCATTACCGCCCCACGCAGTGGCATTTGCCGGACGCGGGTTCACTTATTGAAACGTAAGAAACGACCGGCCCGAACGTCGGTCGTTCTCCCACCTTCGGCGGCGACCGCGCCATTGACGAGCACGAGGTCGATCCCGACGGGGTGCTGCTTGGGGTCAGCGTAGGTCGCGCGATCGGCGATGGTTTCCGGGTCGAACAGCAACAAATCTGCGAATCGCCCGACCTCGATTCGGCCGCGATCGAGCAGCCCGAAGCGCTCGCACGGTAGGCACGACATTTTGGCGATGGCTGTTTGGAGCGAAAAAAGTCCGCGCCTCCGCCCATACTCCGCGAGCACGCGCGGGAACGTCCCATACAGGCGCGGATGTGGGCGACCTTCGGGGTTGGGTAGGCCGTCGGAGCCGACCATCACACGCGGGTGACGCAGGTTCGTTTCGACGTCCGCCTCGTCCATCATGAAGGTGATGGCGACCGTGCGCTCGGCACCAGGCAAACTCAGAATCTTCCTCACGAGCTCGGCCAGGCCCAACCCTTCGCTAGCTGCAATCTCGGTCAGCCGCCGGCCGTCGTACGCTGGGCACCCGGGGCAAGACGCGATCTGAATGATCTCGGCCAACGCTAGGTCGATCGCGTTCAAATCGAAATATTCGATCATTGGGCCGCTGCCAGCGATGTACGGATAGACGTCGAGACTGACGTCGGCCCAAGCTTCGTTGGCCAAGTCGACCCGCGCGAGGGAGGCCGCGACTTTGCCCCAATTTCGGCGACCGCCGGCCTTGTGGTGCGAGATCTGCGCGCGGCAACCCAGCGCCTGGGCGATGCTGAGCGTCTCGTCGACCGACTCCAGCAAGCGATCGCCTTCGCTCCTCATGTGTGTGGCGTAGATGGCCGCGAACTCGGACAAGGGCCTAGCTAGCTCGATGATTTCCGAGGTGGTTGCGACGCGACCGGGACGATAGATGAGACCGGTCGAAAGGCCCGCCGCCCCTTGCTCGAGCGCGCGGCGCAGGTGCTCGCGCATGCCGGCGAGCTCTTCGTTCGTGGGCTCGCGCTCGTCGTTGCCCATGACCTGTGAGCGGATCGCATTGTGGCCGACCAGCGTGATCGCGTTGAGCGCCGGGCGCGCCCTCAGGAAGGCTGCTCGGTATGCGTCCAGGTCGGAAAATCGCTGCGAAAATCCCGGAAACAGGCTGGCGTTGCCGGGCGGTTCAGGGCCGCCCGCTGACAGCGGCGCGAGACTGAAGCCGCAGTTTCCAATGACCACGCTGGTCACACCCTGCAGCAACTTGAACTCGAGCCGCGGTGTGCTCAATAGGGCCGCGTCGTCGTGTGAGTGCACATCGACGAAGCCAGGCGCGAGGGCCCGCCCGCGCGCTGCGATCTCGCGCTTGCCACTCGGCCCGCTGCCAATCAACGCGATCCGTTCGCCCTCGATATGCACGTCCGCAATTCGCGGCGAGCGACCGCTGCCGTCCAGCAGCAGCGCGTCGCGAATACTTAGGTCGAAGGACATCGCTTGGCCTGAAGGCGGTTTGGCGCCGGACGTCCGAGGCTAGCTCAGTGGCAGGCGGAAAGCGCGTACCTCTGCTTGCTCTTGATCGCGGCGCATTCACTGACGCAAGCGCCCTGCGCGTTGCAAGTGTGAGCGTTTTCGGTGTCACTCGCGCAAGAGTTGGGAAGGATCCAGCATACGCCGGTTTCTACAGTGGGGATGACCGAGCAACCGCCAGGCGGGAGCGCCTCGATAGCGCAAATCGCGTCTTTGGTGGTGCACACCGGGTCGTTGACCGAGCTACAGCTGACCGTGCTCGCGGTAGTAACGCTGGAGCAGATCCCCGGCGCGCTGCTATTTTGCCCCTTCAACTTCAAGAGACACGAGTCGTGATAGGTGAGCCCGTCGCAGCCGCACACGGCGGCCTGCGGGTTCCCGGAGCAGGAACTGGGGCGCGGCGTACAATGACCGTCGCTCGCCGCGCAGCTGGACTTTGCACAGTAGTCATTGAGCTTGCAGTCGTCATTGGCGGCGCACGGTGCGCCACCGCTGCCGCCACTGCCGGAGCTGCCGCCACTGCCAGAGCTGCCGCCACTGCCAGAGCTGCCGCCACTGCCAGAGCTGCCGCCACTACCAGAGCTGCCGCCACTACCAGAAGTGCCGCCACTACCAGAAGTGCCGCCACCGCCAGAAGTGCCGCCGTTACCTCCAGTCGCTCCGCTGCCAGAAGCGCCGCCGCTGCCTCCAATAGTGCTGCCCGAAGTGCCCGCGTCGCCGCTGGTCCCGCCGATGCCAGCGGTCCCGCTGCTGCCTCCCTTCCCTGCGCT
>Ga0247783_1000626_pt1 | contig 11175 bp, 11 predicted proteins | sample UWRJL064202C5_FD_179911 | JGI IMG/M metagenome (GOLD analysis project Ga0247783, IMG submission 179911) | Plant litter microbial communities from Arlington Agricultural Research Station in Wisconsin, United States - UWRJ-L064-202C-5 | ecosystem: Environmental > Terrestrial > Plant litter >...
AGGCGTTCGGGCAGGCCCGCGGCGACCGCGGCCTGGGACATGAAGGTCAACGAGCCGCGCGCGACCGACTTCCCGTGCGCGCCGAACATCGGTCGATAGTGCACCGGCTGCGGCGTGGGAATCGACGCGTTCGGGTCGCCCATCGCGGCCGCGACGATCTGGCCTCCCTTGACGATCAGGAAGGGCTTGACGCCGAAGAACGCGGGCTTCCACAAGACGAGGTCCGCCCACTTGCCGACCTCGATCGATCCCACCTCGTGCGCGATGCCGTGCGTGAGCGCCGGGTTGATCGTGTACTTCGCGATGTAGCGCTTCACGCGCGCGTTGTCGTGCTGCGCGGGGTCGCCGGGCAGCGAACCGCGCTGCAGCTTCATCTTGTGCGCGGTCTGCCATGTGCGGACGATCACCTCGCCCACGCGGCCCATCGCCTGCGAGTCCGACGAGATCATCGAGAACGCGCCGAGGTCGTGGAGGATGTCCTCCGCCGCGATCGTCTCCTTGCGGATGCGCGACTCGGCGAACGCGACGTCCTCGGCGATGGCGGCGTCGAGGTGATGGCAGACCATCAGCATGTCGAGATGCTCGTCGAGCGTGTTGACCGTGTACGGGCGCGTCGGATTCGTCGACGACGGCAGCACGTTCGCCTCGCCGCAGACGCGGATGATGTCCGGCGCGTGGCCGCCGCCCGCGCCCTCGGTGTGATACGTGTGGATCGTGCGGCCCTTGAAGGCGGCGATCGACGCCTCGACGAAACCCGCCTCGTTGAGCGTGTCCGTGTGGATCGCGACCTGCGTGTCGGTCTCGTCGGCGACCGTGAGGCAGTTGTCGATCGCGGCCGGCGTCGTGCCCCAGTCCTCGTGCAGCTTCAGGCCGATCGCGCCCGCCTCCACTTGTTCGCGCAAGGGCTCCGGGAGACTCGCGTTGCCCTTGCCGAGGAAGCCGAGGTTCATCGGATAGGCCTCGGCCGCCTGCAGCATGTTCGCGAGATGCGAGGGACCCGGCGTGACCGTCGTCGCGAACGTGCCGGTCGCGGGCCCCGTGCCGCCACCGAGCATCGTCGTCGTGCCGGACATCAACGCTTCGTCGATCTGTTGCGGACAGATGAAGTGGATGTGGCTGTCGACGCCGCCCGGCGTCACGATCATGCCTTCGCCCGCGATGATCTCGGTCCCGGGCCCGATCACGATGTCCACGCCCGGCTGGATGTCGGGATTGCCGGCCTTGCCGATACGCGCGAAACGTCCGTCCTTGATCGCGATGTCGGCCTTGACGATGCCCCAGTGATCGACGATGAGCGCGTTCGTGATCACCGTGTCGGCGACGTCCTTCGCCATGCGCTGGCTCTGGCCCATCCCGTCGCGGATCACCTTGCCGCCGCCGAACTTCACTTCCTCGCCGTAGATCGTGAAGTCCTTCTCGACCTCGACGAACAGCGCCGTGTCCGCGAGACGCACGCGGTCGCCGGTCGTCGGACCGTACATCTCCGCATACGCCTGCCGTGAGATGCGCGTCGCCATCAGACGCTCCTCTTCGCGGCGTCGAGCGGTCCCATGACCGCGCCGTTGAAGCCGTAGACGACGCGATCGCCCGCGAGCGCGACGAGCCGGACCGTGCGCTCCTGGCCCGGCTCGAAGCGCACCGCCGTTCCCGCCGCCACGTCGAGACGGAAGCCGCGCGCGACCGCGCGGTCGAAACTCAACGCGTCGTTGACTTCGAAGAAGTGGAAGTGCGACCCGACCTGGACGGGACGATCGCCACGATTCGCGACGACGACGGTCACGGTCTCGCGACCGACGTTCAACTCGATCTCGCCCGCCGCGACGCTCAATTCACCGGGAGTCATGGTTCCTCCTAAACGATGGGGTGGTGCACCGTCACGAGCTTGGTGCCGTCGGGGAAGGTCGCCTCGACCTGGATGTCCGGGATCATCTCGGGCACGCCGTCCATCACGTCGGCGCGCGCGAGCAGCGTCGTGCCGTAATGCATCAGCTCCGCGACGCTGCGGCCGTCGCGCGCGCCCTCCATGATCGCGGCCGAGATGAACGCGACCGCCTCCGGATAGTTGAGCTTGAGCCCGCGTGCGCGTCGACGCTCGGCCACGAGCGCGGCCGTGAACAGCAACAGCTTGTCCTTCTCACGCGGCGTCAATTCCATCTCGTGCCTTCATGTCGAACGTTCGGGACGACCACTCACGTGGCCCAGATCCGCGGCAGCGTCGCGCGGCGGCCGGCCAGGGTCGGGCGAATTATTGTCCAGAGTCCATGGAACAGGTCGCGCGTGTGATCGGCGGAGTCGGACAACGCGCGCGCGACGACGAGCCCGTCGCCGAGCACCGTGATGCCGGCGTCCGGCCGCGCCCGCGTCGCTTCGCGACAGCGTTCGAGATCGTCGCCGGCGAGCGTCGCGCCCCAGGCCCACAACACGCCCGCGACGTGATGCCGGTTCCAGCCGACCGGCGAGCGGAGCAGCGCGTCGTCGCCCGCGAGCCGCGCGCGTTCGCGCCACAGGACGCGGCCGTCGCACGCGAGCGTGAGGTCCTGGCGGAGCGCGCCGCGCTCGAAGCGTTCGCCGGCGGCATGCCGCCCGAGCGCGACGATCTCCCAGCCGATGCAGGTCGCGCCGCGCTCGCAGGCGATCGTCGTGCGCGTCTCGACATCCGCGCCGTCGAAGACGATGTTCTCCTGCGGCAGCCACTCGAGGCATGCACCACGCGCCACGGTCAGCGCGACGTGCTGATGCGCGCGCGCCCCGTCGGCGCGGTACCACTTGGTCGCCCCCGGCGTCGTCACCAGCGCGTTCGCGTCGCGGCCCACGTCGATGTCGATCTCGAGCCGGTCGCCGCCGGCGATGCCGGCCGGCGGATGAACGATCAGCAGGTGGGCGACCTCGGGGCCTTCGGGATGGAGCGCCTTCTGCAGGCGGAGCGGTCCCCGATGGCGACGATGGACCGCGACGCTCGCGCCGTCGCGCGCCTCGATGCCGACCTCGAGACGCGCGTCCCATTGCCGGGCCGGGGAGGCGATCGTCGATGAATCGGAGAGGGAACCGTCCAACGGAGGCTTTCGGTTTGAAGGGGGCGACAGGCGATCGAAGCAATACGCGGGCCGGGCGGGGCGACCGCAGTATCGCGTATCGCGTGCCGTCGGCTGCGCCGCGATCGGCGCGTCCCGTTCCATGCTAAACAGCGCGCTGCACAGCGGACCCCGGCCACGCACCATGACGCAACCGATCGACCTTCGCTCCGACACCGTCACCCGGCCGACCGACGCGATGCGCGCCGCGATGGCCGCCGCGCCGGTCGGCGACGATCAATACGGCGAAGACCCGACGACGAACCTCCTGCAGTCGCGCGTGGCCGAACTGCTCGGCAAGGAGGCGGCGCTCTGGTTGCCCTCCGGGACGATGGCCAACCAGGTCGCGTTACGCGTGTCGACGCGGCCTGGCGACGAGGTGATCGCGTCGCGCGAGTCGCACGCCGCGTGGCACGAGGCCGGCGGCGCCGCGGCCAACGCGGGCGTGCAGATCCACGAGATCGGACAGGCCGGCGTCTTCACGGCCGACGAGCTGCGCTCGGCGATCAAGCCGCGCAACTTCCCGATCTTTCCGAGCACGACGCTCGTCGAGGTCGAGAACACGCACAACCGTGCCGGCGGCGTGGTGGTGCCGCAGGCCGAGGTCGAACGCATTTGCGCGGCCGCGCGCGAACACGGGCTGTCGACCTTCCTCGACGGCGCGCGCCTGTGGAACGCGAGCGTCGCGAGCGGGCTGTCGCCGGCCGTGCTGGCGCGGCCCTTCGATCTCGTCGCCGTCGCGTTCTCGAAGGGACTCGGCGCGCCCGGCGGCTCGATGCTCGCGGGATCGAAGGCCGCGATCCAGTCGGCCGACCGCCATCGTCGACGGCTCGGCGGCGCGATGCGACAGACCGGCATCTACGCCGCCGCGGCGTTGTACGGCCTCGACCATCACGTCGATCGCCTGGCCGACGACCATGCGAATGCCCGACGCTTCGCGGAACGCCTGGTGGCCGGCGCGCCGGTCGTGCTCGATCTCGCCACCGTGCAGACGAACATCGTGGTCTTCCATCTGCCCCCGTCGGTCGCGATCGATGCGCCGACGTTGACGGCGCGTGCACGCGAGCACGGCGTGTTGCTCAACGCGTTCGCCGCGCGGACCGTGCGCGCGGTGACGCATCTCGACGTGGACGGCCCGCAGTGCGAGACGGCGGCGGACGTGCTGATCGAACTCCTGGCGGGCTGACGGTCGTCGCTGCGCGGTCACGAGGGCCGGACGATCGGCCTTGGCAGCGTCGGGCGAATCTGTTCCAGTAGATCCGTCGACGCTCGATTCCTCGAGCGGTCGACGCGAAACCTCCGGAGACCATCACCGTGCGCACTTCCTTCCTTCTCGTGTTCGTCCTCGCCGCGTGCGCGCCCCTGGAGCCCGACCAGCAGCGCGTCCAGACGCCGACTTATACGACCGGAAGCTACATTCCGAAGAGGAGTCCCGACGCCGTCGTGGTGGACAAGGAGGTGCTGAACCAGGCCCAGCTGCGGACGACGGTTCCGGGGAAGCTCGAGAGGTGACGGTCGCAGCGGAACGCTGCAGGGCACGGACGTGATCGCCGAAGGAAGCCGCTGCGCCAGGAATGCGTCGCGTCTTCAGGCGTTCGTCGTCGCCGCCTCGCCCGTCGCGCGCGGGCGCAGCGGCGACCGGCGCGGAGGATCGATCCCGCGCGCCACGGCGATCGCCACCGCATGGAGGCGGCTGCTCGCATTGAGCTTTCCGTAGACGGCGTTGGCGTGGGCCTTGACGGTGCCGATCGAGACGTCGAGCTCGCGCGCGATGAGCTTGTTGCTGAGCCCCTTGATCATCAACGAGAGTACGTCGAGTTCGCGCGGCGTCAGCTCGTCGTACGTGAGGCTGTCGGCCATGCGATCGACGGCCTTCGCGCAGAAGTGGCGATCGCCGCGGCCGACGGCGACGACCGCGGCCGTCAATTCCTCGGGCGCGCAGTCGTAGAGGACGTAGCCGGCAATGCCGGCGCGAAGCGCCGTCTTCACGTCGCTTTCGCGATCGGTCTCGGTCACGATCAACAGACGGGGCTTGCCCGCGTCCGGTCCGCCTCGCATCGCCGCGGCGAGCGCGTCCTCGTAGTCCGTCACCACGACCTCGACCGCGCCTGCCGGTTGCGATTCCGTGACCAGGCGAATCGCCGGAGACGCGCCGAGCGTGACCGCGATGCCGGCACGGACGACGGGCAGACGATGCTTCACCGTCACCCGGAGACAAGCCGCCTCGGTCGAGTCGGTCATCGATGGATTCCTCACAGACGCTTGCTCGTGTGTTCGCGAAGGGCCACCTGCGCGTCGTTCGATGGGTGGTGGTTTTCCTCGACCGTTGAATCGTATTCGCGCTCGGACTCGCGTGAAAGTGAACTTTCGTCGTGGGCTGAGTTGAGCGGAATTCACGCCGGGGCGCGCAGCGTCGCGGTGGCCTCCAGCACCCGCTCGATCAACCAGCGATGGGCGGGGTCCCGGTCGCATCGTTCGTGCCACATCGCTTCGGTGTCGACGCGCAACGGCTCGTACGGCAAGGGAAGCGCGACGACTTCGCCGCGTTCGACGGCCGCCTGCGCGTAGCTTCGTGGCAGCGTTCCGACGAGGTCCGTCGCGCGAACGATGGGAACGACCGCGCCGAAGTAGGGCACCGACACGGCCGATCGACCGCCGGTCAGTCGTCCGTCATCGCGCACTTCGAGCAGCAGTCGCTCGATCCAGACGCGACGGGCCACGCCGCGGTCCTCGACGTAGCCGTTGTCGCTCTTCTTGTGGCTGCCCGTCAGTTCCACGATCACGTGCGGAAACCGCAGCAGGTCGTCCCGCGACGGTTCGCCCTTCGTCAGCGGGTGCCCCGGCCTGACGACCAGGCACTCGAAGTCGGGCCACAGCGTCACGCGCCGGATCCGCGCCGGGAGGTCGCCGAGCCACGACACGACCAGGTCGATGCGACCGTCGTCGAGGTGGCGCACGGTGTCGAGCCGATTGCCGGGGAAGATCCGGAAGTCGACGTTCGGCGCGACCGCGCCGACCCGGGTGAGCAAGGACGGCATCAGTTTCGAGATGGCGTGGTCGCTCCCCGCGATGCGATAGCTCCGGCTGGCCCGGGCCGGATCGAAGGGCCGCTGGTCCAGGGCTTCCTCGAGCCGCTGCAAGCCGGCGCGGATGTGCGGGGCGAGCTCCAACGCCCGCATCGTCGGCTCCATGCCCTTGGACGTCGCTACGAACAAACGGTCCGACAGCGCGGAACGCAGGCGCGTCAACGCGTGGCTGACCGCGGAGGACGTGACGGACAGTTCCTGGCTCGCGCCGACGATGCTGCGATGTCGGAGGACCGCTTCGAACACGCGAAGGAGATTGAGGTCGAGACGGCGCAGCGTCGGATGGCTTCGTTCATTCGTCATGGGGTCTCGCACGAGCGCATCGCGACCGCGAGTGCTCGAAGGGCGCACGCGAGTCGAGCGCAGGCAGAGGATATCGGTCCGGCGTCGCGAGGCTTGGTCGAAGGATCGAGGACATCACTCGCCGTCCGATCGAAGACCGGGGCAGGGGGGCGTCGATGATTCGTTCCTTTCGCTCCGGGGCGCGAGGTTTCGATCGGGGACGCGCGAACGGACGCGCGTTCCGATAGGCTCCGGAACCGCGATCGCATCGGAGCAGCCCATGACCAGAATCGTTGCAGATTTCATCGTGGACGCGTTGGCGCAGGCCGGCGTCCAGCGGATATACGGAGTCGTCGGCGACTCCTTGAACGGCTTCACCGATGCGTTGCGACGACACGGCGGGATCGACTGGATCCACATGCGCCACGAGGAGGCTGCGGCCTTCGCCGCCGGTGCGGAGGCGCATCTGACCGATCGGTTGGCCGTCTGCGTCGGGAGCTGCGGCCCGGGCAATCTTCATCTGATCAACGGGCTCTTCGACTGCCAGCGAAGCCGTGTTCCGGTCCTCGCGCTCGCGGCGCACATCCCCAGCACTGAACTCGGGATCGACTACTTCCAGGCAACGCATCCCGAGGTGCTGTTCAAGGAATGCAGCCACTACGTCGAACTCGTGTCCAGCGCGGCGCAGTTCCCCCAGGTGCTCGAGCGCGCGATGCGCGTGGCGGTCGCCCGTCGCGGCGTCGCGGTCGTCGTGCTGCCGGGTGACGTCGCGCTCCAGGAGACGAAGGCGGCCGTGCCGCGCTGGCTCGTTCCGGATCTTCCGGATCCCGTTCCGGATCCGGCGGTCCTCGATCGCCTGGCCGCCCTGCTCAACGAATCCGAACGGATCACGCTGCTGTGCGGCGCCGGCTGCAAGGGCGCGCATGCCGAATTGATCGAGGTGGCACGGCGTCTGCAATCGCCGATCGTGCATGCGATGCGCGGCAAGGAATTCGTCGAGTACGACAACCCCTACGACGTCGGCATGACGGGCTTCATCGGATTCTCGTCCGGCTATCTCGCGATGGACCGCTGCGAGACGTTGTTGATGATCGGAACGGACTTCCCGTATCGCCAGTTCTATCCGCGGCACGCGCGCATCGCGCAGATCGACCTCCGTCCGGAGGCGCTCGGCAATCGCTGCCCGCTCGAGATCGGCGTCATCGGCGACACGAGGGCGACGCTGCGTGCGTTGCTGCCGCGGCTGCGCGAGCACGAGGACACATCGCATCTCGACGCGGCGCGATCGCACTATCGCAAGGCGCGCTCGGATCTCGACGCGCTGGCCGAGAGCTCGCCGGACAGCGAGCTCATTCATCCGCAATACCTGAGCCGGCTCGTGAGCGAGCTCGCCGACGACGACGCGATCTTCACCTGCGACGTCGGAACGCCGACCGCGTGGGCGGCGCGCTATCTGAAGATGAACGGGCGGCGGCGACTGCTCGGCTCGTTCAATCATGGGTCGATGGCGAACGCCATGCTGCAGGCGATCGGTGCGCAGGCGGCCTATCCCGACCGACAGGTCGTCTCGATGTCCGGCGACGGCGGCTTCACGATGATGATGGGAGACTTCATCACGCTCGCGCAGATCGGCCTGCCGGTGAAGGTCGTCGTGCTCAACAACGGCACGCTCGGCTTCGTCGAGATCGAGATGAAGGCGGGCGGTTTCCTCGATGTCGGCGTGGACTTGCAGAATCCCGACTTCGCGAAGATGGCCGAGGCGATGGGGATCAAGGGCATTCGCGTCGAGGAGCCGCAACGCCTCGAGGCGGCCCTTCGCGAAGCGTTCCGCCACGACGGACCGGCGCTCGTCGATGTCGTCAGTGCGCGCCAGGAGCTCATCATGCCGCCGCGCACCGAACTCGCCGAGGTGCGGAAATTCGGGCTCTTCATGATGAAGGCCGTGATGGACGGACGCGCGCGCGAGCTGATCGATCTCGCGAAGGTGAACTGGCTGCGTTGAACCTCGAGTCCCGGGCGGTCGCTCGATCATTGCGTCCTTGAGCCGAGCCGCAGGTCGATCCAAAGGGGGTGGTGCGCACGGGCCGCGAGGCCTCACGCTAGCGCCGGCGAAAGCACGTTCGCCGACCCCACCCACGAGAAGCAATGACCTCCGATCCCACACCGTCCCGCCGGGGCGAAATCGCCGTTCGCGCTGCCGACGTCGCGGCACCCGCCCGCCGCCGGCTCCTCCGCTACCTTGCCGGAAGCCCGCTCCTCGCCGGTTCGGCGTCCCTGTCCTCGGTCGGGGCGCTGCTCGCGTCGCTGCCCGACGTCGCGTCCGCACAGAGTTACGACGTCCTGCGCGCGCCGACCACGGCGACGGGCGACGTGATCGAGTCGCCCGATCAGGCGCTCGACCTGATGGACTTCGAGGCGGCCGCCAAGAAGGCGCTTCCGCCGGCGCACTTCGGGTATCTGCAGACGGGCGTCGACGACGACGCGACGCTGCGAGCGAATCACGAGGATTATTCGAAGATCACCGTTCGCGTGCGTCGCCTGATCGACGCGCGCAAGGTCGACACGAGCGTCACGGTGCTCGGCGAAAAATGGGCGAGCCCGATCTTCCTGTGCCCGGTCAGCAGCCAGGGCGCGTTCTATCCGGATGCCGAGGTCGCCGTCGCGGCGGCCGCGAAGCGGAAGGGGCATCAGATGATCCTGTCGACCGTCGGCAGCAAATCGGTCGAGGACGTGAGTGCCGCCCACGGCTCGCCCGTCTGGTACATGTTGTATCCCACCGACGACTGGAACGTGACGCAGGCCCTGGTCAAGCGCGCCGAACGCGCGGGCTCGCCCGCCGTCGTGCTCACGGTCGATCGACAGGGAGGTCGCAACACGGAGACGCTCTTCCGCGCGCGCCGCCTCGATACGCGTGACTGCAGCATCTGCCACAAGGGCGGCTTCGCGAACGAGGTCTCACGCAAGCCGATGTTCGACACGCTCGACGTGTCGCACGTGACCAATCTCTACGGCACGGGCATGACGTGGGACTTCGTCAAGCGTCTGCAGGACTCCACGAAGATGAAGGTGGTCCTGAAAGGCATCATGACCAGCGAGGACGCGACGCATGCCGTCAAGGCCGGCGTCGACGCGATCATCGTGTCGAACCACGGCGGGCGCGCCGAAGAGAGTCTGCAGTCGACGATCGGCGCCTTGCCCCAGGTCGTCAAGGCCGTCGGCGGGAGGATTCCCGTGCTGGTCGACGGCGGCGTGCGGCGCGGAACCGATGCGCTCAAGGCCCTCGCGCTGGGCGCGACCGCGGTCGGCATCGGGCGCCCGTATTGCTGGGGCCTGGCCGCGTTCGGGCAGCCCGGCGTGGAAGCGGTGCTCAACATCATCCAGAGCGAGTTCGTGACGATCATGCGCCAGGCCGGCGCACTCGACGTGAAGCAGATCACGCGGAGCACCGTGGCATGGGCCTGAACCCTGCATCGAACGCGCGTCAGGGCCTGCGGCCGGCGTCGCCATTCCTCTGCATCGGCGTGTTCGCGGCCTTCTCATGTGCGCCGCTGCCCGCGTCCGCACAGGACGCGGCCGCGGGCAAGCAGGTCTACGCGCAGCAATGCGCCGCGTGTCATGCGACGACGGACAGCAACGGCATCGGGCCGGGCCTCAAGGGGATCGACGGGCGCAAGGCAGGGTCCGCGGCCGGCTTTCGGTACAGCAGCGCGATGAAGGACGTCGCCTATGCGTGGGACGCGAAGACGCTCGACGCGTTTCTCGTCGCGCCATCGAAGGCGATCCCGGGGAACGCCATGCCGTTCGCGGGTCTCGGCGACGGCAAGCAGCGGGCGGACGTCGTGGCCTATCTGCAGACGCTGAAGTAGCCTGGCGCAAGCCGAGACGCGCACACCGCCGCCGCACGCCGTCGCGGACCCGCGGTGGACTCGCGTCGTCGCTAACGCCAGGGCTGTGGCGCGGGCACGTCGCAGGGCGCGGGCATGTCGACCGACGCGAAGTCGCCAGGCGAGACGATCTCGAGATATTCCATGTCCGGCGAATAGTCGAAGAGGTAGTGCACGATGCCTGGCCGCTGATGGACGCAGTCGCCCGCCTCGACCAGCGTCTCCTGGTCGTCGTACATGAATTTCGCCCAGCCCTTCGTCATGAAGACGATCTGGAAGTCGGCCTCGTGGCGATGCCAACCCGTCCCTTTCTCGGGGGCCATGTTGGCCTTCACGAGGTGCGCGATGACGCGACCGGACGTTGCCTCGAGGATGCCGAGGTCCTTGTAGAGGAAGAAGTCGCGAAGCCCGTCGCTACGCCATTCGGTGTCCGCCGGCTTGACGTGGGAAAACTTCGTGGTGGTCCGGGTCAACATGGGAACGCTCCCGTTTCGTTTCGACCCGGCGACGCTCGCATAAACCATTCCACGGATGCGCGGGACGGCACGCCCGCACGCAGCCGTCGCGACGAGCGAATGTGCGGCTGTTTCGGTGCCCGCTGTCGATCTCGATGCGCCGCTTTCGCGCACCGATGCGCCAGACAGATCCACGCGCATCGCGACCGCTGCGTTCAGGCCTCGACGATCGGAAGGCTCGCCTCCTCCTGCCACGCGCAGTAGAACCCGTCGCGGCCTCGCCGCTTGGCTTCGTACAGCGCGAGGTCCGCGCGGTGCAGGAACGCGGTCGGCTCGGTCTCTCCGGCCTGGTGGATCGCGACGCCGATGCTGGCCGTGACACGCAACGAGCGACCGG
>Ga0247783_1000627_pt1 | contig 11173 bp, 17 predicted proteins | sample UWRJL064202C5_FD_179911 | JGI IMG/M metagenome (GOLD analysis project Ga0247783, IMG submission 179911) | Plant litter microbial communities from Arlington Agricultural Research Station in Wisconsin, United States - UWRJ-L064-202C-5 | ecosystem: Environmental > Terrestrial > Plant litter >...
GTCGGATGCTGTCTCGGATGCTGGCGTTCACCTCATCCATCGACATGGGCTCGCTCTCACGCTTCATGCGCCACAGCACACCGAGTGCTGCGTCGTACGCACCGGTCAGGATGTGCTCCATCGCGGTGTCAATTGCATCGTGGTTGTTCATGGTTGCCTTTCTTGGGCTTGTTGTTGGGATATACAAAGAGCCCCGCCCATGTGGGCGGGGCTCTTATATTCCATTCCGTGGTGGAATGGAGAACTATTTACCTATCTTTGCGGATGATGGACAGGATGACACCTACCACCAGGGCGAACACCAGCCCGATCGCCCAGATCGTGAAGAACCAGGCGGGCCAGCCGGTGATGGAGACGGGGCTGCTCATCGGTAGCCACGTCGTCGTCGTGCCGCAGCTTTCATGCGGTCACGCTTGATCTCCCACAGGACGATCTCCACCTGGTCAGCGATCAGCGCTACGCCGATGAGGATGACGATGATCTCGTACATCACAGGGCATCGATCCTGCGGGTGATGGTCGGGTTCGACCACAGGTCAACCTGCAACTGGTCGCCCTCGTCCGGTTGGTTGTCGTCGGCTGCTTCCATCACCCGGTCACAGGCAACGGTCAGACGTGCCCGCCACAGCACGTCCAGGGCGTCGATGTACTCGCCCTGCTTGTCCACCATCTCCGCCAACGCCACGGTGGACTGTGCGCCCGCATCGCAGGCCAGCAGTGCTGACTTGATTTGCAGGTCACGCAGTGCCATGCGCCGGTCGAACGCCTCCAGGCGTGCGTCCAGTGCGGTCAGGCGTGCTTCGATTTGGTCGCACCATTCGGTTGTGGGGGTGACAGGAAAATCGGGGTTGTTCATGGCTACTCCTTCGGTTTGGGGTTGTTGGGTCACTTGTCGACGTTCCAGCAGATGCGAACGCCGTTGGCGTCGGTTTGGGGGACGCCTCCCATGTCGAGGCAGCGGTCATCGGAGCCAGGTGTTGACTCGTCCATGACCACCTCCACGATGTCGTCCCCATCCGCGTCGAAGCGGTGGGTGTACTCGGCGACACGGATGATGTCGCAGCCCGTGAGCACGGGCAGGGCGAGGATGGCAAGGGCAATGATCTTCTTCATGGTTGTTGTTCTTTCTGTTTGGGGTTGTTTGGGGAATGCAAGAACCCCCAACCCATTCCGTTGCGGAATGGGTTGGGGGTTCAGGGTTGAAGGGACGGGACGGTCAGCCGAGCAGTTCAGCGGCTTGCTTGTACCACGGCTGTGAGGTGTCGATGTTGACCTTGCGGATCAGCTTGGCACCACGAGGACGGCCACAGGGCTGCGGGCAGCGCATCATGCGGTACATGAGGTTGCCACGGGCGTAGTACTCGGCTTCGTAGGGCTCGGCGGTGACGTGCCCCATGCAGGGCTCGTTGTTGACGTACGACCAGCCGTCACCGTCGGCGTTGCGGTCGTAGGCGACCTTGCCGATCTCGACGGAGACTTCGTTGTACACGGTGAACGTCGCTGCGGTCACTGCGCCCATGTCGTCGGTCGCCCAGTCGTTGACCACGACGTAGGACATGTGGCCGAACTTGTGACCGGCGTACCAGGCACCGAGGTGCTCCATCGTGGACGGCATGGCGTTGCGGGGGATGCTGATGTTCAGGTTGTTATCCATTGTTCTGTTGTGCTTTCTGTTTGGGTTGTTGTTGGTTGGTCTCCATTCCGTGGCGGAATGGAGGTTTCGCCCACAGTGCAAGCACTGCGGTCGGGGGATGCCTCATGCCAACGTCGGTCGTTGGCACGAGAAGAATTGATCGAACGTGTGACCACCTCCATGTGATCGGGGTTCAAACACGCCCGGTGACGGTTGCAGAGGTGGTCGATGGTGTCGTCGTAGCCGCCGAGCGGCCGGTCATGGAAGAACTCCCACACGTACCGGTGCAGCACTACGGTCTTGCCTTTGATCTTGGCTTTCGAATAACCGTGGGTATCACAAGAGCCCGTCCACACCCAGCAGGTGCAGGCGCAGACGGTGATGTTCGTTCGGACGGTTCGGGTGAGCACGTCAGGAGTCGGGTTCCATTCCGTGGCGGAATGGGCGGCAACACTGCGGTCATGGTCGGGCATGAGCAAATGTTCGCACGCAGCGAGGATGTGGGGTGGCCCAACAGAGTGGGTCGAACGGAGTGAGACGAAGTGACCCGAAAATCGGGGAACGAAAAAACCCCCGCCCTTTCGGGCGGGGGTTTTCGATTCCATTCCGTGGCGGAATGTCAGTTGAGGATGAGCGCATCCTCCACCTTGACGGCACGAGCGTCGATCAACACTGACGCGATCAACTGCCGAGCAAGGTCCAGACGCTTGCTCATGACGATGCCGTCAATGTTCAGCACTGTCGGCACGGCAGCGAGTTCCTCGTCTGTCGCGAGTTCAAGCTTGAACTCTGGCAGTGCGTCAGCACCCTTGCTCGTGCTCGTGCTGCCAGTGCGAGCGGCAGGGGTACGGGTGATCTTGCCGACCACCTTGCTCGCACCCTTACCCTTGACGGTTGCGCCGATGTCCACCTTGCTCTTGCTGCCGAGTGGCTTGCCGACAGTCAGCTTCAAGAATGGCACGTAGTCCTGAACGTCGGGACGGTTGCCGACAGTCTGGAAAGCGTCACGACGCTTGCTCGTGTCATCGGCAGCAATGTCGATCGCACGGGACATGACGCTCTCTGACGGGAAACCAGTGCGATCAGCAACGTACAGTGCTGAGTTCTTGTCAGCGAACGCTGACTTGAGGGTGGCACCGTTCACGGGTCCCGTCAGCTTGCCGCCAACACTCGCACCCGTCAGGTACTTGCCGAGCGATGACAGTGCGTCAACGCTTGAATTGAAACGCTGCCACTCGGCAGTGCGGACGATGCCGTCCGCCGTTGCCTTGACGTCAGCGAGTGCTGACGTACGGGTGACGATGCCGTTGCGCACTGCCGTGCCCATACCGCTCGTGACTGGCTTGACGATGTTCTTGCTCATGATGTTCTTGCTCTCTCTCTTAGGGTTGGTTCCATTCCGTGGCGGAATGGCGGTGGAGAAGTGCTCTCCACTGGTTCCAATACTAGCGTAGGATCGCGCCTATCCTCAGAGGGTGCCGAGCCCTGACCATGCCACCCCACCCCCCCCAGGTAGGCCACCCCCAGCCCCACCTATCATTCTTAGGGGTGTCGGACTGCTCCGGAAATTGTGAGTGATTTTCAATGTGCCTCGAACACTTGTTCGTGCGTTACCGGTGGGTAACTTGTGGTGCCATTCCGTGGTGGAATGAGCCTTGATCGAGGGCGGGGAGGGCTCGATCCAGCCTGTGGATAAAGGGGTGGAAGGGGGGTGTGAAGCCCCCCCCCCCCCCCCCCCAGATTCGGGGTGTCGGAGAGTGAATAACACCAGTTCAACGGACTCGCGTAAGGAACCCGAGAGTCAGGGGGGGGGTGGAAGCTTCCACCCTTCCACCCCCTACGCCCTGTGGATGCGTTCGTCCACCTCTTTGAGGGCTCCGTCGTCCAGCGCCTTGGCGAGCGCCGTCTCGAATCGGTGCCTCGTGTCCTTCGATGTGGTGACCTTCCGTAGCTGCCCTCGTGCGATCCCTTCCTCGGGAACATGGCGGATGATCGAGTCCCTGAGGCGGGCCAGCGCCTTGCGTTCTTTGGTCTCGTCCTTCACGTCTTCGAACGTCGCCTGTGCTGTGGCAGCGGTCACAGTTTTCTCGTAGTTCTGTTGTGTGCGCATTGAGAACATCGTGTCCCGGAGTTTCAGGTGCGATGTCAGGGCGAGTCCTGCGAGGTCCCAATCGTCTGCCGTCACCGCCGTTCTGTCGTCCATGAGCGAGAAGATTCCAGCCAACTTCAACCTGACGAGGTTCAAATGGCCGTCGATTGGCGCTACGACCGCCTTTTTCGTCATCTTTTGGTGGTTCTGTTCGAGGATTTCTTCCTCTATCGAACTGTCGTACGCAATTGTCACGGGAACGGTGGGGTGGACGGGCAGATTCAGCGGGCCAGGCCAGGCTGGGCGCTCAGTCCAGTGGGGGATGGCGGGGTCCTCGGCGGCGAAGAACACCAGCCGCCCACTCAGGCCCTGTTGGATGAACGTGTCCTCCAGCAGGCGGTGGCCGAGCGACAACTGGATGGCGGCGACCCCTGCCATCCGGTAGGTGCCAGGGTTCATCCCGACCCGCTGGCGGTCGGCTGAGGCGTTCCCCTGTCCCGGATCACCGCCCGACCAGGCTGTACACAGGACGCTGCCGATGGTGGTGCCCTGTCGGGCCGACATCTGCACCAGGCCCAGCGCCTCGTCCACCGAGAAGTGGACGGCCGTCTTCGTCTTCTTGTTCTTCATCACCTTCTTCCCGCCCTCGTCCTCCTGCACCATCTCGAAGAACGCCGACACCAACCCCTCCCCGCTGGAGACCGGCCATTCCCACACCAGGTCCTTGCGCTGCTGCTGACCGGGCAGAAGTTCCCGTGCAATCGCCATCGCCCCCGACTTGCCGCCGCTGGATTCGGCGACCAGCACCGAGATGTGGTCGAATGTGGATGCCGTCATGATGATCGGCGGGATGCTGTAGTTGGGCGGGATCATCGCTGCGTACCGTGCGATCACCGCCCCCAAAATGGCGTCGGCTGACGCCTGGCGATTGTGGGCGGCGTCCCGGATGTGGGTCAGCCATCCGCGCCTGGCCCAGAACTCGTCGGGTAGGTTCAGCCCCGGCAGCGTTGCAGCAGCCGCGCTGTCACCCTGCACAGTGTGCGGCGGGGACTGAATGGCCGCAGTCCCCGCCCCCTGCGGCATCAGCGCCCGAATCTGCCGACTCGCCTCGGATCGATCGGTGATGCCGTTCTCCACCATCCACAGGTCGGCGGGCTTCAGAATCACACAACCCCTCCCCGGCAGACCGACCGTCGTGTAGATCGGGTCCAGCGTGGTGGAGAAGATGGCGATGGCACCCGTGTCGGTGTGCAGCGTCGCCGACGTTCCCTGCCTCGGGTCCTTGCCTGGTCGGACGAAGTACATCTCGGTGCCCCGGTGTGTCATCGCTTGCCAGCCCAGCCGCTCCAGCGCAGCCACCGAATCGAACGTCCGGTTCAGCCAGTCGAACGGGGTCTCGCCCTCATCCACGAACCCGCCGCCACCCAGCGCTCCGACTGGAAACCCGGTGGACGCCAGTGGTACCGTCGCGGGCGACGGCACCTCTGGCGCTGGCAACCAGAACTCCTGGCGGAGGAACTCGGCATCCCACCCCAGAGCGTTGTTCTCCTCGATCGTCACCAGCACAGGGGTCGACTTGTTGTTGAGGGTTCCGGGAAGTCTCAGCACGGAGGCGAGGTCCGTGCGATCGTTCCGCAGCCCGTACTCCGCCTCGATCCAGCGGAAGAACCCGTCCGACAGCGCCTGACCCTCCACCGGCCCCAACTCGCCGACCAGACCCCAGTACGCCTGCAATCCGTGCCCGCTGTTCACGATCACCGTCGGCTGGCACCCCATGTCGGCCACCGCCCAGCGGACCTGCGCCTCAGTCGGCAGATCGGTCCCCTTGTGCGCCTCCGGGTCCGCCCAGTCGAAGTCAGCAGCCAGACACGTCACCGCCACCACGTCGTCCGAGCCGCCGCGACCACGGGCCACCTCGCTCATCCCATGCACGCCCCACCACACGTTGGCGTTCTCCGGCAGACGGGCGGCGGCGTCCAGCAGTTCGGCCGGGTCCTCGAACTGGCCGATGGACCTGAACGGGGAACCATTCACCTGGGCACACAGACTGTGCTTCCCCGGCGACCAAAGCACATCGAACATCTCGATGGGCGTGTTATCGTTCATGACACTGGCTTCCTTTCACGGTGGTTGGTGACCTCTTTCGGGTCGGTTGCAGGTGACCTTTCGGGTTGTTGGGTCACATGGGTTGTTGCTACTCTCACGAACAAGGCCCCCCGGCGTTCGAAAACCGGGGGGCCTTTTCGTTCTACGACAGCAGTCGCAATCGTTCACATTCCGAACATCGCACCATCGTCTCCGGTGGCGTGACCGAGTGGCCCTTCGCACCGCAGAGAGTGTGCGTGGTCGAGTACTCGTCCACTGCTTTCGGCAGATGGAACCCGGTCACCCCTCTACGGTTCGCCAACAGTACCCACGGCTTGATGTACGGCTCAACCACAACCACCACTTCATCGGTGATCGTGTGGCTGTGCTTGCTGGACTCGCCGTACAGGGACGGGTCGAACAGCCAGTCGTCAGCCATCTTGTTCCTCCCAGATGTTGACGTGCGAAACCTGCGACAGGTTGATGAGGTGGCTGATCCTGTTGCCGTACAACGTCAGGAACCCTTCGCCGATGGCCGACCCGGTGATGTTGACGAACATCACCGGGGATCGATCGCCGTCGATCCACACGATGTCGAACGTCATCGGGACGACCGGGGGAGTTTCCTCCCCCGGATCGTCGCTCACAGCGCCTCGTCCCAATCCTCGAACAGGACCAGACCCTGAGTCGCCTGACGGGCGATCAAAGTGATCAGGTCGTTGGTCGAGTAGTTGGTCGAATCACCAGTGATGTACCACCGGTTGCCGCCACGCAGCGCGACGTAGTGGTACGACTTCGCCCGGTTCGTGTCGAACGCGGTGATCCAGCGAACGGTGTCGCCGTTCTCCCAGGCGAACGAGTCCAGGTACTTGCCCAGCTTGCGGACACGCTTCGATGCCTGCTTCACCCGGCGCTTGTTCACCGCCTCAACGGTGGGGTCGGTGGTGGTCATGGCTTCCTCTCTCAGCACCTGCAAGATGCTGCTCTCTTTGAAGATGTTGTCGGTGATGTTCTTCTTGTACTTGTCCAACGTGGACGCCATCGTCTGGTTGAACATGGTCTCGTCATAGGCGTCGGCGATCGCCTGGCGCAGGGGATTCCGCTCGCGCTTGCGCCCGAATAGCTGAGTCTCAAGCTCAGCCCGGAGGTCGGCCTCCGCCGCCGCGACCTTGCAGTCGAGGAGGCGGAGGATGCCCTGCTTGTCCACGCCGATCGGCGTGGTCATCAGTCGTCAAACAGATCGCTGACTGGAACCGACGCCTTCGGGGCAGTCAACTCCATGACGTACAACTTGGCGGGCTGGAACCCACGGGTCGTCGGCTTCGCCAGGCCCGAGCACTTGATGCGGAGGTGAGCCCCCTCATCGATCTCGGTCAGCCCTGCGGCCTTCGCTGCCTCGGCGAGCGCCCTCTCACCGGAGAACCCCTTACCCTGAGCGGGCTCAAAGTTGTTGCCACCCTTGAGCCAGACCGACCGCTTGCCGTCGTCGTCGTCGCCCGCCGTGAGCGTGGTCGCCAACTCGACAACCGTCTGCATCCGTGGCGAACCATCCGACCAAGTGAGCGGCTCACTCGTCTGAAAGTCGGTCTGCTGGACACGCTTGATCGACACGATGTCGCCATCGATCTCGTCACCCATCTCCGGCTTCCACGACTTCGAGCCGCCTTCCAGTTCTGAAACACTGAACCCTGCCATTGCTATCTCACTCTCCTTGTTACGGGTTCCGAAGCGCGGGGATCGCCCTCCGGCCAACCGAGGCTGAACTCAGCCTCGACATCATCGAGCAGCTTCATGACCCGCTCGATGTGTTCTTTCTCCGACAGCCCGTTCTTCGGGGTCGGAATCTCTGACGGCCAGTGCTTGCTGAGGCAGGCTTTGGCCTCGGCGTGTCTGGCGATGTGTGTGATCCGGGCCTTGATGAAGACCAGGAAGTCGTCAGTGTCGGCGAGCGGCTCTGCGCCGAGTTCGGCGACGAGCAGTTCTTCGCCGACGGGCAGAGGCGGCGTGAACTCGTAGGCCCCAAACGGTTCTACGTTCTTCCACTTTCGCCTCCACTGCTTGACTTGATCCACGAGTTGGGCACCCCACTCGCCTACGCCGAGATCGACCCAGATCAACGAGCATTGCTCCTGACCGGCCGGAAGGTGAACCAGGATTCCCCAGTCACGGTTGATCGGCGGCGTCGGGAGGAACACGTCGTTCACCACGTCGTAGAACTCGCCGTCGGCGTACAGCGCCATCTGCACCGTGTAGCCAGGCAGCGAGTAGTCGAGTTTCTTGCCCGTCTTCAAGTCGCCGACGAACAGGGTGCCTGCCGGGTGAATCTCGCCGTCTGGCGTCATCACCGGGCCGGTCGTCTTGTAGAGCCGATCGGCCGTCCCAGCGCACCCCATCTTCAAGTTGACGACGTGGTACTCGAACAGGTCTGACACGAGGTAGCACTCGTGCAGCTTGTCCATGTAGACGCGCAGTGACTTGGCGTATTCCTCTGGTGGCTGGAAGTCGTCGTCCGGGTCCTCCCACCGACACGACATCGCATGGAGTGCGGTGCCGATGTCGGCGGACTGCTCGCCCTTGCCAGCGTTGATTGCCAACTCACGGAGAGTCTTGAACGTGTTGCGGTCGTCGTCCTTGACGGCGGCGTAGCGAGCCTGGAGCGCCTTGTCGCTGGCGACACCTTGAGCTGCCCGGTCGATCTTCCAGTTGACGAGAGCGTTCTCGTCGTCCAGGATTTTCCCCCAGCTTGATGGCCGGGACAGGCGGACGTTCTTGCCGTCCTTGTCCACGATCATCGGTGCGCCGTTGGCCCTGCGGAAGTCGGGTGCCTCCGGGGTTTCGAACTCGTCCAGACTCAGCCCCACGGGTGCGCCTCGTCCAGTACCTGCACTGCTTGCATGTCGATGTACTCCTTCACTTTCGGGTTGTGTCCTGTGAGGACGATCAGGTCCTTGCACAGTTGGGCTAGCTGTCTCTCATTCGTGGTCCCGTTGTCGATGACGTACTCCAGCGACTGGACGAGGAATGGTTGGGCCATGCTCAGATCATGCGCATGGGGGTCAGACATCGACGGCCTCCAGTCGGGGCAGGACATTCTCGACCTTCAATCTCCAGCGGTTCGCTGGCTTGTCGTAGCCCCACAGTTCGACGTGCCATCCGGCCTTGTGCATTGCTGCCAGAACTGGTGACGCCTGCATCTTCTTGCGACGTGAGGACATGTTGTCCCGGCTCGTCACCTGGATGGCGAGTGTGTGTTCGATGCCGATGGCAAGTACATCTACGAAGCCGAACAGGTCGTGGCGGCGACGGGAGAACGCATCCCAGCGTTCCACCACCTCGGCGAAGTAGCCAGCGTCGCGCAGTGCTTTGAGCACACGTTGGTTGTGGTTTACTGCACCACCCACGTCTGCCCCATCTCCTTGCGGATGCGCTTGGTCTGTTCGATGAGTTCCTTCTCGAAGATTTCCTCCTGTTTCTCGTACGCCTCCCCGACGCGATCACGGATGATCCCGACGCAGTAGGCATTGAGGCTCATCCGCTCGTGGTCAGCCTGTGCGGTCAGGAACTCACGGAGAGCCCAAGGAACCGACAGGTTGAGTTGAACGGACACGAGCCGTGGGTTGGTGATCCTGTTGGAGGATCGCTCTACACGCTTTCTTGGCATGTCCTCATTATACGGTACCCTACTGTGGACAACAAGAGGGATAACCCTGTGTCTTTCCTGTGGACAACCCTGTGGACAACCCATTCCGTGACGGAATGATCGGTTCAGATTGACCTGCGTGCCAAACTGAGGTACGTGACGGACAAGGACGCCTACGGCAAGGTCAGCAAGATCGGGGCGCACACGATCATCCCGATCTCCGACTTCCGCAAACAGCGTGTCCTGGCCTGGCTCTGCACGCCCATCAAGGAGCGGGAACCCCGCACCCTCATCGCCCTCGCCGAAGAACTCGGCCTCGACCGCAACACCCCCACCCGGTGGAAGGAAGACAAAGAGTTCATCGAAGCGTGGGAGAAGCTGTACCTCCGCACCATCGGTGACCCCGGCAAGAAGTCCGAGATCATGGCGACCCTGTGGAGAACTGCCACCGATCCCGACGACCCCAAGCACGTACAAGCAGCCAAGGCGTACTTCGAGATCGAAGGCTCCATGAAGCCAGCCAAGATGGAGGTCACCGTCCAGCGCCCCGCGGCCGAACTCACCGACGACCAGTTGGCAATGCTGCTGGCCGAACGGGCAGAGGCGGAGAAGGCGCAACGGATTCGTGCCGTCGAATAGCAACCCTGGATTCGAACCAGGAGTAGACCCGCCAACACGGCGCGCACTGTTCGACCTGCGACGGCGCATCGGCAAAGGTGGCAGCGGCGGCGGCATCAAGATCGTCGGCACTATCCCGACACCCGGACCGCCGACAGCGCCAGGCATCGAAGAAGGCGACATCATCATCGACGGCGACGGCATCGGCTGGTCGTGGGACGGTGACAGTTGGGTCAACATCGGTCCCATCCAGGGGCCAGTCGGGCCGACCGGCCCGCCCGGACAGACCGGACCGCAAGGACCCACAGGTGCGACCGGCAGCACCGGCCCAGCAGGGCCAACCGGGGCCACAGGCCCAGTCGGCCCCGTCGGCCCCGAAGGCCCCGTCGGCCCCATTGGTGAGACCGGGCCACCAGGACCAACCGGAGCAGACTCAACGGTTCCTGGCCCTGTAGGACCGGCTGGTCCCACAGGGCCGACCGGGGCGACCGGGGAGCCCGGAGCAACCGGACCCGCAGGTCCGATCGGGGCGACCGGAGCCCAAGGTCCCATTGGCCCCATCGGGCCAACCGGTGCCAAAGGCGACACGGGGGCGACCGGTGCGACCGGTGCGACCGGCGCACAAGGTCCCATCGGACCAACCGGTCCCCAAGGCGTGCCGGGTGCAGACTCCACCGTCCCCGGACCGGCAGGGCCGGAAGGCATCCAGGGACCGGTGGGTCCGACCGGTGCCACCGGTCCCGCGGGCCCGGAAGGACCGCAAGGCACGTTCGGCTTCACCTACATGCAGGAGGCGATCCCCACCTCCACGAAAGCGGGCGAGACCTGGTGGAACACGGGCCAAGGCCAACTCGCCGGGTCGTCGTGGGTCTCCGTCTCCGAGGTGCCGGGTGCCGCGGGGCCGCTCGTCTGGGTGCAGTTCGCACCCACCGCGGGGGCGTCGGAAACACCTGACGTACCGGTCGGCACGATCGTGGACTACATCACCACCTCGGCCCCATCCGGCTATCTGACGATGATCGGCCAGACCGTGGTCAACGGGCAATCGCTGTACCCGGCGCTGTGGGCGATCGTTCCCGCCTCCATGAAGTCGGGCACGTCGCTGATCA
>Ga0247783_1000628_pt1 | contig 11161 bp, 12 predicted proteins | sample UWRJL064202C5_FD_179911 | JGI IMG/M metagenome (GOLD analysis project Ga0247783, IMG submission 179911) | Plant litter microbial communities from Arlington Agricultural Research Station in Wisconsin, United States - UWRJ-L064-202C-5 | ecosystem: Environmental > Terrestrial > Plant litter >...
CCGGCCCCCACCTCCACTACCACCGATGCTTGCGCCGCCGGCCCCAGCTGATCCAGGCACATCGCCATTGCCTGAAGAACCTCCATTTGCTGATCCCCCGGGGACCCCGGCCGTGCCAGCGCCAGCTCCCCCCTGTGCCGCGTGGCCGGTGTCGACGCCGCCCGTGTTCGTGACGCCTCCCGAACCAGGGTGTCCGCCGCTGGCCCCGCCCGATCCGGATCCGCCGCTGGGGCTCTGACCAGGCCCGCCGGTGCACCCGATGGCGATTGCCAAAACGATGCCCGCGAGTGCAACGGCCGCGCAGCGCCGTTCAGGACTCTGTGGGGACGACACCCGCAAGCGGGCAGGACGGAAGCGTGAAGCGAGAGCCGGCACGCCCTTGAACTGTCCGAACTACTTCGTATTTGCAAAAAAAGTTCATCGCGGCGACCGAATTGTCAAAATCCGCAAATTCGAAAGGCGTTTCCCAGTCTCGTTTCGCAACAAGGATGCCGAAGGCCGAGCCGCCACCCGTAGCTGGCATGTGACTGACCATCAGCCCTCAAAGCGTGACGCCAACTCTTGCTGCCCGCCGTTCTGGATGCCCCGACGTTGTACGCCCCGACGCCGGCGAGCCTACGACCCGGCGGCGCGCGCAGCCCAGGCACTACATGCGAGTCCAAGTCACCGTATCAGTGACTGTGCCGGTGCCGCTCTTGCCTGTTGCCACGATCGTGTTCGCGCCGGTACGAAGAGCAACGCTCGACCAGCTGAAGACATGGTCGGCGACAAATAGCGGCGAGTTTTCAGCTGTCACCAATGCGATTCATGCACGAGGCGCTCGTCAGTCCTCGTCGTCTCGGCGACTCCCCGCGTCTCCACGGCAAACTCAATGAGCAGCAGCGGCAGCACGACCCGCATTTGCCGCGTCACCTTCTGCGAGAAGTACACGCGTGTGCTGTTCCATCAGGCTCTCAATTTTGCCGTGTTGCCGTCCCCCGTTACCAGCCGGGTGGCGCCGCTCCACGCATGCCCGTGGCAATCACTGAAAGTTATGATATTTATCATGGCTAATCCGGCACTGGAGCCCACGACAATCTGGGCGTTAGTGTCGATCAATGAGCTCTCTTGCCTACCCACATCGAAACGTCTCGTTCGTTCCTCGGTTCCAAAACTCGAGTTCGCGCGGCGTTGGGCTGCGTCTTTTTGCTCCTAGCCGCCGGTTGCTCGAGCGACTCCAGCGATCCGAGAGCTAGTGGAGGCACCAGCGCGAGCGGAGGCACGGCCCACGCGGGCGCTGGTGCCATGAGCAGTGCAGGGCGAACCGCGGGCGGGGCAGCAGGCGCTGGCCCCATCGACATCGGCGGCGCGGGCACCGGCGGAATCAGCGCGGGAGGCGGCGGCGTACTCGGAGGAGTCGCAGGCTCGCCAAACGGAAGCGGAGGCGCTGACGCGGGCCACGCGAACGGAGGCGGAGCGACAGCGGGCGGCACAGGCGGACGGGGAGGAGCCGCAGGCGCGGGCGGCACAGGCGCCGGCGGCATGCATGCTGGAGGCGCGCCCACTGGCGGAACCGCCGGCACGGGCGGCGCCGCGGGCAGCTACTGCCCCGCCACTCCGGGTACGCCCTGCAACATCATGCCCGTTGGCGATTCGATCACCGAAGGCTGCTGCACGGCCCCGATGGGCGGCTACCGGATCGAGCTTTTTCACAAAGCATTGACGAACCAGAAGAACATCACGTTCGTTGGGACACTGACCAACGGTCCCGGAACGGTCGATGGCCAAACGTTCCCTCAACATCACGAGGGCCACGGCGGTTGGAAGATCTCGCAAATTGCCGGCGTCATTGACAGTGCGATCAGCAGCTCCAAGCCACATATCGTGCTCCTCAAGATCGGCACCAACGACATCAACGGCAACGACAATATCGCCTCTGCCCCCACCCGCTTGGCCAACCTGATCGACAAGATCTGTAAAGATGCGCCCAATGCGCTGTTGGTTGTATCCGCCATCATCGCTACGAACAACGACGGCACCAACAACAACGTGCGCGCCTACAACACTGCCATCAAAGAAAAGGCCGCAGCCGCGGCCGCGGCTGGAAAGCACGTCGTCTTCGTCGACAACTACCAAGCCTTCACGGCGAACGCGAATTACAAGACGGCGCTGATGGCGGACGGCCTGCATCCGAACACGGCCGGCTACGTCGTACTGGGTGACTCCTTCTACAGCGTGATCAGCAGCTATCTGCCGGCAAAGTAGCGCACCAGCCGCGGCCCGAACCGACCGTTCTTTGGTCGGTCGGTGAGAGCAACTCCGCGATCCATACTGAGGATTTGTTGCAGCCAAACCCCGCTGGCTCGCGGGCAATGCCGTGCGTCTATGTTGATGTCGTTGCGGGGGCTCAGCGCAGAAAGGGCTGCTGATCCGAGCTCGTGCTATCAGCGACTTACGGCCCGTCGATGGCACTTTCTTCGGTCCCTCTTAAAAGGCAGCGGGACGGGACGTAGTCCAGGCGATGCACCAGGTCTTCTACTCGAGCGCCGCGGCGGCGCCGTTCAGCGATACCCAGCTCACGGAGCTGCTCGCCGTGGCACGCGTCAACAATGGCCGACTGGGTGTCACCGGCATGCTGCTCTATGACGATGGTTCGTTCCTTCAAGTGCTGGAAGGCGACGAGAACGTCGTCGAAAGCTTGTATGCCAAAATCGGCGGGGACAAGCGCCACCATCGGGTCGTCACTCTGCTCCGACGCTCGGTCGACACTCGTTACTTCGATCAATGGCAAATGGGCTTTGCGTCCATGAAGACGGTGCCCACCAACATGCCTGGTTACTCCGACTACCTTCGGCTACGCGGTAAGCCGATCGAAAGCGGCAACGTGGCAGCCGGTTTGCTCGCCGCTTTCCGTGACGGACGCTTCCGCAGTTACGTTCAAACTTGAGCGCTGAACCACGCGCTGCTCGGGTTCACGAGCAGCACGCGCCGCTCGGGTTCACGAGCACGCGGCTTCCTCGACAACTACGCCGCCTCTACGCTCACGCGGAGCTTCACAGCCCGGCAGCGGTCACTTCGGCCTGCAGCGCAAGCGCTACGTACTGAGCTTGCTGTGCTGCGGGCTTACTTCATGACAGCACGCAGCCGAACAGTACCGCCCTTGAAGTGAAACTTGGCGTCCTTCCAACTCGGGGGGGAGAACGTGTTGCGAGCGTTGTTGGACGAGCAATATTCCTCGATCGGGTAACCGATCAGATTGGTGTTCAGCTTGCCGTTGCTGTCCTCGTCGTGAAAGGCCGAGATGCCGTAGCTGCCCGCTGGGATCTCCTTGAACACGCACAGGGCGGTGGTCTTGTTGATCCTAACGGCGGCTGACCGAACCGGATTTTTCAGCCAGCCGCCTTCTTTGAATAGGCCACAGCGAACCACGCCGGCGGCGTTGCGATTCTGTGTTTCGAACTCGATCAGGTTGATGGCGACGCTTTCCTCGGCCACGGCAGAGCGCCCGCACAGCAGCGCGAACGTGACCACACCGCTCAACCTCAACAGCTTTCGACTGAATTCTCGCGCATAGATCATGTGCTTAGCTCTCCGCCGGGAACCCGGCCAGTAGCGTTGACAACCAGCTTCGGAAGCGCGCGTGGCAATCGTAAGCAGCGAAGTCGCTGGCAAGGGCCTCGGCTGCCGTCTTGATGGCGCGCGCGTCCAGCAGGCGCACCGCTGCCCTTCGGACTTGATCTTTGGTGAGGCCGCCACTGCGGAGCATGATGCCAGCGTCGGCGCGAGTGATCGCTTGCATGGCCAGGTACTGGTCCAGGTTCGACGGAATGCCGAGCACGGGCACGCCAGCGGCCAGAGCCTGATAGCCGGTGCTCGAACCGCCGTTGGTGACCACGAACAGCGCCTGCGACGCCAACAGCGCGCCCGGCACGTAGTCGGCGACCACGAAATTGGAGGGCACTCGCGTGGGATCCGCGCGACCTGCCACCGCCAGCACGCCCTGAATCGGCAAGTCGTCCAAACCCTCGAGCACGGTTGGTAAGGCCGCCATGTCTCCCGACGAACCTAGCGTGACGTATACGAGCGGCCGGGCCGGGTCGTACACGAGGCCGGCAGGCGCGGCTACCGTTGGCGACCACTGTATCGCGCCCAAAAAGTGATGTGACGCGGGCACGTCGCTGGTGAGCGGGCACAGCTCAGGCACGTCAGGATACAGCACCGAGTCGCCGAAGCACAGTTGCTGCGAAAGTGTTTCAAAGTCGGGCAAGCCGTGGCGCTTGCGCAGGCTGTTCATAGGCGCTGCGAAATGCCCAAACACCTTCGGTAGAGCCTGAGGAAAGTACCTTTCGGCTCGTTCCACCCCCACCAGCCTGACAATCGGGTGGTCTGGGACCGGCCAACTCGCGCGCACCGCATACGGGCTCCAATAGGCGTTGATGAGTGAAGCGCAGTGCACCCCTCGCAAGCGTGCGCTCACTGCAAGTGACACCCGAAAGTCCCCCACCACCACGGCCGGCCGTACCGCGTCGAGCACGCGCAGCTCGTCGGCCACGTAGCGCTCGAGCGTCTTCGCGTCGTACATGCGCTCGCCCTTGGCCAGGGCCTGGAGTGCCTGCTCCTTGTCAATCGTGTATAGCGCCCAGCGCTGAAAGTTCGCGCCGTCGAAGATCAGGGGATCGAAGTCACTGCACGCAAAATGCACTTCGTACTGGCTGGCATCGAGCCCCCGAGCCAGAGTCGCAAGGCGCACCACTTGCGCCAACGTGATGTTCTCGGCAATGAAAAGGATTCTGCGTCGCATCGATTGAGCTCAGAGCGGTCCGGTCAGGAGCCAGTCTTCCATGTCGGCTAGCGAAGCAAGCACCCGTACACGCGAAGGCAAGTTGGGAAGATCCGCCACGCGGCGCCCGCCAACCAAGACCTTCACCTGGTCAGGTAGGTCCCGGCAAAGCTCCTCGATTTCGCGGCGAGCAGCGTCCGGCGCGAGGCCCACGACCGAGAGCGCGATAGCCCTAGCTCGCGACAGCCGTGCGGCCTCGAGCAGCGCCGAAGTTGGGAGATTGGCGCCCAAATACAACACGCGCAGACCATGCATGGCCATCACCACGGCGGCCATCAAAGCTCCCAGTTCGTGCTGTTCACCAGCGGGAGTGCTGCACACGACCGGTCCCTCGCGATCGATGACCTGAGCCGCGAGCAACGCCCCCAGCTGAGTTCGGAGCATGGCGGTCGCCGCGTGCTCACTGGCAACGCAGAGCATTCCGCTTTCCCAGCTCGCGCCAAGCCCTTCCAGCGTCGGCGCCAGCACCTGCAACACCAGATCATGGGGCGAGAATGCCATGCTGGCTTGCGCTAAGCCGCGGCCGGCGCGTGCCAAATCCATTTCGCCCACCGCGGTTAGGAGCTCGTCAACTGCCGCTTGGGCTCGCTGCGCGTCAGGCGAGCGGCTGCTCGCGCGCGGCCGCTGGTCGACCGGTACCAGGCGTGACAACTCCTGCATGTCGAGCCTGGCAACGTCGCTGATGGCGTAACCTCGAGTCAGTAGCCTCTTGATCAGCCGGAGCCGCTGCACGTCGTGGTCGGTGTAGAGGCGCGCTCCACCGCTGGTGCGTGCGGGCGAGAGCGCCCCGTAGCGACGTTCCCAGACGCGGATAGCATGCGTAGTGATGCCAGTCAGGCGCGCGATCGCTCCAATCCGATGAAGTGGTTCTTTCACGTACCGCTGCCCAGGTGTCGAAGAGTCGATGTTGCGCCGGGGTAGCCTTGAAAGAACCAAACCCACCAGCCCAGCATCATGACCGCGTGTCCCGTCAGAATGCCGAGGTGGCTCCACATTTCAACGCGATCGGAGTGCTTTCGCAGATAGCGGCGCCAGTGAAAGGCCTCATCCACCAAGCTGTAGATGAAGGCCAGCAGGGTGAGCACCAGTGCGGGGATCCAGAGGCTGCGGGGATGATGGTAGGCGGCCGTGAGTAACACGCAGCTGCTGACGCCGCACAGGATGGTGATGCCATGCACCAGCCCCTCCGCCCCGCTGATCTCCTGCTTGTAGATGGTGCGGTGGCCGATGGTGTCGATGGCAATGGACACCGTGAACAGCAATGACCCGAGCGGCACGAGCCACGCCTCAGGTGTGAAAGACACGCCGTGGCTGCGACCGAACAGCAAGAAACCTCCGGTCGAAAGCACGAGGCCGCACATGAGCCCGACCCAGCCGATGTAAACCAGCCAATCAATACGCGTGAAGTCGCGCATACGCCCGACGTACGTACCGACCTCAGAAATGAAGGACATCTTCGGGGAACCTGAGGGCATGAGAGAGGGTTGCCGCACTGAAACGCGAAGCCGTCGCTGCAATCCTGACGGAGGTAGCGCAGGCCAACCCAACCCGCCATATCTTCGAGTGCGCGGGGACCACCACGCGCCCTGACAGCGCGTCGGCGCCATTTGCCAAGATGCGCTCCCCGATGGCGCTGTACAGCTGCCGGGCGGCGGCTACCGCCACGCGGGAGCGAAACGCCAAGTACGGCAGGCCTGAATCACCCGAGCGATAGAGCAGGTCGGCTTCGATCAGCAGCCGGCGCACAGCCTGCACCACGACTCCATGACAAGCCGTCGGCAATTGTCGCGAGGCCCTGACGTAGTCCGCGAGCCCAGGCGCGAGCTCCTTCGGCAGGTACAGCCGCCCGTGCTCCCAATCCTCGGCGACATCGCGACAGATATTAGTGAGCTGCATGGCCATGCCCAGGTGCACACCGTGAACGACGGCCCGCTCTTGGCTCACTCCAGTCACGTGACACATCATGGCGCCCACGCTGCCCGCGACGCACCAGCAATAGCGGTAGAGATCGTCGATGGTCTCGTAGCTCACGCCTGCGGCGTCGGCCTGAAAGCCTTCCAGCAAGGCTTGGGGGTACGCGCGGGGGATGCCCTTCTCGAAGACCAGTCGTTGAAACTCCGCCAACACCGGCTCGGAGCAAGCTCGCCCGGTGTACACGTCGTCGAGCTCTTGCCCGAGCTGGAGCACGCGAGCGCCGGCTTCTTCCGCGGGCACCAGATCGATGGCATCGTCCGCACGCCGGCAGTAGGCGTACAACGCAACCGCGTCCTCGCGCGTATCCGAGCCGAGCAGCAGCGAAGCTAGCGAGAAGCTCTTCGAGTGCTTGCGGATGATGGCGCGTCCCTCCGCCGGCGGTAGTCTCAACCCCCGCCCCACCACGACGGCGGTCGTCATTCTGCTGCCTCGGCGCCGTTAGACGCAGCCAAACCGAAATCGCTCAGAACCAGCCCGGCCGTCGCCTTGGCCGAGCTCACGACCCCGGGAACACCAGCTCCGGGATGAGTGCCGGCACCCACTATGTACAGGCCCGGGATCTTGGGGTCCCGATTGTGTGGACGGAACCAGGCGCTTTGCGTGAGCTTAGGCGCCACGGAAAAGGCCGAGCCGTGATAGGCGAACAGGTCGCGCTCGAAGCCGTTGGGCGTCAGGCAGCGTTTGACCACCACGTGACGTCGCAAGTCGGGCATCAATCGCTCGAGCGACGCCAAGATGCGCTGCGAATAGCTTTCCGCCAGCGTGTCCCAGTCTAGCGGCGCGTTGCCCAAGTGAGGCACCGGCGACAGTACATAGAAGCTAGCCCCACCCGGTGGAGCGAGTGACGGATCGGTTACGCTGGGAGCGTGCAGGTACAAGCTGAAGTCCTCAGGCAGCGCGTGACCGTGAAACACCTCTTTCAGTAGGCCCTCGTAGCGTGGGCCAAAGACGACCGTGTGGTGTGCCAAATCATAAGTGCGATCCGTACCAAAATAGAGCACGAACAGCGACATGGACCACTCTGCGCGCTCCAATTTGCGCGTCGTAATCTGCGCTTCAGGCTCGGCGGCGTACAAGCGCGAGTAGGTGTGGTGCAGGTCGGAGTTGGAGACGACGAGATCGAACGGTTCGGCGCTGCCCCAGCCGGAGCTAACGTGGTGCACGACGCGCGCTCCGCGCTCGACCCGGATCGACTGGACTGGGCATGACAGCCGCAGCTCACCGCCCAGCTCGCGATACAGCTCGACTAGAGCTCGTACCAGCGCGCCGGTGCCACCTCGCGGAAAGAACACACCCCAGTTGCGCTCCAGGTAGTGAATCAGCGTGTAGATGCTGCTGGTTTCGAACGGATTGCCGCCGACCAACAAGGAATGAAAGCTGAGCGCCTCTCTCAGCTTCTCGTTCTTCACGAAGCGCGAGACCGTCTGGTACACGCTGCGATCGGCGCGCAGACGAGCGAGCGACGGCGCCACTTTCAACATGTCCGAGAAACGCAAGAATGGCGCGTGGGCGAGCTCAGTAAAGCCCTTGTCGAAGACCTTGCGCGAGTACTCGACGAAGCGTGAGTAACCTTCGGCGTCGTCAGGACACAATGTCTGGATTTGATCGAGTAGGGCGGTCCCCCCCGCGTAGTCGAGGCTGGTACCATCTTGCCAAAGCAGCCGGTAGAACGGCGTGACGGGCAAGAATTCGACATAGTCATCGCGGCGTCTGCCGGCGAGCTCGAATAGCTCGTCCAAGCACTGGGGAGCTGTGATGACCGTAGGGCCCGCGTCGAACGTGTAGCCTTGCTCCGAGTACACGTAGGCGCGCCCACCCGGCTTGTCGCGCGCTTCGAACAGCACGGTCTCGATACCCGCAGCTTGCAAGCGAATGGCCGCGGCCAGGCCGCCGAAACCAGAGCCGACGACTGCAGCCCGGATCCGTGCGCGTCTCTCAGACATAAGCGTTCTCCAGGCGTTCGATTTCTTCGGCCAGGGGATCCAACGACCGACGGCTACCGACAGCTCGCTCGAGTCGACCAAGCGCCTGACCGAGCTGGTCATGAATGACTCGGTAGGGAGAGCCTCCGAGGGCCTTGCGCAAGACACTGGCCAGCGCTTCGGGGTGAAGCTCACGCAGTTCCACCTCGCGCGCCCGATGCTGGAGCCGCGAATAACTCAGCTCGTCCAAACGCCGCGCTAACCAGGCCCAAGGCCAGGTGGGGCGCCCATTCAGAAGATCTTCATGGCCTTTGTGGGCGCGCCGCTCCTCGCAAAGCCCGCTTACGTCGTCCAACATTTGCAGCGCAACCCCGTAGCTGCGACCAAAAGCCGACAGCTCTTGGCGCAGGTCGGGCGCTGCCCCCGCGGCACCGGCACCCAGCTCGGCCGCAAGCTCCATTAGGCTGCCGGTCTTGAGCCGAGTGCTCAAGCTGACTACGTCATGCACCTCACGCTGTCCGAGTGCGCCAAGCTTGACACCCAAGTCTAGGGCCTGACCGTAGTGACAGCGCAGGATTCCACGGTCGATGATGCGTCGCACCTCGAGCTCGACCGACGCCGGAAGCGTGATCTGTTCGAGCACGCTGTGCGGCAAGAAGTACAGCCAGTTGCCTGCGTTGAGCGCCAGCGGGAGACCCACTATCAGGTGGAGCGCCGGCTTGCCGCGCCGGTATTCCGAGTCGTCCTCGATATCGTCGACGATCAGCGAGCCCGCGTGGAGGCTCTCGACGATCAGCGGCAGGGCCTCGGGCATGGGCGCCGAATCCCTCTGCCGGCTCACGTCGTATGCGACCTCCACGAGTCGTGAGCGAAACTCCTTGCCCGGTCGCGTCAGCAACTCCAGAAGAGGGCCGCTGAGCGAGGCCTGCCACAGGCGTTCGTGTACCTGCTCAGCGCCGAGATCCAAGCTTTCAGCCAACCGACGCTCAGCAAATTCAGCGCGAATGAGCCGCACGAGTGGCCCCTCTGTCGCCGGGGCACGGCTTTGCTCAGCCCCTGCCGACAAGCCTTCGAAAGCGCCAATTGATTGGGTCACGAAGCAACTCCAGTCGTTGACTCAACTGCAGACGGGGCCGGTTTTTTGCCGCTACCCGACAAGGCTCGAACGAGAGAAAACCCCTGCGGCGGGCGACCACACAGAATCCGGGCACGGTCTGCGTGCGTGAGCGTCATGGCGTAGAAGCGCCGCACCGAGTCGGGGGGCAGCCGATAGAAACGCTCGATGACATTCCGACGCTGGTCAGGCGCGAAAGCGCCGAAGAACAACTTATTCAGGAGCAGACCGAAACGAAGCTGCGAGCGTTGCTCACGCACCAGTGCAGGCCACACCCGCTCCCGCAACATCGACGGTTCAGCTTGGGCGATGGCGTTGGCCAAGCGTGCCGCGACCGGGAAAGAGTAGCCCGTGACCGGATGGAACCAGGCGCCCTGGTAGCCAGCGATGAGCGGGCCGTCCCGATCCGGGTTCGCCCCGCTGTGCAGTCGCGTTGGCAGCGGCAGCACGCCCATTTCTTCACGCGCTACGTATTCGACGTCGAAGCCGTTTTTGGCGGCGTAGCCGATGATTTCCGCTTCCAGTCGCTCCCTATCGAGCTGTTTGTGGTCCGAGAAGTAGGTGTCCTCCAAAAGCACGCGGTCTGCCGCCAAGGGCAAGGCGTACATGAAGCGAAAGCCGTCGCGCTGCGTGACCTGCGCGTCCATCAGTACCGGGTGCTGAATCGGGCATGGACGCCGCAGCTTCAGTTCGAGCCCCAAGAACTTCTGGTAACCGGCGCTGCCATCCGAGGCCAGTGCCTCCGGACCGCGGCTCTCGATCACGACGTCGGCGTGCAGCACCCGGCCGTCGTCGAGCGTTACACTGTGCGCGGTGGTGTGCACGGCGCGTCGCTCGAGGAAGAGCCGTGCGCCGGGGCGCTCAAAAAAAGCAGACTGCACCACTTCGTTCAGTCGCTCCGAGCGAACGGCCGCGTACGGTTGCTCCAGCGTTCGAATCAGCTCGGGGAAACGCACTTCGTAGCGAGGCCAGCTAACCGTCACCAACTTCGACACGTAGGTGAGCGCTGAAGGGTGGACGTCACCCGCGTGAAAGCACCAGATGTGATTGCCGCCGAGAGTCGCCTGCTTCTCCACCAGGCCCACCCGCACTCCCGGTCGATGCTCGAACAGGCTCAGCGCAATCAACGCGTTAGACAGGCCGCCGCCCACCAGAAGGTAGTCGAAGTCGAGGCGGGATGGTGTCGTCATGTCTAACTATGTCTAACACCAGTCTAGCGACTGTCAAGCAATTCGAGGCAACTGTCTAATACTTGTCTATGTTAAGACCGGGGCCTGCGTCGGCAGTTGTTCAACCCGAGCTTTTCCCCGCCGCACGTCGCTTCAGGTGCTG
>Ga0247783_1000629_pt1 | contig 11152 bp, 5 predicted proteins | sample UWRJL064202C5_FD_179911 | JGI IMG/M metagenome (GOLD analysis project Ga0247783, IMG submission 179911) | Plant litter microbial communities from Arlington Agricultural Research Station in Wisconsin, United States - UWRJ-L064-202C-5 | ecosystem: Environmental > Terrestrial > Plant litter >...
ACGTAAATGTAATATAGGCGCCTGACGGTGAATCGATCCGGGTCAGCACCCAGCCGGATGCATAGCTGACCTTTGTTTTATACAGCTCATACTCCGTACTCAAAAAGGAGACCTTATTAAGGAAGTTCATTTTCACCGCCTCCTTCGAGGCATCCAACGCGCTTGCGAAAGTATATGTAAAGCCGTCGTGTGTCTTAATTGTGAACGATGTGATGGTCTTGTTGTTAACCGACGGGGTTGTATAGTCAATTTTAATATCCTGATAGGGAATCATTCGGATATTAAGCGCGTTGTCGAATACGAACTTTCCGGAGTAGCCGGGAATGTTGTACGAGAACACATCCGGTTCGGTATCTACCACATAATTGAAACTATTGATTGCATTAAAATCCGCCGTTTCGTCCGTACAAGTTGAAGCGTTTAAATCTGCTGTATTTCCGAAACTTCCGATAACGCCCGCTACACTGAAATCTGCGGGAGTTTCATAGAACCACCCTTTCCGGCTATCATTAAACCCGAAGTCATCCGGAAGGCCTCTCAGTTCTCTGGTTATCGAGCTTCCTGCGTACATATCCCAGCCCATTCCGAAATAGCCTTTGAACTCACCTGCTTTCGTATTGGCATTATAGGTCAGCTTTATTTCATGACTTATATCATGGTCCACAACCTTCCATAGTGGGACTTCAATTGAAGGCGTTCCCGTATACATATCGACAGGAATTTCACCATCCTGAGACCAAACGTTTTGTATGGTACAGCATACCAGGAAGACGAGTACAAGAAATTTTCTCATAGAATTAAAAGGATGTTCCGGTTATCATAATCTATCTAACGATGTGCACCAAACATATCCATTTTCATTCCTGAAAGCAACGTCCTACTCCTTTTTAGCATTGGTTAATCTTATCACTGAATAAGCAACATTTTGTTAATAACACATCACTAAACCTTTAATCCCCTGAACCCATAAAAAACGAAGGGCCGTTGAAATCAGCGGCCCTTGATCGTTTCTTATTTAAGTTCCTGTTATTTCTTTACCAAAACTTCATCGAATCTTCTGTATAGGCCAGAAGCATTCTTGTATTCATAATAAAGGTGGAAGGTCTTGGTGGCCGGATCGTATGTCGATGTTTTGCCAGCTGTAGCAGTTATAATTACAGCAGCTTCACTGTCAGCCATGATATTTACAGAATTGTCAGTGTTTACTGAAAATCTGAAGATAATGCCCGGGTTGTTAAAGGCAGCAAATCCGCCAAGTGTTTTCAACACTTTAGAATCCACTGCTTCGAGGATCTTGGGATCTTCCGAGAAATCCACAGGTCCTACGCCTTCACGGTCGAGACTGTAGTTAGAGACATACGCGCCTGCATATGAGTTGCCTATAAAGACAAGCTTTGCTGTGCCTGCGTTAGAAGCTACTACGGTGCCATCCGGGCCTTTTACGGTCAGAGGAAGCATGTAACTTTTCGATTTATCAAGCTTGTACTGATAGATGGTTACAAAAAAGGGAGCTTCCGTTGTATCACCAGGAATTGTGACATTCTTAGACGCAAGATCCCAAACGGAATCCGGCAACATGCTGAACTTGTCGTCTGCATTGGTAATAGATGCGTTTGCCGCTGCGATGGCGGATTCATCTGTACCTATAGTCAACGCATACGACTGCTTCGTTTTGTGCGAGGCTGTAACCGATACGGTCATTTTATATTCAACTGTATCTTTACCAGCGGGAAGGGTAACAGCCTGGTTTGTCGGCGTTCCGGCAGCTCCATAGAAGCTAACCAATACTTTGTCGCCGTTAGCACCTTCGATTATATCTGTATAGCCTTTATCCTCAAGACAGGATGCGAGAAGCAGACCCGATACCACAGCCGCTGTTAAGGATAATGCTGCTTTGAATTGTTTCTTCATACTTGTAATGCGTTAGTGTTAATTAACATCCCAGAATATCTTGCTTGTAAACTGGTTGATCGTACCCTGCTTGTTGGTATTATCAGCGTTGTTGCTATACTCAGACAGCGGGTATAGAAGGCGCACAGGTTGTTGAGCGCCGATAGCACGTGTAGATAATGGTATGATCGGCACACCTGTTCTTCTGTATTCTGTCCATGCCTCGAACCCACCGATGCCGGCAAGCGCGATCCATTTTTGTGTACGGATAGCATCAAGCTTACTGGCCGAGCTAGTCCAATCTACGTTGTTAAGACCTGAGTTAAGATACAGATCGAGTTCGGTGTCAACATCGAGGGACTTCCAAGCTGACGCCAGCGCGGTGTAATCGGCCATAGATGAAAGCAATGCGAAGGATTGAGCAACACCTGCCTCATAGAGCGCCTGGGCGGATAAATCACTGGTTAGCAAGCCGCGCTGTACAGCTTCAGCCTGCAGGAAAAAGCTCTCCGCTGCAGACATTACGATCTGGTCACGTTGGTACAGGGTGGATGCTTTAACAGAAGCGTCGTTTGGAAGGAGTGCGGGGCCGTAGCCTGATATTTTAGAATACAGGTATGTATCGTTACCTTCTCCAAAAGGAACACCAACGATAGAAGTATCGCCAGCTACTATTACGGGATAGGTTAACAACTTGATCCGCGCGCTGTCTCTGGTGTCTGACAGGAACTTGACAAAGAAATCGGAGTATCCGTAGAAATCGTGGCTACCGCTTCTGGTATCAGCCGATGAGTAACCATAGTTTTCATACCATGGATTTTGCTTTCCGGATGTCTTCAGATAACCTGGATTCGCCCGTACATCTTCATCTTCCGAAATGAATTTCTCATGTGATCCCGCGAGCTTGGCCATCTCCGTGCTGATAATAGACGCCTTGCCTGTCACACCTGACTCGCGAATAAGGATTCTGAGCTTAAGTGTATTGGCGAATTTTATCCAAAGGTCGGCATCTCCACCGTAGTATATATCTGAAGCACCCGGCGAAGGGTTGTCTGAAGATATAGGTGCACCCAGGTATTCGATGCCGAGATTAATGTCACGAATAAGGCTGTCATAGATGGCAGACGCATCGTCATAAGCCGGGCGAATAGAGGCAGTGCCTTTCAGCGCGTCGGAATAGGGTGCGTTGCCGTAAGCATCAACAATAAGTTGGTAGTTGTAAGCCTTCATCACACGACAGATACCGGCAATAGCCTTCTTTCCGACAGCCAAAGCCGCTTGCTCAGCGTACTTATAATCCTGAAGGTTGTTATAAGGCTCTGTCCATATAGTCGTTCTGAAGTTAGTCTGGATGTCGTATGTCTTCTCTTGCGTAAAACCCGATACCGAGCCTGAAGGAGACCACTGGCCTGACCACATAGCTCCTATTTCGTTAGCAGAAAGGCGGTTCGTATTGACCGTTCCAGCCAGCGCAGCGGTCAATGTAAGCTCTGGTGTGGAAGAAACAGCTGAATTGGGATTAGTATTTACATCAAGGAAACTATCTCCACAGGAAAAACTAAACATCAGCATCCCCAGCACACATAAATAACTTAATATTCTTTTCATATCGCTACTGATTTTGGGATTAGAAGGTGAGGGTTACATTGAAACCGTAAGTACGTGTAGACGGTGTCTGAGTTGTTGTGTTCAGACCTACGGCATTTACAGATAATGCGTTGTCAGCATTGGTGGACGCAAGCTCAGGATCTGAGTACTTGTTCTCCTTAGGCAACCACATGAACAGGTTACGTCCTACCAAGCCTACCGATGCACTCTTCACAAATTTAACATTGGAAAGTATAGCTTTAGGAACGCTGTAACTTAGCGAAAGCTCTCTCAGCTTCCAGAACTCACCGCTGGTGATGAAATTTTCACCGACAGCACGAAGGTTCGAATCCCATGCGCCAAGTCCACCATCTTTTGTTGCAACCGAAGTATTAGCAACATATGAACCGTCAGCAGCCAGATAAGAAGAATTCGGGAATACAAAACGCTCCCGGCCATAAGCCGCTGTAGCTTCCGCTACACCTGTAAACCACATCGTAGCGCCGATACCCTGGTAAACCACATAGCCGCCGCGGTATTCAGCCAGCGCGCTCAGGTTAAAGCCTTTGTATTTCAATGAAGTTGAAAGGCTCAGGTTGTCTTTCGGGTTACCCTGACCGAATGTTTTCAGATTAGGGTCTTTGAGAGGATAACCTGATGAAGGATCTACCACTACACGGCCCTGAGGATCTCTGAGATAAGCAACAGCTTTAACAATCGGATATTGTGAGCCTACCTGTGCGAATACCTGTCCTAAGCTACCATCACTGGTAAGCCCGTAAAGGTTTGAAAGGTTAATGTTGCCGCCGCCATACAGGCTTGTAACTTCAGTGCTGCGATTGGCATAAATCACCCCAACTTCCCAACGGAATCCACTTGATGTAGAAACAGGTGTTGCCTTCAAGCTAATTTCATAACCCTTGTTTTTCATTGAGCCTGCGTTTACACGAGCGCCTTTGTAGCCCGTAGAGCTGGCGATATCGATGCTAACGGTTTGGTTTGTTGTTTCCTGGGTATAGTAAGCAGCTTCCAGACTGATCCGGCTGTCGAGGAACGCGAAATCACCGCTCACTTCGTAAGACTTGGTGAACTCAGGCTTCAGGTTCGGATCTGCGTAAGTATCGCCTACGCTATAGCCGGCTACGCTACCATAAGGAAAGCCCGGGCCACTACCGAAGGTTGTCTGCAATGAATAAGGATCAACGTTTACGTTACCCACTTTTGTTGCAGATGCCGTGAACTTCGCATATGACAAGACGCTGTTGTCTTTCAGTGACGGGATTGCATCTGATGCCACGAACGAAACGTCTGCACCAGGATAGAAGAATGCGCGGTTGCTCTTCGAAAGCACAGAGTATGTGTCTTCACGTCCTGATACGTGCAGGAACAGGTAGTCATTGTAGCCCAAAGTCAGGTCACCATAGTAACCTACAACGCGCGCCAGTGAAAAGCCTTGTCCAGCAGTAACCTCACCAATACGGTTTGATATGTTGTAAATACCTGGTTGCACAAGCTGGTTAGCATTCGCATTAACACCTACGTTTCGCTGCTCACGTACGTTGTTACCGAGGATAAGGTCTGCCTTGATAGGACCGAAGTTTTTCTTGAAGGCCAGGATGATGTCCTGAACCAACTTGTTCTTGTATCCTACGAATTCATTTGAATAACCGGGAATGTTTTTCTGTGCCGAGTACTTGCCGGATGCCTTGGCAAAAGCGGTATAGTTATACTGCTCCTGAGTCTGGAGGTAATCGAAGCTTTCATTCGTAACACCTAAACGATATGTAGCGGTGAACCAATCTGTAGCGCGATAACTAAGATCAACGTTACCAACCAGGTAGCCATAACGGTCATTTTCCCGAGTTATGTCTTTCTCCATGAAAGGATTGAAGAAGTAGTCGTTGAAGTAGTTATTCGGGTTTGCATAGTTCATCGAACCGTCAGCATTCGTATAATTTCTCCAGTTACGGTATTCGTTCAAAGGAACCTGACCAGGCGTGTTCAGAACGTTGTTATAGAAGTCAGAACGTGTTTTGTCGGTCTGACGCAGTGAATACATTACATTGAAACCGGCCTTGAATTTGTTGAACGTACGGGAGGCGTTCACGCGGATACCGGTTCTTCTATTCTTATCGCCAGGCACAACACCGGTGGTATTAACATCCTGCAGCGATATGAGGTATGTGCTGTTAGCATCACCACCACTGAGCGAAAGGTTATTCTGGCTGGTATGGCCTACATCAAAAGACTTCTTTTTTGCGTCTTTTTTGTAAGAGTAAGGTGTAGTCTGGATTGTTCCGTCTTCCAGCGGACGTCCCAACACTACAGGCTGGCCATCGAATTCCGGACCGTAAGACTGGTTCTCAAAGGGAATGTATACACGGCTGTATGCTTCTGTACCACTTCCGAAGCGTTCCTGGAACTTAGGCCAGAAATTGATCTGTTCCCAATACGTTGTATTGGAATACTCCAGCGTAGGAGTAATGTTGTTTCCCTTCTTCGTGGTAACGATCAACGCTCCGTTAGACGCGTCAGCACCATAAAGCGCTGCGGCGTTCGCACCTTTCAGTACGGAGATGTTGTCGATATCACTCGGGTTAAGGTAGTTCAGCGCTTCCTGTGAAGACTGTACGCCGTCGATTACGATCAGGGCCTGGTTGTTACCTGTAAAGGAACGGTTACCGCGCAGGGTGATACGTGTTTGCGGGTTTACGCCGCTGCTTACGTTGTTGATCTGCAGACCGGCAACTTTACCTGTCAGAGCCTGAGACACGTTGAATGCCTTGGCCTGGGTAAGCTCATCGCTCTTCACTTTGGCAACGGAATAACCGATCGACTTGGCCGACTTCTCGATACCCAACGCTGTTACCACTACTTCGGTAAGCTGCGTTACATCCTGGTCCATAGGAACATCGATCACGGTACGCTCGCCGATCACGACTTCCTGTGATTTAAGACCGATAAAGCTGAAAACGAGGGTGCCAGAGGCTGGCGCTACGATGGTATAATTGCCTTCAACGTCTGTTACGGTGCCGTTCGTTGTGCCTTTGACAACAACGTTAACACCGGGGAGCCCGGAGCCGTCCTGGGAGGATGTGATCCGTCCCTTCACGGTTCGCTCCTGTGCCCAGCCTGCCATACTGACAAGCATAAGCACTGCTGCTAAGCAGCTGCTTAGTAGAGTTCTCTTCATATTGGTTTAGGTTAGGTTAATGGAATTTTCTATAACCATGTCAAACTTATGACAAAATATTAATCTTAAAAAGCAGCTTAACGCAAAATCGACTAGAATACCCCCTAAAAAATACCACTAGTCGGGGAATTGTATCGCCTTTTTAGCCTGATTTGGGCATTTTTTCACGTTGGAAACGTTTGTTAGCTTTTTCAAAAAAATTTAACACAGATAACATTAAACCCTGTTAAACAGGATAAAACCCGTTTAAATTACCAACGGCACCACTACCCGATTAACGCCTGTTCTAACAGGACTTCAAAACGGCATTTGGACCGGATTTCAGGTTAAAAACGTGGTTAAACATAATAACCCATTAAGGGGTATTGACTTATATATAAAGGAGTGGGTTTTATGATGTTTGGATGTTGGCTAACGATGATCAGATCTATAACGTCTGTCTGTATGGCAGTGAATGAGAAAATTCTGATGAATGGGAGAACACGTGGTGTATAACTGCCGGGGTACATAAAAAAAGCTGCCTGAATTGCTTCAGGCAGCTTTTTATTATTTCGAGTTGTTCGATTACGGTCTAGGAGCAGTATATACAAACTTCTCTCTGAACTCTGAGCGAACAGGATCAGTTGCAGCATTGCTTCCCTGAACCATGTAATACCATACTTCGATAACGGTATTTCCCTTGTCGTCCTTGCTTATTTTATTAGGGCCGCGAGGATTAATCCGACCAGAACGTTTCGAAGCGCCTGAATTTTGTCCGTAGTAATTCTCCACTTTTGTGATCTTATCACCTTCGAAGAAAAAGAGCGGTGCCCAGCTACCATAATACGTTCCCTGGTCAGCATTAACGAATGAATAGCCATATGTTCCACTGTTCAGCGCGGGATCAAAATAAGCCACTGTATTTAGCGACTTGGTGATCAGCTGAATTGTTCTGGGATAATCTGCAGTGGCGCCAGACAGGTTTCGATCGTAGAACATGCTATCGATGTCCAACTTAGGAAGCGTGTAAACGCCATCAAGCGAGTTTTTGGGCGAAACGGCATAGAGAACAGTTCCATAATTACCGCTTATAACGCCCGTTGAAGTCGATTTGATTGTAAACGCAATTGCATAGTTCGCGTGAAAATCGAACTGATCGACCTTAAGTTTAACGCTGTAAGTCGCCTTGCGCTCACCTTTAGGAATGGTAACTGTCGCGCTCGGGATAGAATACAAACTTTCAGGAAGCTTATCATACAAGCCCAGTGAAGCCGTATCAATCTTATTAGGATCCTTACCGGCATCAATTGCCTTCTGTCTCTCAGCGTCGATGAGCGATTGATTGTACGCCGACACCGTAGCAGTATCTGTTGCAATCGTAACCTGGATATCTTCAGGAGCGGTATTAGGTCCTGAGTATGATAATGTCACGTTAAGCGTCTCTTCAGGCGTAGCCTGGAAAGCCACCGAATATCTCGCGAGCTCCGCACCTTCAGTCGATGCATAAGAATCCACAGTATAGAATTCGATGACATTGTGCGTGCTGTCTTTGTCATAAAGCGGCTGGTCATCGAGACACGAGCTTACAGCCAGTCCGAGTATTGCTACCGCCAGAAATATTTTGAATTTTCTTAAATACGTCATAGTTGATATGAATTATTTAGCCCAGAAAATAGTAGAGTTGAACGCATCAGTATTCGCTGGAATATTTCCCGGGTTATACTGATACTCTGTGTTCGGATAGAGTATCCGGGCCGGCAATTTATCCGCCCGCGGTGACGACGAGGTCAGGGAAGCAAATGTTTCCAGTGAGTTAGTCGAGCCGTTAACAATGGCGGGATAGTGCGTTCTTCTGTATTCGCTCCACGATTCCATACCGTTGATCATGTTGTTGGCAATATACTTCTGAGTAATGATGGCCTGGAGTCTTTGTTCGTCCGAGGTCGCTGCCGTGATATCAACAAGGAAGTAATCAGTGTTCGCGGGGTCATAATTATCATCTTGATAGAGGGTGAAGTCGGCGTCCACATCCTCGTCGGTAGCACCGTTTACATCTTTATAGGTGTAAGCAATAGATGCCTTTATACCGTTATTGAACGCGGTCGTTACATCACCTGCAATAAGACCGGTCAACGAAGCTTCAGCTTGCAGGAAGTAACTTTCGGCAGCGAGCATAATAGGCGCACCGGCGGCAAATCCTTTAAATATACCTACACTCTTGCTATCAGAGTCAGTACCGATAAACCATACGTTAGGCGAAGTTGCAGAGGGAGCGTCCGACTTTGTATACCCCAACTGGTTGGTAGGCGTGCTCAGGAATTTGCTGTAAACAGCAGGACCGCGAACTTCATCATAAACTCTTGTGCCGTTATAGAACGTATATACGTAGTCTGAAGGTAAGTACTGCAATCCGAGGCTACCCGCAGTAGTACCATCGTAAGCGTAGGTATAGTAATTCCATGCGGGGTTCTGCTTGCCGTTCTGTTTTGTATAGCCAGGCTGTACGATAGCATCATCGTCGAGGAAACCAGCGGGATCGAACGTTTTGTTCGAGAAAGCCACCTTATTACCGGCACGGAGGATGAGGCGCAACTTGATCGTGTTGGCAAACTGCTTCCACTTCGTTACGCTACCACCAAACATCGGGTCGGAAGGAGGAAACGATTTAGGTATGGCAACACCAGCATTCAACAAAGTCAAAGCCGCATCGATATCATCGGCAAGAGCCTTATAGATATCCGCCGCTTTGTCGTACTTGGGAGTCAGGTTTCCGGCACCCTTGAAGGCGTCTGTGTAAGGAATATCGTTGTACGTATCTACCAGCATCTGGAAGTTATAAGACTTCATGATACGGGCAGCCGCTTCGTGATATGTGTACTCTTTTTTGCCGACGCTATTGTCAATAACATACTGAACGTCGGTAAGAAGGCTGTACGTATCGGCCCAAAGACCGTTGTAGTCACTGGTTGTGAAGGTATAGGTCACATAAGAACCCCAACCGCCGTATCCACCGGCGTTTACCAGATATCCAACCTGTGAACCTCCATATTGATTGAAGCGAACGAGATTACTTGCCGTAAACACGATAGCCTGGGGCAGTACCAGCTCCGGAGTAGATGTAGTGGCTTTGTTTACATTTTGGTTGACATCCAAAAAGTCACCGCATGAAAAGCTACTCACGAGCACAACAGCAATTAATGCTATACTGAATATTTTTTTCATAGACTTTATCCGATTAGAACGTTAATGATACGGTGGCGCCATAGAAACGTGACGGAGGAGTCTGGCCTAAGCCTGTAAGACCGATACCGTTGCTATCGTTACCAGCATCGCTGTACTCAGGATCGGTGTAAATGTTCGACGGCGGAAGCCATATGAACAGGTTACGTCCTTGTACGCTAACTGAAGCACCTTTGATGAATTTTGTTTTTGCCAGCAATGCCGCTGGAACTGTATAGGTAAGCGATACCTCTCTCAGCTTCCAGAACTCACCTGAAGTAGTGTATACTTCATGCACACCCATGTTGTAGGTGTTGTTTGTCCAGAAACCTGCGCCACCGTCGCGAACGGTAATGTTGTTGTTCGCGATGTACTCGCCAGGGTGCTCAGGATCTTCGTAAGAAGAGTTCGGGAACACGAAACGCTCACGGTTGTACATCGTAGTGCGGATTGACGAACCCGAGAAGTCGAGTGTAGAACCACCGCTGTTGTAGATCTTGTAACCACCGCGGTATTCAGCAAGTGCTGTCAGGCGGAAGTTCTTGTAGCGAACGGCGATGTCAAGACCGAGGCGGTGCTTGGCTTGCGCGTTACCCAATACAGAGATATCGGTTGTTACCGAAGGATAACCTGTTGTCTGGTCTACAATAACACGGCCCTGAGGATCTCTCTTATACGTAGTACCCATGATAACCGGGAAAGGCAGACCTTTTACCGCGTAAGAACCTGCACCGCTAGTATAGGATGCGAGTGACAGTTTGTCGAGGTCAGAGCTGATCGATACAACCTTGTTATCCAGGTAAGTATAGTTACCACCTACACGAACGTCGAAGTCTTCGAACTTGATTGGTGTTACGTGCATCACAATTTCCCAGCCTTTGCTGGCTGTTTCACCTGTGTTAACCAGGTAGCTCGAGTAACCCGATGCGCTTGAGATACCGGTCGATACGGTCTGGTCTTTCGTGTGTGAATCGTAGTAAGTCAATGAAGACTCGATACGGTCACCGAAGAAGTTAGCATCGAAACCAGCTTCCCACTGTGTTGTTATTTCAGGCTTCAGGCTGCCGGCAACCAGCCGGTCGTCCAGCGAGAAACCGCCACCGCTTGAGTACGGATAACCGCGTTGCTGGCTGAAGGTAGACTGCAGCTGATAAGCGTTAAGGTTAGTGGTATAACCTGGCAGGTTAACCTGACCTACTTTAGACCAGCCACCGCGGATCTTCAGGAAGTCCATAGCCTGAATATCGTCCAACGCAGCAATAGCCTCTGAAGGAACGAATGAAA
>Ga0247783_1000630_pt1 | contig 11133 bp, 9 predicted proteins | sample UWRJL064202C5_FD_179911 | JGI IMG/M metagenome (GOLD analysis project Ga0247783, IMG submission 179911) | Plant litter microbial communities from Arlington Agricultural Research Station in Wisconsin, United States - UWRJ-L064-202C-5 | ecosystem: Environmental > Terrestrial > Plant litter >...
GTCTCCGACAAGACCGGCGTCGTCGACTTCGCGAAGTCGCTCGCCGCCGCGGGAGTCGAACTGCTGTCGACCGGCGGCACGGCGAAGCTCCTGGCGGACGCAGGGCTCTCGGTCATCGAGGTGGCCGACTACACGGGCTTTCCGGAGATGCTCGACGGTCGCGTGAAGACCTTGCATCCGAAGGTGCATGGCGGCCTGCTCGCACGCCGCGACGTCGCATCGCACGTCGCGGCCATCGCGGAACACGGTATCGGGACGATCGACCTGCTCGTCGTGAACCTCTATCCGTTCGAGTCGACCGTCGCGAAGCCGGACTGCACGCTCGACGAGGCGATCGAGAACATCGACATCGGCGGACCCGCGATGGTCCGCTCGGCCGCGAAGAACTGGCAGCACGTCGCCGTGCTCACCGACGCGTCGCAGTACGCGACAGTGGAACGGGAACTCTCGAGCGGCGGGGACGTGTCGCAGGCGACGCGCTTCGCGCTCGCGGTCGCGGCCTTCGATCGCATCGCCCGCTACGACGGCGCGATCAGCAACTATCTGTCGTCGATCCGGCCCGACGGCACGCGCAGCGACTTCCCCGGACAGAGCAACGCCGCGTTCGTCAAGGTGCAGGACCTGCGCTACGGCGAGAACCCGCATCAGGCCGCCGCCTTCTATCGCGACCTCGATCCCGCGCCCGGCTCGCTCGTGACCGCACGGCAGCTGCAGGGCAAGGAGCTCTCGTACAACAATCTCGCGGACGCCGACGCCGCGTGGGAATGCGTGAAGAGCTTCACGTCGCCCGCCTGCGTCATCGTCAAGCACGCGAACCCCTGCGGCGTCGCGCTCGGCACCGACGCGGCCGAGGCCTATGCGAAGGCCTTCGCGACCGATCCGACGTCGGCCTTCGGCGGCATCATCGCGTTCAACGTCGAGGTCGACGAAGCCGCAGCGGCGAAGGTGTCGAAGCAGTTCGTCGAGGTGCTGATGGCGCCGTCCTTCACACCCGAGGCCGCGGCACTCTTCGCCACGAAGACCAACCTGCGCGTGTTGCAGATCGCATTGCCTCCGGGCGGCTCGACTGCGTGGGAACGAGGCCGCAACCTGCAGGACGCCAAGCGCATCGGATCGGGCCTCCTGATCCAGACCGCGGACAACGCGACGCTCGACGAGCGCACGCTCGTCTGTCCGACACGCGTGAAGCCCGACGACAAGCAGCGCGCCGACCTGCTGTTCGCGTGGACGGTCGCGAAATACGTGAAGTCGAACGCGATCGTGTTCTGCGCGGACGGACGAACGCTCGGCGTCGGCGCGGGCCAGATGAGCCGCGTCGACTCCGCGCGCATCGCGGCGATCAAGGCGGAGAACGCGAAGCTGTCGCTCGCGGGATCCGCGGTCGCGTCCGACGCGTTCTTCCCGTTCCGCGACGGCCTCGACGTCGTCGTCGACGCGGGCGCGACCTGCGTGATCCAGCCGGGCGGCAGCGTGCGCGACGACGAGGTCATCGCGGCCGCGGACGAACGCGGCATCGCGATGCTGTTGACCGGCGTGCGTCACTTTCGGCACTGATCCGCCCGTGCGCATCCTCGGCATCGATCCCGGACTGCGCGTGACCGGCTTCGGTGTGATCGATGTCGACGGACCGCGGCTCGCGTACGTCGCGAGCGGCGTCGTGCGCACGCCCGCCGATGCCGAACTGCCGCGACGACTCCATGTGATCTTCGAGGGCCTGCGCGAGGTCATCGCGACGCATCGCCCCGACTGTGCCGCGATCGAGAAGGTCTTCGTCAACGTCAATCCCCAATCGACGCTGCTGCTCGGCCAGGCGCGCGGGGCCGCGCTGTGCGCGCTCGTCGGCGAAGGCCTCGGCATCTTCGAATACACGGCGTTGCAGACGAAGCAGGCCACCGTCGGCACGGGGCGCGCGGCGAAGGCGCAGGTGCAGGAGATGGTCAAGCGCCTGTTGCGGCTGTCGGGCGTGCCGACGACCGACGCGGCGGACGCGCTCGCCGCCGCCATCTGTCATGCGCATCTCGGCGCGAGCGTCGCGCGGATCGTCGGCGCCTCGGGCGAGGCCGGTGCGCGCGTGACGCGCATCCGTCGCGGTCGCATCGGACTCGCCTGACGACGTATCATCGAGCGCTCTGTCAACCCGAGTCCCATTCACCATGACGATCTCCATCGGCGAACGCCTGCCCGCATCCACGTTGCAGGAATTCGTGGAAGTCGAGGGCAACGGCTGCAGCATCGGACCCAACACGTTCCACGTCGAAGACATCGTGCGCGGCAAGAAGATCGTGATCTTCGGCTTGCCCGGCGCCTACACGCCGACCTGCTCGGCGAAACACGTGCCCGGCTACATCGCCAGCTACGACGCGCTCAAGGCGAAGGGCGTCGACGAGATCTGGTGCGTGTCGGTCAACGATGCGTTCGTGATGGGCGCGTGGGGTCGCGACCAGCAGGCCGCGGGCAAGGTGCGGATGATGGCCGACGGTTCGGCGGCCTTCACGAAGCAGATCGGGCTCGAGCTCGACCTGAGCGCGCGCGGCATGGGCATGCGCTCGCAGCGCTACTCGATGCTCGTCGACGACGGCGTCGTCAAGCAACTCAACATCGACGCCGGTGGCAAGTTCGAAGTCAGCGGGGCCGACACGATGCTCAAGCAGCTCGGATGATCGGTCGCATCGCCGGCACGCTCGTCGAGAAGCTCCCGCCGCACGTGCTTGTCGACTGCGGCGGCGTCGGCTACGAGCTCGACGTGCCGATGAGCACGCTGTACCAACTGCCGGGCCTCGGCGATCGCGTCACGCTGCTCACCCATCTGGTCGTCCGCGAGGACGCACAGCTGCTCTACGGTTTTCACACGGCCGCCGAACGCAGCGCGTTCCGCGAGCTGATCAAGATCGCGGGCGTCGGGCCGCGCACGGCGCTGGCGGTGCTGTCCGGCCTGTCGCTGACGGAGCTCGCGCAGGCCGTCACCTTGCAGGAGGCCGCGCGCCTCATCCAGATCCCGGGCATCGGCAAGAAGACGGCCGAACGCCTGCTGCTCGAACTCAAGGGCAAGCTCGGCGCGGACCTCGGCGCGCCCGCGGGGCTCGCGCCGATGGCCGTCGGCGACGCGGGTCACGACATCCTCAAGGCCTTGCAGGCGCTCGGCTACTCGGAGAAGGAAGCCTTGTTCGCGGTCAAGCAGGTGACGGCGGGCAGTGGCGTGTCGGACGGGATCCGCCAGGCGCTGAAGGCGTTGTCCAAGTCGTGACGCCTCTCGAGCGCGCACACGGCTCGCACCTCGTGCGGTTGTCGTTCGCGCGCACCGCGCGCCGGGTCGCGACGATCGGCCTCGCGTTCGCATGCCTCGCGGGAGCCGCACACGCGGACGGCGTGTCGCGCGAGACCGCGCTGCGCGGCCTGCTGCAGAAGGTCGACCTCCCGCTCGCGCGCCAGGTGTTCGCGCGGATCATGGCTTCGATCGGCGACATCGCGCCGAGCGCGTTCGTCGCAGGCTACGGGCGAACCGAGCAGCTCGGCGACGACTGGAAGCCCGGCAACCCGCAATGGGATCGCGCGCAGGCGCTGGTCGCCGCGCGCCTGAAACGCGAGGAGGCAAACGGCGGCCCCGTCTTCGCGGTCACCCGCCTCGACGTCGAGCGCGTGCTCGACGTCCCGTGGACCGAGGACGACATCCGCTTCATCGACCACAGCATCCCCACCCCGCTCGGCCAGGCGTTGTTGCGGCTGCTCGATGCGGGCATCACCGCGGGCTTCGTCGAGACGATCGCGCGCGACGGCGGGATCACCGACGAGACGCGGGCGACCTTCAACGAGTCGCGCGAGAAGGCGCGAGCGCAATACGTCGAGGCGATGACCGACGCGGACCGCCTGTCGGCGGAAGACCCGCAGCGCGCCGAGCGTCTGCGCCGGCTGCTCGCGAGCGAGGATTCGCAGGCGATGCAGGAGTTCGGCGCCGCGCTGTTCCGGCCGTCCATCCGCCGCTTCTCGTCGCTGATGGTCGACATCACGCCGCAACTCGACGCCCTCGTCGCGGAATTCCGCGCGCGCCGATGAAGCGCCGCCGTTTCGTCGCGACGGTCGCCGGCCTGGCGCTCGTGCCCGCGGCGCTCGCGCTCGCCGCCGACGATCCGACCGCCCGCAACGCCGCGTTGCGCGCGCTCGCGGTCCGGCTCGACCTGCCGCTCGTCGACGAGACCGTCGCGAGCTTCGCGATGCAGTTGCGACGGACCATTCCGGTCTCGGTCGTGGACGCGGCCGGACGCAATGCCGGGCTCGGCTCCGGCTGGGCGAAGGGCAATCCGCTCTTCGACGATGCCGTGCGTCGCCTCGACGCGGCGCTCGCGGCCGACGAGGTCCGCGCGGGTCCGCTCGTGCGCATCGAGCGCGCGGACCTGCTCGACGCGGTCGACCTGCCGTGGACACTCGACGACATCGCATTCGTCGGCGACACCTTGCCGGCGCCGCTCGGCCGCGAGGCCGAACGCGCGCTCGATGCGAAGGCGGCGCAGCAGATGATCGCGACACTGAAGCGACGCGTGCCGACGTCCGGCGACGGACTCGCGACCCGGGCCACGCTGGCCGACATCGATGAACGCGCGAACGCGAAGTTCGCGGACGCGTTGCTGATGCTGCTGCCGTTGAAGGGCGGCGATCCGGCGCGCGCGGCGCGCCTGCAACGCCTCGTCGAGTCGGTCCGCGTCGCGCCGTCGGACGCGCTCGGACAGCGGCTCGTCGACCGGATCTCGCGACGCCTGCTCGACGCCGCGCTCGCCCAGGTACCCGCGTTGCTGAACGGACTCCGCTAACATCGCCCGATGATCGAACCCGACGCCCTGACCGCACTCGGCCCCGACGCGGCGCGCGTGATCTCCCCCGCGGCCGCATCGCCGAACGAGGAAGTGTTCGAGCGCGCGCTGCGTCCGCTCGCGCTCGCCGACTACGTCGGCCAGCCGAAGATCCGCGAACAACTCGAGATCTTCATCGGCGCGGCGAAGAAGCGTCGCGAAGCGCTCGACCACCTGCTGCTGTTCGGACCCCCCGGCCTCGGCAAGACCACGCTCGCGCACATCGTCGCGCGCGAGATGGGCGTGCACCTGCGACAGACCTCGGGGCCGGTGCTCGAACGCCCCGGCGATCTCGCCGCGCTGCTGACGAATCTCGAGAAGAACGACGTGTTGTTCATCGACGAGATCCATCGGCTCTCGCCGATCGTCGAGGAGATCCTCTACCCCGCGCTCGAGGACTTCCAGATCGACATCATGATCGGCGAGGGCCCCGCGGCGCGCAGCGTGAAGCTCGACCTCCAGCCGTTCACGCTGGTCGGCGCGACCACGCGCGCCGGCATGCTGACGAATCCCCTGCGCGATCGCTTCGGCATCGTCGCCCGCCTCGAGTTCTATTCGGCCGAGGAGATCTGCCGCATCGTCAAGCGCTCGGCCTCGCTGCTCGACACCGCGATCGACGATGCCGGCGCGATGGAACTCGCGCGCCGTTCACGCGGTACCCCGCGCATCGCGAACCGTCTGCTGCGCCGCGTGCGCGACTACGCGGACATGCGCGCCGACGGACGCGTCACGGCCGCGGTGGCCGATACCGCGCTGAAGATGCTCGACGTCGATGCGCTCGGCCTCGACGTGATGGACCGCAAGCTGCTCGAAGCGATCCTGACCAAGTTCGACGGCGGTCCGGTCGGCCTCGACAACCTCGCCGCCGCGATCGGCGAGGAACGCGACACGATCGAGGACGTGATCGAGCCCTTCCTGATCCAGCAGGGCTTCCTGCATCGCACGCCGCGCGGCCGCATCGCGACGCTCACCGCATACCGGCACTTCGGCCTCGTCGTCCCGAACCGCGGCGACAACGCGACGCTCTGGCAGGACGACGCGTAGGCCGCGCCTTCGGCATCGCCGGGGGCCGGCTGCGACGGAACGGGCATTTCGCGAGGCGAGTACCGGCGGCGAGTGTGCGAGACCGGTCCGGTCCGGTGGAGCGCGCTTGTAGAATCCGCGCTCTCTCGTCACGCGCGTCTGCATTGCGATCCCGATGATTCCGATCACAGTCCTGTTCAAGCGCGCCACGCTCGCGTCGCTCCTCGTGGCGGTCGGCGCCTGCTCGCTGCTGCAGCCGAAGACGCCCGCGCCGCCGACTCCGTCGCCCGACGCGGGCCTCATCCTGCCGAACGAACACCTGAAGGCCGAGGGCATTCCGCCGATCCCGAAGGCACTGGCGGAGCGCGTGGGCCAGTACACCGAATTCAAGCCCGCGTCCGTCGTCGCCTGGCATCCGACGAAGCGCGCGCTGCTGCTCGCCTATCGTCTCGGCGCGACCGCGCAACTGCATCTGCTCGAACAGCCGATGGGCACGCTCGAACCGTTGACGGAGTTTCCGGACCCGGTCCGCAGCGCGAGCTTCGAGCCGAAGCGCGGCGACTACCTCGTCTATGCGCGCGACACGGGCGGCAACGAGGCGTCGCAGCTCTATCGCTACGACATCGCGACGAAGCAGAGCACGTTGCTCACCGATCCGAAGGAGAAGCACGAACGCGGTCCGTGGAATCGCGCGGGCACCGCATTGCTGCTGATGTCGACGCAGGTCGACAAGACCGCGGAGGGCGGCAAGCGCGAACAGGTGACGACCGACCTGCTGATCCTCGACCCGCTCGAGCCGAACGTGAAGCAGAAGATCGTGAGCCTGCCGGGCGGCGGCTGGGGCGGATTCCAGTGGGGTCCGGGCGATCGCGTGCTCTACGGCCAGGAATACCGCTCGATCACCGACAGCACGATCTGGAAGATCGACATCGACACCGGCAAGCGCACGAAGATCCTGCCGACGGCGAAGCAGAAGAAGGCCGTCGCCTACGGCGACGTCCACCTCACGCGCGACGGCAAGCGTCTCGTCTACACGAGCGACGAGGACGGCGAGTTCAAGCAGATGATGGTGATGGACCTCGCGAGCGGCCAGCGTCGCGTGCTCACGCGCGACGTCCCGTGGGACGTCGACGCGATCGTGATGCGCAACGAAGACGGCGGCGACGCGGCGCTTCGCACGAACTCGCGTCGCGAGCTCGCGCTCGCGGTCATCAACATCGCGGGTCGACGCGCGGTGCGCGCCTACGACCTGTCGACCGATCGCGAGATTCCGCTGCCCGAGCTGCCGGTCGCGCTGCAGGGCGGCAGCGTCGCGAGCATTCGCATCTCGCCGAACCGCGACCGCGACGAGGTCGCGTTCTCGGTCAGTTCCGCACAGAGTCCGGGAGACGTCTACACGCTCGATTTCACCGCGAAGACGACGCAGCCGAATCAGCAATGGACGCGCGAGCGCGTGCCGGGCATCGATACCGCCACGTTCCGCGAGACGCAGATCGTCAACTGGAAGAGCTTCGACGGCCGCATGATCAGCGGCCTCATCACGCGGCCGCCCGCGCGTTTCGTCGGCAAGCGCCCCGTCTACGTGGCGATCCATGGCGGCCCGGAGGGGCAGGCGACGATCGGCTTTCTCGGCCGCAGCAACTACATCATCAACGAGCTCGGCATCGCGATGATCCAGCCGAACGTCCGCGGATCGTCGGGCTACGGCAAGACCTTCGTATCGCTCGACGACGGCATGAAGCGCGAGGATTCGGTGAAGGACATCGGCGCGCTGCTCGACTGGATCGCGACGCAGCCCGACCTCGATCCCACGCGCGTGATGGTGAGCGGCGGCAGTTACGGGGGCTACATGAGCCTTGCGGTCGCGACCACGTATTCGGACCGCATCGCGGGCTCGATCGACGTCGTCGGCATCTCGAACTTCACGAGCTTCCTCGAACGGACGGAGACCTACCGTCGCGACCTGCGGCGCGTCGAGTACGGCGACGAGCGCATCCCGGCCATGCGCGCGTTCTTCGAGCGCATCGCGCCGCTCAACAAGGCCGCGAACATCAAGAAGCCGCTGTTCGTCGTGCAAGGCCTGAACGACCCGCGCGTCCCGTACCAGGAGGCCGACCAGATCGTCGCGAAGGCGCGCGCGAACGGCATCCCGGTGTGGTACCTGCGCGCCGACAACGAGGGTCACGGCTTCGCCCGAAAGCCGAACGCGGACTTCCAGTTCTACGCCCAGCTGCTGTTCATGCAGCAGTTCCTGCTCAAGCCCGAGTGAAGCGGGAGCCGGCTCCCACATCGCGGATGCGAGCGGCGCACATCGAAAACGCGCGTTGTATTTTGGAAGGGAACGCGTAGTTACCCGCCTTCTGCACGTCGGCGTCGGCCCCTAGACTCCGGCCCGATCATTCGATGGAGCCAGGGAGGGCGACATGCGGGTCGGGGCGTTTCGATACGTGGGGGTCTTGTGCTGTCTCGTCGGCGCGCTGGCGCTCGACGCCTGCGGTGGCGGGGACGGCGGGGGCGGTGGGACTGGTCCCGGCGGAGGCAGCGGTGCGGGCGGCGGCCCGTCGACGCCACCAGCCCCGACACTGTCGGTGAGCCGCGAGGCCGTCGCGTTCACGGCTCGCCCGCCGGTCCAGAGCTTCCAGGAGAACGTCACGCTGACGACCACCAGCACCGAGCCCGTGGTGTACGCCGTCGACCTCGCCCCGGGCGCACCGCCGGCACCCTGGTTGAACAAGTCCGTTCAGCCTCTGAATGCATCGACGGTGGTGGCCTTGTCCCTCGCCAACCCATTTCAACCTCAGGGAAGCGGCGCGACGACCTTGCGCGTCAGCATGCTGCGTGCCTCCGATCACGCGCTGCTCGCGACGCACGACGTGACCGTTTCCTATCAGCTCGGCGAACTCGTCACCGTGACGCCGGACCAATTGCTGGTGAGTTATCACACCGGCTCGCTGAACAACGTCCTGTCGAGGACGTTTCGTGTGGACGTCCCGACGCTCGCCTGGACGGCGACGGTCAACGTCCCCTGGCTCGCCATCGATCGATCGTCGGGAAACGGAACCACCACCATCACCGTCACGGTCGATCCGACCGGCATGCCCGTCGGCGTGAACAACGGTGCGGTCACCGTGCTGCCGAGCGACGGACAGGTTCGCAGCGTCTCCGTCCAGTTGTTCGTCGACGTCCCGGTACTGCTGGTGCAACCCGCGACCTTGGCCTTCCAAACGAACGTCGCCGGGACCGCACCCGCTCAACTCCTTCAAGTCAGCGACGGATACGGCTCGAGCGGCACGTTTCGCGCGACGACGACCGCGACCTGGCTGCAGGTCACGCCGGCGTCGAGCAATCTCGGCGACTTCACCACGGTTTCGTTGACGACGCAGGCTTCGACCCTCGCGGCCGGAACGTACTCGACGACGGTCGACGTCTCCAACACGACCGCCGGCTTGGTCCAGACCCAGAGCGTCCCCGTGACCCTGACGATCTCGCCTTGAGGTCATCGGCCGGAGCGCATCGAGCGCACCGGCAATCGGCGATCCACCGACGTCGAGTCGGTGGTCGCTGAACTATCCTCGCGGTCTTTCCACGCTTGGCATGACCCGACGATGGCCGACCCCCAGTGCTTCGCGTTCGAGAACGGCGAGCGCCGCGAGATCTCGCTCGACGAGATCAGCGACGTGCTCGTGCGCGAAGGCGCGTTCGTCTGGGTGAGTCTCGACGACCCCGACGACGCGCTGCTGACGAAGCTGCAGCAGGAGTTCGATCTCCACGAGCTCGCGATCGAGGACACGCGGACCGCGCATCAACGGCCGAAGCTCGAGACCTACGGCACGTCCTTGTTCATCGTGCTCAAGACCGCGATGCTCGAGGACGACAGCCTCCACTTCGGCGAGATGCATCTGTTCGTCGGCCCGAACTTCCTGTTGTCGGTCAAGCACGGCGAATCGATCGACGAGGCCCGCGTTCGCCAGCGCTGCGACGACATGGCCACGATGATGTCGAAGGGGCCGGCATTCGTCCTCTACGCGCTGCTCGACTTCGTCGTCGACAACTATCAGCCGATCGTCGAGGCCTTCGAGGATCGCTTCGAGGAGCTCGAGAAGAGCGTGTTCGACGACTCGCTCGATCGCCTGCTGATCGGCGACGTCTACAAGCTCAAGCGCAACCTGCTCAAATTGCGGAACGCCGCGGTCCCGGTCTCGAACATCTGCTCGGAGCTGATGCGCCTGCACGAGGACATCATCCCGAAGGAGTTGCGTGCCTACTTCCGCGACGTGCAGGACCACGTCGCCCATCTCGTCGCGATGGCCGACAGCATGCAGGACATGCTCAGTTCCGCGATGCAGGTCAATCTCGCACTCGTCGGCGTCTCGCAGAACGAGGTCGTCAAACGCCTGGCCGGCTGGGGTGCCATCCTCGCGATCCCGACCGTGGTCTTCAGCCTCTACGGCATGAACTTCAAGCACATGCCGGAGCTGGACTGGCGCTTCGGTTATCCCATGGCAGTCGGCGTGACGGTGCTCGGCTGCGTGCTCGTCTATCGAAGACTCGTCAAGGCCGGCTGGATCTGAGCGGTATCCTCAGGCCCATGCCGTCGCCGGTTGCCGAATCCCTGCAAGCTGCCATCGCGGCGCTCGAAGCGCAGCGGTCGTTGCTCGGTGACACCGTCGTCGACGTCGCGGTGGCGCCCCTGCGCGCACAGCTGGCCGCGCTCGAGTCGTCGGCTCCCGAGCCGGCCACCGCGGCACCCGTCGCTGCACCCGCCGCCGCAGCCGCAGCGCAGCCCGAGCAGGCGCTGCGCGTCGTCAGCATCCTCTTCCTGGACATCGTCGGCTCGACCTCGCTGAGCCAGCAGCTCGACGCCGAGGAGACGCACGAGGTGATGGACGGCGCGCTGATGCGCTGTACGACGTTGGTCCTGAAGCACCAGGGCAAGGTCCTGCAATACGCCGGCGACAACCTGTTGGCCGTCTTCGGCGCCGACGAGGCGCAGGAACACGATGCGGAGCGGGCGGTGCACGCCGGCCTCGACATGCTCGCCGAAGGGCGGCTGCTGAGCGAGGAAGTCCGGAGCGCGCACGGCTATGCGGGCTTCGACGTCCGCGTCGGAATCCACACCGGCGGCGTCTTGTTGGGCGGTGGCGTCGACGCGGAGGGGACCATCCGCGGCATGGCCGTGAACATCGCGGCCCGCATGGAGCAGGCGGCGCCGCCAGGCGCGCTGCGGATCAGCCAGGACACCTGGCGGCACGTCCGGGGCGTCTTCGAG
>Ga0247783_1000631_pt1 | contig 11130 bp, 6 predicted proteins | sample UWRJL064202C5_FD_179911 | JGI IMG/M metagenome (GOLD analysis project Ga0247783, IMG submission 179911) | Plant litter microbial communities from Arlington Agricultural Research Station in Wisconsin, United States - UWRJ-L064-202C-5 | ecosystem: Environmental > Terrestrial > Plant litter >...
CGTGTGCCCATTCAGAGAGAGGCAGCCCACGACGCCGCTCCAATCGAAGCGAGGGCCGCGGTAGTAACCGGTGTTCTTGTCGGGGAGGAAAACGACAGCGTTGATTGGGCCGTTGCTCAGGCGTGCCATGGGGTGGTCTGAGTGCGGCAGATCGGTGCAGGTAGAGGATGCCTGTACGGTGGGGGGTACGGCAGGCGTCGCCTGCGCTCGTGATGTGTGGCTGAAGAGCGCAATGGCAGGGATAAGCGCAAAACGCGCAAGGGAAATCCGAGCAGGGGACATGCTTTGCTCCTTGGTGTGCTGAACTTAAGCGTCGAAGCAGGAACAGGAACTCAAAGAATGACCAGGCTTCGCGCCGACGGGAGACTGGCAACTTCAGTGAGTTGGCCGATCGCTCCGGTTGCGATGGAAAATTCGCCTCGCACGATACGGCCGCTGTGAGCGTCCACCGCTAAGAGCGTACGGCCCTGATCGTCAAAGGCAATCCTTGTAGCGCCTGCCGGCAGCGTCTTTACCGGGTGTATGCGTCCAGTCGACCGATCAATCTTCCAGGCGGTAATTGCAGTGCCATTCGCTGTAAGGAGAAATCCGCCGGAAGGGTGCATTGCGATGGTGCGTGCGCCATTGGTTGCAATGCGCTGATGCGAGGCCTGTGTCTGCCCCCGGGAGGTGTCGACCCGATGCACCGAGATGGAGCCGTCCACGGAGTTGAGCGCATAAAGAAAGCGGGAGTTGGCGTGGCTGGCCATCTGCGAAGGTCCGGAGCCGTTGTGAACGCGGCGGCGGTGAAGCGGCGTAAGAGATCCGGCCTCGAGATGGAAGGTGCTCAGGGATTCGTTGCCAGTGTCTGCAGCGAGAAGCGTCCGCCCATTGGAGTGAAGCACGAGGCTGCTCGGAGCCGAAGTCTTGCCCGCACCATCTTCTGTAGAGAAGCCTACTTCTTTGAACAGCCCCGAGACGGGCAGCGGAAGACCGTCGCTATCCAGGGGAAGCACGTTATAGGAGCCGCCGCCCGCAACGGCGACGACGAGATGCGATCCATCCGGCGTCACCACGGCGTGAGATGGATGGACGGCAGAAAGAGCCAGGGGTTGCGTCTGTTGCAGCGTTAGATGGCCTGTTTCCGCATTGATCGCATAAGCACTCACCGCGCCTCGAGGAAGATTCTCCCATTCGCTGACAGCATGGACGGCGTAGAGCATCGAGCCTGAAGGATGTGATTCAAGATGAGCGGGTGATGCAGCGGCGACTGTTTGAACAATCCGAGAGTCGCTCGTGGAAAGATCCAGGACGTGGATCGCACCGGTTTCGGCATCGCCCGATCCGATGTAAGCAAAAAGTCCTGCGCGAGAGCGCCGCGTAAGCGATGCGCTCGCTTTGCCTGCGGAACTGAGTGCTGCGGCGGCCACGAAAGAGGCAGAGAATGTCCGGCGGGTGATGGGAAACGTCTTCGCTTGCAAGCTGCTCTCGCTCATTTTTCCTCCGCGACTTCCGCGCTACGCCTTGGGCCGAATCGACATGGCATGGTGAAAGATATTGTTGGGGTCATACTTCTTCTTTACGCCCTGCAGAAAAGGGAAGAGCCCTTCTGTGCCGTGGTAAAGCTCGCCCCAGAAGGGATAACGCACCATGTCTACGTCGGGATAGTTGATGTAGCAGCCTTCGTAGTATTCATTGTGAAACGGCGTCCCAGCGTGTTCCGCGTCAACGTTGGCCGAGTAGATGTCGGTGTACATCTCGTCGAAAAACTTGAGGCGGGCTTCGTCTTCCGCCGGGTCCTGCCAATACTGTTGGAACTGCAGCTTCATCACGGAAGCACGCTGTGGGATGGAGGTCTCACCGGCCAGATGCGGTTTATTGGTTGCGCCACCATAAGAGTCGACCGCGATGACGCCGCCCACGGGTACTCCGGAGATTTCACGCGTCAGATGTTTGTAGATCCGGCGGGCTTCCTCGGTGGTGAAGTTTTTCTTCATGTAGCAGGATTTGTATTTGCCGCGCGTATTTCCGTTGCCGCCGCCAGCACCTTGCCCGCCCGTTGTGGCATCGAGCCATGAGCGCGTGGAGAAGGCGTGCTTCCCGGCAACGCAGGGAGCCATCTGCTGGCGCTCTCCGCGGCGAGGCACCTGATGCGAGGTGGTGGCGGGGTTCGGGTCGGAGTGTGCGTCTCCGCACTTGAGGAAGAGGTCGAGAAACTCCGTAGGGATGCTGAGATCCGGCTCACCGTTCATGCCGTGCATGGACGCCGAGATACCGATGCCGCCGCGCGAACCCTCTGGTCCCCGGCGGTTCAGACCCATGAACGTAAACATCGGCCACGTGTCCGGATCCTTGCCGCGCTTTTCAAAGTAGCCGCCGTAGGTCTGCACGATGTGGATGAACTTCTCTTCCGTCATCGTCTCCCATGGAAAGTTCACGCCAGCGTTGCTCATGTACTGCGGCGCTGCAGGAAGGCTATCGAAGTAAAAGGCGGTGATCACACCGAAGTTGGAACCCTGTCCGCCGAGGCAGGCGCGGAACAGGTCGGCATCGTGATGCTTGTCAATGTGGCGCTTCGCCACTTTCCCGTTCGCCTCTACGGTGCAAATATCGATGGCCGTGACATAGTCGCAGCTGAGGCCCTGCAGGCGCGCCAGCACTCCATAGCCGCCTCCGCTGATGTGCCCGCCCGCGGCCACGGTGTAGCAGCTTCCACCGGGGATGGTCACGTTGGCCTTCTTGTACAACTCTGTGTATACAGAGCCCAGCATGCCGCCAGCGCCAACTTTATAGGGCCCTTTACCGCCAGGGCCGGTCTCGGTGTCGTTGAGCATGCTGACATCGATGATGGCTCCACCAGGATTGTTTACGACGAAATCCTCATAGCAATGGCCGCCGGAGCGAACGGTCGGACGCATACCCGCGCTCACGATGCGTTGGAGTGCCTCCGCAACGTCCTCTGCGTTCTGGCACACTTCAATCCGCGCAACAGCATCGGAATCTTTCGCAGGGAAGCGTGCATTTCTGCTACGGCGAAGAAGATCATAGCGGGGGTCTTTTGCTGTAACCGTCGAGGACATATTGCTCCGAACTAACCTGTAAAAAGGAAATCTCTTCGGCGGCTGCGGGATCGCGCTTGTGCCGAAGTTTAGCCTGTTAAATAGCTGTATAGCGACCATCTTCGCTATACAGGAAAGCGCTGTCAATGAGGCAAATGCCCTGTCCGTTTACGGGCAAGGCATCGTGGTTCTAGGCGAAGACGATGCACATCGGTTTACTCTTCATGGGATACGTATGGACGGGTGCCGAAAGTTCCCCGGTTGTACGATTCCGCTCATGAATCACGATCGTGCCGCTGTCCTGGTCGGAGATGAGGAGCCAGCGGTTTGTTGGGTCAAGCGCAATGTGCCGGGGGTTCTTTCCGCCGTTGACGGCGTTCTGCTTCAGTTTCAGCAGGCCTGTTTTGCGGTCGCGATCAAAGACCGCAATGGTATCGTCCGCAACGCGGTTACCTACGTAGACGAATTTGCCGTCTCGCGAAACCGTGATCTCACCCGCAAACGCCGTGTTTGGAGGGAAACCGGCGGGTAGAGTAGAAACGAAGCCCTTCGACTTCAGCGTTCCGGTGCTCGCGTCCCAGGTCAGGATGTCGACCGTGGAATCCAACTCATTCACGCTATAGAGGAACCTTGCATCGGGGCTGAAGGCTGTGTGGCGCGGACCCGTGCCTGGCCGACCAATCCACGCGGGCGGCTCCGTGGGGGTCAACTCAGCCGTAGCGGGATTGACGCGGTAGGTGTGGATGCAGTCGAGGCCGAGATCGTTCACCAGCAGGTAGCGTCCATCCGGCGACGGCATAACGCAGTGCGCGAAGGAGTGCATCTGGCGTTCTTTATTGGGGCCGCTGCCTTCGTATTGGAAGTGCGAGACCGCGGGAGAAAGCGACCCATCCGGTCTTACGTGAAAGGAGCTTGCGCTTCCTCCACCATAGTTCGCCACAAAGACGCCGTTTCCATCCGGTGTGACGGAGATGTGCGTTGGCCCGTTGCCCTCGGTGTCCACCTGGTTCAGCAGTTTCAGCGTCTTCGTGCCGTCTACCGACGTGAAGGCACTGACGCCCTTGATGCCGCCGCGTCCGCCCTCGTTCACGGCATAGACGAAGTCCTGTGTGCCACGTTTGTGGAGCGCCAGAAACGTCGGACTCCCGACTTCCGCCGCCAGCGTGATCTCACCGAGCTCACCGGTGGCGACGTTCCAGTCCGCGGAGAAAATTCCGGTTCCGGCGCCGTGTCCGTTCGTGCCGATCAGGATGCGGGTCGGCTTGGATGGAGCGGCGGATCTTTTTGCCAGGGCTGCTTTAGCAACAAAGGGTGCGACGGAAAGAGAGCGAAGGAAGGTGCGTCGGGGAATCATCAGAAGGCCTTTCAAGGCGCAGAAAATGCGCGGAAGATGGAGGATGCGCCTTTTAGGGGCATCTGCCGTTTCGTCACCCACTCTACAACATAGGCGTGCTGGGATGCTTTGTTCTACTTCAGAGGCAAGGGCAGAATCAGGCCGCCCTCGCTGGTAAGACGATTCTGGCCTCGCGTTAGACGCAGTGTGGATGCTTCACCGAAGGTTCGGTCAAAGACTTCGCGATAGTTGCCCACAGAACGAAGTACGGCAGCGGCCCAATCCTCTGGCAGACCGAGAGGTGTTCCTACAGCGTGTGTAGCTCCGAGAAGATGACGCACAACGGGGTCGGCGGATTTGATTGAGGCGTCGATATTCGCACTGGTCACGCCGAGAGCTTCTCCGTGAAAGAGAACCTGCGCTGTCCAATCCACGATGCGGCCCCATTGCGGGTCACTGCTCCGGTAGGCAAGCGCCAGTGGATCTGCTGCAATGACCTCCGGCAAGAGGATGTGCTCCGGGGCTTGCGTTTCGAAGGACGCTCTCGTCTGCGCGAGACGGGTCAGGTCGCCTGCTATCGCAGCGCAGTTCTTTGTGATGTAGGCCGCCTCCATCTCTCCCTCTTCCTGGAAGGGAAAGGGGAGGAGATCGAGATGCTGCTTTGAAAACCAGGTCTGCAGTGAGGTCTCCACGGTCGTTTCGGCAAGGAAGCAGACTTTGCGGTGGGTGAGATCCGCCGCGTGTGCCACCCCATTGCTGCGCAGTGCGAGAAAGCCAACACCGTCGTAGAAGACCGGAGCGCTCTCGCGCAGGCGCGCATCTGCTGTGTGCGTGAAGTCGGCACTCAAGGTTGCGATGAGATCGACCTTGCCTGTAACCAGCGCATCGACCCCACTCTTATCATCGAGGAAGGTGATGATCTTCGTCTGCGCCTTTTCACCCAGTGCTGCAACTGCGACCGCTTTGCACAGGTCGAGGTCGAATCCGCCACGGCTTCCATGGTCGTCTTCGGTGTTGTACTCCGCGTCTTCGGCGATCACGCCACAGGTGAGAACGCCCGCGCTGCGTACCTTCTGGAGCGTCTGCTGTGCGCCAAGCGTGAACGAACCGCAAAGAGCGAGAAGAGCGAGAGAAGCGACACGCATCATGGAGTCCAGTTTCCAGAGCTTGGAATCCCCGGCGAAGTGTCCGGACGCGGATTGAAGTCGGCGGGAACCGGGTTTGGTTTGCCGAAGTCTGTCGGGCGGATACCAAGAGCCTTGCAGCCTTCGCCCTTCATGTGCGGAAAGGCATCGACCTCCGCATCCGGAATGATCGCGTACTCCGCAGGCAGGGGCTTGCGCTTGCCCATGAGGCGAAGGGTGTCGAAGCCAGAGAGCATATCGCCTACGCCGGGGACCTTGTCGTCAGCCGGTCCGAGATCGTTCTGTCCGAATTTTTCCTTGCCGATCTGGCGGCCGCGCTCTTCATCTGGAAGATCGGCCAGCGGGATCAAACCAAACAGTTCATCCACCATCTTGATGATGGAGCTGTGCTCCGCTGGCTGGTGGGAGATGCCATGTGCCACGCCATAAGGCGAGATGAGGATGGAAGGAATGCGCGGTCCCTGATCGAGAGGAAGTCCTGCCGCATCATGCGAACGAACCTTGGGCCTTGTGTGGTCATAAAGCCCGTCCGATTCGTCGTACGCAATCAAAATGACGGAGTCCTTCCAGTATGGGCTGCGCGCAATCGTGTTGATCTCCTCAGCCAGCAGCGCCTCCGAGATCTGCGTGTCGGAGTAGCCGGGGTGATCGTCGTTGCCGCTGAAGACACCCGCGAGCCGGGGATTAGGGTCCATAGGATGCGTGCCTTTTAGATTGCCGTAGCCGCCGCGCACGTAAAAGACGCCGCTCTCTGGCAGACGCTGGCTCTTCACGTCGTCGAAGAACTCAGCTAAACCGTGCAGATGTTTTGTCACGTCAGGATTGTTTGCAATATAGCCAAAGTAGGCCGGGCCGTTGTGATGGATGACATAGCCTTTGTGCGACGCCACTTCATTGACATCCGTAGGCTCGTGGTCGTAGCCCTGCTGATACCAGCCCCACTTCACCGCAGCTACGCCGTGGCCTGCGATCTTGGCGATGTCTTCTTTTACGTCGGGAAGATCGAGCGCAGGGTCGCGATCCTTCGAAGTGGTCGCTTCGATCTCATCTCCCATGAACGACAGCGGAAGTGTGGCAAAGGTCAGGTTCGGCAGGGGCCGTTTTGAGGGCTTCGCCTGGGGCATGCGGTGGTCGAGATCCAGCATGGATCCCCAATAAGGAAGGGCATTGGCCACCATGGGGAGGGCGCTTCCGTCCTTCGGTTCGGCCAGTTCGGGATGCAGCATCCACTGCGTCTCTCCGGACTGACCAGCGATCATGGCCACAGCGTTTGGTCCGGAAGGCCCGATGACCGTGTCAAAGAACTGATCGAAGAGGGTAAAGCGGTTGGCATAGTTCCAGAGGAAGGGAGCAGTATCGCAGTCCACGTGCGACATCACCAGCTCTCCGAACTGCTTCCGCTCCAGCGAAGGAAACTTTGAAGGCTTGCCATCGGTGAGGGTGATGCCTTCCTCGGTTACGGCGTATCGATCATTGCGCGCCACCAGATTGGCGTCCAAGTTGAGTTTTTTTGCAATGCCGACGTGGCTATGGTTCACCGAGGCGATGTCAGCGGGATAGAGCGGAACCGTCTTACCGTTGACGTCCTGTACGGTCGTCGGTATGCGAAAAGCAGTAACGCTCCCCATCGTTCCATCGACATTGACGATGGGTTGGGTGAAGCCGGGTGTCTGGTCTGCTGGATGCGAAAAGAGCCCCTCCGCCCCAGGATAGGTGCCGAAGTAGAAGTCGAAGGCGCGATTCTCCTGGAAGAGGATGAATACGTGTTTCACCTTACTTCGTACAAGCTTCAGCTTTGCGTCTTGCGAGATCGCCGGCTGGCGGGCGGGATCGATAAGGTATGGCTTCAACTGTTTGTTGGGGGCTGGAGCAAGTTCTACTTCACGCGCCTGCGAGAATGCGGAGACCGAGCAAACGACAAGAGGCACTGAAAGGATTTTGAGGAACCGAGGGATCGCCCGGGTCGAAACGCGCATTACCATCTCCTGAGTTGAAGCACCGGACAAGCCGACACTCTATAGAGTGCCAGAAACCGATGCCCTCGAGATGACAATCGCATCAAATCTGCATCGAAGGCAAACTGGCTCGATCCATCTAGAGCAATGCAGGATAAAGATTTTTCCAGAACGCGCAGTGATGTTCTGCATTGGCGTCGAAGTAGCCAAGCTCTCCCTGCTGAAATCTCATGATGTGCGAAGGCGATTCAAAAGGCGTCCATGCGGGGATCTCCTTCGCTTGCGGAACGCCGGTCCAGGCAAAGCGTGACCATGCCGTCAGCATGACATCGGACAGTTTCTGGGCTCCGGGCGTCAGGTTAGGTCCATCCATCTTGGTGGTGTTGGAGAAGTTTGGAAATTGGTAGGGAAGCTCGGAGGAGTGGACCGCACCCATCTCAAATCCCGGGTCAGCCGTAACTGGCGGAGGGTTCGGATCGGCAAACTCGAACTCGTAAACCTTGATGTATTTGGAGGCGAGCTTCGCTGCTTTCAGATACAGGCAGTTATTCAGACCGTTTACCGGTGTGAAGTCGGACATGATGGAACCGAATGCCGATGGCGCGGACGAGAAGTGACTAAGGGGATATTCGGCCAGCACTTGTGGCGTTTTGTCGCCATAGACTGTTCGGATGGTTTCGGCGTAGTTCTCCGGTGTCACATGCTTTCCCGCCTGGGCGGCATATGCCACATAGAGCCGAAGTTCGACTTTGTCGCCTCCGTTCATGAGAGGCACGTGGATGAACTTGCCTGAAGACATTGCTTCAGCGCCTTGGAGCGGAACCGCTGCGGTTCCCACGCTCGGCGCAAAGGTCATGATGTCGGATCCCGCGACCTTCGACCCGGCCTCCAGAAGTTCTTTCACTGGCTTGCTCTTCATGCACGACAGTGCGTTCGCGGAATCTGCACAGCCTACGGCTGCAGCTACCTTTTCGCCGACCACGTTGCTCTCGGAGATGGTGCGCAGGTGCATCGCGCAACCCGCGCTCTGGATGATGGCCTTGTGAAAGAGTCCCTTGGCGGCCTCGGGAGCGAGCATTTGAAAGCAGGTGGAGGCGGCTCCGGCGGATTCGCCCGCAAGCGTGACGTTATTCTCATCTCCACCAAAGGCCGCAATGTTGCGTTTCACCCAGCGGAGAGCCTCGCGTTGATCCGCCTGGCCGAATTCGCCGTTGGCGTTGGCGTCGAATGCAGGGTGCGCCATGAAGCCAAAGACGCCAAGGCGGTAGTTGATGCTGACCAGAACGACGCTGCCCAGCTTTGCCCAGTGGGTCAGATCGTAAAGTGAGCTGGAGCCCCCAACGAATGCGCCCCCGTAAATCCAGACGATGACGGGTAGCTTCTTGCCGGGTGCATTTTGCTTATACGGCACCGTGACATTCAAGGAGAGGCAATCTTCGTTATAGCCTGCTTCGGTTAGTCCGTACCGCGCTACCTGTGGGCAGCCGGGGCCGAAGTGGCTGGCGTCAAGAACGCCGTTCCACGCCGCATGCGGCACGGGGAGCTTCCAACGCAGCTCGCCGGAAGGAGATGCGGCATACGGTATGCCCCTGAACTGAAGGACGTCCTGGACGATGGTTCCGCGGATAGCGCCCCTGTCGGTGGTTACAAGAGTGGGATCACTCTTGACGCCGTCGGAGGCAAAAACGAAGCCTGATGTTCCCGAAGAGAGCAGAATACAAAGAAACGCGACGAAAGGGCGGCGGTAACGCTGCATGGGAAAGCCTCAAATCCAGGGACTCATCGTCGGATCGAAGAGATTCGATAAGGTTTCGCTTGTCCGCGTTGCACTGGTGTCCACCAATATTCGTGAGGTAGACGGGGTTGGCCATCACCGCTTAGTTGTAGGCATGAGTCTGTCGCCTGCTACGATCTGGCAGTTCTATCCGATTCGAAATTTGTCGGCGTTTGCAGCATAAGCTTGTGGGCGCGTGTGCTGTCATGTTTTCCTTAGTAGCCGGTCGAAGTAAAAACTTCAGGATTGCAGGGAATCGTCCAAATGAAACGTGCGTTCCGTCTTGCCTTTGCCTCGCTTCTCTGTGGTTCTGTTGCGATCTCCGCGCAGACCGCAAAACTGTCGATCGACACGAACACCACCGTGGCGCCCGTGAGCCCAACCCTGTATGGCCTGATGACGGAGGAGATCAATTACTCCTATGACGGCGGTCTTTACGCGGAGATGGTGCGGAACCGTACGTTTCATAGATCGTGGCAGGGTTACGAATCTTGGAACGTCATCGCGCGTGGAACCGCGCATGCCAAAATCGACAAAGGGACTACTGGACCAAGCTCGGCTCTGCCGAAGAGCATGATGTTGAAGATCGATCCCGATGCGGGTCCATATGAGGCAGGCGTAGCCAACAATGGATACTGGGGCATGGCGGTGCGGCCTTCCTCGACGTACAACGGATCTTTCTATGCGATGTCCGCAGGAGTGGGCTCCGCCCGTGTTCGACTGATCTCCGATGTCTCCGGCGCAACGCTTGCCGAAGCGATCATTCCTTTGCCGGATGGCGACTGGCAGAAGCACACCTACACGCTTAAGACGTCGGCATCGGTAAAGCCAGGTCAAGAGAACCATCTGGAGATCACCTTTGAGCACCCGGGAACGGTATCTCTGCAGTTGGTCTCTCTCATGCCGCCCACGTTCCACGATCGCCCCAACGGCAACCGTCCGGACCTGATGGAGATGATGGCCGCCATGAAGCCGCACTTCCTCCGTCTTCCCGGAGGAAACTATCTCGAAGGGGACACGATCCGCGAGCGGTTCAACTGGAAAGAGACGATTGGTCCGCTTGTGGATCGCCCCACGCATCGCAGCCCATGGAACTATCAATCCAGCGACGGCATGGGCCTGCTGGAGTTTCTGGAGTGGTGCGAAGACCTGAAGGTTGAACCCGTGCTCGCGGTCTACGCTGGATACTCGCTCCACGGCGAGTCGGTTGTGGGCAAAGAGCTGGAGCCTTTCATTCAGGACGCCTTGGATGAGATTGAGTACGTCACCGGAGATGCCAGCACGAAGTGGGGTGCGGTACGTGTGCAGGATGGTCATCCCGCGCCTTTTCCTTTGCATTACATCGAGATCGGAAACGAGGATAACTTCGACAAGTCGGGAAGCTATGAAGAGCGCTTTGCCCGCTTTGCCAAGAGCATCCGCAGCAAATATCCGCAGTACAAGCTGATTGCAACGATACCGGTGAAGGAGTCGATTCCAGATGTCGTGGACGACCACTACTACCTGACGCCCGACGGCTTCTTCGAGATCCTGCACAAGTACGACACGATGGATCGCAAGGGACCGAAGATCTTCGTGGGCGAGTGGGCGACCCGTACGGGTACACCCACGCCGGATTTCGGGGCAGCCCTCGGTGATGCGGCCTGGATGACGAGTATGGAGCGCAACAGTGACCTGATTGTGATGGCAAGCTATGCGCCGCTGTTCACAAATGTGAATCCCGGCGGCATGCAGTGGTCCACCGATCTGATCGGTTATGACGCTCTGCGTGCCTATGGATCTCCGAGTTACTACGCACAGGTGCTCTTCGGAAGCCACATCGGCGATCACACGGTGAAGTCCGATGCGACGGAGGTGAACGCGCGGTTTTCCTGGTCCACAACTG
>Ga0247783_1000632_pt1 | contig 11128 bp, 7 predicted proteins | sample UWRJL064202C5_FD_179911 | JGI IMG/M metagenome (GOLD analysis project Ga0247783, IMG submission 179911) | Plant litter microbial communities from Arlington Agricultural Research Station in Wisconsin, United States - UWRJ-L064-202C-5 | ecosystem: Environmental > Terrestrial > Plant litter >...
CGAATTCGTGCTCCAGGCCGGCGAGGCCATTGCCGAAGCGCACTCGCTCGGCATCGTGCACCGGGACCTGAAGCCCGCAAACCTGTTCGTCATCCGGCGACCGAGCGGCGGTTTCTCGGTCAAAGTACTCGATTTTGGCATCTCGAAGGTGACGCGCAGCGGCACACCGGACATCGGCGTCACCAAGTCGAGCGCGACCATGGGCTCGCCGCTGTACATGTCTCCGGAGCTGATCTCCGACGCACGACAAGCCGACGCCCGTTGTGACATCTGGGCACTCGGCGTGATCTTGTACGAACTGATCGGCGGAGTAACGCCGTTTTTGGCAGACAACCTGTTCAACGTACTGCTGCTGATCGCGCAATCTCCGCCCACGCCACTACGCACACACGCGCCACACGTGCCGCAGGCGCTCGAGGCGGCGATCATGAAATGCCTGGAGAAAGATCCCAATCGGCGTTACGCAAACGTGGCGCTGCTGGCCACTGCGCTGATTGAGTTCGCGCCAATCCGAGCGCGTATTTCGCTCGAGCGCATCAGCGGCGTGTTCGGTCCAGGCGACCTGTCTGCGACCCAGCTCGAGAGCGTTGGACCGCCGCCGCTGAGCTCGTTGAACGCAGTCTCGAATCCCTCGAGCGCGTCTTGGGGACGCACCTCGCCCAGTCGTTCATCGAATCGGCGCGCCCTGGTTGGCATCGGCATCGCGGCGCTGACCGCCGCGGCGCTTTCGGGCGCAACCTTCCTGGCGCTGCGGTCGCCTGCACCGGTGGCACAGACGGCCACCTCGAATGCAGCACCAACGAAGGCTCAACCGCCCATCGCCGACGGGCTCAGCTCGGCCCAGGCAGCGGTTCCGGTCGTAGCGACGAGCACCGCGAGCGCCCCTGCGCCGGCAAGCTCGACAGCGGCATCAGCGGCATCAGCGGCATCGGCGGCATCGGCCGCCCCCGCCAGCCCTGCCTCTGCTTCAACAAGGGGCAAAGCCTCCAAGCCCCCGAGCAACGTGCACGTTGCCGCGCCCAGTACGCCCAACGTCTACGACGACCGAAAGTAGTCCTGCTCGCGCGTCGCATTTCGTGATCGTGGGCCGATCTTTGCGCCATCAGTCGGGGGTGAACGCATTGACTCGGGCGGGGCTGCTGATTCTTGCCGGTTTTTCGCATTTTCTGTGGGCATCTCCGGCTCGAGCCGCGGCTCGAGTGGCCTTGGCCTATGACGCAGCGGCGGGTTGTCCGTCCGAGACGGACTTCAAGGCGGCGGTCGAAGGCCGTGGCGGCTCCTTCGATGGCTCGGGCGGACCAGGCTCCGCGTGGGCGCTGCGCGTCTCGATCGTTCAGGAGGCCGCTGGCTTCCGCGGCACCCTTCAAAGCACGAACGAAGACGCGACCTCTGCCGTCCGCGAAGTCCACGCCGCAAGCTGCCAAGACATCGTCGATGCACTGGCCGTCGTCAGCGCGACCGCATTGAATCCAGAGGCGGAATCCCTACCCGCCGTGGTGCCGCAAAAACCGCCCCTGCCGGCACCCGCGCCAACGCGCGAACCGGTGACTACGGCTTTCGTGCAGGGTCGACCGCGAGCCACTCGAAGTCTGATCAACGCACAGATCCCGGTTGAAGCAGGGACGCTCAAGCTCGACTACGCGCGCGCGATCACGCTCTACGGGGGCGCCCAATTCGGCATGGTGCCGCACACGGTGCTGCCGCGCTATGACCTGTCGTTCGGCGGGGCCAGCCTGGTCACGACCCCCGACGGCAAGAGCTACCTTCACGGCGCGATTCCGCGTGTGCATGTGAGCTATCTGGGGCCAGCCACGTACAAAACGGACGACACCGATTCCCAGGTGCAAGCGTTGACCTTTGCGCTCGGGCTGTGTTTGTCGCCGCTTTACGATACGCGCGGTTGGGTCGCGCTCTTCTGCGCCGAATACGGCGCGGGCATCATGAACGTGCGCAGCAAGGATACCCAGGGCAAGGAAATCCAGAATAAGACCACAGGCCTCGGTTTCGTAGGCCTGGGCATCGAGACTCAATACAATCTGGGCTCGCTGTTTCAGATCGGACTCAAGCTGGGAGGGGAATTCTTCATGGATTCGGTCACAGCCGAGCGCGCAGATGGCAGCCGCATTTTTCAGTCGTCGCTGTTTGCGGGCTACGGCATGCTGGGTATCGGAGTGCACTTTTAGGCGAACCGAAGCCAATGGTTTCCCAAGCAGGATCGACAAAAGATGCGCTTTCGCACGGCCCAAGCGCCGCAGCGAGCCCGGCTATCGCGCCAACCGCCGCGCAAGCCCTGGACCTGCGCAGCTTGTTCACGAAGCATTATGGCTCCATCTGGCGCTTGCTGCGGCGCCTCGGCGTGCACAGCGCGCAGCTCGACGACGCGACGCAAGAGGTGTTCTGGGTCGCGGCGCGGCGCGCGAGCGACATCCAAGCCGGCAGCGAGCATTCATTTTTGTATGGGGTCGCATTGCGCGTCGCAGCGCAAGAATCGAAGAAGCAGCGCAAGTCGGAGCCGCTGGCGGATCTCGAGGCGCTGCCCAAAATCGTTGATCTGGGTCCGTCTCCCGAAGAGCAATTGGCCGCTCGCCAAGCCCGTGAATTGCTGGATGACGTGCTCGACGGGTTGCCTCCGGAATTGCGAGTCGTATTCGTGCTGTTCGAGCTGGAAGGCCTCGAAGTGCGAGAGATTGCCGCACTTCAGCAGGTGCCAGTGGGCACGGCCAGCTCGCGTTTGCGGCGTGCTCGGGAGGAATTTTCGGCCCTCAGCAAGCGGCTTCGAGCCACGCTCGTCACGCAAGAAAGGCAGCGCCGATGACATCCAGCGAGTACGACCCGTCCGCTGATGAGCGCTTCGAGCGCTTGCTGATCGACTCGGCAAGCAGTGACGAATTGCCGAGCCACGTCGATGCGGCCTGGCACCAGTTCAATTCCGCGTTGCAGGGCGCAGGCCTGCTCGCTGCGGGTGTCGGAGGCGCGTTGGCCGCGCGCCGAGCGCAGCGCTGGCTAGCCGCCAAGTGGCTGATCTGGGGTGTGCTGACGGGCAGCGCGCTGACCGCGCTGAGCCTGCGTCCGAACCACGGGCCCCGCGCCGAGCCAAGCCCGACGCAATCCGCGCCGAGCGCGCTGCCCACGCTTGCCACTCATCCGCCCACGTCACGTGCCGAAGGCGAAGCGCCGCCACCGGCCGCGCTGACCGCGCCAGCAGCGACGGCCAAGGCAAAGCTTCACCCGACTCGCCCACACGCGCTGGCCTCGAGCAGTGCGGCAGCGAAAGCGCTGTCGCCGCCGCCGAGCTCGACGCTCGCCGCCCAGGTAGCCTTGCTGGACAGCGCACGAAGCGCCATCGCCCGCGGGGCCTTCGCGGAAGCGCTGCGCTTGGCCGATCGATACCGCGTTGATTTTCCGAGCGGCGAGCTCTCGCCCGAGGCCGAGGTCGTGGCCATCGAGGCCCTGGTCGCCGAGCACGCGCGGCAGGCCGCGAGCGAACGCGCAGCGCGCTTTCTGGCGCGCTATCCCGGCGATCCTCACGCGACGCGCGTGAAATGGCTAGTGCGCTGAGCAGGGCGGTTGACAGCGTAGACGCGCGGGGACATGTGCCGAAGCGGTGAGCATTGGCTTTTCGCTGCTGAGCGCGCCCGGACCGGGCGCACGCGCGGGTGTGCTGCACACGCGCCGCGGCGATATCCCAACGCCGGTGTTCATGCCGGTGGCCACGCGGGCCAGCTTCCGCCACATCTCGATGGATGATGCGCGCAGCACGAGCGCGAAGATCATCCTCTCCAACACTTACCATCTGTTGGACGCGCCTGGTCCAGAGGTGTTCGAAAGCTTCGGCGACATCCACCGTTTCATGGGCTGGGCCGGCGCGGTGCTGACGGACAGCGGCGGCTACCAAATATTTTCGCTGCCGGGTGAACGAAGCATCAGCCAACGCGGGGCGCACTTCCGCTTGCCGAGCGGTCGAAAGCACCTGCTGACGCCGGAATCCAGCATCGCCGTGCAGCAAGCCATCGGCAGCGACATCATGATGGCGCTCGATGTGTGCGTCGACTCGACCTCAGACGAACTTCGCACTCGAGAAGCCATGGCCACGACCCACGCCTGGGCCGCACGCAGCCTCGAGGCTCACGCGATCCGGCAGCAGGGCCAAGCTCTATTTGGCATCGTGCAAGGCGGTGTGCACGCCGCGTTGCGTGAGCAGAGCGCGGCGGCCATCAGCGCATTGCCCTTCGATGGTTTCGCGATCGGCGGCTTGGCAGTGGGCGAAACGCGCTCGGAGCGAGAATCGATGACCGCCCTGTGCACCGCCCTCTTGCCCGCGGACAAGCCGCGCTATCTGATGGGCGTGGGCACGCCCCTCGATCTGGTGGAAGCGGTGCAGCGCGGCGTCGACATGTTCGACTGCATTTTGCCGACCAAGATGGCCCAGCAGGGTTGGGCCTACACCTTCCAAGGCGTGCTCGAAACCATGCGCCCCCGGATGCAACACGCGCAAGGACCGCTCGAACCCGGCTGCAGCTGTCTCGCCTGCCAGACCCAGCCTCTCGGCTACATCCATCACTTGCTCCGCGTCGGTAACGCGCAGGGCGTGCGCTGGCTCGCGATCCACAACATCCACCACATGCAGGCCCTGATGTTCCGCCTGCGCAGCGCCATTTTGGCCGGTGGTTGGCAATCGCTCCACGACGAGCTGAGTGAGCGACTACCGCGCAGACTGAAGTCGCCCTTGCTTGCAGCTGCAGAGTTCAGCCCAGAAACCTTGTAAGTTCTTGCTATAATTGCCGTGCCTGACAACTACCGCGCGAGTTGTCAGTTCTTGCGCAAATCTGCGGCGTGCGTTGGCAGACGGGCGTGAGCGATCTTGACGCGAACGACGCCGCGAGTTCATAGGTACAGTCGCTCACTCGATCACGATCGAGCGAAACCAAGTTTGATGCGCTTCGAATAGTCGATTCGAGACGCACGTCGAATCACGCACCAAGCGAGAGAGTCCCACCATGCGCATCGCACCCCAATGGCCCTTCACGATCGAGGAGCGCGGCGGCCTGACCGGTCGCGCGTTCAGCCTGCGCGCGCTGCGCGTGGCGCTCTCCTTTTGGACGCTGCTGCTAGTCGTTTGCGCGTTTTCTACGCCCGCGCGAGCGCAAGCACTACCGCCCGTGGTCGTGTCGTTCTGGGCAACGCCCGATCCAGCGATGCCCGGCGACCAAGTGGTGTTCAGGATTTTGCTCGCCAATCCGAGCTCGACCACGCCCACCGGCGCATTCCAACTCAATGTCGCGATGCCGCAGTCAGTCGCGGTCACTGACTATGGCAACGCCAATTGCACGGCCAACCCGTGTCGCTTCGGCAGCACACTCTATTGGAGCATACCGACCATTCCGGCCGGAACCAGCACCGAGTATCAGTTCACGGTCGGCGTCGACAACAGCGTCGCCAACCCGGCCCCGGCGGCCGGCACCGTGCTCACGGCAACGCTCTCTGCCACGGTAGCAACCAAGGCGATCTCGGTCAGCGCCAATGTCACCGTCGGTCCGCATCCCATGCACCTCGGAGTGAGCGGGACGCCCTTCCGCGTCGCGCCCGGCGGGCTGATAACGTACACCGCAAGCTATGGCAACGGCGGCGCAACCGCAGTTCCGACCACGATGAGCGTGGTCATTCCCTCGGGCACTACGTTCGTTTCGGCGACTGGCGGCGGCACAGCCGCGAGCGGCACCGTCCAGTGGGATCTGGGCTCGGTCGCAGCCGGCTTTTCGGATCGGAGGCAGTTCACGGTCAAGGTCGCCGACGCCGCAGTGGTCGGGAACCTACTGACCGCGCAAGCGCAACTGCTGAACAGCAGCAATCAGCAGAGCCTACTGCGCGAGACCACGGTGAATTTGGTTGCAGTCACTCAGCTCTTGTCGCTGAGCATGGTCGGCAGCCCGGATCCCGTAACCCCAGGTGCGGAGGTGGTTTATCACCTGCTCGCGACCAACAACAGCACCAACACCGCGACGGGCACGTTCGCCGTGTGGGTGAACGTCCCGCGCTTCGCGCAGGTCAGTTACTACCACGGCGGCAACTGCACCAAAAACCCCTGTAGAAACGGCGCGATCGCTTATTGGACCTTTCCCACGATTCCGGCCGGCGGCAGCTATTCGCTGCCCTTCACGGTCAGCGTCGACAACTCGGTCAACTACCCGCCACCAGCAGATGGCAGCGTGCTGATCGCGGACGCTTTTGCCTTCGCATTCGGCGGCACGATGGCGCACAGCGAAGTCACCGTCGATAGCGCGACTCACCTCGCGCTGGCGATCAGCGGCGCGCCGAACCGCGTCGCGCCGGGTGAGCTGCTGAGCTACACGGTCTCGTACGGCAACACCGGCGCGGTCGCCGTGCCGGCAACACTCAGCGTACCAGTGCCGCTCGGGACGACGTTCGTCTCGGCCACCGGTGGCGGCAGCTCGAGCAATGGGGTCGTGCAGTGGTCGCTCGGTTCGGTGGCTGCCGGCTATTCCGATCGCCTGCAGTTCACGGTGAAGGTGGCTGATTCCGCGGTACCGGGCTCGATGGTCGTCGCCGATGCACAACTGTCGAACACGAACAGCAAGCGAGTCCTGATGCGGGAATCGACCAGTAGCTTGGTCGCGCAGACACAACTACTCGCGATGACGTTGAGCGCTAGTCCCGATCCCGTCGCTCCAGGCGCTTCGGTCGTTTATACGTTGAACCTCGCGAACCGCAGCACCAACACGGCCACTGGTTCATTTGCTGTCAATTTCAACATGCCGCGGGGCGCGCGGGTGACCTACTACAACAACGGCAATTGCACGGCCAACCCCTGCCGCTTCGGCGACATCCTGTACTGGACGATCGATTCGATCCCAGCCGGTGACAGCGTCAATCGGGTCTTTACGCTCGAGGTCGACAACTCCGTCGCCAACCCGCCTCCTCCCGACGGCAGCATTCTGTTTTCCGACGCGACGGCCTACGTGTTCGGCGGAGTGACGGTTGCCAATGCAGTCACCGTCAGCAGCGCCAATCGCCTCAACTTGACGATCGGCGGTAGCCCGAGCCGAGTGCCGGCTGGCGGCACGCTGACCTACACCTTGAGCGCTGGAAACGGCGGCACCAAGGGCGTCGCGACGCTGCTGAGTCTGCAAATCCCCGCAGGCACGAGCTTCGTGTCGGCCACGGGCGGCGGCGCGTTGAACGGTTCACTGATCGAATGGGACCTAGGCAGTCTCCCCTCCGGTGTGATCCAGCAGCGGCAAGTGTCGCTGAAAGTCGCGGATGACGCCGGCAACGGGCGGCTCTTGGTCGGCGCGGCAGAGCTGCTCGATCCGAGCAGCAGGCGCACCTTGGTTCGAGAGTCGACCGCGAACCTAGTGGCCGACGACAACCTGCTGTCACTCTCGATCACCGCCAACCCGACGACTGTCTCTCCCAGCTCGACGATCGTCTACACGGTGACACTGACCAACAACAGCACGAACACGCCTACCGGCGCGTTCGCGTTCCACGTGTTCATGCCACCCTACGTCGCAGTCACACAGTACGGCGGAGGCAACTGCACCAGTAACCCCTGCCGCTTCGGTGACATTCTGTATTGGACCGTGCCCTCGATTGCGGCGGGCGGCGGTACCGTCCTGACATTCACGGTCAAGGTGGATAACTCAGTCACTTACCCCGCGCCGGCCAATGGCACCGTGCTCGACACGAGGGCCATGGCCTACGTGTTCGGCGGCGTACAAGCCAACGTCTCGGTGTACACCGGCGGCGAGCCTGTGCTGAGTGGTACTGGCGGATCCGGTGGCTCAGGCGCAGGTGGTGGCTCCAGCGTTGGCGGCGCGAGCTCCTCCGGCGGAACCAGTGCCACCGGAGGCACGAGTGCCACCGGCGGAATCAGTGCCACCGGCGGAATCAGTGCCACCGGCGGAACCGGTGCAACCGGTGGCGCCAGCGCAGGCGGCGGTACGAGCACAACGGGCGGCAGCAGCACGGCAGGTGGCAGCAGCACGGCGGGTGGCAGCAACGACGCCGCTGGCGCCAGTGGCGAAGCAGTGGCTGGCGCTGGAGGTGACGCAGCCGCTGGCGCTGGCGGCGAAGCCATCGCGGAGGGCGGCGCCGCAGGCAGCTCTGAAGCCGAGAACGGCGGCGCAGTCGCGTCGACTGGCGGCAAAGGCGGCGCGACCAGCGGAGGTAGCGCGGGCGACAGCGCGGGCGCTCCAGGGAGCTCTAGCGACGACAAGGGCTGCAGTTGTCGCATCGCTGCCGACAATCACACGAGCTCGAATCGCGCTTGGTCTGGGCTCGTGTTGCTGGGCGTGGCCTGGGCCCTCCGCAGGCAGCGCGGCCAGCGCCGAGCCGCCTGATACTCGCCGCGCAGCCTAGTCGGCCGACGGCCGCTGGCTGCGCGCGTCATAGGCCTCGAGCACGGCGCCCAAAGTCTTCTCTTTGGGCGCCAGGCTCTGGACGGCGAAGCCAAAAATGGCTGCGAACACGGACAGCACCAACATCGGCTTGTACGTGCGACCGAGCACGCCGGCCGCCCAATGGCTGCGCTGGTGACGCTTGTTCTGCTTGTACGCCGCGCCCAACACGGCCACGTCCAGCAATACTTCCGCGAACAATACGGGCGACGAATAAACCACGAAGCCGAGCGCGATCAGGCCACCGAGCACCGCGATGACCGCAATCACGATCGGCAAGCCCTCGTCGGCACTGCCGACAGCCTCCAGGGCATCCGACCCGCCACTGTCGCTCGAAGCCAGCGGCAGGTCGAAAGACGCGCTCGCGCCAGCGCCACCAAACTCACCGCCCGCGCCGGAGAACGCGTCGTTCGCCGAGCCGACAAAATCTCCGAGCGCACTGAGATCCGGCAGCTCCAGATTGCCGTCGAAGGAGAGTCTTTCTTCCGTGCGCGAAGCACGACCAAATGACCAATTACGCGTTTGATAAGCGATCCAAACGCGCACGAACGACAAGAACGACAGATAGCCGCAGGCGACGGCCAGCAGATAGCGCACGCCCATGCTCGAAAGCCCCATGCGCACCAGCGAGGCCGAGCTGAGAAACGTGCCCAGCGCGGCGAGCGCCAAGATCAAGATCATGTGCAGCCGCGGAAAGCTCGTGGCCAGCAGTCTTTGTTCGACTTGTTTGGCGTTCAGCTCGGGCGCTGCGCGCGCTCTGGGTTTGGCCTTGGCCTTGGCCTTACGCACCATGAGCTCAGCGTGATTGTTCGGCGTGTGCGGCCAGCACATCGGCCACGCACAGGGTCAGCTTGCGTGCGGTCGGCAAATGCAGAAACTCATTCGGCCCGTGTGCGTTCGAGCCAGGGCCGAGCACCCCGGTGATGCAGAACTGAGCTTTCGGAAATTTCTCGCCCAGCATGGCCATGAACGGGATCGAGCCGCCTTCTCCGAGGTACATCGCGGGCTTGCCGAAGTGCCGCTTCGAGGCATTTTCGAGCGCGCTCGAAAGCCAGGGCGCAAGCTCCGGTGCGTCCCAACCGTTGCTCCCGCCTTCACCGCTGAAGCTCACCTGGGCGCCGTAGGGCGGGTCTTTTTCCAACACGGCTTTGACCTGCGCGGCCGCGCTCTTGGCATCGAGCCGCGGCGGCACGCGCAGCGACAATTTGAGGCGCGTCACCGGTCTGAGCACGTTCCCGGCGCTGGCGATTGCCGGTAAGCCTTCGGCACCCGTGATGGACAATGCCGGACGCCAAGTACGATTCAAGATCAGCTCCGCGTTGTCGGCGAGCACGGCGCGGGCGCCGGGCTGAAGCGGCAATTTTTGCCAAACCTCGTCGCCCAGTACCTCCGCCGCAGAGCGCGCCTGAGCCGCGCGCTCGTTCGGGATCGGCACGTACAAAGATTCCAGCTTGATTGCGCCAGTGTTGGCGTCTTCCAAGCGATCGAGCAACTGACGGACGACACGGAAGCTGGACGCCACGACCCCGGAGCCGTCTCCCGAGTGCACGCCTTCGCTCAACAGCGACACTTCCAGCGTGCCCACGACGAGACCTCGCAGCGAAGTCGTCGACCACAGTTGCTCGTAGTTCGCGCAGCCGGAGTCGAGGCACACGACCAACGACAGCTCCCCGATGCGCGGCGCCAAATGCTCGATGTACGCCGGCAAATCGTAACTACCGGATTCTTCGCAGGCTTCGATCAGGACCACCGCGCGCGCGTGCGGCACGCCCTCTCGGCGCAAGGCCGCGAGCGCGGTGAGCGAAGCAAAGATCGCGTAGCCGTCGTCCGCGCCGCCGCGGCCATACAACTTGTCGCCTTCCAACACCGGCTGCCAGGGCCCGAGGCCCTCACGCCAACCGGTCATTTCCGGCTGCTTGTCGAGGTGCCCATAGAGCAGCACGGTGTCGCCCGCGGCGCCGCCCGTACCCGGCACGTCGATGAAGATCAGCGGGGTGCGCTGAGCGAGCTGCACGACCTCGAGCGTGGCTCCCTCCGGCAACGCTTCGCGCGCCCAACCGGCCAACAGCTCGACCGCGCGATCCATGTGCCCCGCCTGCTTCCACTGTGCGTCGAACGAGGGGCTCTTGTTCGGGATCGCGATGTATTTCTGCAACGTGGGTACGATCGACTCCGCGAAGCGCGCTCGGACCCACTCGGAGCTTTCGTCACTGACCTTCATCACGCCAGTCTATCACTGTCGCTCAGGGCGCGGGCGCGGGCGCCCGACGACCAAAGCCCGTTTCTACGCCCTTATCGAACGCGGCCTTCAGCTCAGCTGCCTTGTTTTGGCGCGTGAGAGCGAGCTCGGCCTCGGCGTTCAGCTTGGCTGCTTCCGCGGCGTTCTTCTCGCTCTCGAGCCGATCGCGCTCAGCTTCCAGTTTTTGCCTGGCAGTGTCCGAGGCCGCTTTCTCCTGTTGCGCCTGGGCGCGTTCGCGCTCGGCTTTGGCGCGCGCGCCGTCCGCTGCGTCCTTGTCGTTCCGCGCCTGATCGCGTTCGGCCTCCGCCTTCCAAACGGCCGTCTCGGCGGCCGCTTGCGCGCTCTTCGCGAAGTTGCGCTCGGACTCGGTCTTCTCGAGCGCGCTGTCGAACGCCGCCTTCTCTTGCTGAGCGCGCAGGCGCGCTTGCTTTTCGAGGTTCTTTCCGTCTTGCTCGAGGCGCATATGTAACGC
>Ga0247783_1000633_pt1 | contig 11122 bp, 9 predicted proteins | sample UWRJL064202C5_FD_179911 | JGI IMG/M metagenome (GOLD analysis project Ga0247783, IMG submission 179911) | Plant litter microbial communities from Arlington Agricultural Research Station in Wisconsin, United States - UWRJ-L064-202C-5 | ecosystem: Environmental > Terrestrial > Plant litter >...
TGGCCCCGGCGTTCCTCCCACCACTACTGGTTTGCCAAGGCACCAGAAAAACATGCGAGAATGCCTTCAACTCTTGCAGCTGATTGTGCGCGAGCAGCACGGTGTTCATCACTGAACCGGTGAACGCCGTCTCTGGGATGTGGCTCAATCCGTTGTTCGAAAGGTTCAAAAAGTGCAGTCCGTGGAACGCAAAGGAGCCACTCAGCGCAGCGATTGAATTGCTCGCGAGGTTCAGGACCGCAAGCTCGGTCAGTGACGCGAGCTCGTCGACCTCCACTAGCTGGTTGTCCCCCAGGTTGAGCGACCATAGCTTCGGCAGCCCGCAGATCGAGCCCAGGCTCGTGATTTGGTTGTGGGAAAGGTCGAGGTCCATCAATTGCGGCAGCCCGGAAAACGCGCCGAGCGGTGTCTCGACGCGGTTGGTATTGACGCTCAAGCGGGCTAACTTTCCGAGCTGAGCGAGTGGGCTCACGTCCTTCACCTGATTGCGATTCAGGGAGAGCTGCTCGAGCGCAGTCAACGAGCCGAGGGCAGTCACGTCGCTGATTTGGTTGTCATCGAGGTTGAGCTCGTGCAGGAGTGGGAGCTGCCATGCCTTGCCCAAGGAAGTGATGCGATTGTTGGACAGTTCGAGCTGCGAAAGTGCGGCGAGCTGCGACACCGGGCTCGCATCTTGGATCTGGTTCCCAGCCAGAAGCAGCTGGCTGAGCGCCGTCAGCTTCGCGAGTGGCGCGGCGTCGGTCAATGAGTTGTTGGTCAGGCTCAGTGACTGCAGGTTCCGCATTCCAGCGAGCGCTTGCACGTCCGCAACCCGATTGTCGGCGAGATTGAGCACGCGAAGGTTGCTGAGCGCGCTCAGCGGTCGGAGATCGCTCAACTTCCCCTGGCCGATGCTCAGCTCGTGCAGCCCCACCAGGCCCGAAAGCGGGCTCAGGTCGGTAACTGCGGTTGATGCGAGTGTCAACGTGTCGAGCGCGCTCAAACACTCGAATCCGCTCAAGCTCTGGATCCGGGGGTCGGTCAAGCTCAAGCTGCGGACAGTGCATACCTGAGCGCAGCTCAGTACCCCTGTCCCGTTGTCGCGACTCAGCAACGCGGCCTGAACCGCTGCGTCGGAGAAGCGAGCTCCCCCCTGACAGGAGGGCTGGTTCGCACAACAATTCGGTTCATTTTCGACGAACGAGACGTCATCGATCCAGAAATCGAACTCGCCCTTCGCCATGAACTGAATGTTGGTGAGTTGGCGGGCTTCTTTCACGTCGGGCAGATCGGTGAACGACACCGTGTACTCGAGCCAGTCCGGCTCGAGCTGGAGATTCACTGGCGTTGGCCCCACGCACTCCGTGGGAGCGCCGCTCTCGCAAGTGCCGCCATACTTCACGGCGGTCGTGGCTGCGGTGCCAATGCGAAAAGCGAGCAGGCCCTTCTCGCTGTTACTTCGCGCCCAAAAGTGAACGCCTCGATAGCGGCTGGCGTCATACAGGTGGTAGGCCGTGCCATCGAAGTCGAGGTCGAGCCCAATTCCGGCACCCCAGCCGTTCGCGCTACCGTAGGTGTGCATCCCCCGCCGACTCGCAGCCCGGCAACCCGGAATGGGCGAGGTTTCGATCGGAGTGCCGGCCGGCTTCGCGGCGGGCCATTGCGTGCTCCTCGATTGCTCGTCCAGAAACGCATACCAGGCCCCCGCACGCCCCGAGCCCGTGCAAATGCGGCCGCTGCCGTCTTCCATGTCATCGATCCGAGCGCCGCAGCCGGACTGACCGCCAGCGTTTGCTCCGCCGGTTGCGAGCAGCCCACACGAATCAGCGGTCGAAGGGCTTCCGCCCGCAGCGTTGCTCGACGGGCTCCCGCCCGCGGCGTTGCTCTGGACGCTCCTGCACACGGCTTTGCTCGAATCGCTCCCGCCTGCGGCGTCACGGGAAGAGCTTCCGCCTGAGCCCCTGCCCGCTTCATCGTACGACAAGCTCAAATTCGTGCGCCCGCAGCTCGCGCTGAGGATGGCCCACAGCGCCCATGAGCAGCATCGCGCCACGCGCGACACTGGGCGCAGGAAGCCGGCTCCAAAACTCGTACGCCCAGACACGCCATTGACGTTGCCCTCAACCATGGATGCTCCCCGCTTCCCTGCACGACACGCCGAACGAAGATCGGATACTACCAGACGTCGGGCTCGGCTGGCTGGCGGGGGCGGGCGGTTCGCTGAGAAGTCCGATCAGGTTGCGGGAGTACGGACATTTTCTCTTGGCGTTGTCTATTGCGGTTGTGCGCGTCGGGCTCGGAGCCGGCTCTAGCCAGCAAAGCTAGCGGCAACGCCCACCTCCCGCACAGACGCGACATCATTCGCGAGCGAAGGCTTCAGAAATCTGCGGAAGCGCTGGTCGTTCGTCCGGGTCTCACGTTCACGGTGACAGACATTCTGCCGCGCTCCGGATGCACGAACAGCACCGTGTGGGAGCCGGAAGGGAGTTGAATGACGCGCGGCGCCTGGCCGAGTGGGCGACCATCGACGACCAGGCCAGAGGGTGGATTCGAGGTGATGTCGAGGGACCCGAGCGGCGCTGCGGCGGCAAAGCTCGTGGTGGCGCGCCGAGGCGCGAGCTCGTGCTGCTTCTCGCGCTGCGCTACCCCGGGCGGGACCGCAGGCTGCGGAGCTTCGGGAGCATGCGTGAAGGGGATCTCGAACGCAGAGGTTTCTGTCGAGGTCGCCGCCGCTGTTTCGAATTGCAGGTCGCGCATGGGCGTCTCGTCGGCCATAGGCAGCGTCGCAACGGGCGCGGCGGAATGCAGGCGCGGGACAAGCGAGTGAGGCACGACTCCGCGCAGAAGCGCGAGCGCCACAGCGGCTACCAGCACTGCCGATAGCGCAAGCGCCCACGGCTCGCCCTTCTGCATGGGCAAGCGCTCGAGCGCATCCCCTTCGTCATCTCCGGCGACGAAGGGCCCGGGGGGCTCGGAGAGCGGCGGCGTGGCGACGCTCTCTGGCATCGATTCAGCCTGCTGCGAGGGACTCGCCAATTCGTCAGCTTGTTCGCGTTCAGCGCGTTCAGCGCGTTCAGCGCGTTCAGCGCGTTCGACGGGCCCGACGCCAACCAGCGTCCGATCGCTACTATCGAAGTGGCGGACCTTACTCGAGTGCGCTGAGCCCGACGTACCAATGCCAACTAGGGTTTGGTCGCTGCTGTCGAAACTGTAAGCCGGCAGCTCCCGAGTATTAGCTTCTACGAGTTGATTCTCTTCGCGTTCCACAGCATTCAGATCTCCGTCAAACAACGGGGCGAATGGTTCGAGCTCGACACTGTGTGTCTCCGGAGTCGCCATGAGTCGTCTCCTCGGCTTGAGCTAGGCGCACGATATTACGTAGTGCACACGGGACGTGCGAAATTCGTGATCTGCCGGCTCGTGATCGCGACTCGCTTTCGATGTCAGTGTACGAATGACGCCGGAGAAGGCGTTGCGACGCGCAAAAGCGCCGCACTTTTGGGGCTACGTTGCCGGTCTGTTTCAAAGGCTTCACGGACAGCGCTAAAAAAGAGCGGGGCCAGTGCGGGAACGCCCGGCCCACAGCGGGCGCGGATCGCCCGAGCTCGACGCTCAGGCGCGAGACGCTTTCGGGCGCGATCGGTGAACAGCGACTCGACCGCGGGCGCCAGCTCTCGAGTCGCGCCAGTCGCGAGATCGATCAAATGCAGAGAGCCGGCGTCACCACGTACGACGCGCTGATCAGACTTGCGCTCCCGTACCGTGAAGCACGTCCGGATAGTATAGCCGGCTCGGCTCCAGGCTTTGCGCGTCCACTTCGTGCGCATTGCCAAACAAGATCCGGTTCGCAGTGTTGCGAGGGACGATGCCGGGATTGCCCGCTTCCTTCATGCGGCAGTCCGCCGCTGCGGCCCGCCAATCTCGCGCGCTGCACGCCGCTGTGAACAGCGGCCACTTCGCGAAAAATCCCGAGCCCATCGCCCAAGCCATGCTGAGCACGCCGAGCTGGGCGTCAGCGGGCCACTCGGACCAATCGCGAAAAACGCCCTCGATCCCCAGCTCGTTGCTGGCCAAGCGCTGACGCACGAGTGCGTCGATGTCCAGATCGCTCAGGCGCAACTCAGTAACCGTTCTACACGCCTGGTGTCCGCGCACTGCCAGGGCGGGCATCCCTTTCAGCTTGCGCCATTCCGCGCAGATCCGCGCAGGAGTCGCACGCGCGCCACTGTGATCGACGAATGGCAGAGACAGCGCGCTGGCCTCGGGGTCGATCAGGTTGCCGATCCCGATCGTCACCAAGCCTTTGATGTCGAGATACATCCACGGCACGTAGCCTTCGAAACGCTTACTGAACGTGGGAAATGCGTCGCTCACACTCGAGTGCATCGTTTTCCTCGAAGCTTCGATTCTGACACATTCGTCCCGGTCGCTTCGTAGTCATTTGTCGTATCGTACGAATATCTTGCACCGAGGCACCGTCCGCACTGCACGCTCCGGCTGCCGTGGGGCAGGGCTTTCGCACGGCCGTCGATGCGGGCCTCACCTGAGGGATTCGAGTGCGAATTCCGAGCTCGACTTCCGAGCTCGCCAGGGCGCCTGCGCCGGTACTAATGACCTTCGGCTCGCGCCGCCATGCGTGGTGAGAGGGGGCGCGAGCGATTGGCCATAGACATCACAAAACCATCTGGTATAGTAAACTAGATGGTTTTAGATAGCTCCCCCAGGCTCGACCGCGTCTTTCACGCCCTAGCGCACCCGGCCCGCCGCGCGATCGTCCGCCAACTTTCGCTCGGGGAGCGCAGCCTCAGTGAGCTCGCTTCCCCCTTGAAAATGACCTTCCCTGCAGCCACCAAGCACGTGCGCGTGCTCGAGGCAGCCAAGCTGGTCCGCCGCCGTGTTTCCGGGCGCGAGCACCGTTGCAGCCTGTACGCCGCACCGCTCGAGGACGCCATGCTCTGGACCGAGCAGTTCCGCAAGCACTGGGAGGCCCGGTTCCAAGTACTGGATTCGCTCCTCGATGAGATGAAGGCTGCGGAGCAATCGCGCTCTCGCCGCCCCCCTCGCTGAGCTTCTCGCCGGCGATCAACCCCGTCCCGTAGCCACAAGGATCAGACCATGAATCACACCCCGCCCAAAGGCCTGCAAATCTCCACCCCCACCGATACCACCATCGTCCTCACCCGGACGTTCCAAGCCCCGCGTCGGCTCGTGTGGGAAGCGACGTTCAGCCCGGACAAGATGCGCCGTTGGATGCTGCCTCCCCCGGGATGGACCCTGACCGTCTGCGAGTGTGAACCTCGCGTCGGCGGCGCGTTGAGGTTGGCGTGGAAGAACCAGGACGCCGATCCGTTCATGACGCTCCAAGGCGAGTTCACCGAGGTGAACCCGTACGAGCGGATCGTTCACACCGAAACGATGGCGCTGGCCTCCGGCGAGCCGGTCGGCTCGCAGCTGGAAACGCACGAGTTTACGGAGAAGAGCGGCGTCACCACGATGCGCATCACACAGGTGTACGAATCGAAGGACGCCCGGGACGGCGCGATCGCTTCCGGCATGGACGAAGGCATGGAGGCTTGCTACGTACAACTCGAAGCGGTGCTCGCTCAGCCCGCGTAGGACGGGGGCGTGCGCCGAGCTGCGCGTCGATGGCGAGACCAATTGTCACGCCAGAAGCGCCGAAAACCACGCTTATCAGGTCCAGGCGGCAATCGCTGCCAGAGTTTCGGGCACGCCACCGTAGCCCTGGAAGAACCAGACCCACCACGCGGTCATCATCGTGGAGTGGCCCGCGAGGATGCCGACATGACTCCACATCTCCACGCGATCCGAATATTTGCGAACGTAGCGGCGCCAGTGAAATGCTTCGTCGACCAAGCTGTAGAGCAGTGAGAGTAGTGTCAGGACGAGAGCCGGGATCCACACGTCGTGGCGGTGATGGGCCAGGCAAAGCAACACGCAGCTGGTGATTCCGCAGGCGATGGTGATGCCGTGCACGAGCCCTTCGGCGCCCGATATTTCTGCTTTGTACACCGTGCGATGACCGATGGTATCGACGGCGATGCTGACCGTGAACACGACCGCGCCGATTGGCACCCACCAAGCGATGGCCGGAAACGACACGCCGTACGCGTTACCCAGTAGCATGAAGCCACCGCTGGCCAGGACCAGCCCGAGCATCAAGCCGACCCAGGCTATGTAAACGGCCCAATCGCCGGGCTCGAACTGACGAATTCGCCCGATGTAGCGCGCCAGCTCAGACGGGAAGGATGTCATCGGGAAATCTCAACAGCAGGTCGAACGGCGCTTGGCTCGGGGCCTTGCGAAAGCGGCGCGGCAACTCCCAAGCGGTCATCAGCGCGGCCAGGATCAGTAAGCGCACCTTCTGGGACCACGGAACGACGGCGCGCATCGAGTACGGGTCGTAATCGGCGAGCAGGATGCGCCCGCCGATCGCGGAATAGAACAGCCGCGCCGCGCGGATCGAGAACGCCGCGCGCCAGGGTAAGGCGACAAGCCCTGCGTCGCTCGAGCGGTAGAAGTGAGCCGCCTCGCTCAGCAATCGCCGCGTGACGATGGCCAGCGGCTCACGCGCCGAGCGCGGCAATGGGCCCACGCGCGGGCCGCTGAGCGCGCCCGCGCCACATTCGCGTAGCATCCGCAGTGGCAAGTACAAGCGCCCGCGTTGCCAATCTTCGGCCACATCGCGGCAGATGTTGGTCAGCTGCATGGCGATGCCCAGGTGCGCCGCATTCCTGAGCGCGCGGGTGTCACTCAGCCCGAGCACGTGAGCCATCATCAAGCCCACGACGCCCGCGACGCGGTAGCAATACAGCAGCAGGTCGTCGAGGCTTTGATACCGTACGCCATCGCTATCCATGCGCATGCCCGCCAGTAGTTGCTCGGGGTATTCGCGCGGCAAATTTCGCCGCTGCACGAGCTCTTGGAAGGCACGTAGCCGGACGTCTTGCTGCGCTTCCCCGCGGTACACGGAAGCCAGTGCTCGCTGCAACTTGGCGAGCTCGCCGGCTTGCGTCTGCGCTTCCACGAGGTCGATGCTGTCGTCGACCAGGCGGCAATAGCTGTACAGCACGGCCGCGTCGCGACGTTGCTGCTCGGGCAGCAGCTTGCCGGCAAGAGCAAAGCTCTTGGAGTGGTGCGCCAAGGTACGCGCGCAAATCACCGCGGCATCCTCGGACATTTCGCGCGTTTCCAGTGCCGCGAACGCAGGCGCCGTCACGCTGCAATCTCCTTGCCCAGCTGTTGGGCGATCAGGCTCACGGTCGCCTTGGCAGAGTTGATCACTCCCGGCAAGCCCGCGCCCGGATGGGTGCCCGCGCCGACGATGAACAAGCCCGGAATCTTGGCATCTCGATTGTGGGGTCGGAAGTAGGCGCTCTGCGAAAGCGTGGGCGCGATCGAAAATGCCGAACCTTGAAAAGCGTTCAATGTGCCCTGGAAATCCAGCGGAGTGAACCAGCGTTGCGTGACGATGTGCTCGCTCAGGTTGGGCATGTGACGTTCGAGCGCGCGCACGATTTTCTTGGCGTAGCGAGGCGCTTCTACCGTCCAGTCGATGTTCGCCTTGCCGAGGTGTGGCACGGGGCTCAGGACGTAGTGCGTGCCGCAGCCGGGCGGAGCCAGCGAGGGGTCGGTGACCGTTGGCGCATGCAAATAGAGACTGAAGTCTTCGGGCAAAGCTGGACCGTCGAAGATTTCGCGCAGCAGTGCTTGGTAGCGCGGGCCGAAGATCACGGTGTGGTGCGCTAGGTCGTACGGGATGTCCGTGCCGAAATAGAGCACGAAGAGTGACATCGACCAGTCCGCGCGTTCGAGCCTGGTCGTGGTTTTTGCGGCAGATTCCAGGCCCTGGTAAAGCTTGGAATAGGTGTGGTGCAAATCGGCGTTCGAGACCACGAGCTCGAACGCCCTTTCACCAGCGGCGTCCGTGCGCACGAGGTGCCGCATGTGCGCGCCGTGCTGTTCGAGGCGAATCGAACGCACGGGGGAGGAAAGGAGTAGCTCGCCACCCAGCTCCAGGAATAGCTTGATCAACGCGTTGACCAACGCGCCCGTACCACCGCGCGGGAACCACACACCGAAGCGCCGTTCGAGATAGTGGATGAGGGTGTAGATCGCGCTGGTATCGAAGGGATTACCGCCCACCAGCAGCGAATGAAAACTGAGCGCCTCGCGCAGGTGCGGATCGTGCACGAAACGCGCAACCGTATCGTACACCGAGCGATCCGCGCGCAAACGCGCGAGCTGCGGCGCGACTCGCACCATGTCGAAAAAATGCAGGAAGGGTTTGGCTGCGAGCTCGGTGTAACCCTTCTGAAAGACGCGCTTGGTGTACTCGACGAACTCGCGGTAGCCTTCGGCGTCGCTCGCAGAGCGGGTTGCGATTTGAGCACGCATCTGTTCGCTGTCGCCCACGTAGTCGAAGCGGTCGCCATCGTCCCAAAGCAGCCGATAGAACGGGCTTACCGGCATTAGCTCGACGTAGTCCGACATTTTTCGCCCCGAGAGCGTAAATAGCTCCTCCAAGCATTCAGGCGCGGTAATCACCGTCGGCCCCGCGTCGAAGGTGAAGCCTTGTTGTCGATAGACGTAGGCCCGCCCGCCCGGCTGGTCGCGGCCTTCGAACAGCGTGGTCTGCACGCCCAGTGCCTGTAGGCGAATGGCGGCAGCGATGCCGCCGAAGCCGCTGCCGATCACCGCGGCCCGCGTCTGCCCGTGCTCAGCCGAGGTCGGATCAATCATAACTCTTCTCCAGGCGGGCCAACTCGTGCTCGAGCTCGAGTAGCGCACGAGGCTCTGGCACGGCCTCCGCTAGACGCGCGAGCGCCGCTGCCAGCCGCGCCCGTGCTTGGGTTCGCCCGTGCTTGGCCACGCTTGCACGCAATTGGCTGGCCAGGCGCTCCGGCTGTTCACGGTCCGCAGCCACGGCCCGGCCAAGCTTCTGGATTTTTGCATAGGCGTCTGGCTCCAATTTCTGCGCCGCCCACGCCCACGGCCAGGTCGGGCGCCGATGACGCAAGTCCTCGTAGCCCTTGTGCAGGCGGCGTTCGCTGACGATACCGCCCAGATCGTCCAACATTTGCAGCCCGACCCCGAGCTCACAGCCAAAGCGAGCGATCGCCTCGGCTTTGCCCTGTGGAGCTCCGGCGGCGAGCGCACCCATGTGCGCCGCGAGCTCGCACAGCTTGCCCGTCTTGAGCCGGGTGACCGCAGACACGGTCGGCAGCACCTCGTCCTGCTCGAGCGCGCTGACATCGACCGATAGATCGAGAGCTTGCCCTTGGTGGCAGGCGAGCAACGTGCAGCTGAACGCGCGGTGCAGCGCGAGCTCGGTGATCGGTGGCAAGGCCAGCCGAGACAATAGCTCGAGCGCCCAGAAGTACAGAAAGTTGCCGGCGTTGAGCGCGCGCGGCAAGCCGTAGCGATGGTGCAGCGCGGGCGCTCCACGCCGCTCCTTCGATTCGTCTTCGATGTCGTCGACGATCAACGAGCCCGAGTGCAGGGCCTCGATGATCAGTGGCAACTCGGCGGGTGGCTCGTAGCTTCTACCGCTCAGCTGCCAGCCCAAGTGCACCAGCCGTGCGCGGAATTCCTTGCTCGGCCGAGCCAAGAAATCCAGCAGTGGGCCAACCAGCGCGGGCTCCCATAGGTGAGTCGGGACGTGGTGCTCGGCGCCGAGCACTTTGGCCAGTCGCCGAGCGCCGAACTCTTCGGGCAGCAGCGTCAGCAAGCTGCAGGGCGCCTCCACCGCCAATGCGTGATTCGTCATTGGAGGAGGCCTTTCGTGATGGCGCGGCCGAGGGACAGGCCATGCGGAGGGCGACCGCACAAGATGCGCGCGCGATCGAAGGCAGTGGTGGACAGCGCATAGAAGCGCGCGATGCTGCGCTCAGGCAACTGGTAGAAGCGCTCCAGCACGTTTCGGCGCGCCTCGGGCGGGACTGCTTGAAACAGAAGGCGATTGAGCAAGCAAGCGTAGCGCCGCTGACGCGCATGCTCGCGAGCGAGCACGTCGTAGCTTTCACCGAACAGTGTTTCGGGGGTCGTGCTTGCGACGTGCAAGGCGAGCCGCGCGGCGATCGGAAACGAGTAGCCCGTGGTCGGGTGGAACCAGCCCCCCGCATAGCCCGCTTGCCAGGGTGAGCTGGGGGCCGTCGCGCGAGCGGCCGATGGGAGCGGTAGAACACCGGTTTCTTCGCGAGCAATGCCCGCAACCACCAAACCCAAATCGTGCGCATGAGCGAGCGCGCGATTGCGCAGCAAGCCAACATTCAGCTCCGGACCATCGGCGAAGTAGGTGTCTTCGACCAACACGCGGTTGGGGCCGAGCGGCAACGTGTAAACGAAGCGGAAGCCGTCGTCCTGGCGCACGCTGGCGTCCATCACGATCGGCTCGCTGAGCTCGGTGGGGCTTTCGAGCTCGAGCTCCAGCCCGACGAACTTCTGATAGCCGATGATGTGTTCGCGGGCATGGGCTTCCGGACCGCGGGCGTCGATCACGACCCGCGCGTGCAGGATTTCGCCGTCGTTCAAGGTTGCGCTCGTGGCTTCGACGCGCATGGCAGAACGGCCGAGGATCAGCCGCGAACGCAGCTTGGTCGCAAATACGTCGACGACGTGCTCGGCCAGTCGCTCGCTACTCACCGCCGCGTAGGGCGTATCCAGGCGACGCTCGAAGCTCGGGAAACGTACCGAGTAGCTGTCCCAGCGTCGCACGACGAGCGGTGCCAGCAACGCCTGCCCGGCCTCGGACAGGTCCAAGCCGTGAAAGCACCACAAGTGATTGCCGCCTAGGGTCGCGCCGCGCTCGACCAAACAAACCCGCGCCTCGGGATCGCGCGTCAGCACCGCCAGGGCGATCAGCGCGTTCTGCAGACCGCCGCCAATCAGCAGGTAGTCGAAGACCGGGGATGCCATTGTACAACTTTTGTCAAGTGTTGCCTGCGGGTCACCCCCCTATCTATGAGCCATATCTGGCGCATGTCAATCAGCTGTCTAATATTTGTCCAACACTAAAGAACAGGCGCAAGCGCTCCACACGGGCCAGGGGGGCGGAATTGCAGAGCGCCTTCAACGAGGCGGTCGAGTGGTCCCCGACCGCAGGCGGGCGGCTCGCAGATGGGTT
>Ga0247783_1000634_pt1 | contig 11118 bp, 7 predicted proteins | sample UWRJL064202C5_FD_179911 | JGI IMG/M metagenome (GOLD analysis project Ga0247783, IMG submission 179911) | Plant litter microbial communities from Arlington Agricultural Research Station in Wisconsin, United States - UWRJ-L064-202C-5 | ecosystem: Environmental > Terrestrial > Plant litter >...
CCAGCCTCGAGCTAGACCTTACCGAGCCCGGTGCAGTCTTCCCAAGCCGAGGCCCACGCGACGCCCCCGACGCGCGCACTACCCACCGTTTCGCGTCCGGCTCAAACGGAGCGCGCCACGGCAGCGCCTACCAGGGGCTCGCAGCGGCCGACGAGTACGCCGAGCGCGTCCCCGCACACCGTGAGCGACTTCGGCGGGCGGCGCTAGCTCCGCGCCCTTCCGGGCCGAACTTCGCCTTCGCCGGCGAATTATTTGCTCGCGTCATTAGAAACCCTGCGACCTCGGGTCGGGACGCTTCGTTAACCCTTCGCCTCGGGCTGCTGAGCCGCGGATGGCTGCGTTCAGCAACGCTCATCCCAAAACTCAAGGCAAGTCAGTCCCGAGCAGGAAAAAGAAGGCAAATATGAGTACGAAGCGGAATACTGGAACCCTATTGCTGTGCGCGTTACTCGGTCAAATTGGCTGTGGCGCAGTACCCGACGGAGCAGCCATCGAAGGCGCGGACAGCGAGGCGACTGGCGTTGCCAGCGTGGCGCAGCCGCTCGTCCGAGCGCTGCCCGCTCGCATCGAGGCCGAAGCCTTCGAGCGCTTCGCCGATTCGAACGCCGTTCACGAGGGCAATTGTGGTAGCGGCGCGGTAGATCAAGAGACAACGTCGGATCCGAATGGCGGTACCTGCCACGTCGGCTGGACGACGGCAGGTGAGTTCCTCGAGTACGACCTCAGCTCGGCGACCGCGCGCACCTACAATTTGACCCTGCGCGTCGCGAGTGCCTTCGCTGGAAAGACCGTGCGCGTGCAGCTCGACGGGATCAGCATCGGCACGGTGACTGCGCCGAACGCGGGTTGGCAAAGCTTCGCGGACCGTACTCTGAATGCCGTCAACGTTGCCGCGGGCAACCACGTTCTCCGTGTTACGTTCGTAACGGGCGACGTCAACTTGAACTACCTCGATGTCAGCGCTGCGGGCGGAGCGCCTTGCGCCTCGAATGCCCTGGCGCGCACTGCTGCTAGCGCCTCGACGATCGAGACCGCAGCGCTGGTCGCTGCGAATGCCATCGACGGCAACGCGGCGACTCGCTGGTCGAGCTCATTCGCCGACAATCAGTGGTTGCAGGTCGACCTGGGTACGAGCCGCTACATCGATCGCGTTTCGCTGTCTTGGGAAGGGGCTTCGGCCGCTGACTATCGCATCGAGCTTTCCGCGGATGGCAGCAGCTGGACGACCGCAAAGTCCTTCACTGGTGGCAGTGGGGCGCGCACAGACGTGCTCACCGGTCTCTCGGCTCACGTTGGCCGCTACCTTCGCATGTACGGCACCAAGCGCTCGACGGCCTGGGGCTTCTCGCTCTGGGAACTGCAAGTGTTTGGCGACAACTCTCCGCTCTGCAGCGCCGTGGGCGTGTGCGGTAACGGCGCCCTCGAGAGTGGCGAGCAATGCGACGACGGCAACACGGCCAGCAATGACGGCTGCAGCTCGACTTGTACCACCGACAGCAACGAGTTCAAAACTGGGCTCTGGCGTCTGGCTTCACGCGCGGACCGCAGTACCTTGAGTCGCTCTATCGAAAGCGGTGCACTCGCGGGCAACGATTACACGGGCAACGTTCGTCAACAGTGGCGCCTGCGGAACCTGAGCGGGACTCGTTACGAGTTCAAGTTGGAGCTCGACAACCAATGCCTAATTCCTTCGGGCACGACCGCGCTTCTGGGCGCCTGCGGCAACAGCGCGCTGTACTGGACTTTAGACACGCTACGCGCGCGGACTGAAAATCAGCCGGCGCTGTATCGCTTGCGCTCGCCCAGCAACACCTGCCTGATTCCGAATGGAGCGGGTTCCCCGACGCTGGGCGCCTGCAACGACGCGGCCAGGTGGTACCTCGAACCGGTCGGCTACGGCGAGCGCAGCGCGCCGATGCAGTACGAGCTCCGGACGCTGCTCATCGTCAAACCAACAGTGAACGTGGTGAGCCCCTTTTCGCAAGGCACGATCGCTTCGGACATCGTGGCCGCAGCACAGACCTCGTTCAAGCGCGACGTAGCCACCTGGTTTCAACGGATGACCGATGGCCGCGTGCTGTGGACCGGTGCCAGTGTCGTGTCTCCGACTCCACTGACCACGCTGTTCGAATCCGGCGGCAATTGGTTGCCCGCCGACGTCACCATGCCTAGCGACGTGCAGGCGTTCGTCCCGCGCGGCAAGTACGATTCAGTCGCGGCCTTCTTCAAGGAAACCTTGCCCAGTGCGCCGGGCGGTTGGGGCTGGGGTCCGGGTATTAGCCCCGCGTCGAACTATACCGCGTGGGTTACCGTCAACGGCGGCAACACACCTGCCGAGCAGTGGATTTCGGGTGACAACGAACCGACCGAGGTGTTCATCCATGAGCCCATGCACGGTCTGGACAGCTACTTCGATCAATTGGGCCTTCCGTTGCCGGTGGGTTACCTGCACGGCACGGAATTCAACGCCTATGATCGCGAGAGCGACGGCTGGATGCCCTGGTACCGCGACTATTGGCTAGGGACGATCATTGCTGCCGACGATACCTATCGCGGCTACGGCCCCCGCGCGTTCCGTCTGCCGACGGTACGTCAGGCGGCGCTCAGTCACTGATCTCCCAATTGCAGGTCCGCGGCCGTGGCGAAAAAGCCTGGCCGCGGACCTGCTGTTGGCCTTCCCGCGCTGGTCAGTCAGTCAGCGCAATGCAGCCGGCGAACACGGACGCCGTGTCCGTCGGCGCCCTAGACGGTAGGGCACCCCAAAAGCCTACCGAGGGTTCGAATCCCTCTGGCGCTGGAGGCGAGCGTATGGCGTCTCTATTTGAGCCGGCGCACCAGGTGACTCGGTTCGCATGTGAGATAACGCAGTTCGAATTCAAACTCAGCTCTGCGAGTCGCGACGGCCTCCCCCGATTCCTCGCTCCAGCTGGTGGAGTTTGGTCTGGTGTGCGGGTTGCGAACGCAAATCCGTACAGAGAAGTCCATTCACAATGCAGCTGCGCGCGGCTCTGCGTGCGCCTTTGGCGAAGCCCGGCAAGTTGCTGACACTGGAGGCGAGCGTGAGGCGTCTCCATTTGAGCCGATGCACTAGGCGGTAGTGTTCGCGAAGATCAGCGGCGCGAGCGTCGTCCCTTAGTGGACGCTCGACACTGTCCGTAGACCGCACTGACGCGATGTTTTACGCGCGCATATTTTCAAATAGGAGTTCGATGTCGTCTCGTCGTTCGAGTTTGCTCGTGGCACTGCCAATGGTGTTTGGACTTTCCCTCTGCGCTTGCGGCACTGAAGTTGATGTTGGTCCCGGGCCTTCAGGTGGCGCCCGAGCCAGCGCCGGAGCTGGCGCCACGGGCGGAGGCGCTGCCCAAGGCGGGACGGGAGCAGTAGCCGGCTTGGACGCGAAGGGCGGCGTGGCGGGCGAGCCGGGTGTAGGTGCCGGGGGCGACCGCGCCGGCGGTGCCGGTGGCGCGTCAGCGAGCGCGGGTGACGGCAACATCGCAGGCCAGGGCGGCCAGGCTCCTGTGGGCCCATGCTCAGCGCCGGTGCAATTGGCCAATTTCGACACCGACCCGGGCGGGACGATGGGCAGATACGTGACGCCAAGTTCCGGGCCGGTCAACGGCTCGGTCGTGTCGTGGAGTAGCACCGAAGGAGTAACCGCACTGGGCGCCGGCAAGCTCCTCGCGACCTTCGGCGTCGCTGGCGAGCAGGCGCAACTCAGCCTCTACTTCACCCACGCAAACTGGGATTGCAAGACCAAACTCCATGCGCAGGTCAAGCTCACATCGGCCACCGGTTTGAGCCACATCAAGGGGATGTCGCTGTCGATCAACTCCGGCAGCGCAAGCTACTCGGCACAGTTTACCACCGCGACGGACTGGGCGATGGATACCTGGTATCCGATCGAGCTGCCGTTTCTGACCGCAAGCTATCAAGATCCCGCAAGCACCCTGCCGGTCTTCACGGACGTGACCAGCATCGGGATCGAGATGCTGACCAAGAGCGCCGCCACCGCGGTCGAAACGACCATGTACGTCGACGACGTCTGGGTCGAGTAACCGAAGTGCAGAGTGGCGCGAGTTCGGCCCGGCCGACCTCTCGCCGCTACTTTCGTGGGTGCCGGCTACGGAGGCGCTGCGGTACTGCTGCAGTCTCATGGATCGAATTGAAGCTCACCGCGATTGATGTTCTGAACCAGCTTCATCTGCATTTCCCGGCGCTGCGCGAGAGTTGCGCCCCGCAATGCGGCGTGAAATTCAGCGGCGTCCGCTCGGGTCCACAGCTTTCTCTCGACGGCTCTGGCCAACACGTCTTCGCCTGCCTGGAATGCGAGCCTATTGGCAAGCGTGGGGGACGACTCCTTTGCTAGCGCCGCGGAGGCTGCTGGCGCCGCTCTCGCAACGGTGATGCGCTCATCGAGCGCCTGAGCCACTGCCTGCCTGACTTCTCGGCGAAGCAAGCCGGGATCTAGCTCCATCCGATTCGTCACGTCGGCAGGCTGCGGTGTGTGAGCGGATTCTGCCGCGTCCGTGGCAGCGGCCTTCGAGGCGGCGGCGTTCGACTTGTCCGAGCTCGAAGCCGAGCGAGCACCTGTAAACACGAAACGGTCGACGCACACACCGACCAGCACGAGCAGCAAGCCCGTGCAAACCCGCATCAGCCAGCTGCGCTGGACTTTTACCGGCACTCCTTCCATTTTTCGTGGGGCCTGCCTAACCCGGGTGTCCTTCGAGACAGATTACGCGCCGCACACCCGGAATCCCCCCCAGCGCATGACCGAATTCGATTGGGGGACTACTTCACGCCGGCAACGACGGTCGACCCCGTAACTTCGATGTAGATGGGGTTCGCGTAGAACCAGAGATCCGCCCAGGCCGCGATGTCGTAGGAGACGGCCTTTTGGCCTGCGATCGTGCTGGGGTCCGTCGCGGTCGCCAGGTGATCCGGGCAACCATCGAACTGGCTGCTTCCGCTGTGAGCCACGCTGCAGGGGATGCGTAGACGCGTCGGGTCAGCGGCGTTGGTGTAGACGTCCGCGAGCGGATTGCCGTTGGCATCGGTCTCGAAGGGCACCGCAGGCGGCAGGTTCGTCCCGCGTAGACGGAAGTATTCCGAGGCAGTGGCGCCGGCGGTGTGGAAGGTCATGCTCAAGAAGGTACTGCTGTCTGGCGCTATTACGGACGTCCAACCCGTCGAGCCCGCCCCGTTGAACGACTTCAGAATTTCAGCAGAGGTATTCTTCGCGGCATCCGGCACCACGGACAGATCCGCTGTCGTACCATCGGCCTTGAGCCAGTTGGTGTTGCGCGGCCACTCCCCGGCGTAGCCCGCCGTTCCCGGAATCTTGTAACCAGTGACCAGACCGCGGATCAGGTCGATGTGGTCCAGCACCGGCATGTTGATGGGCTGGTTCCTGGTGATCTGCAACAGGGATGGGTTGTTGAACGTGTACGGTGAGTGGTTCGCGCCCGCCGGATCTCGAACCGCGACTCCGATCACGATCTCCGAACCGCTCGGCACGACCAGCTTCTCGCCCATGGTCGCGCAGCCCGCGACGGACACTGTCGTCTTGTTCATGGCTGCAGCGACGGCGAGGTTGCCCACCGCCTCGTCGCTCTTGCCCACGCAAGCAATGAACGACAAACGGTCGATCAGCTGCCCACTGGCGGCGAAGTTGTTGCCGCTGCGCAAGCCATCGACAATCGTTTGCGGACGTAGCTTGTCCGCGCCGTTCTTCACCAGCGTGTAGTTGCGCTGATACTCGCCCGGATAGAAGTCCTGCGTCGATCGGCGATCGTCCGGCGCGAAGCTGCCGCGGTTGTGCCAATCGGAGCTGGCGAAGAACCAGAAATTCCGGCCCTCCCCCAGCAGCGCGTCCCACACACCGCCGATCTGTGCGCCGTAGATGCCGGTGCCGCCGTAGGTGGTCCCGCCCACACTGTCGACGAATCCCGTGCTGCCGCCGAAATTGTTGCGCAAGACCTGATACTCGCCGCGGTTGTTGGAGGCGCCATGGCCGGGCTGAGTCTCCATGCCGAAGGCGGTCTTCGGCGCCGCGTTGTTTTGATCACGCAGGTGCTCGATGTTGAAACCGTTGTTGCCATCCGGATTGAACTGCCCTGCGCGCTCGAGATGCGCGGGCACGTAGTAGCTGGTGTCGGGATGGAAGGCGGCCATCCAGCGCAACGATTCGATCGTTTTGGCGTGGCCGCGCGTGCCGGTGCCGTTGCCGCCAGCGGGAATGAGTTTGTGCGCGTTTGCGTTCCAGCTCGGATCGGCGTCGTTGGCGCTGCCAGGAACGGAGCAATCGAACTGGTTGGTGGCACCGCGGCTGGTGTCCGAATCGGCACGATCGAAGCAGTACTCCCACTTGGCGAGCCCGTCGGCGTTGCCGGCGGCGGTGTAACCAGGCGTAGTCGGTAGCGCGGCAGTGTCGATTGATTTCGGCATTTGGCCTGTGATCACCGACATCGAGATGTGCTCATGACCCGGGCCGACCGACTCGATGCCGAGGAACAACGGCAAGTTCTGGTAAGCGTTGAGATATTCGATCAGCGGGTACTGGAACTCCATGATCGACTGCCAGCGCCACATGTTCTTGTTCCCCGTGCTGACCGACGAGTCACCCTTCGGAGTCACTCCAGAATCCTCCCAGCTGGTGGTCGGCGGCTTGCCCGCGACGTACGGGTAGGCCGGCGTGCCCAGCGCCGCGTCTTCGACCAAGGTGCAGTTGCGGTAGCCATTGCCGCCGTGCCCAGCTTGCACGAACCAATCGAGACCGAAGCTGCCGTCCGTCGTGCCGGTCGCTTTGTTGACCAGCTTTTGCATCGAAATCGCGCCGTCCGAACATGTGCTGTGATTGTGGAAATCGCCCGCCACGTAGCTGCCCTGAGAGCCGCCGATGCCGGCACTACCACCGCTGCCGCCATTGCCGCCGCTGCCAGCGCGACCGCCGATGGCGCCGCCGCCGCCGGTTCCGCTCGTCCCGGCAGTACCGCCCGTGGCCGGGCCCGCTCCCGCGCCGCCGCCCTTGCCCGCGCCGCCACCCAAGGACCCGCTGCTTCCGCCGCTCTCCGAGCTCCCGGCTTCGCCCGCACCGGCTTCGCCCGCACCGGCTTCGCCTCCAGACCCGGCTTCGCTCGCACCGGCTTCGCCCACACCGGCCTGACCCGCATTTGCGCCGCCAGCGCGTCCGCCGCTGCCAGCGTGCGCGCCGCCGCTGCCACCATTGCCCGACGGTTTCGTGTCATCGTCGCTACCGCAGTGAGGGAGCAGCGTCACGAGCCCGACCAACGCCAACGCATGGGACAAGGAATAAGCTAGATTCGTACGCATTTTTAGCGGTCCTCCTGCGCGAAAAGCGCGCCTTCTGTAGGCATTTCGTAACAAGAAGCGGCGCGCGGCACGGCAACGTTTACGGGAAGAACTCGCACCACCGATGACCGCTCGATGACAATTGGGTAGCGAGCTCCGACGGCTTCGCGATCCGGGGCAAGCTCGCAGCGGATTCGCCACACACGCGCACTTGGCCCGGCCGCGCGCGTATTATGTGGGGTATTTGGCGGGTTGTCGCCGCTGCGGCGGCGCCCCCATGATCCCCCCACCGCATGACCGAATTCCAGTTCAGAGCACTGGCCAAGGAGCCCTATCGGGAAGTCTGCGAGCGGCTCGAGCAGATCGCTGCGGGTGACAGCGCGGCGTTGGCTGAGCTGCTGGGCCGCGCTCGCGCCGCTCTCGGCGACCCCGCGCTCCAGCGTCACAACGCGCGTTCGAGCCAATTGCGCTTCTGGGTTGAGTGGCTCGCGGCCGCCGCCCGCACGCCACCCCCGCGCAGCTCCGTCGAGCTCGCTGAAATTGCGGTTGCCACACTGTGCATGCCGGGCTTCCAAGTGAACGAGCTGGCGGGGGAGGAGCGGTCAGCCCAGCTGGTTCAGCTCGGCGAAAGCGATGGCGGCCTGTTTGGCCTGCTCACCGAGCGGGTCAGCTGGTTCGAACCCTGGCTCAGCGAGGGCCTCACGAAGCGTGTCGAGCGCTACGGCTACGGCCGGAACATGTTTCGCTTCACCGACGACGAAGTCGCATTGCTGGCTCGCTCGCTGCCGCTGGCAGCGCACTGTGATGGCGCGCGACAGCCGGAGTACTGCCGGGCGACGCGAACGCGGCTCTCGACGCTGCTCGACACCGTACGTGCTCGAACGGATTGGGCGATCGTCGTTTCGGAGAGCGGCTGAGCCATCGGCGCGCTGGCGCCCGAGTCGAGCCCGTGGCGAGTGGATGGTCAGCGGGTTGCACCATATAAAAAGCGTTGAAAAATACGCTCACAGGGAACAAATCGCGCCCGGCAGGGTTGTTCCGCGTTCGGAGACGGGAGATTGCGCGTAACGTGCGGCGCTCCTCGGTTTCGAAAACCGTCGCTGCACCAGTGCAGCCGCTCGCGTGCACGATCCTCCGAGTTTACGCCAATGCAAAAACGTCAGACATTTCCGGACGCAACGTCCATTCTAAAGCTGATCTTTACGGGTGCGATCATCATCGCCACCCTGGTGCTGTTGTGGACGGGGATCTACACGGTTCCGGCCGAATCCGAGGCGGTGATCATGCGCTTCGGTCGCTTCAGCCACACCGTGCCGCCCGGCCTGCACTTCAAATTGCCGATGGGCGTCGACACGATGGTTATCGTGCCCGTGAAGCGTCAGCTGAAGCAGGAGTTCGGCTTTGGTACTCCGAACTCGGCCAACCCCTGGCAGTCGACTCCCGAAGCCAGCTGGCTCGGCGAAAAGACCATGGTCACCGGTGACTTGAACGTCGCCTTGGTCGAATGGGTGGTTCAGTACCGCATCGAGCAGCCCGACCAATATCTGTTCAACGTGCGCAACGCCGACGCCACTTTGCGTGCCGCCTCCGAGAACGTGATGCGTGAAGTGGTCGGCGACCGCACGGTCGACGAGGTCATCACCATCGGGCGACAAGAAATCGAGACCGAGGCGCTGCACAAGCTGCAGGCCTTGGTCATCAGCTACACCATGGGCATCAAGATCGACCAGGTTCAACTCAAGAACGTGAACCCGCCGCAGAAGGTGCAAGCATCCTTCAATGAAGTGAATCAGGCACAGCAGGAGAAGGAACGCGCCATCAACATTGCCAACGGTGAGTACAATAAGTCGATCCCGCGCGCCCGGGGCATGGCAGACCAGACCATCCGCGCCGCCGAAGGCTACGCCAAGAAGCGCGTCAACGAGGCGGAGGGTGACGTCTCGAAATTCAAGGCGCTGCTCACCGAGTACCTGAAAGCGCCCGAGGTCACGCGCCGCCGCCTGTACCTGGAGACCATGGCGGTGATCTTGCCCAAAGTGAAGCGCAAGGTCATCGTCGGCGACGAGGTCAAGGGCTTGCTCCCGCTGTTGAACCTGACTGAATCAGGAGCTGCCAAATGATCGATCTGAAGCAAGCCGCACGTCTGCTGGCGCTAGCGCTGCTGGTCATCTTTGGCTTAGCGAGCTCCTACTACACCGTGCAGGAAACCGAGCAGGTGATCCTCACTCAGTTCGGTAAGCCGAACGAGAAGCCGATCACGGAAGCGGGTTTGCACTTCAAGCTGCCCTTCATTCAAGAAGTGCAAGTGATCAACAAGCAGATCCTGGAGTGGGATGGACCGCAGAGCGAGATGCCCACGCGCGACAAGCTGTACATCTCCGTCGATACCTTTGCTCGCTGGCGCATCACCCGACCGCTGGAGTATTTCAGGCGCATTCGCGACGAGCGCAGCGCGCAGTCGCGTCTGGACGATATCCTCGGTAGCGAGACGCGCAACGCCATCGCCAAGCACGATTTGATCGAGGTCATTCGCACCACGAAAGAGCGCCAGCCCGCGACTGATCTGGCCGCGCTCGACGCAGGCACCAGCAATATCGGCGTCCTGCCTCCGATCAAGAAAGGTCGCAAGGAGATCGAGCAGGAAATCCAACGCGCGGCCACCGCCAAGATGGCCGAGTTCGGCATCGAATTGCTCGATCTGCGCTTCAAACGCATCAACTACAACCCGAGCGTGGTCGAAAAAATCTACGAGCGCATGATCTCCGAACGCCAACAGATCGCGTCGCGTTTTCGCTCCGAAGGCGAAGGTGAAGCCGCCAAAATTCTGGGCAACAAAGAGCGCGATCTGAGCGTGATCGAATCGGGCGCGTACAAGACCGTGGAAGAGGTGCGCGGCGCGGCCGACGCGACGGCGACCGCCATCTACGCCGCCGCGTACACCACGACGCCCGAGGCGAGGGCCCTGTATGAGTTCGTGAAAACCATGGATACCTACGAAAAGATCATCGGCGAGGGCGACACCTTGGTCTTCTCCACGCGAGACGATCCCTTCCGGTTCCTAGCCGATGCCTCCGGAACGAGCGCGAAGAAGTAGAGGCTGAAGGCGGATTGTTCCACAGCTTGCAGGGCGGAGGTCCTCACAGTCCCCCGCCCGCGCCAACTACGACGGTTGGGCCTCTTTCAAGCTCGAAGATGGGCTCGAACGGTGTCGTCGATACATCTCGAGCACGTGCCTAAAGGTCGGGCGGCCTTCGAACTCGCGCGCGAACTCGGCCAGGCTGGGCGGCAACTCTGGCCAACGCATGACGTGTTCGGGAGGGCGGCAGAAGGGGGCGAGCAGCGCCGCGACGGTGATGTCCAGGCGGCTCGGTCGGACGCCACCGAAGTAGCGTTCGCCCTGCAGTGCAGCGTCGAAAGCGTCCATCGCGCTTCGGAACAGCGCTTTGGCTTCCTGCGTGCGTTCCGGGGTCACGTCATACATGCGCCGGACTTCCTTGGCGACGAACGGGAAGGCGAAAGCGTAGAAGGCCCGGCTCCACCACGGGCCGTTCTGAGCGTAGAGCTCGATCACACCTTCGCGCGGTCCGTTCAACAAGTGGAAATAGGCGATACGCTGCACGCCCAGACCAAACGCGCGATCCGCGAGCGCTTCGAGTTCACGCGCAGGTTCGGCGCTGGCCGGGTCGGGCTCGAGAACGCCTCGCCCGAGCTCGGTCGCGACGAAATCCAGAATCGGAGTCGACCCTTGGATCACGCGCCCTTCGTGCTCCAAGATCGGCACGCTGGACGCCTTGGCCAGACGCCGAG
>Ga0247783_1000635_pt1 | contig 11105 bp, 8 predicted proteins | sample UWRJL064202C5_FD_179911 | JGI IMG/M metagenome (GOLD analysis project Ga0247783, IMG submission 179911) | Plant litter microbial communities from Arlington Agricultural Research Station in Wisconsin, United States - UWRJ-L064-202C-5 | ecosystem: Environmental > Terrestrial > Plant litter >...
GCGGCCGAGACCCGCACGCGCGCGCCGCGGCTGCGTCCACGTGCTCACGTCGACGCCGAGCAGATCGACACGCCCCGAGGTCATCGGGAGTTCGCCCGACAGCAGGTTGACGAGCGTCGACTTGCCTGCGCCGTTCGTGCCGATGACCGCGTGCAGTTCGCCGCGCGCGAGCGTGATCGAGACGCCGTCGACGGCCTTCAGGCCGCCGAAGTGGCGGGACACGTCGCGCGCGTCGAGCAGCACCTCGCTCATGCGCGCCCCCGGACGCGATCCGACAGGCCGATCAGGCCGCGCGGGAGGGCCGCGACGAAGCCGATGATCGCGAGGCCGAGCAGCAACTGCCAGTGCTTCGCGAACGACCCGAAGAGCGCCTCGGACTGGAACACCTCCTGCAGCAGCGTGAACGCGAGCGCCCCGATCATCGCGCCGCGCAGATGACCGAGCCCGCCGAGGATGATCATGATCAACAGCGCGCCGCTCTGGTGCCACGCGAGCAGTTCGGGATTGACGACGCCGTCCTTCATCGCGAACAACACGCCGGCGCCGCTCGCGATCGCCGCGGCGAGCACGAAGGCGCCGAGCTTGTACGGGTAGGTGGGGAACCCGGCTGCGCGCATGCGCTGCTCGTTCGCCTTGATCCCCGCCAGCGCGCGCCCGAAGCGGCTGCGCAACATGACGGCGAGGAAGCTGAACGTCGCGACGAGTGACACGAGCATGAGGTAATACATCACGAGCGGCTTCTCGGGGTCGACGAGCACGAGCGATCCCAGCGCGAGCGCGGGCTTGTAATAGAGGTAGATGCCGTCGCTGCCGCCGCCGAACGGCGTGTCGTGGAAGACGAAGTACGCCATCTGTGCGAACGCGAGCGTGATCATGATGAAGTACACGCCCTTCGTTCGCAGCGACAGCGCGCCGACGACGAGCGCGTACGCGGCGGCCGCGGCGACGGCGACCGGCACGACGAACCACAACGTGGCGCCGTCGATCTTCGCGGTCACGAGCGCGACCGCGTAGGCGCCGATGCCGAAGAACGCCGCGTGGCCGAAGGACACGAGGCCGGCCTGGCCGACGATCAGCTCGAGACTGAGCGCGAGGATCGCGTAGATCATGACCTTCGCCGCGAGGTCCACGTAGAACGTCGAACCGAAGGACGGAAAGGCCGCGAGCACGACGAACGCGAGGACCACCGGCAGGAGCTTGACCAGCGAAACGTCGCTCATCTCATCCGGCCTTGAACAGCCCTTCGGGCTTCCACAACAGCATCACGGCCATCAGCAGATAGACGAGCATCCCGGCGAGCGTCGGGAACAGCACCTTGCCGAACGTGTCGACGAAGCCGACGAGGAGGGCGGCGACGAAGGCGCCGCGGATCGAGCCGATGCCGCCGATCACGACGACCACGAAGCAGATGATCAGCACCTGGCTGCCCATGCCGGGGTAGACCGACGACACCGGCGCCGCGACGAGACCCGCGAACGCCGCGAGCCCGACGCCGATCGCGAACACGACGCGGTAGAGGAAGCGGATCGGGATGCCGAGCGCCTCGACCATCTCGCGATTCGTCGCGCCGGCGCGGATGCGCATCCCGAGTCGCGTCTTCGTCATCACGAACCACAGCGCGACCGCGACGACGAGACACATGCACGAGATGAAGAGCCGGTAGACCGGGTAGGCCTGCACGTCGGACAAGGGGATGCTGCCCGACAGCCAGGCCGGCACCGCGACGCCGTGCACCTCGTCGCCGACGAGGATGCTGCGCATCTCCTCGAACACGAGGATCAGGCCGTAGGTCATCAGCACCTGCTGCAGGTGCTCGCGCGTGTAGAGATAGCTGAAGAAGATCCACTCGAGCAGATAGCCGAACGCGACCGCGAGCGCGACCCCGACGACCATCGTCGCGAGGAAGTTGCCGCCGACGAAGGGCGCGATGCTGTACGCCAGGTAGGCGCCGAGCATGTAGAAGCTGCCGTGCGCGAGATTGATCACGCCCATGATCCCGAAGATCAGCGTGAGTCCCGAGGCGACGAGGAAGAGCAGCAGTCCGTACTGGACTGCGTTCAGGCACTGGATGAGGAAGGTGGGGAAGTCCATCGATCAGTGTTCATGCGATGGACGTTGGGTCCACGACATCGTGGCTCTATCGGAAATCGTCGTTCCCGCGAAGGCGGGAACCCAGTGTCGTCCGGGGTCAATCAACGACACTGGGTTCCCGCCTTCGCGGGGATGACGTTGACGACGATGTCGTCAACGTCACATCCTGCAACCGCGCGCCGGATCCGCCAGCGCCTTCACCGCGACGCCTTCGTTGCGGTTCTCCTTGCCGACGACCTTGCGCAGATAGACGTCCTGCACCGGGTTGTGCGCCTTGCTGATCGTGAAGAGGCCCCGCGGGCTGTCGATCTTCGCCTTCTCGATCGCGGCGGCGATCTCCGCCTTCTTGCCGACGTCGCCGCTCGTCGCCTTCAGCCCGATCCCGAGCATCTGCGCCGCGTCGTAGCCCTGGACCGCATACACGTCGGGCTGCAGCTTGTAGGTCTTCGCGTATTGAAGCCGGAACGCGTTGTCGCGCGGCGTGTTGAGACCGTCCGCGTAGTGGAGCGTCGTCAGCATGTTCTGCGCCGACTCGCCCTGCGCGTCGAGCGTGCCATCGGTAAGGAAGCCCGGACCGACGAGCGGAATCGTGCGGTTGAGGCCCGCGCCCGCGTAGTCCTTGACGAACTTGACCGCGCCGCCGCCGGCGAAGAACGCGTAGACGACATCGGGCTTCGTCGCCGCGATCTCGGTGAGCAGCGCCTGGAACTCGACGTTCGGGAACGGCAGGTTCAGGGCCTTCACGACCTGGCCGCCGCCTTTCTCGAACGCTTCCTTGAAGCCGTTCGTCGACTCGGTGCCGGCCGCGTAATTCCACGTGATCGTGACGGCCTTCTTCATGCCCCGCTTCGCGGCGACCTCGCCCATCGCGAAGCCGGGTTGCCAGTTCGAGAACGAGCTGCGGAAGATGTTGACGCCGCACATCGGACCGGTGATCGCGTCGGCGCCGCCGTTCGGGACGATCAGCAAGGTGTTGCTGTCCTTCGCGGCCTTCGCCATCGCGAGCGCGACGCCCGAGTGGACCGTGCCGATCAGCACGTCGACGTTGTCGCGCTTGATGAGCTTGTTGACATTGTCGGTCGCCTTCGCGGGTTCGGACTCGTCGTCGACCTTCACGTACTCGATCTCGCGACCGCCGAGCTTGCCGCCTTGTTCATCGACGTACTGCCGGAAGCCGTTCTCGATCGCGACGCCGAGCGCGGCGTAGGTCCCGGTGTACGGCAGCATGAAGCCGACTTTGACCTTGCCGCTCGACTGCGCGAACGAGGGCGCGCTCGCGACGAACGAGGCCGACGCGGCGAGCGCGGCGGCGAGAGTGGTCAAGCTGCGAATGGAACGATGCATAACTCCTCCGTGGTGGACTGCTGTCCGCCGGGCATCAGCCCGCGCGGGTCTCTTCTGGTAAGCATTGGCCCGCATGCGCGGCGATGAAGACGACGGTCGCGTCGATCACCGCCTGCGGCTGATCGCGATGCGGAGAATGCCCGCAAGCCGCGAGTTTGACGAGTCGGGCGTGCGGCAACGCGGCCGCGATGCCGTCGATCTGCGCCATCGTGCCGTACTCGTCGTCGACGCCCTGGATCGCGAGGAGCGGACAGGCGATGTCGGCGAGCAGCGCCTCGATGGACCACGAACGAAATGCCGGATCGAGCCAGATGTCGTTCCAGCCCCAGAACGCGGACTCGACGTCGTCGTGATGGCGCGCGAGCTTGTGGCGCAGGTCGGTGGTCTCGTAGGCGGCCTTCGTCGCCGTGATGCTGTCGATCGACAGTTGCTCCACCGTGATGTGGGGCGCGACGACGATCGCGCCGCCGAGTCGTCGGGGAAAAGACGCGGCATGGATCAGCGCGATCGACCCGCCGTCGCTGTGACCGAACAGCCAGTAGCCCGGCGCCACGCCGAGCGCGTCGAGCAGCGCGGGCAGTACGCGGCGCGCCTGCACGTGCATGAAGTCGGACGCGTAGCGCAACGCATGCGGGCGCGGCGTCGAGCGGCCGTAGCCGGGCCGCGAATAGACGAGGCCGCGCAGCCGGCCCGCCGCACACAGGCGATCGGGGAATTCCTTCCACATCGCCACCGAGCCAAGGCCCTCGTGCAGGAAGACCACGAGCGGCGCGTCGTCGGGACCGGGGACCCAGCGATGCTCGATCGACAGCGTGCGGCCGTCGACCTCGATGTCGACGAGCGCGCTCATGCGATGCCGGTCGCCGCGTCGACGGTCACGCTCGCCTCGCGATCCGTCCGCTCCGCGACGACCGCGGCCTGTTCGCGCAGGCGGAATCGCTGGATCTTTCCCGTCGCGGTCTTCGGGAGCTCGTCGACGAATTCGATCTCGCGCGGATACTTCACCGGGGCGAGCCGCGACTTCACGAAGGCCTTGAGTTCGTCGGCGAACGCGCTCGACCCGGTACCGCTTTCCTTCAGGACGACATAGGCCTTCGCGCGCGTGAGGCCGTTCTCGTCGGCCACGCCGATCACCGCGGCCTCGAGGACGCCCGGGTGTTGCATCAGCGTCGACTCGACCTCGAACGGCGACACGTACTGGCCGCTGACCTTGAGCATGTCGTCGCTGCGACCCGCGTAGACGTAGTAGCCGTCCGCATCGCGGAAGTACTTGTCGCCGCTCTTGGTCCAGTGACCCTGGAAGGTTTCGCGGCTCTTCGTTCGATTGCCCCAGTACATCAGCGCCGCGCTCGGCCCCTTGATGTAGAGATCGCCGACCGTCTCGGCCTCGGTGATCACGCGATCGTTCTCGTCGCGCAACTCGACCTCGTAGCCGTCGACCGGCTTGCCGGTCGTCCCGTAGCGCACGTCGCCGGGTCGGTTCGACAGGAAGATGTGGAGCATCTCGGTCGAGCCGATGCCATCGATGATGTGGCAGCCGAAGTGCGACGTGAAACGCTCGCCGATCTCGCGCGGCAACGCTTCGCCCGCCGACGAACACATGCGCAGCGCCACGCGCTCGCGTGCCGGCAACGACGGCGACGCGAGCATGGCGGCGAAGCCGGTCGGCGCGCCGAAGAACACGGTGGGACGGTGCTCGACCAGGCGCCTGAAGCACGCGTCGGGCGTCGGGCGTTCGGCCATCAGCACCACCGTCGCGCCGACGGAGAGCGGGAACGTGAGGCCGTTGCCGAGGCCGTACGCGAAGAAGAGCTTCGCGGCGGAGTACGTCACGTCCTGCTCCGTCAGTCCGAGGATCGGTTTGGCATACAACTCCGCGGTCCACCACAGACTCGCGTGCGCGTGCACGGTCGCCTTCGGCTTGCCGGTCGAACCCGACGAGTAGAGCCAGAAGGCGACGTCGTCGGCGCCGGTATCCGCGGCCTGCGCCATCGGTGCGTGCGGCGCGAGCCAGGCATCGAAGGTCGCGCCGGTCGCGACGATCGTGTGCACTTCGTGCGGCGCCTCGGCCATCGCCCGTTCGAACACGGGCAGCAGCGCGGCGGAAACGAGCGCCGCCTGCGAACGGCTGTTCGAAAGGATGTAGGCGTAGTCGCCGGCGGTGAGCATGGTGTTGATCGCGACCGGGATCACGCCGGCGTAGATCGCGCCGAGGAAAGCCGCAGGCCATTCGTTGCAGTCCTGCATCAGCAACAGCACGCGGTCCTCCCGGCGGACGCCGGAGGCGCGGAGCGCCGCGGCGACGCGTCGTGCGCGTTCCTCGAGTTCGCGATAGGTGAGGGTGCCCGCGTCGTCGATGTACGCGATCTTCTCGCCGCGTCCGCGGTTGAGTTCGAACAGGTGTCGCGCGAAGTTGAAGCGCTCGTCGGGCGGCGCGATCGCGTTGTCGGTCATGGTGTCTCCCGCTCCGGCTCGGCGCCCGTGGCGGCGCTGGCAATGCGTGGTGTCCACGCGGTGTTCAGCGCGCGGCCCACGAACATGTTGAATAATTCATGCGACTGCCGGAAACTTAGCGGCCACGTCCAGCGACGTCAAGCACTATATTGCATATTTCGCGGGCTTCCCGGGCTCTTCGTGGGCGCGTGCGAAGTCTGGAGGACATCGAGCGACATGACCATCGGGGAAAGCGCGGGCACCGGCGAAGCCGTCGAGGTCGAGAGCGGCGAGACGCGGCGCGAGCCCTTCCTGGTCGCCCTCGGCGAACGCGTCCGCGCGATGCGGGCGCGACGCGGCATGACGCGGCGCTCGCTCGCCCAGGCGTCCGCGGTGTCCGAGCGCCATCTCGCGAACCTCGAAGTCGGGCTCGGCAACGCGTCGATCCTCGTGCTCCGCCAGGTCGCGTCCGCGCTCGACTGCGAACTCGCGGACCTGCTCGGCGACGACGGTGACGCGGCCGAATGGGTGCTGATCCGCGACCTGTTGCATGGACGCGGCGACGACGATCTGCATCGCGCGCGGCTCGCGTTGGCGGACCTGTTCGGCACGTCGGCACGACCCGAGGCGCGCAAGCAGCGCATCGCGTTGATCGGACTGCGGGGCGCCGGCAAGTCGACGCTCGGCCAGCGACTCGCCGACGCGATGGGCGTGCCCTTCATCGAACTCAATCACGAGATCGAGCGGGTGGCGGGCTACGGCCTCACGGAGATCCACAACCTGCTCGGGCCGAACGCCTATCGCCGCTACGAGCGTCGCGCGCTCGAGGACGTCGTCGCGGCCCACCCCGAGGCGGTGATCGCGACGCCGGGCGGCATCGTGTCCGATCCGGCGACCTTCAACGCGCTGCTGGCGAACTGCTTCACGGTGTGGCTCACGGCCGCGCCGCACGAGCACATGGAGCGCGTCGTCGCCCAGGGCGACATGCGGCCGATGCAGGGCAACAGCGAGGCGATGGACGACTTGCGGCGCATCCTCGCCGGCCGGGCCGCGTTCTACCGCAAGGCCGATCTGACGTTCGACACGTCCGGCCTGAGCGTGGACCAGTGCGCGATCGATCTCGGCGCCGCCTTGTCGCAGGCCTTGGGGCGCCCGATCGGCCTCGGCTTCGGAGATATGCAATAAAGTGCAATTTATGCTTGACTCGCCATCGCGTGACAGGCAATATGCTGCATCTTCTCGCGAAGAAGCCCAGCCCCAGCCGAGAGACGCCACCAGGAGACGACCATGGAAGCGACCGCAGTCCTCGAAGCGAACGCAGCACTTCCCCAGACCGCCGCGCGCGTCGCACCGCCGCCGGTCGACTATCGCGTCGAGCCGTCGCGCTACCGGCACTGGTCGCTGAAATTCGACGGCGCGATCGCGACGCTGTCGCTCGACATCGACGAGGACGGCGGCATTCGTCCGGGCTACAAGCTCAAGCTCAACAGCTACGACCTCGGCGTCGACATCGAACTCAACGACGCGATCAATCGCATCCGCTTCGAGCATCCCGAAGTCCGCACGGTCGTCGTGACCGGCGGGAAGGACCGCATTTTCTGTTCCGGCGCGAACATCTTCATGCTCGGCGTCTCGTCGCACGCGTGGAAGGTGAACTTCTGCAAGTTCACGAACGAGACGCGTAACGGACTCGAGGACTCGAGCGCGCACTCGGGCCTCAAGTTCCTCGCCGCGGTGAACGGCGCGTGCGCCGGCGGCGGCTACGAACTCGCGCTCGCATGCGACGAGATCCTGCTCGTCGACGATCGTTCATCGGCCGTGAGCCTGCCCGAAGTCCCGCTGCTCGGCGTGCTGCCCGGCACCGGAGGCCTGACGCGCGTGACCGACAAGCGCCACGTGCGCCACGACCTCGCCGATGTCTTCTGCACGACGACCGAAGGCGTGCGCGGGCAACGCGCGAAAGACTGGCGACTCGTGGACGACATCGCAAAGCCCGCGGTCTTCGCGCAGAAGGTCGGCGAACGCGCGGCGGCGCTCGCCGCGCAGAGCGATCGGCCCGCGGACGCGAAGGGCGTCGCGCTGACGCCGATCGTGCGTCACAACGAAGCCGATGCGATCCGCTACGGCACGCTCGACGTCACGATCGATCGCGCGAAGCGCGTCGCGACGTTCACCGTCAAGGCACCCCCGGCAGCCTTGCCGGACACGGTCGACGCGATCGTCGCCGCCGGCGCGACGTGGTGGCCGCTCGCGGTGGCGCGCGACCTCGACGACGCGATCCTGTCGATGCGCACGAACGAGCTCGAGATCGGGACCTGGGTACTGAAGACGGTCGGTGACCCGCAGGCCGTGCTCGCGTCCGACGCGATCGTCCTCGCCCACCGGCACCACTGGTTCGTCCGCGAGACGATCGGCCTGATGCGCCGCGTGCTGTCGCGTCTGGACGTGTCGTCGCGTTCGTTGTTCGCGCTGATCGAGGAAGGCTCGTGCTTCGCGGGCACCTTTCTCGAATTCGCGCTCGCGTGCGATCGGACCTACATGCTCGTGCTGCCCGACGAGCCCGCGAAGGCGCCGACGATCACGATGAATGAGACGAACTTCGGCCTGTATCCGATGGCGACGGAGCAGTCGCGTCTCGGTCGGCGGTTCTACGACGAGACGCCCGCCGTCGACGCGGCGCGCGCGCGCATCGGCGACACGATCGACGGCGATGCCGCCCTCAAGCTGGGTCTCGTGACGATGGCGCCCGACGACATCGACTGGGCCGACGAGATCCGCATCGCGCTCGAGGAACGCGCGTCGATGTCGCCCGATGCCTTGACCGGCATGGAGGCCAACCTGCGCTTCAACGGCGTCGAAACGATGGCGACCCGCGTGTTCGGCCGCCTCACCGCGTGGCAGAACTGGATCTTCCAGCGTCCGAACGCGGTCGGCGAGAAGGGCGCGCTGAAGTTGTACGGGAAGGGCGAGAAGACGCAGTTCGACTGGAACCGCGTGTAGCGCGCTGCCAGTCCACGTAGGTTGAGGTAAGCGAAGCGCACCTCAACGTTTGCGACTCGGCCGGCGATCGACGAGTCGACCATGGCACGAATGAAATCCGCGGCATGCCACCCAAGCCTCAGACGTTGAGGTGCGCTTCGCTTACCGTCAACCTACGCATCAACGACGAATAGGAACCCCACCCACATGTCCACCATCGACTACGCCACCAAGATCCCCAACAACGTCGACCTCGGCTCCGACAAGACACTGCAGCGTGCGCTCGAGCATTGGCAACCCGAGTTCCTCAACTGGTGGCAGGACATGGGACCCGAGGGTTCTCACGGCTACGACGTGTACCTGCGCACCGCGATCAGCGTGGACCCGCAGGGCTGGGCCAACTTCGGCCACGTGAAGATGCCCGACTATCGCTGGGGCATCTTCATGAATCCGGCCGAGCAGGGTCGCAAGATCAACTTCGGCGAGAACGTCGGCGCCGATGCATGGCAGGAAGTGCCGGGCGAGCATCGCGCGAACCTGCGACGCATCATCGTCACCCAGGGCGACACCGAGCCCGCGTCGGTCGAGCAGCAACGTCACCTCGGCCTGACGGCTCCGTCGATGTACGACCTGCGCAACCTGTTCCAGATCAACGTCGAGGAGGGCCGTCACCTGTGGGCGATGGTCTACCTGCTGCACAAGTACTTCGGCCGCGACGGCCGTGAAGAGGCCGAGGCGCTGCTACACCGCAACTCGGGCGACGCGGACAACCCGCGCATCCTCGGTGCGTTCAACGAGAAGACGCCCGACTGGCTCGCGTTCTACATGTTCACGTACTTCACGGATCGCGACGGCAAGTTCCAGTTGAACGCGCTCGCGGAGAGCGGCTTCGATCCGCTCGCCCGCACCACGAAGTTCATGCTGACCGAGGAAGCGCACCACATGTTCGTCGGCGAATCGGGCGTGTCGCGCGTGATCAACCGCACCTGTCAGGTGATGAACGAGCTCAAGACCGACGACGTCGCGAAGCTGCGGGCCGCCGGCGTCATCGACCTGCCGACGATCCAGCGCTATCTCAACTTCCATTACTCGGTGACGATCGACTTGTTCGGCGCCGACGAGTCGAGCAATGCGGCGATCTTCTACAACTCGGGGCTCAAGGGCCGCTACGAGGAGACCAAGCGAGAGGACGACCATCGACTGCAAGGTCGCACCTACACCGTCCTCGGCGTCGCGGACGGCAAGCTGATCGAGCGCGAGGTGCCGATGCTCAACGCGCTCAACGAAGTGCTGCGCGACGACTTCATCAAGGACTCGGTCGCCGGCGTGAACCGCTGGAACAAGGTGATCGAGAAGGCGGGCCTGTCGACGCGACTGACGGTGCCGCACAAGGCGTTCAACCGGAAGATCGGCCTGCTCGCCGGCGTGAAGGTCAGCCCGGACGGTGTCGTCGTCAACGAGGCGCAGTGGAAGGAACACGAACGCGAATGGCTGCCGTCCGCGGAGGACCGCGCCTTCGTCGCGTCGCTGATGGGCCGCGTCGTCGACCCCGGCCGCTTCGCGGGCTGGATCGCGCCGCCGCCGCTGGGGATCAACAAGCAGCCGATCGACTTCGAATATGTCCGCTTCGCCTGAGGTTCTGCTTGTCACCCCGGCGAAGGCCGGGGCCTAATGGGCTTCCTTTCAACTTGGATCCCCGCCTTCGCGGGGACGACGAGAGCGACTCGTCGCTTTCGTCGCTTAGGTCCCGGCCTTCGCCGGGATGACATGGAATGAGCGCAAGCGCTGAAGTCCTGAAGCAGCATCTCATCGACCCCGAGATCTGCATTCGCTGCAACACCTGCGAAGAGACCTGCCCGGTCGATGCGATCACGCACGACGACAACAACTACGTCGTCGATCCCGCGAAGTGCAACTTCTGCATGGCGTGCATCTCGCCGTGCCCGACCGGGTCGATCGACAACTGGCGCATGGTGTTGCGCGTCGAGGCCTACAGCGTCGACGAGCAGTTCACCTGGGACGAGCTGCCGCCGGAAAAGGCGCTCGAGGTCGCGGCGATCCAGCAGGCGAACGACGTCAGCCCGGCGGAGGAGACCGAAGCGCTCGAACTCGATTCAGCGCAGCTCGCGGATCCGTTGTCGGGCTCGCAGGTGCCGCCGTGGTCGGCCTCGCACCCCTACGTCAATCTCTACGGCCACAAGGCGCCGGCGACGGCGACGGTCGCGGGCAACTTCCGGGTGACCGAACTCGGCACCGAG
>Ga0247783_1000636_pt1 | contig 11103 bp, 21 predicted proteins | sample UWRJL064202C5_FD_179911 | JGI IMG/M metagenome (GOLD analysis project Ga0247783, IMG submission 179911) | Plant litter microbial communities from Arlington Agricultural Research Station in Wisconsin, United States - UWRJ-L064-202C-5 | ecosystem: Environmental > Terrestrial > Plant litter >...
GGCGCGCCCTGTACGCGCAAGCGCTGCGGGCGGTCGCGTGAGTGCGCGCGACGTCATGCTGGTGGTGCTGGGCGTGGCGGCTCTGTTGCTGGTGATCTCGTTCTGGCGCGCCCACCGCGACGCGCTGGCGCAGTTTAATGCGTTCGACCTGATCACCGAGAATGGCAAGGTGTCCAAGATAGCGCTCGCTTTCATGGTCGCGTTCGCCGTCACCACCTGGGCATTCGCCTATCTGACAATCCAAGGCAAAATGACGGAGGGCCTGTTTCTCGCGTACGGCGGCATGTGGGTCGCGCCGCTGGTGGTGAAGGTGGTCTTCAACAAAAATGAAATGCCCGGCACCACCAGCGTATCGACGTTGGTGCAGCAAACCACAGAGGTAACGAAACCATGAGCCTGATCCCTACCTGGCCGACAGCCGTCGGCGCCCTGGCCGTGGGCCTCGCGGCCGGCGCCTACGCGGACCACACGGTCATGGCTGGTCGCGTAGCCAAGATCGAGGCGACGCAGGCCAAGGCCGCCGAGGCGCGTAGCCTTGAATACGCCAGACTGTCGGGCGCGGCCCGCATCCGTGAGCAGGAACAGGCGGCCGCCGCCGGCCGTGTTGAACAGGAGAAAGAAAATGAAATTGCCCGTGTGCGCGCCGCTGGCGCTGCTGAGCTTAATTCTGAGCGGATGCGCCGCCGCGCCGAACGTCCAGCCGCCCCCGCAGGTGGAGTGCCCCAAGCCACCCCCGCTTGCCCGGGCGCCACTGGGGCCGAGTTATATCGACCAGATGCACTTTTTCTTGTCGGGGTCGCTCAGCGCGCCGACGAGCAGCGCGCCGCCCTCGCCGCCTGTTACGGCGCCTACGACGCGCTGAAGTAGCCGAAGGGCTTCGGCGGCGCCGGCATGAGGTGCGGCTTGCGCTCCTTGCGCGCGGCGGGGTGACGGTCCGCCAGTGGCGCGGCGCCGGCCACCAGGCGCAGCTCGGCCACCGGGATGCCTGTCAGGTCGTGCAGGCGTAGGAACCAGAGAGGCGGGACGTCGAGCCGGTCCTCGTCCACCTCGTTGAAATAACTCTGTGGCAGACCGGTGGCGGCGCAGAACCGGTGCAGGTTCGGGAACGGCCCTATCTCGCGCTCGACGTGCGCGCGCAGACTGGCCGCGCCACTGGCGTAATGCAGCCACTCGCCGGCCGGCATGCCCCAGAGCCGCACCGCGATGTGCCCGGGCAGATACCGCACCTCGCGGACGTGGTTGCGCATCAGCAGCCCCACAGGCGGGCCAGTAGGGCCGCCAAGGCGATCAAGCCAATTAGCCAGCACCACACAGGCATGTCGGCGTCGGCACGCTTGGCGGCCCGTTTAACGCGGCCCCAGGCGGTCATGGTGCGCACCCGGTTGTGGCCCACAATACGGCCGTGATGAACAACACCAACAAAACACGCGCCCAGTGGACCCAGGGATCGTTGCGGGTGGGGATTGATTTATGCATGGTCGTCTCCTTGGGGAGGGCCGCCCGTGGTGGCGCGGCCTGATCGGTTTAGCGGCGGGACAGGCTGTGGATTTTGCTTTGCAGCGCACAGCCATCCGCGAGCACTTCGGCGCCGCCGACACGCCAGTCGATCACGGTCGAGGAGTTGATGCACTTGACCGAGTAAGCCACCTGCAGGTTGATTGCCTTGTACGCGGTCAGCTGAGCGTAGCCCTTGTAGGGCTCGGAGAAGGTCACGGCAGCGGCATTGACCAGTTGAACCGCATGAGTGATGCCGCGCTCATCGGTAATGGTCTGGGCGCCGGGGGTGACATCGACGTAGCGTGCGGTGCTGATGTCCATGGTCGTGCTGGGACCGGTAACCACGCTGGAGTTAGCGACGGCCTGCGCGCGGGCGGCGCCGAAGGAAGCGAACATTGCAGCGGCCAAGATTGCGGATTTCAGGAGTATGGTTTTCATGGTGTAGCCTTTCAGTGGTTTGGGTTGAATGGGCTTTGCGGTTCGCGCTGCCCATGAGTAGAACTATACACGCAAGTATTTACTTGTGCAAGTTATTTATGCGTAGCCCTTGGCCTTCATCGCCGCGAGCAGGATATCCTGGACGGAACGTTTCGTCTCCACCCGCTCGATGACCATAGAGTCCGCCGTGTCGCGGGCGATGATGTTGTGAATGAACATCGGCCGATCCTTCCCGGCCTGCATTTGCCGCGTCGGCCCGATGCGCTCGATGATCTGCAGACGCTGCTCCAGGTTCCAGTCGTGGCCGAAGAAGGCCATGATGTTGGTGTGCTCCTGCAGGCCGTCGACGCCGTGACCCATGCTGGCCGGGTGGCCCAACCACACCTTGCCCTCGCCGCGCTGGGCGCGCCGCACGCCTTCCTGGCTGTTCAACGCAATGGCGTCCTTGCCGAATGCCTTGAGCAGGCGCGCCAGGTCGCTCTTGAACTGGATTGACACCAGCACCGGCATGCCGGCCGCTTCCTCGACGGTATCCTCCAGAGCCTGGATCTTCGCGTCGTGGACCTCGGCCCAAGTCTTCGCGCCGTCGCCGATGTATGCCGCGCCGTTCGACAGCTGGAGCAGCTTGCCGATCTTCTGCGCCGCGCCCAGTGCCTCGATGCCGTGCAAGGTGCCCATGGCCGCGATCTCCATGAAGGCGCGCTTCTCCATGTCCTGATACAGCGCGCGCGCCTTGGGCGGCAGATCGACATAGATGTTGTTGACGATCGGGTCTTTCAGGTCGAACCAGTCCTTGGCGTCGATGGTCACGCAGATGTCGCGCAGCGCGCGCTGGATCTGCTCTTGCGCGTGATCCATCGGCTCGGTGCCGAAGCCGCTGTACTTCTTGCGGAACCACCGTTTCTTGAAGTCGTCATAGGTGCGGCCGAGGCGCGCGCCCTTGTCCAAGAACCACGCCTGCCCCCACAAGTCCTCCAGGCCGTTGGGCGCCGGCGTGCCGGTCAGCTCGACGATGCGCTTGATCTTTGTGTGCGCCACCCGGCCCAGGGCCTTGGCACGCTGGGTGCCTTGGCGCAGCCGGAAGCCCTTGAGCTTGGTGGACTCGTCGATCACCACCGTGGCGAACGGCCAGCGCTCGCCGTAGTGCTCGACGAGCCAGGGCAGCTGCTCGAAATTCGTGCTGTAAATGTTGGCGTCGTACTTGAGCGCGCGCAGACGTTCCTTTTCGCTGCCGGTGATCGGCAAGACGGTAAGGTGGCGCAGGTGGTTCCACTTGCGCACCTCGTCCGGCCAGGTGGTCGTGGCCACCCGCAGCGGCGCGACGACCAGGATCGGGCGGTCGTCGAGCGCCTGCAGGGTGTCCAGTGCGTTGAGCGAAGAAATGGATTTTCCCAAGCCCATTCCAGCCCACACCCCGCACCGCTCGTTGTCGAGGATGAAGTCGGTGATGATCTTCTGGTACGGGCGCGGGGCGAAGTCTTTCGGGATGATGATCATTCCGTTAATTCCCGGATGAATGCGAACAGCTTTTCGTTTGCCGCGTCGCGGGCCTCGATCAGCACCCGGCGCTGCGCTTCGCCTTGATCGAACCCGAGCGCCTTGTCGGCGCGGAACGCGAACAGGTGTTTCTCCTTCAGCGTGGCGCGCGTGATCAGGCCACGCAGGCGGCTGGCTTGGAACTTGGTCAGCATGACGACTCCCCTTCTTTTTGTTGATCTTCCTGGCGCCACTGTTCGCGCAGCACGGGGCACTCTTCGCAGGTCCAGCCGTAGACGCAATCGGCCTCGCCCCAGTAGTCGGTGGTGCCTAGACAGCCGCGCGCCACGACGCGTTTGTATCCGGGGCTGTCTGTCTCCGGGCGCTCGGGCATTTGGCCTCCGCTGCAGGTGTGGACGCGGATCACGCGCATGGCAAATCCTCCACCTCGTCGCCGAACGCGGCGCGCACGACGGCGCGGCAGATGGCGATCGGGGCGGTGGGGCCGGCCGTGGCGCCCACCCCATCGCGCATACTTGTCCACTCCTGGCGATTCGGAATCAGCCCCATGCCGTGCTTCTCCACCAGCGGCCCCGCCAACGCCCAGTTCGTGCTGTAGTCGAGCACCTGGACGGCGACGATCTTGCCGGGGGTGCCGCGCAGGTTGCGCACGCACAGCGTGCCGTTCGCGCGCAGCTCCAGGTCGGCGGCCGGCACGCCCTCGGCGCGGGCGCACCAGTAGTCGAGCAACGGTGGGAGCAGGTCAGCGGTTCGCATTGCGGGCCTCCAGCATGGCGTCGGCGATTTTGTAGGCGATCTCGGCCGCCACGTCGTAACTCGGGGCGCAGCTGTCCAGGGCGTGAGGCATCGCTGCGATGGCGAACTCGTCGCGCATGCCGGCGGGGTGCATCGGCGTCCGCATGATCTTCAACAGCTCGGACATGGACAGGCTGTAGTGCTCGCGCAGGTGATTGGTCACCTCGATCAGGGTAGGTTCGGTCACGACACCACCTCGCACAAGTAGCGGCTAGCCAGCGTGCCGATCAGTTCCAGGTCCTTGTCGTCCAGCGCGCCGCTCAGGCGGTCGAACAGGTCGATGACCATAGCGCGGTCCGACGCCGGCAGAGTGTTGCGCACCTGGGCCAGCGCTTTCAACTGCGCGGCGCGGCGGGCGTGGAGGGTTTCGATAGAGCGGGGCATGGTGTTCTCCGGGTTCGAGGTTTTACTGCGGGGTCCAGCCGGGGGCGTTGATACGCACGACGGTGCGCAGCACGTCGAACGCCACCGGCAAGCTTTCGTGGAGCATGGTGACGTTGCCCGCGTAGCATTGGCCGGCCAGCATCGCGGTCGGGGTCAGCCCCGCGAGATCGATGTGCGAGCAATCGCCGCCGTCGCCTGGCTGGCCGACGAATACACCGCTGTAGGCGCGCGCAGCTTGCACGCTCGACGCCAACAGGATGCCCTCGTGTTCTTCGTAGGCCGCGTCAGCCCAAGAGCCGCCGGCACTGTGGCGCCCGCTCCCACCACCGTGATTGCCCGGAACTTTCACCGGTGGGGTGTAGCTGTGCGAGCCGCTGCCGCGATGACTGCCGCCTGGTGCTGGAGGCGGGGTGCTGTTGTGCGAACCGCCACTGCCGCCGTGTGCGCTCTTAGCCGGCACCCAGTATCCGTCAATGTGGACGCCCGGCCGACGGTGCGAAGTGCCAGCGCGCACAACGCCCTGATCGATCATCAGGTACAGCGGGCCGTCGGTGTCGACGCCGTCCAGCATCGCGTCGAGAGTCGGCGCCCAGCGGCGCAGGTTGGCCGGCAGTGGAGCGCCCTTGCGGAACTCCTGCATGTAGACGCGCTCGCCGATGTGGGCCGCGAATGGAACGGCGCCGCGTTGCTGGACGATTGAGGTGAAAGCTTTCATGGTGTTCTCCGATTGGGTTGCGATGTAAGAACTATACACGCAAGTATTTACTTGTGCAAGGTTTTCTTCGCCTCAGCGAGTTCCGCTTCGAGCTGGGCGATGCGCTTGTCGCGCTGGCGGATATCGAAATTCTTCTTTTCGATAATCGCTTCGATATCTTTCAGGCCTTGCCGGATGCGGTCTTGGTTGTCGGGGACTGGCCGCAGCTTCGCCAAGCCGCTGATGCTCCAGCCGATCACGATAGCACCTCGTCCACCCCGGCCAAACTGTCGATCACCACCACGCGCTGCCCCATCTTGCGCATGCGAGCGTGCTCGCGCAGCTGGTGCGGCTCGGCCTTTTTGCCGGGGGCTTTAAGTTCGACCCAGATGGTAATGCCGGGTTCAATTGCCGGATCGGTCGGCCGGGCGTCGAAGTACAGCGGCAGCATCACCAATCGATCCGGCGCGCCCGGCCGGCCGATGAACTGAATTTTCCGGCACTCGCCGCCCAGTTCCTTGACGCGCTTGACCAGGTACTTTTCGATATCGCTCTCGCGCAGTGGGCGTTTCATTTTTCAGGCACCATGGCGATGAAGTCGGCGCGGAACAGTTCTTTGATCTGGTCTGCGATTTCCTTGCTGCCCATCTCGTGCGTCCAGACCGGGCGGCCCATCCGTTTCTCCACTTCGGCGTGGTATGCCCCGAAGTCCGAGCAGCAGAAAAAGCCGGTGTAGCCCGTAACGATGACGGCCTGTTCTTGGGTAAGTTTAGTTGTCATTTCCGAACCTCGCAAAGGTAGTTGATGGCGCCGGCCGGGGTCACCTGCTTGACCCGGACGCAGCTGAGGGTTTCCGTTTTGGCGGGTGCTGGCGCGAAGGCCAGCGGCACCACGCACCAGGCCGCCAGCGCGCACGCAATCGCGGCCGAGATGAGAAAGGCTTTCATGGCTTGTGCCCCGCGATCAGTAGCGCCAGCGGGTCGGCGCCGTCGAGCACGCCGAACCAGTGCACCTCGCCGTGCGAGCACATCGGGACGATACGGTAAATTGTGTTTGGCGTACAGGTCCAGCTGGTCATGGCACCGTGTACTTCGACGCGCTGGCCGGCGGCCGGGCCGCCGAGGAGAAGGACTGTTTTCATTTTTGTGACCTCAACGATAGTAGGTTGCGCCGTCGTTCTTGCACTTGAGGATGTCGGCGGCCAGGTCGAGCAAATCGTTTTCGTTTTTCATGATGGGTTCCTTGGGAGGGTTGAATTACAGTTTCTTTACGGCAATCGTGTAGGCGGGAACACCGTTTTCATTGACGGTTACCTCGTTGCCGACGCCGACCTTGTCGATAACAGCCTTAAGACAATCTCCGGTCACGTCGACGGGGGCGCCGATAAAGGAATCCCCCGCCTTGTTGATACGCCCGGCCTGAATCGTTTTAGAAATGGCGGTGCATGCCACGCGAAGGTTTTTCATGTCGTTCTCCAGAAAATGCCCGCCGGGTGGCGGGCGGTAGTTTAGCCGACGAGTTCGTAGTAGTTCAGCTTGTGTTCGTTCAGTGCGTCCTCCGCCTGGCGGACCTTCTGCTTGGCTACGATCTTGTCAGCCAAGGTAATTGGCTTAGCTAGTGCAGTCTTGGCGCGGGTGATAGCCCCTTTGAGGCGGCTTGCTTCTTTTGCGTGCTGCTCTGGTGTCATGGTCTTCTCCGGTTCGGTTTGCGCTGCTGATGTAAGAACTATACACGCAAGTATTTACTTGTGCAAGTTATTTCTTGTAGCGGTACGACTCGAAGCCGGCGGCGGCCAGCGGCATGTCCGGCGCCCATGGTGGCGGGGCGCACAGCAGCGCGGCCAGGTGTTCGGCGTTGTAGCGGGGGTCGTCGGGCGTCTCGCAGGGAAGTTCATCGTGCACGCTAAGCACGATCTCATAGCCGGCCGCCTCGATCAGCGGCATGTTGTGCGCCATCACGTCGCGCGCCACGGCCTGGCAAATGTTCTCGAACAGCTTGCCGCCGTAGGTGTCAATCCGGCCCCACTTCCGGCTGTACTGGTTGACGCCCATATAGGTGATCTTGGTTCGGCCGGTGGCTACTTCCTCGTCCACGCTGAAGATGTCCGAGGTCTCGACCAGCTCGGCGTCCTTCCGCTTGCGCTTCTCCGCCTCCAGCTTCGGCCCGGGGTAGCACAGCGCGCGTCCGGACGGCAGCACGATGCGCAACCACGCGCCGTCGCGCCGCACCTTCACCTTGCCGCAAGGGATGGTGGTGCCCGGATTGGCGATCGCCTCGCGCACGCAGGCGTCTACCTCTTTCCAATACGCCTTGATGTTGGCGTGGCCGGTACGCCAGCCCAGCTTGAACGACTCGCACACGAGCCAAGTCTTGTCGGCCATGCCGAGCTGCGCGGCGGGGTCGCGCCCCTTGCTGCGGTGCCACTCCAGCATGATCGACGCCTGGCCCCACACCTCGCCCGGGATGAAGCGCGCGGCCTTGCTGGCCAGGTCGTCCAGGTCGATGCCGTAGCCGGCCGCGAACGTCACGAACGCGCCGACCCCGCCCTCATAGCCGAGCGCCAGCTCCTGCACCTTGCCCACCTGGCGCTGGTCCTTGGTGACGTCCTCCGGCTTGATGTTGAACGACTTCCCGTAGGACATTTTGTACAGGTCGTGGCCGGCGCGGATCGGCTCGCCCTTGTCGTTGAGCGCCAGCTCCGGCGCGAGGTTGGCACTGCACAGTGCGAAGTATTCCGGCCCCGTGAGCCACTTGCCGTCGGCGGCCTGCACGGTGTCGAAGTCGGCGAACGCTTTGAGCTTCCATGATTCTCCGGCCAGCCACGCCTGCACCCGGCCCTCGATGTTCGACAAGTCGGCCACCACCAGTTTGCGCCCGGGCGGCGCCGCGATGCACCCCCGGATCGCGCTGCTGGTCAAGCGCATCACGTCATCGAACAGCAGGCCGGCCGTGCCATCTTTGAGCGCCTCGATACCCATCTCGATCTGGTGCTCGGGCAGCAGGCCGCGCGAGGGGAGATTCTGGGGTTGGAACAGGCGGCCGGCCCAGCGCCCGGTACGCGAGGCGCCGCAGAACTGCAGCAGGCCGCGCAGCCGACTGTCGCTGCTGGTGCCGTTGATCAGCGTCTTGTACTTGCTGGTGCTGGTGGTCGCGGTGGACAGGCGCACGCGCAGCAGTTCCTTCAACCCCTCGGGGAGTTCGGGATCGGCGATGCGCCGCTCGAGCGTCGCCTTCTGCATGTCCGGCAGGTCTACGCCGTACGCTTCGAGGATATGGAGCAGCAGCTTGTCCACGCGCGTGGCGGTCTCCACCTGGCCCTCGGTCAAGTCGAGCGTGCGCGCGCGCAGTATCTCCTGCTCGTCGTCGACGGCGGCCAGGGCGCCATGTGCCAGGGCCAGATCGATGTACACGCCGCGATCGTTGATCTTCTGGTCCAGGTGCCACAGCGCCAGCTCGTCGCCCTGGTAGTTCCACTTCGGCAGGCGGCGCCGCACCTCGCGCATGGCTTCAATGTCGCCGCCGGCGTAGGACTTGAACTGCTCCCACTGCGCCGGGTGAGTGACGCGCGTGGCGCGACCTGGCCATGCTTCGCTGGCGGCCAGCTTCGCCGCGTCGTACTCGGCCTTGCTGGCGAACGATTCCCGCTTAAACGGGAATCGGAACGGAATCGGCTTGCAGAAAAGCTGGATCAGCTGCTTGCCGGCCTTGTCCTTGGCCTTGTCCGACGGCACGCCCAGCACCTCGCACAGCGTGCCCAGCGCGCCGGGCAGGCCGTGGGCCAGTGCCTGGACCATGGTGTCGCGCCAGCGAAGCACCGACGGGCAGAAGTCGCCCAGTGCGTGGCGCATCACGGTGCGGTCGAATCCGCTGTTGTGGGCGACGATCTCGACGTCTGGATCATTGACGGCGGCGATCAGGCGCGGCGGCGCCACCGGGTCGTTTGCGCAGTCCCACACCTGCGCTGGTTCTTCGTCGATGGCCCAGGCCCACAGCAGGATCTCGGCCTGCTCGGCGTAGCGGTGGGTGCCGTGGGTGATCGGCGTCGGGGAGAAGGTCTCGAAGTCGAGCCAGAGGGTTTTCATATCAGATCGCTCAATTCAGATTCCAAAATCGTTGTTTCTACGGCTTCACACGCGACGCCGCACTCGATCTTCGGCTCCTCGTGCCGGCGCCCACGTCCGGGGGCCAAGTCGCGCAACCACACCGGCTGCTTGTTGATGCGCAGCGTAGGATGGCCGATGCCTTCCTCGATAGCCAATTGCTCGGCGAATCGCTCGGGGAAGTCGACGCGGATCTTGTTCCAATACCAAGCGCCGCCTTTTACGCACCCGATGCAATTATTGTGGTCGTAGCCCATGGCGTACAGTCGAGGGAGCTCGATCCCAGCGCGTTTCACCATTGCCAACGCGGCGCCCTTGTAGATGCCGCTCTCAATCAACGGCGCCGAAATCAGCCGCTCAGCGTTGGCATCAATCCAGCGGTCGTAGCGATCTTCTTCGCCAGCGGTGTACCCGTAGACGTTGAGGTCGCCGTGCTTGGCGAATGCGCGGGCGGGCTCCTTCTTGAGGTGAAGGGTGCAAGGCGCGCCGTCGGCGCCGTTGATGTACTGGCGCTTGGTCATCACCTGGACGATATCGCCGTCGTATTTCTTGTCCATTAAAATCTGGATCGGCAGACCAAACCACTTTTCGCAGTCACGCAAAAAGCGCATGTTGTCCGGATCTTCCTGCCGGACGTGGCAATAGATAATCTCGATAGGCAGCTTGGACGGCGCGGCCTCGTTCTTGGCGATGGTCAGCTTGGTGGCCACCGCGCTGGCGGCGCCGCAGCTGAAATGGCACACAATGCGCTTTGGTTCGTTCATTTTTTATACTCCCATCCGCCGTCGTAAAAACCGGGGTCGTAAGGATCAATTATATTTAAGTTAATATCGGGGTTCCAGCGTCGGCGCACTTTTCGCAGCCAAACTAATCGGCCTTTTATCTTTACTGGATACCACGCAAACCAAGGTTCCCATTTCACGGCCAATACTCCTTCGGTATGTCCTCATGCGCAACGCCACGGGCGCGCGCCTGGTTGTAAATGCCGTGCGGGTGTTGGTCGCACGACGGGTGGGTGATGCGGTGCGGGAACGGCTCGTTGTCCCGCCCCAGCGGGCCGCTGCAGTGGCACAGCCCGCGCTTGTTGTAGGCCCGCTGCTCGATCCGCCAGCCCTTGCGCTGGCCGCACACCTCGCACGCCGGGACGACCTTGTAGTCGTCGGGGTGGGTGCGCGACACGCGGCGGTGGCGGCATTGACGGTTGCGGCAGCGGATCGAGTAGGTGGACATTACGCCGGGTCGTAGCTGATGTGCTCGGCCAGCTCGGCGCGGATCGAGTGCAGGCTTTCATCCAAGGCCAGCAGGCGCAGCTGGTTAGGCATCGGGATCGCGCCGGCCGCAATGATGTTGTCGAGGCGCTGGTGCAGGTTGTCCACGAAGTCTTGCAATTCGTTATGCGCGAAAACCAACTTAGTCGCCCCTTCATGGGTCGTTTCGTCGCCGCCCAAATACGCGATTACCGTGCGGCCATCCTCGCCCAGTACCGACGAGCCTTTTTCGCTATCGGAGCCGTTCCAGCGTTCCAGCCATTTTTGATTTTTCATATCGTTCTCCAGAAAATGCCCGGCTCGCGCCGGGCGGTAGGTTTAGACCAGATCGTCGGCGTCGGCGCCTTCGATGATGTCGAAGTCGGTTTCCTTGGCCGGCGAGCCGCCACCGAAGGCGTCGCCTTTCTTGACGAACTGGACGCCGCCCAGC
>Ga0247783_1000637_pt1 | contig 11084 bp, 5 predicted proteins | sample UWRJL064202C5_FD_179911 | JGI IMG/M metagenome (GOLD analysis project Ga0247783, IMG submission 179911) | Plant litter microbial communities from Arlington Agricultural Research Station in Wisconsin, United States - UWRJ-L064-202C-5 | ecosystem: Environmental > Terrestrial > Plant litter >...
CCGTGATGGAGAAGGGAGTACCTGTCGAAACAGAGAGTACGCCAGTCACCTGCCATCCCCCCGCGATCCATCCTGCAGCGCCACTCTGAAGAAACTTCTTACCCTTTCCGAAGGGAAGCTCATAGATGAAGCTCTGGACGTACACGTGCGTACGGTCGTTGCCCAAGCGGGAGTAATTACGCGCGAAGTCAACGTAGAAGTTGGTCGTACCCACACCGCTTCCGCTCGATGTCGTGTACCCCATGCCTTTTTGGTAAGTGTAAGAACTTGTCGCGGAGAGACCATTGCTGAAGCGATGATCCAGCTTCACCTGGAGCGAGTTGTAGTTTGAACTTGTCTGTTTGAAAGTGGTGGTATTGGCAGTTCTTCCGAAGGGCGCGAACGCTGGCTGTCCGGCCGCACCGGCTCCGGCTACAAATCCAGCATTCAAATTGTAGTTTTGCGGCTGGTGTACACCGACGTTGCCTACGTAAGCAATATCCAGGACGAAACCGCCTCCCAGAGCGTGCTGATAGGCCGCGTTGTAAGACTGCGTGTAAGGCGTCTTCCAGTTAGTGTTGACGACAAAATAGGCCTGAGGAGGAGCTGGAGTGATAATGCCGGTCGACGGAACAACCGCGAGCAGAGGTGCTGGAAATCCAGCCGCCATGGAAGCTAGCGCACCACCCGGTTGGAGTGCCTGAGTATAGCTACTCAGAGCCTGGAACGAATTATTCTGCTTCAACGGATAATTCGTCGCATAGGAGTTGAGATTATCCGGCCATGGCTGATAGGAGATACCATAACCTGCGCGAAATACAGCTTTGTCTGTTATGCGGTAAGCGAGACCAACTCTAGGAGAAAAGTTGGTATAGCGTGTCACCATCCCAAGATCAGCAGGATTGTTCCCTACTCCAGCCACGATGAGGCGGTTACCTGCAGGATCATAGTTGGAATAGTCTCCCGCTCTCTTAGCAGTAGGAGGGATATAAAGTTCCCACCGCATACCGTAGTTGAGAGTGAGCTTATTGCTCGTCTGCCATGTGTCCTGTAAGTAGCCGTAGATCTGGCTCTCTCTCCATGTGGCATCCTTCACACCTACGTCTCTGCCCACTACATTCGGGTCATCCAGGAGGAAGCTGGCGAAGTTATTTGCAATGCCGGTTCTGGGTCCGCCGTTCAGTGCTGTCTGTCCATCGCGGAACTGAAAGCTGCCTCTCTGGCCGAAGGTCTGACCCTGGCGAAGGTCATCCCGCACGCGGCGATACTCCACGCCGAATTTGACGCTGTGATTTCCTTGTATCTTGGTCCAGTTATTTACGAGATCGATGTTCGTTTCGCCACGATCCCACGGGTAAGATGCGCCCGTGCCAACAATCGGGGTGGAATATCCGGCGATATCGATGCTGACAAGACCGCTGGTATTGTCATCCACATTCACTCCGTTGATCCCAACCGCCGTCGACGCATTGGTCCCGAAATCCACCTGACGCGCGATGTTGCGGTAATGATTCAAGCCGGCGCGCAGCTCTGCAAGAAGTGATGGAGAGAAGACATGCGTGTAGTTGATCGCGGTGTTATACGCGGTCTGCGTTCCACGTGCGTTGTTCGCGCCTTGCGCCGGACCTCCGACTATTCCGAAGATTGCCTGCTGATTCTGATCGACCTTTTGATAGCTGTAGCGATAGGAAAGATGATCCTGGCCCAGAACCTGGTCTGCTTTGATGTCAAACGAATTGACGTCGCGCGTGAAGCGAGTCGTACCGGAATAGTTGTTGGTCAAACCTGCGCCGGGGACATTGGGCAGCGGAATAAGATTCAGAATATTCTTGGCTATTTGGCTGATGCGTGCAGGGTCGATCGTGTTCGCTCTTCCCTGATAGGCAAACTGCGCTCGACCCGTACCATTGGCATTACCGGTAGTCGGATCGTAGATGTTCGTGCCACCGGCACTTAGATCTCCCGCGCGAAACGCCGCAGTGGGAACAGTCAGAAGGTTGAACTGACCTTGATGATCACTGACGCGAAGGTAATCGCCAAAGAGAAAAAGTTTGTTCTTGATGATGGGGCCGCCAACGTTGCCGCCATAGTAGTTATAAGTACTCACTGGATTTGGCCCAGTTTGAAAATACGTCTTCGCTGCGAGTGCGCTGACACGGTTGAACTCGTAGACGGCTCCGTGGACGTCATTCGTTCCGGATTTCAAAATGATGTCTGTGACTGCTCCGCCCACGCGCCCAAACTCTGCCTGGTAGTTTCCAGTGGAGACACTCACACTCTGGATCGCCTCGCTGGGCGGTATCAATACCTGAAGAAGCCCTGAGCGCTCATTGTCGTCGACGCCTTCGATTTCTGTGTTATTCGCAAGGCGCGATTGTCCGTTCACTTCCGTCGACAAGGAAGCTTGCGCATTGAAAAAGTTCGAGTGCTGTAGATGAGGTTTGACCGCACCAGGCACCAGGGCCAGAAGTCCTTGGACGTTCCGGTTTGTTGTGAGTGGAAGGTCTTCCGCCTGGCGCGAAGTGATGTCGATTCCAACATCGGCGCGGTCCGTCTTCAACACCTCGGGAGCCGCACTCACGGAGACGCTTTCACCTTCAGAACCCACTTCCAGAACGACGTCAGCTCTGACGGTAGTGTTCACGACAAGCGCAACGTTCTCCACGCGAGCCTGCTTGAACCCCGTCTCCGAGGATGTCACGGTGTACGTGCCGGGCTGCAACGCTTCGAAGTCGTAGTTGCCGCTCGCGTTCGTCTGCATGGTCTTGGTGGCACCACTTCTGGTTTCTGTAATCGTGACGGTGGCGCCAGCGACGGGTGCCTTCGTTGCATCCGTAACAGTTCCAACCAGGTTTGCATTGACGGCCTGTGCATGAGAGACCAAAGCGATCTGGAGAAGAACCAGAGCCAGAAAAAAACGAACGAAGAAGCTACGAGGCATGGACACACTGCTTTCGGGTACGAGCGCAAATGAATTTCGGAACCGCGGGGACTCTAGCAACTGAACTCGACGTATGTCAATTGCAGCGAGGGTCGAAATATATACATCCTCAAAATTCTGGATATATTTCACGCGCTTTCCGAAAGTGTTTGTCCAACGCAAGAGCCGTTTACCGACCAGGACCATCAGAAGAGTTATTTAAATAGCTCCAACTGTCCAGCGATTACCGTCACCATTTGTTCAATACGGAGAGTTATCTGATAGCTCGCAAGACTCCACGAACCTGGCGTCGTAAACCGATTTTAAAAACAAAGAAAGGTCGCAGAATAGCGACCTTTCTTTGGCATTCAGTGCCCGAGTTATCCAGACGAAAAAATCCGAGCGACTTTACTGATATCCCACGATCAGCAGGTGATTCCTGCTTTCACGAGCGCAGACTTCAAACCGGCCATGCTCTCGCGTGTGGAAGCTTCAGGACCATTCGGTCCGTGCCAATGGGTCTCCAGCGAAACACCATACTTATAACCGTCCCGCTTGAATGCTTTGAACTGACCAACCCAGTCGATGATGCCTCCACCGACAGGACGCCACTCAAACTTGCCACCGTCTTTACGCACAGTGTCCTTCACATGGCAGTGACCGATGCGGTGCTTGGGGAGTTTGTCGTACTGGTTCGGATAAGGTGTCGCGTCCGCGAAGGTTGCGGCGTTGCCCGGGTCCCAGTTGAGCATGAAGTTCTTGTTCGGAATCGCTTGCAGGATTGCGAGAGCTTCTTCTCCAGTGCCTGTATTGCAAGCCATCTCGTTCTCGATGACCAGGTTGACGTTCTGCTTTGCGCACTTCTCTGCCGCCGCAGTCAATTTGGCGTTGATCATGGCTCGATAAGGCTTCTGGTCTTCGAGACGCCAGAAATCGAAACATCGAATTTTGTCGGTTCCGAAGGACCTTGCCAAGTCGATGCAGTGGTCCACGAGCGCATCCTGCTTTTCATAGTCAGCCTTGGCTTTGAACTCATCGCGATGGGGACTTTCTTTGGAGCGCGGTGCTCCGGGAAGATCTACCTTGAAGAGAGGACTGGCGATGTCAGTGACTCGAAGTTTGTATTTGAGCAGGATCTTCTTCGCTTCGGCGATCTGTGCGGAGTCAAGCTCGGTTACGTTCTTGCCCCACATACTGCGAAGCTCAATCCAAGAGAGACCAAAATCATTCGCCGCGACAGAGCAGGCGTGATCGAAGTCGGGAGATATTTCGTCGTTGATCACGGCGAGACGGAAGGGACAAGTGGAGGCCATGGCTTTGAGTTGAGTTGCCATGAGCCCTGAGACAGTGGCTCCCGCGATAAATCCGCGACGCGACGTAGACATTCTTAATTCCTCCAGATGGACAAGAAAAGAGTTCGGGCCATTTTGCCACACTGATACGAGGTTTGGCTCGGTCCACGAAGATTCTGCTGGGGGAGACAGACTTCCCCAGCAGGCACCCGTTGAAGTTGGAACTATCGCAGGATCGCTGAGAGAGGCTTGCCCTGCACGTTCTCCAACTTGACGCCGAGCAAAACAGCGATCGTTGGAGCGATGTTCAGATTGGGGAAGGAAGCGATCTCTCCGGAGGGCTTGATTCCCTTGCCTGCCGCGATGAAGATCTCCTGCATCAGCGGGTTCGTGTTGGGATAACCATGCGCTCCGGCCTGAGGCACATCGGAGATGGCTGGCGAAGTCTCTCCACCCGCGAAGGCGTAATCGTCCATGGCATAAGCAATCAGATCCGGAGCCTGAGAAGACATCGCCGGGGTCGGGAGGCCCTCCGCAGGATAGTGGTCCGGCGTCACGACGGAACGCACGCCGGGCTTGCCCTCGTACGCTGCCTTCAGTTTGTCTGTCAGCGCCGGCGAGGAGTGCTTTTCGTAGATCAGAGCGAGTCCCCCTTCCGGAATCGCAATGGCTTCGCCCGGCGTAATGCCTGCTTCGCGAAGGTAAGCGCTGGTTGCAATGTGATGGTGGAGGCTCTGCTGTCCGTGATCGCTGACAATCAGAAAGGTCGTGCGTTCTGCATCGCCCGCCTCCTGCACGGCTTCCACAATCTTCTTCACGCAGCCGTCCAGAAAGGCGATGGTATCGAAGCCAGCTTCTGTATTGAAGCCGTAGTGATGCTCAACACTGTCGAGAGCGAGCAGATGCAGCAGCATGAGATTGGGGTGGTGTTGCTTGATGATACGCGCGGCGGCTTCGGTATAAAGCTGATCGCGCCAGGCTTGGCTCTGTCCGCGATGGAAGTGTAGAAGATCGTCATGCGAGGCTACGCCCGCTTTGATCATCTCCTGCTCGACGGGGCCGTCCACGTCGGGATCCTCGTGAAAGCGCCAGTTGATGCTGCTCGCGTGATAGATGGCGACCCAATCGACTTCTGCTGAGGTCATGCCCGCATCGTGTGCGGCGTCGTAAACGGTGGGTACAGCGACGAGCTCTGACTTGGGAGCGTCGGCCCAGATCTTGGCTGCTTTGGAGCCTTCTGTCCGCTGGTTCTGAATGAGACCGTTCGCAAGGACATGATGAAGGGCTGGCGGAACCCCGGTGACCATGGAGGTGTGATTGGGCCAGGTAACGGTCGGGTTGACCGGCTGCATGGAGCGCGCATACGCGCCCTGCTTCATGAGCATGCGTAGCGTGGGTGCGGGGACATTGGGATCCCGGAGCGACTCGGCACCGAAAGCATCAAGACTGATGACGACGACCATGGGTTTGGAACGATCGATCTTTTCCTGTGCGGTAGCAGTGGCGGCCAGAGAGAGGCATAGAATACCGAATGCAGTTCGTGCAGTGATCACTTTTGGTTCTCCCTTGTTTGAACGCAGGATACCAAATGCAAATGACGCTCCGATGAACGGAGCGGAAGCAGTGCGCGGTGATCTTGGTGCACAGTCCCGCAGCTCGTACCCTACGCTGGATCATCATGTGCACGGCGGTACTAAGTTTGGTTAGTAACCCCGACTTCTAACCTTCTATGTGCAGCATAGGCAATCCCTACTGAGCAGATACAGAGCAGAATGATCTTGTCCATGCCCGAATCAATCGGATTGATCATGTTTTTTGGCTTTGAGATCATAAGGAGCAAGAGCCATTCGACCAATCCGTACGCGATGAATGAGTAGAATCCAGCTTTCGGTTTCCATAGATAGAAAATGAAAAGTGGCAGACACACCATCGGCACAACGCCGCTTAACACGTCCAAATATGTTTTGATGGCCCCTCCCAGGCTTAAAGCTAGCCAGCCCAGAAGGGACACGGTGGTGGCTGCGATCCCAGCCACCACCGTAAAAAACCAACGTGTAATTCTTAGTGACATTTCATCGGTCCTCTCGGAAACGCCATAAAGTACCACCGAATATGCTGGCGCATACTGAGAGTTACTGTCATAGATCATCACGTTACAAAGTCCTATTGCAGGCCTGTATTGCCTCGATCCTCGCCGTAGGCGTTCACTTGATTGAAGCGGATGAGAGTGAATTTAGAAGTCTTCGCCGAACTCGACCTCGCCCGGGACAGCGGTCTGGTATGCAGAGACGCGGCGCTCGAAGAAGTTCGTGAGCTCCTGCACATCCTGAAGCTCCATGAAGCTGAAGGGATTCTTCGCATTGAAGTGAGCACCGATACCGAGACGCTCCAGACGGGAGTCCGCTACGTATCCGAGGTACTGGCGCATATCGCGAACAGAGAGGCCGGCGACACCGCCGCTGAGAAGATCTTCAGCGAACTGCGCTTCCGCATCGATTGCTTCTTCCATCATGACGACGACCTGGCGCTCAAGCTCTGTGTCCCAAAGATCAGGCTCCTGCGCACGCACAACCTGCACGACTTCGAAGGCGAACTCAAGATGCGCGCTCTCGTCGCGGAAGACCCAGTTGGTACCCGAGGCAAGGCCGTGGAGAAGGCCCTTGGAGCGGAAGAAGTAGACGTAAGCAAACGCCGCGAAGAAGAAGAGACCTTCGATGCAGGCAGCAAAGCAGATGAGGTTGAGAAGGAACTGGCGACGATGCTCTTTCGTCTCCAACTGCTCCAACTGCTGGATGCTGTCCATCCACTTCATGCAGAAGTCAGCTTTCTTGGAGATGGAAGGAATGTTTTCTACAGCGGCGAAGGCGGCGTTGCGCTCTTCCGGCTCTGGAATGTAGTTATCCAGAAGCGTGAGATAGAACTGCACATGAACGGCTTCCTCAAACAACTGCCGCGAAAGGTAGAGACGCGCTTCGGGCGAGTTGATGTGCTTGTAGAGGTTGAGCACGAGGTTGTTCGAAACGATCGAGTCACCCGTCGCGAAGAAGGCGACGAGACGCTGGATTGTGTGGATCTCGGCTGGTGTCAGGCGCTGCTTTAGATCGACGAGATCGGTCTGGAAGTCGACTTCTTCGACGGTCCATGTGTTTTTAATGCCGTCGCGGAACATGTCATAGAACTGCGGATAGCGCATGGGGCGCAGAGTGAGGCACAGACCTGGATCGAGAATCGTAACGGGAGAAGTGACGGAGGAGTGCAGAGTTTCTGAGGACATAAAAAGGATGCTCCTTACAAGTGGCGCAGAGGTGAGGGTGAAAGAAACGGTGTAGCCGCGACCCTCCTCGCGGCTACATCATCGATTCGCTTACGAGCAGGCTTCGCAGCTGCCGGGATTCTCAAGGGAGCAAGCGATCGCTTCGGCATCCGTTGCCTTGGGTCGGGAAGCGGTGTCTGCCAGTGCAGCGGAGGCCGCAGCAGCCTTGGAGACCGTGGTCTTTGAGATCTTCGTCGCTGGACGCGAACGCAGATAGTAGGTGGTCTTCAGACCGCTCTTCCAGGCGTGCATGTACATGGAAGAGAGACGGCCGATGTTGGGGGACTCTGCGAAGAGGTTGAGCGACTGCGACTGATCGATGAAGGCGTTACGATCGCGCGCCATATCGATGAGCGAACGCATCGGCACTTCCCAGACCGTGCGATAGACGGCGCGAAGATCCTCAGGCAGGTCTTCCATTGCCTGAATCGAACCCTCGGACATCTTCATACGCACACGCATCTCGTCCGTCCACATGCCGCGCTGCTTCAGCTCTTCGATCAGGTAACGGTTCACCTGAAGGAACTCGCCGGAGAGCGTCTCCCGCTTGAAGAGGTTCGAGATCTGCGGCTCGATGCACTCGTAGCAGCCGACGATGGAAGCAATCGTCGCAGTAGGAGCGATCGCGATGAGAAGCGAGTTGCGAATACCGGACTTCAGAATGCGCTGGCGAAGAGCATCCCACCGCGCTGGATCTGCAGGCTTCACGTTCCAGAGATCGAACTGGAACTCACCCTTGGCAAGACGAGTCTCGTCGAAGGACGGATGCTTCCCTTCCCGCTCTGCAAGCTCCACGCTGGCGAGTACGGCGTAGTAGTAGATCTCTTCCTGGATCTTGGTCGAGATCGCCTGCGCCTCGGGAGAGTCGAACGGAATCCGCATCTGGAAGAAGACATCCTGCAGACCCATCACGCCAAGACCGACCGGACGCCAGCGAGCGTTCGCGCTGGCTGCCTGCTGCACGGGGTAGTAGTTGATGTCGATCACGCGATCCAGCATGGGAACGGCGATGCGCACGGTGTTGGCCAGCTTCTCGAAGTCGAACTTGCCCTCAGGCGTTACGTGACGGGCGAGATTGACCGAGCCGAGGTTGCAGACAGCAGTCTCATCCTTCGACGTGACTTCCGTGATCTCTGTGCAGAGGTTCGAAAGATGCACGACGTTGCCCGGCTTACCCGTCTGATTGTTCTTGATGTTGCAGGCATCCTTGAAGGTCATCCAGCCATTGCCCGTCTCTGCAAGCGAACGCATCATGCGCATGTAAAGATCGCGCGCCTTGATCTGGCGGTGGTACTTCTTGTCCGCTTCGGCCTGGATATAGGCCTCTTCGAACTCCTTGCCATAGAGGTCGGGGAAGGTCGGAACTTCCTTCGGATCGAAGAGCGACCAGATGCCGTCCTCATCCACACGCTTCATGAAGAGATCCGGGATCCAGTTGGCGAGGTTCAGGTTGTAAGTACGGCGAGAGAGATCGCCGGTGTTCTCACGCAGTTCCAGGAAGCTTTCGATGTCCGCATGCCACGGCTCAAGGTAAACGCAGCAGGCGCCCTTGCGCTTGCCGCCCTGGTTTACTGCGGCAACGGAGGAGTCCAGCGTACGCAGCCACGGCACGATGCCGTTGGAGAGACCGTTGGTGGCGCGGATAAGCGAACCCTCCGAGCGCACACGATGGAAGGCGAGGCCGATTCCGCCGGAGAACTTCGACAGCAGAGCCACGTTCTTGTACGTGTCATAAATCGAATCCAGAGAATCGAGCGGCGAGTCATGCAGGTAGCAGCTCGACATCTGGGCATGCTTGGTGCCGGAGTTGAAGAGCGTCGGCGAGCTGGGCATGTAGTCGTGGCTGGCGATCAGGTTATAAAACTCGATGGCCTCGTGCGGCGTTCCGGCAAGACCGCAGGCGACGCGCAGGAAGAAGTGCTGCGGCGTCTCGATCACCTTGCGGGAGATAGGGTCGCGCAGAAGATAGCGGTCATACACCGTGCGCAGACCGAAGTACTCGAAACGGTCCGAGAGCTCGTCGTTGATGGCGTGGTTCAGCTTGCGCATGTGCGTCTGTACAAACTCCGCCGTGGCCTTGCTGACGACGCCTTCCTGGTAGCCGTAGCTGATCGACTGCGAGAAGCTGTGCAGGTTCTGGCCGACCACTTCCTTCATGATGGTGCCGAGGAGCAGGCGGGCGGCGAGCTTGGAGTACTGGGGTTCTTCCGCGATGAGGCTGGCGGCGGTATCGATGGAGATGGAATCGAGTTCGCGCGTCGTCGCGCCGTCGTAAAGACCACCGATCGTCTTCGACGCGATGCGAATGGCATCGACCTGGCTGAGACCGTGCGCGTTGCGCTGGACTGCGCGGACGATCTTGTTGACGTCCACTGGCTCCAGCGCTCCATTGCGCTTGCGGACACCCATGGTGGGCATCTCTTCACGCGCGGGGAAACTGGGGGTCAGGTCAGAGAGGCTCGTCTGGATCTGGTTATGATTTGTTGTCGTAGCGGCCATCTGTAAAGCTCCTGTCCGCGGCGTTCTGCCGAGGGGGTGAAATGTCTATCCAACAGCAGCGGCAAACCACAAAAGTACCGCTGAAGGACCTATGCAGTCCCGTGGAAAAGCGGGGCCGAAATTGGTTTGCCGAACTATTCGCTTACCTCTGCCGTGACATAAGGAAGGGGAACCGTTCCTCTCCGTCTCGCCCCATCCGTTCGGGGTGCCATTGGAAGTAGACCCACTCTATCTTGTGGCTACCCTCAGCGCAAGCGCTTTGCGTTGTGGATTTAATGATAACTGATTCGACACCCCCCATGCTGGTTCTAACCCTTTATTTCTCAGAATTGAAGGCCGTTTTCCCACAGAAACCTGCTCGCCTGAAGCTTCACCATTTCTGGTGCAAACTGCTCCATCCTTAAGGACTTTTGGAGCTATCACGAATGGCTTGACTTGTCTCTACAGGAGGGATACGGCGTCAAGAAAAGGGACACATCCCGGCCCCTCGGAATGACGTCCTAAGGGCTGGTGAGCTGTGACGAAAGCCACAGTACCTAAGTTTTTTCAGGAGATTCAAATGGACGCGTCGGATGTTCTCGTTGAGAGGTTGATCGCATGGGGTGTGGACACGATTTTTGGTCTGCCGGGAGACGGGATCAACGGCGTGATGGAAGCGTTGCGGAAGAAGCAGGACAAGATCCGCTTCATCCACGTGCGGCATGAGGAGTCGGCGGCCTTCATGGCCTGTGCATACGCCAAGTTCACGGGGAGGCTCGGCGTCTGTCTTGCAACCTCTGGACCGGGCGGAATTCATCTGCTCAATGGTCTTTACGATGCCAAGCTGGACGGACAGCCCGTCCTTGCCATCACCGGGATGCAGTACAACGACGTAACCAGTACGTTCTCGCAGCAGGACGTGGAGCTGGACAAGATCTTTATGGATGTCGCGGTCTACAACGCCCGCGTCATGAGCGCTCCGCATATGGAACCGGTAGCGGATCTCGCCATCCGTTCGGCGATCGGCAAACGAGGCGTGGCGCACATCACCATACCGATTGATGTGCAGCAGCAGCCGGTTGGCAAGCAGGCGCGTTCGGAG
>Ga0247783_1000638_pt1 | contig 11084 bp, 8 predicted proteins | sample UWRJL064202C5_FD_179911 | JGI IMG/M metagenome (GOLD analysis project Ga0247783, IMG submission 179911) | Plant litter microbial communities from Arlington Agricultural Research Station in Wisconsin, United States - UWRJ-L064-202C-5 | ecosystem: Environmental > Terrestrial > Plant litter >...
GGATGGCTGCGTCCACCAGCTCTCGCCCGGGCGCGTTCAAAAGCGAAGCTGTGGTGTTCTCCAAAAAGACAGCCACGCGTCGCTCCGGGGCGCTGAGCCCCACCATGGTGCTGCCTGTTTCGTAACGAAAGAGCGCCGACTTGGTCGCGTCGGCATCGAGCTGCGCCACGACCGTGGCTTGTGATGCCGGGACGCCCCACGAAAAGGTGCTCGAACCCGAAACGACAGTTTGTACCCCTGAAAGCCCCGCCGCCATGGGATCGGAGCTCGCTACCACGATCTTGGCGCGCGTCTGATTGGCCGCAATACCGAGGGCGCCCGACGCCACCATCCCCATGTCATCGAGCAACGAGGACTCCCAAAGGAGCACCGGTACCGCAACCGACTTGAACTTGCTGCCGACGTTGCCCGACGTGACAGTCGACGAGACCACCACCACGGACTTGCCCGTCGCATCCGCGGCCGTCGAGGCCGCGTCCGCTTTCAGCACTACAGTGAACCCAAGCGCTTGCAGGCGCTGGCTGATCGCGCTGTCACCCGAGTTTAGGCTGGTATTGCCAACGACGAACAGCGCCGCGCCCGGTACCAGCGCTGCCTCGACCGACGCAAGCGGGTCGCCGCCGTTCGGTGTCGAAGACGTTCCGCATCCTACCAAAACGCCCACAGCCACAATCGCCACCACAGCTCGAACGAACTTCCACGAAGCCATACAACCCTCCATGACCACTCTGCCATCAGTACTCGTTCGCGAAACGCGCTGCAATATCTTCGAGCGCGGCAGGTGAGGGGACTGCGCCCCAGCGATCGCGGCTGCAACGTGGGGAAGCTCCCCCGAATGGCAGCGCGCGCTGGCCAGCACGTGGGCTTTCGTTGCTGGAACGAGAAGTGCTTACGTCCCGCGCATGAATCGAAAGTTGCTCGCTGGCGCCGTGCTCGGAGCCAGCATCTTAGCCGCCGTGGTCAGCAGCTTGAACAAGCCCAAGTCCAGGTATGCGCGCACTGTCTCCGAGTTTCTCGCGCACCCCACTCGCGACGAATCCGTCCGCATTCAAGGCGCGCTCGTTCCCGGTTCGCTCGTCCAGCGAAGCGATCCCTGTGAATACCGCTTTCGGCTGGTGGATCGTTGGTCCCCGTCGGCTGACGCGGGGCCGAGCGCCGCGCGCGCCGAGCTTTCGGTCCGCTACCCTTACTGCGTCGTTCCAGACACCTTTCGAGACGCGCCAGGTTTCGAGCTGGAGCAGGTGACCGTCGAGGGCAAGCTGTGCGGAAGCTGTCACAGCTTCGAAGCGTCGCAGATCGTCGCCAAAGCGCGCGGGCCCTACGAAATGAAGGAGCGCAGCAGGCGCGGCGTGCCAAAAGCCCCGATCGGCCTGTGACAGGGATGATCGTGACCGTTTCGGGGAGCCAAAGTGCTGCGGTTGGCTGGTGTCGGGTCGGGGTCGAGGTTGAACTTCGCGGGTGCTCCACCTACGGTCCCGCCGATGACCGACCCGAAAGACCAAGACCAAGACGAAGACCAGGACGACCTCGACGGCGAAGAGGTAGAGGAATCGCCCGCGGCGCCCCCGGCGAAGGCCAAAGCCTCCGTCGCCAAATCGAGCGTTGCTTCGTCGAAGGCGAGCAAGGCGCAAGCGATCACTTCGTTGCACCTGATTGGCATTGGGGTTGCGGCGTTGGTGGTCGGGGGCGCGGCCGGCTGGTTCGGTCACATCCAAAAAGGCAAAGCCGAGTTGCGCGCCGCGATTGCCGCCGCGCCGGCGGGCAGCGGGGCTCCCACAGGGCCGTGCGGTGCTTGGCAATCGAATCTGTGCAAGACCACGGGTGAACAATCCGCGGCGTGTCAGCAGGCCAAGGCGGCGACCGGCGTGCTCTCGACCGCCGCCTGTGAATCGGCGCTCAACACTTTGCCGGTAACCCTCGCCAAGATCAAAGCCGAGCGCGTCATCTGCGACAAGCTCGTCGAAAAGCTATGCGCCGATCTTCCGCCCGGCTCGAAGACTTGCACGATGGTCAAGGAGCGCACTCCGAGCTTCCCGGCCGAGCGCTGTGATCAGATGACGAAGAGCTACGCCAAGGTCATCGCGGAATTGAAGCAAATGGATCAGCAGCAAGACGCCATGGGCGCGCCGGGCGGCGGCATGCGCCCGCCGGGCATGCCTGGCGGCCCGCCTCACGTGCAGGGCACGCCACCCGCCGGGCATCCCTGAGCTAGCCTTCCGCACGAGCGCATCGTCGCAGATGGCAACCGAGCTGTGAGCCAGCCGAATCACCAGTCCCCGAGCACGAAGGGCGGGGACTGAATGATGGCTTATTGGCTGCGGTTCGCTGAGATCCCGGAGGGTAGCAAATTCAGCTGGGTCATCGGCGAGGACAAACTGACTAATACAGCTACTATTGCGGGGGATAAGGTATCCAAAGCAGGGGGTGACCCCGCTCAGGGCGCCATGGTGATCTTGGCGCTGTAGTCGGAGATGGTGAATGACCCGTTGCCTCGACGCGGCCCACGCGGCGTGAGGTGGTAGGCATCGCCACTGAACGGATCCATGAAGCCGCCGGGACCGGCCGCGGCGTCGGCGTTGGCTAGAGCGCCGTGGGTTTCGATGCGAAAGTAGTACGAGTTTGCGGGCAGCAGGGCGAAGGTGCCGTTGGCGACCTTGGGTAGCTTCAGCGTCTTTTGGCGAGTGACGATGAAGAGCCCATCGGTCTTCAGGGCGCCGACGTCGGCGTTCTCGAATGCGATCACGAACAGGCCGCCTGCGCCATCACCGGCTTGAAATGAAAACTGAGTGCTGGCGTCCACCTTGCTGATGGCGGTGGTCGGGGCCACCGCCAAGTGATGGCTCGGCTTGGGAATGGTGACCGCGACGCCCGTTGCTCCGGCGGCGAGCGCGTCCTGGTGCGCCATCCCGTATGCGCCTCTATCGGAGTCACCCTCGGATGCCGCAAACGTGACGCTGCTGTTGGCGATGGTAGGCACTTGGTACGTGAAGGTGTTGGGCCCGTTGTCGTCGACCAACTTGATGAACGCGTTCGACGTGAATTGCAGAAAGACTCGATTCCCTCGCGTGCCGGAACCGGTGGGCGTGACGATGCCCGTGATGTTGCCCGAGGCGATGGTCTTGGCTGACATGTCGAGCGTGACCGGTGAAATATCCGACACCGCGCCGTTCAGCGAAATCGGTTTGGCGTCGTAAGCGACGTAGCCCGTGGGTAGATTGCTCGTTGCATCTTGCGAAAAAATCAGACCGTGCACGGTTGGCTGTGTGGTGAGCGGACCGCGCCAATAGGTGGTGTTGTCCCCGTAGCCCTGCGCGCCAACGCCTGTGAAATCCGACTGGCCGTCGGGGCCACCGAAAGAGATGGATTGCGTCCGGCCGTCGGTCAAGGTCACGTCTGCATGCGTGGGCATGACCGAAAACCTGCCGGATTGCTGCTCGAGACCGAGATATACCTGCAACGTGGGGTCTCGGCGGGTCAGCCCTTGGTACACCCAACCAAAGACCTCTCCGCCCCAGTTGTCTGGAAACTCGACGACCAAGCTCGCGTCGTACTCGGCTGCCACGCCGTCGATGGTGAACGCGCCGAGGTTGTCCGTCGTGACCAGCGTGCCGCCGATCTCGACCGGGACGCCCGACAGCTTGTGACCCCAGTAGTCGATCACGTGTCCGTGCACCGCCGTGCCGGTCGCGGGCGTCCCCGCGCCTCCCGCCGCGCCTGCGTTGCCTGCCGTGTCGACCGGCGCGCCTGCCGTTGAGCCGCCCACGGCACCTGCGCCGCGGCCGCTACTCCCTGCGTTCGGCGAGCTACCGCCTTGGATCACGGTGTCACCGCCGCTTCCGGAGGCGCTCCGCCCGCCGATGCCACTATCGCCACTATCGCCACTGTCGCCACCGCTGGCGCCGCTGGCACCGCCGCTGGCACCGCTGGCACCGCTGGCACCGCTGGCACCGCTGGCACCGCTGGCGCTGCCCGGCGCGGGCCCCTCGTGCAGCTCTTCGATCCCGAGCAGGCTGCTACACGCGGCGAGCGCGACGACCAAACCGACGGGCGAGAGCCGTGCGAGCTGCTGAACCAGGTTTCGCGAGCGCATCCGGGGTTGTATTCCGCGTGTCATCAGAAGCTCCCGCGCACGAACGCGGCGCCAGGTCCGACGCCTAGGGCCACGTTCTTCTCTTTGCCCGAATTGGCGGTGAACCAGAGCACGGCGGCTCCGGTGAGGGCCGCGCCACCCACGATGAACGCAACCGTCGAGATGGTGGCTTTCGAATTGGCAGATGACTGAGCGTCGAGACCCTCAGAGTCGCAACCGTAGGGGTAAGAGCTGCAGTGAGACTTGGCGTCCGACCACTTGGAGGAGGCCATCAGGCCAAATGCGGTGCCGACTCCCACGCCCACCACACCGACAGCGCCCACGACGATTGCCGTGGTCCGCTGGCCCGAACTCGGCTTTGCGGTTTGCTCGACGGGCGGGGGCTTGGCAGGCACTGCCTGGGCCGCGCTCGCTTGACTGCTGGCGGTCGCCAACGCGGGCACCGCGACCTCGAGCTTCTGCGCGTCGCTCAGCTGCACCGTGGACGACCACTTTTGCTTGCCGGGTGCGGTCGCTTCGATGGTGTGCGGACCAGGGTCGACCGGGATCGGCGAACCGAGCTCGGCCGGCAGAACGGGGACGCCGTCGCGCCGGATGTCGAGGCCCGCCGAATCCTCGCCCCCCAGGGCGCGGATCGTGAGCATCGACAGCCGTGACTCGAGTGCTTTGGCGCGTTCGCTGGCCAGGTCTTCACGGACCTTGGAGCCCGCCGCGCGCGCGAGCGGGATGGCCTCTCGATACTCCGCCCAGGCGCTGGCTGTTTTGCCGACCTTTTCGTAACAGTCGGCCAAATTCAATAGCGTGCCGAGCCCAGGATCGAGCTGCTGGCTGGCTTCGAATTTGGGGCACGCTTCGGCGTACTTACCGCTCGCCGCGAGCGAGCGCCCTTGGCTGAAGAGCGCCTCGGCCGCAGCTCGATTACTTGCCCCGCCCGATTGTGCCCAAGCCTCAGCAGCTCCGAACGTGCACGAACAACCCACCAGAAAAGCCAATAGCCTCACAGCACGTCGGTATCCCGGCGCCTGGCCCGTGACAAGACCGAATACGTTTGGGGTTCTCGAAGCGCTCGAATCCAGTATGGCGCCAACCATTCGAGGGTCGACAATTCGGGCCTGCGGTGCCTAGAGCGGGAGTTCCAAGAACGCGAGGGCGTCCGAAGGACGACCGGTTCGTGACTTCCGAGTCAACCCGCGCAAGCAAGAGTAACCGATGAGCCACGCAGTCGAAGACCTGATCGAGCGTTCGGTGTTGCTGCTCGACAAGCAAGCGCTCGACGCGCGCCTGCTGCGCGATTCGATGGTGAACCTATTTCGATTTCAGGGACGATTCGACTGTGGGGACACTCGCGGGCGCGTGCAAGAGCTGCTGCTGCGTCGACGCGCGCTCCTTTGTCGGCCTTTGCTGTCGCACCCCGACGCCGAGCGCTTCGCAGCGCTATTCGCGCGCTTGTCTAGGTCTGATGGATGGCTCACACCAGACGTGACGAAAGACGGCGTAGCGGGCATGTCCACACGAGTCGATCGGGTCGTGTTGTGGGCGAGCGACGCGCTGACGGTTGGCGACCGCCCCGAGGGCACACGAGCCGACTTCGGCAATGGGGTCTATGTCCGGGACGCCACCCTGCAAATCGATGTGGGGTCAGGGATCTGGCAGCGCTTGGTGGAGCGCGGCGATTTCAGCGGCATGGACGCCGAAGCGCCTGAACGGCTGCAACCTCACCGAGTCGCGGCGATCGTCGTCGAAGCCGCTGCAGAAGCCGGCGATCGCACGCTCATGGCGCACTGGTATGCGACTTTGCCATGGTTCGTGCTGGCGGTTGGCGAGCCCGAGGACATTGCATCACTCTGCACTGACACGGACGTAACGCGAATGCTCGAGCTGATGGCGCAAACCCGCGCCTACGAGGAGCGTTCCGACTGGGGCTTGCTCAGACCACCGCGAGAGGAAGAGCTGAGCGACCAGGGTGAAGCCTTCCTTGCGTTCGCGAGAAAGTGGTACGCGCTGGAGTGGTCGCTGCCCGCGCAGCGCGATTGGGCAACGGTCATCGTCGAAGTCGTCGGGCGGCTGCGTTCCGCTCTAGAAGGCGGTGACCGACCGGGCCCCGCATTGACACGCGCCGTGAAAGAGTTGGCTGAGTTTCGAGAACTGAACCATCTTCGCGTTTTGATCCAACATGGCTTCGGCTACTCGTCGCGCGGTATGACTGCGCTCGTCGAAAGCGTGGTCGATTTTTCCGGTCAGCAGCCCGTCGTCGACGAGGCCCAGGCCAACGCCAAGCTCTCGTTGCAGAAATAGCAGCTCGTAAGCTCCCTATCATCATGTCCTCCACTTTTCCGGGGCTTCCGCCGGCGCGCGCAGCCGCGCCCGCGCGCCGAAAGGCATCGTCCGCGCTCAGGCGGGCATCAACGCCCTTGGTCGTGTCACAAGCAGTACGACCCACGGGCCTCGGCCTGGTCGCTTTTTGTTTTCGTGCACGCGCCAGCCAGCGGAGCGGCTCGCAGGTCAGGCTGCCTTAGTCGTTGCCTGTCCGTAGCTCGCGTTCCGCGCAGCTCGGGCACACCATGGTGTGACCTGGGCCCGGGCGCAGGTGCTGCCGACTCGAGCAATGAACGCAGTGAAGGTGCTGCATCAATGTCGGGACCGTCTCTGCCAGGTCGTCGCGGGTCAGGATGCCCCACAGCCCGTCATCGTCGACGACGATCACGGAACCTACGCGCTCCCGCATCATGTACCTCGCTGCCTCGCGGGCGCTGGCGTCTGGGCCGACGGTGATCGGCGCGCGCCGAGCAAACTCCCACAGCGCTTGCTCGGGCCGCGCTCCTTCGACATCGCACGTGCAGACGACCCCGAGAAGTCCGCGTTCATTGACGAGTGGGAAATGGTGAATGCTCAATCTCTCCGATACCCGGAGCATCTCGCCGACATTGGTATTCGGGTCGAGCACGACGATGGGTGTGCTCATCAAATGTAAAACCGACTCGTCCTCGGGACTCATGGTCAAGTTCTCCTGAATCGCTTGCAGCAAGATGCGGGCCGACGGCGGCGCCGCTTCGCGACTGGATCTATTCCGTGCATGAGCCGCGTTACCCGGCGGAAACGTGCAAAACGCGCGGGCCTAGCGCAATTTCTGCAGCGGTCGCTGGGCCTCGGCTGTTTTCCGCGTTGTTTCGTGGTGTGCGGAGCAGGCGCTTTCGCCGCTCTACAGCTGATGGCGCGATAGGTGCAATCGGCACTCTGTATGTCGACCACCGAGCCTATCTCACCAGTGATACCTAGTATGGAACTCAATCGCTACGTCAACCTCAAGCTCGCTGCTCTGGGGCAGCCACCCAGCTTGGCGACGGCCGAGCCCGAATTCATGGCGTTGGCTGCACCACTCGTCCGAAACCATTTCGAAAAGGACGAACTCTTCGGCTGGCCACTGTGCCCGGTCGACCAACGCATCCAAGCGTTCTTGGATTCGTATCTGAGCGACGTCTGCCCCGAGGGTGTCGCGCGCCTACCTCAACGCAGCTTGGTGCTCGATCGGCCAGGGCTCGGCAAGACCTTGGCTTTGCCCCCGCGCGGCGACTACTTCGCTTCACCGTTTCTCACTTCCTATCGGATTGCGCAAGGCGTCCTACACAACCCGAAGAACGACCGCCGCACGACGCAGGGTGTGTTCCACGTGGCCGAGGGCGGGCTGCCCATTGCGCTCGACAAGCAAGCCGTGCCCAAGAAAACCTTCGCGCTGCTCTTGGCCGCTGCCTTGAGGCCTCCTAGCGAGCTCCTGAGCCTGCCGTATACCGCGGAGCAAAGCGAGAACGCCCGCGCATTCGTCTCTCTCTTGATGCGTCCGTTGGTCTGCCCGGCGACTGATCGGGACCCGCGAAAGTCCATGGAAGTGCGCTTCTTTGCGCCTGGCTCTTTGGTCAGCAACCTCGACTTCGTCGAGACTATCTTCGGCAATGCTGGCGATCCGTTCCTGGCCGAGAACAACGCTGCGCTCGATGCCACGGGCTGGACTGGTCATACCGGTTGCGTGATCCTGGCGCCGCATCTGATCAGCCTAAAAAAGAAGGAGCTAGGCTTGCCGCACTTCGATCAAGCATCGCTCCGTCAGCGTCGCGACGGCATGTGCTACCGGACAGACGACGAGCGGTACAACAATGGCAACGCTTTCAAGATCACCTGTCGCGATGAGCGCGGCGTGATCGTTACGCTGATTGCCGATAACTACTACGGCTACTGCAAGAAGGAAGTAAAGACCCAGATCAGCTACGCGGCGAATCTCTTCGGTAGCTGTGAAGAGGAGCATTCCGGGGGGGTGATCGCTCACCCGAGTTACGTGCTCGGCAACAACTTCAGCGGGGCGAGCCTCGATTTGAAACGCAGGAGCTTCGCGGAGATGCTCGGCATCCTAGGCCCGCGCGCGCGGCCGTTGCCGGAAGGGTATGCGCTCGACGCGACTTACCCGGACTGCGTGTATGTCCCTGAAAATTCGGCCTTCTCCGTAGGGGAAGCGTCCGTGCGTTGGCAGGACGAAGCCGGTGAACACCGCCTCACGCTCCGGCCCGGCCAAATCTACATATTGCCGTCCGGCTACACCGTGAAGCTCGAGCGGCATCCGAAGGCCAACACTTGGCGCTTGGTCGGCACACGCGCCGAGGGTGTGCTGTGTCACAAACCATGCACCGTCTCTGGCGGTGGGAAGTCCGAGATTTCGAAGTCGCTCCGCCCGATGATTCATCTCGCCTCGGTGTTCGTTCGAGACTTTCAGCAAGATTTTGCCAGGGTCGCTCAGATCGTTCAGATGGATTTCAGCAAGTGCTACAAGCTGCCGCCGACGGACGCACGCGCCAGTAGACCGCTGCTCAGCGCCGAGCGCTCGCTGGGTTCGGTGATCAAGCTCCTGACCCCGTCGGAGGACTATACCGACGAGCACAATGCCTGGCTGCGGGCGCTACCGCAAACGATTCGCGAGTTGGTGTGCATCGTCAAACGTCACTATCGTCCCGACTGGGGTGACGACTTTCAAAGCCACTTCAGCGTCGATAGCCTGAACGGCTTTGCCGGGCACGAGTTGAAGTTCGAAAGCCAACCGCTGCAAACGAGCCAACTCCGCGTTGGCTTCGAGCCGGAAACGAAGATGTGGCGCATGCACAAGCTACGCCCCGACTTCTATCCAGCGCAGAAGGTTCAGGTCGAAGACGACATCACCGCGTCCGTGACCGTGCCGCGCGAGCGCGTACGCTCGCTTTCACCAGAGTACCGAAATCGCAGCGTCAAGATCGTGGAAAACTGCGAAGAATACTTGTTCCAACGGCCGGACGATGCCGTGCACCGCGGGTTCGATGCTCAGGCGGAGGCGGACATCGCAACCATGGGCACGTTCATCACCAACTTCGAACCGCTCGATGTAGGGCAGGCGACCGACCTCGTCGATCAAGTGGCCGAGCTCGATCGCTTCACTCCACCAATGAAGGATTTGTTGGTGACATTCGTAACGGCGCCCACGACCGGTTTCGTCGTGTCGTCTGCGCACACTCGACTAGTCGACGGCAAGGCATCCAAGAACCCGCGCTATTTGCAGCGGCGACCGGATCGGGTCGAGCACCGTGATACTCATGTCGCCGAGATCGCGGCGCGGCTGGACCGCGAAGTCCCTGCCGACCAAAGCATGTTCGCGGTGGTGGGTGCGGTGCTCGCTGGGCGTCGCGCCAATCGCGCTCAGGCAGAGATCGGCCTGCCACCGTTGGCCGTATACAATCCGATCCACTATCAGGAACTGCCCGAGCTATTCATGGACTTCCTGAGCAGTCTGACGGGCAAATCCCCGTCCACGACTGGCTTCGGCAGCGAGGGGGCGTTGACCAAAGGCCCCTTCAACGCGCTCTGGCCGGTCGTCGACATGAACAACGCCTTGGTCTCGGCAATCCTGACTGGCTACGATGGCTTCACGAGTGTGGCGGGCTACGTGGGGCCGCGCTATCGCGTCGACCACGACGTCAGTATGGTCGTGCCAGAAGTGTGGTGCCGAATGAGCGTGCTCGAACGCGAAGCGGCCTATCTGATTGAACATGGATACCTGGAAAAGCTCGAAGATTTCCAGCTCGACGGTCGCACCGTCCCGGCCAGTCGCCTCGGATACCGGATCTCCGGGCGGTTCGTGGATCACTTCTTGGCGCGCATCTTTCAAAACCCCAATGCCGTGTTCACGCCCGACATGCTGCGCCCCGAGCAGCAGGACCTACAGGCCTTTGCGGCGGGTCTCGACTCGATCGTCGAAACTCATACGCGTGTCGCCAAAGGCTACTTCGAGGACGGCAGCATCGAAGGCGCTTGCCCCCCTCTGAAGGCGCTGCTGCACGTCATGGCCTACGGCCAATACGAAGGGCTAGGCGTCGAGCATCCTCGATTTCGTGCCCTCTTCACTCGGGAGGCCGTGCTGCAGAGCTCGTGGTATCACGAGCGGCTGGTGACGAAGCAAGCCAGAGACGTCGCACTCTGGACTCGGCACAGCGAAGCGCTCGAGCGTGCCGCCGCACTCCAACACCAGTGGCCCAACGACTTGAACGCCCGGCGAGCTCTCGTGGCGCGAGAGCTCGCCCGAGTGAGCTCCGAGCGTTACCTGGACGAGCTAGTCGGGACGATCGGCGCAGATCCCTTCCTCGCTCAAACAAGGGCCAGAAATAACTGAGCCCTAGAGATCGACGCTCACTCCCACCCCTTGAGCCATTCGCGGAGTGTCATGGCAGAATTCATTCGGGCGCGGCCACTGTTGTTGCTGTTCATGGTGGCCGCGCTCGGTTGCCTCTTGGGGCGTGTACGCGTGCGGGGCTTTTCGCTCGGAGTGGCTGCCGTGTTATTCGCCGGCTTGCTGGTTGGTTGGTGGATACCCGGCATTCAGCTACCGGACTTCGTCGCGCAGCTCGGGTTGGTGCTGTTCGTCTACACGCTGGGACTGGCCAGTGGCCCAGCGTTCTTCGCCTCGCTTCGGCTGCGAGGCGTGCGG
>Ga0247783_1000640_pt1 | contig 11067 bp, 9 predicted proteins | sample UWRJL064202C5_FD_179911 | JGI IMG/M metagenome (GOLD analysis project Ga0247783, IMG submission 179911) | Plant litter microbial communities from Arlington Agricultural Research Station in Wisconsin, United States - UWRJ-L064-202C-5 | ecosystem: Environmental > Terrestrial > Plant litter >...
TTGCGACCGGCATCTCTGAACCGAATGAATGTGCAGTGACTTCAAGTTATTCACGCTGGCAGGCCAAATCGACCGACCTGCGCGACATGATGCTCGAAACTGTTACATCACCCAAATTCTTGACCCGTAAATAGGAGTCATCATGAAAAGACGTTCATTAATCAAAGCTTTAGCAACCGGCGCGGCAGTAATGAGCCCGCTGGCCACGATGCTGGCCCGTTCCGCCATGGCCGCTGAAGTGCAGCGGATCCGCACCCTGTTCATCTATCACCCCAACGGTTGTGTCCCGGATATATTCTTCCCGCCCGCCGGGCCGCTTAGCAGTTTCCCGGCTATGAGCGCCCCGCTCCAGGCAGTCGCGGACAAGTTGGTATTCCTGGATGGGATTGGCTATGAAGGCATGGCCAACACCCATGAAGGTGGTGCCATGAAATGCCTGACCGGCGCCAGCAGCTCGCCGTCCGGACTTTCCTCCATTGAAGTGCAGATGGGCAAGGAAGACTGGGCGAACCGTGCAACCTCTGGAATTTCCAAGCCATCGATCCAGATGGGTGTAGGTACCAAGTGGGGCGGCGATACCAGCAAGCGTGTCAGCTACGACAATGGCTCAACGCTCCACCCGGTAGATGATCCGCGCGTGCTTTATCCACAAGTGTTCGGCGCAGTCAACGGTACCGACCCCAACCAACTGCAGGTACTGGCGCGCGCGCGCGAAGACCTCAATCGCCTCAGCACCCAGCTGGGCAGCCTTGAGCGCGATCGATTGGCACAACATCTGGACGCATTGGACGTACTGGAAACCAAGCTTAACAACGCCTCCACCGGTGGTTGTTTGGATGTGGGTACCAGCATTAAACCACGTGTGGATTCCATTATGGGCAGTGAAGAAGCGGCACTCTGGGCAACGTCGGTTCTGGCGAATATTTCCAGTATCCAGCAGGACATCGCGGTAGCCGCGCTGTCCTGTAACATTACTCGCAGTATTGCGTTTATGTACGGTGTGCCGGTATCGCCTATCGTGGTTCCTGGCACAAGCGACAACGACCACAACCTATCGCATCAGGACGCAGCCGCACATACCACCAGTAAGGTGTGGTGGATGGGTCAGATCCGTAACTTTATCCAGAAACTCGCCACTACTACGGATGTCAACGGCAGCCTGCTGGATAACACCATCATCTGCACCGTATCCGACCTGGGCCATGGCAACCGCCATAACCACCACCGCATCCCTATGCTCCTCGCTGGCGGCAGAAATGCTGGCTTGATTACCGGGCGCTCGGTGGACTTGCGCCCCTTGGGAACAGCAGGCAAACGCTGGGGTGACCAAGTGGAAACAGCGGGCGGTGTCAACCATTCAAATGTGTTGATGACGATTGCGGAGAAGGCTGGTTATCGCAGCATCACCCTGCCAACTGCCACCGGCCGCATTAATAATGTGTGGGTGAATGGCGTTGGTTTGTAACAACCATTAATAACGACGAGTCCCTGACGGCCTTTTTTTAGCAGTATTAAGGCCTAACTTGTTCCCGGAACAGCTTGCACTGTTCCGGGTTTTTTTTATTGGGGGAAATGATGTGAAGGATTATTAGCGCTTAGGATCGTTTTTGAACGCTGCTACGGCCGCACAACCCATCGAGGCAAGCCAGACGTAATAACCAATCCGCAGCGAAAATTCCGCCTCCTTACCTGACCAGTTGTAAGACCATGCGGTGTCCTGAGCAGCAAAAGCCAGCGCCAGCGCCAGCGCACCTACTGCACATGCTTGCGGCACAATGCGTGGAGCACCGGTGAGCGTTGACCAACACGTGTATAACGCGATGTTTGCGAGCCAGCTTATCTCACCAGTAGGTAACCCATAGAGTCCGAAGAGAAATAAAAACCAACCGTATAAGTTGGTGCCCTCGGCGTAATAACCGGGCATCAGCAAACAGAGCACAAATGTCCCAATACTTATCGCGCGCCACATTTCTGCCTGGTCGCTCATATCTCGCTCCTGAAAATCCGATGCACCTCATCCGCAATAATCCGCGCACCCTGCTCCACCACACTTGCATCCTGACAATAAGTCACGCGGATGCATTCGTGGCAATGCTGCCAATCGCCCGCCAAACCGGGAAAGAAATGATGGCCGGACACCACTAAAACTCCGCGCGCTTTTAAACGTTGATAAAGCTCTTCGCTGCTGATGGGTAAATCTTTAAACCACAACCATAAAAAAATCGCGCCTTCCGGTTTGTGGATAAAACACGGCAAGTCGCCAAGGTGTTTTTTAAAGGTTGCTACAGCATGTTCCATACGCGCGCGATAAAAAGGGGCGACGATTTCGCGGCTTAATTGCAGGATTTTTCCGTCTTCCAATAAATGCCGCGCGAGTGCAGGGCCGAAATTTCCCGTTGCCAAACTTAAAATCGTATTGGCTTTGGCGAAGGCGTTAATCACATCGGGGTTGGCGATCACAATACCGGTGCGCGCGCCGGGTAAACCCAACTTGGAAAGGCTGAGCACAAGGATAGTGTTGTCATTCCAATGGGGTTGGGCATCGGCAAATAAAATATTCGGGAAGGGAGTGCCGTAAGCGCCATCGACAATAAATGGGACTTGATGCGCGCGCGCCAAGGCATCGAGTTTTAATAATTCTTCATCGCTAATCACATTGCCGGTGGGATTGGTTGGGCGCGATACGCAGAGTGCACCGGTTTCAGCAGTGATGGTTAAGTGCGAAAAATCCACATGGTATTTAAAAAAACCATCGGCCAGCATTTCGATACTGGGGCGCGTTGAGGTAAAAAAATCCGCGCTAATCCCTAAATCGTTGTAGCCCAAATATTCTGGTGTAAGCGGTAATTGGATACGTTTTTTGGACCCGTCGGCATAATCGCCTGCAAACAAATTAAAGAGCACAAAAAAGGCCGACTGGCTGCCATTGGCAAGTGCGATATTCGCGCGCGTAATCGGCCATTGATATTCTTTTTGCAGCAAATTGGCGATGCTATCCAACAATTCCGCATCGCCCTGCGGTGGTTGGTACACACCCAAAAGTTGATGGGTTTCCTGCGGATTATTGAGCGTTGCGCGCAATGCTTCTTCAAACGCCTGCTCCATCGCCGGAATGCGCGCGGGATTGCCGCCGCCCATAAAAATCATATCGGGATTAACACGCAGTGCTTCGCCCAGGTCATCCATCAAGGTGACTATGCCTGCATCAGTACAGAGTTTTTGGCCGAAGCGCGAGAATTGCATAAAGGAACACCCGATTGATTAACACTGGCTTGAAAGCGGTGCAATCTAGCGGGTCAGGCGGGAAAACACTAGCGCGATTAAATCAAGCCAAATTTGCGCAGGGTCGCCACCAATTTTTCAGGGTTCACCGGCTTTTGGATAAAATCGATTGCGCCCAATTGGGTTACGCGGGCATGGGCTGCCGGTTGGATATCGCCGGAGATGACGACAATCATGGCATCCAACCCTTCTGCCTTTACCGCCTCAAGTACCTGATAGCCATCTATTTCCGGCATGGTCAGATCAAGGAATACCATCTCGCCTTTGCCATCGCGGATCGCCTGCAAAGCTTCAGCACCATTGGCAGCAAAGGTGATATCGACATCCCAGCCTTCAGGTAGGGAGCGCGCGACTTGCTTGCGCGCCATCAAGGAGTCATCACAAATCAGCAGAGGTGTCGCCATGGGGTAAACGTATCTTCTAATGAGTAATCGATGGGGGAACTGAGCGCCAATTGATGGGCGCCAATTACGGTGAACACTGGAGAGTATAGTCAGGGATTTTTATGCGCAGCGAGTTTTTTTTGCCCAATGTTGCGCTTAAAGCATCATCTACCTGCTGCCGGAACTACAGCTGGTGCGACTGCCGATGGAGCAGATTGCTCAAACAAACTCGCGACATCCACCGCAAATACCGCCTCCTGGCTGGCATCTACCTCCGCCAAATATTGCAACGCGGTAGCTCCCCAGGGCAGGGTTTGTAAGTATGCCTGCCCTTGGGGAAGCTGGTGTGGCAGGCTGAGGATATCGGCCAATTGCTGCAAGCTCAGCAGTTTAAGGTTCTGACTGAGCAGGTAATCCCCCTGATAATTAGTGCTGAGCACCCGGTGATCGAGCAGTGCAGCGCTAATACGCTCCCACTGCTCTGCCGCCAGGCCCTGGTGCAACAGCTCGCGCTCAGACACTGCCTCGCCCACCGCCGAGGCGCGATAACAGCGCCACAGGATCAGCAGGCTGGCGAGTAAATCCGGGTAGTTGCGGTCGCGCAGGCCAATCTGGTGGGCATTAATGGCATGCACAAATACGGCGCCGCCGAGAATCACCGTCCAGATCAAATTCACCCACAGCAGGAATAAGGGCAATGCTGCAAAAGCGCCGTATACCAGCGTGAAAGAGGAGTGGCCCACAATCAAACCAAAGGCTGTCTTAAGCCCCTGAAACCCCAAGGTAGTAAAAAAACCGCCAATTAATGCATGTCGCACCGGCACCTTACAGTTGGGTACGGCAGCAAACAGCAGGGTAAATGCCGCCCAGGTCAGAACCCAGGGTGCGAGCCGGAAAATCAATTCAAATACACCCAAGCTATCGTAGGTGCCGACCAATAGCCGGAATGAGGCGAGGTAGGTACTTATCGCCAAGGCTGCGCCCAGTAATAAAGGGCCGATACTCAATATCGCCCAGTAGAGTAAAAAGTTGGCCATCCCGCGCCTGCCGCGCGGTACACCCCAAATCGCGTTAAAGTTTTGCTCGATATTTTTGAGCATTAAATAGGCGGAGACCAACAGAAACAGTAAACCAAAGGCGGTCAACTGGCGCGCCTGTTCGGAAAATTCGCGCAGGTATTTGCCCAGATCCTTTTCACTGTTCGGTAAGAAGTGATCAAACAACAAAGCCTGGAATTGGTCGCCCAGATCCTGAAAGGCGGGGATAATAGAGAACATGGAATAGGTCACAGTCATCATCGGCACTGTGGCGAAGAGCGTGACATAGGTGAGGGAGTCGGCGCTTTTCTGGCAGGATTTGGCGCGATACTGGCGCACCATCAACCAAAAAAATCCCACTAACCAGCGATAATTCTTGCGTGCTACCTCAAACAGGGAAGGCGACAGGGGCATAACGTTAAATCCTTAAACCAAGTCAGGGCGCAGCCGCTATAATCTGCCGCGCCGTCACGAATAAATGTTTGCCAAGAGACAATTATGATCACACTTTACCACAACCCGCGCTGCTCAAAATCGCGCGATGCCTTGAGCCTGCTGCGCGAACAAGGGCAAGAGCCCGAGGTGATTTTGTATTTGGAAACGCCGCCCACGGCCAAATCATTAAAGGCCTTGCTCGCAAAATTGGGCATAGGTGCACGCGATTTATTGCGCAAGGGTGAGGATGCTTACAAAGAGCTGAACCTTGCCGATGAAACACTGAGCGAAACTGCATTGATCAAGGCGATGGTAGAAAACCCCAAATTAATTGAGCGCCCGATTGCGATTAACGGTGATAAAGCCGTGATTGGTCGGCCGCCGGAAAATGTTTTGCAAATCATCACGTAAGTTAATCGCTGCTGATTAGTATGCGTGACGCGCCGTGAATACGTCCCTGTAGGCTCGACTTCGGCATCCTTGCCTCAGACGGTCTCGCATACTAATCAACAGCGATTAACACCCAAGCATTTTGACTAAAGAACCTTTTTATGACGCCTTATATTTTAGTTTTGTATTACAGCCGCACCGGCTCAACACTCGAAATGGCAAAACAAATTGCGCGCGGTGTTGAACAAGTCAGCGGCATTGAAGCGCGCTTGCGCACTGTGCCTGCGGTATCAACCGTTACTGAAGCAACTGAACCCGGCATTCCCGATAGCGGTGCAATTTATTGCAGTGAAGCCGATTTAAAAAACTGCAGTGGCTTAGTGCTCGGCAGCCCTACCCGCTTTGGCAATATGGCCGCACCGATGAAATATTTTATCGATGGCACCAGCGGCCTCTGGTTAAATGGCGATTTGATTAACAAACCCGCTGCGGTATTTACCTCCACCTCCAGCTTGCACGGCGGCCAGGAATCTACCTTGCTGTCGATGATGTTGCCACTCTTGCATCAAGGCATGGTGATTGCCGGTATTCCCTACAGCGAAGCAGCCGTGAGCAGCACCCGCACCGGCGGCACGCCCTACGGCGCATCGCATCTCGCCAGTGGCGACACACCCAACAAACTCAGCAGCGATGAAATTGCGCTCTGCCAAGCGCTGGGCAAACGTGTCGCAACGCTCGCATTGCAACTCGCGCAGTAATTCTCGTATTTAACGACAAGGTTGATGTATGACTAACACTCCAGAACACAATGATATTGCGCCAAATGAAAAACCGAAAAAAGTCATTGTGATTACCGATGCCGATTCGGTTGTGCTGCATAAAAAATTGCGTATTGGCCGCTTCATCGTGCACGCTAGTTACATCAGTATGTTGGTGTTATTTACCTTGCTAAATCTCATCAATGAAAACGGCAAGCTCCTACTCTGGCTGTTACAAATTATTCCACTGCTGGTATTCATTCCTGCATTCCTGCGCGAAACCCATCGCACCTACAGTTGGCTGTGTTTTGTCGCGCTGATGTATTTTGCGGCGATTATTCCGCTGCTGATGAGCCGCTGGTTGTGGAGCGACTGGCTAATTACTTTGCTCACAAGCGCCATGTTTATCGCCGCCATGATGACCAGCCGCTGGCTGCAATACTGGAACTATTACCTGTCAACCAAAGTCAACCATTCATAAGTTTTCGCCCAAGGAATTTATTGTGTCTGTCAATCATTACGAACCACCAACACCACCAAGTGCACCCCAACCAGGGCGTTCTGTTCCGGCAAACCCAACTGTGCGGAAAAGACCTGGCACTTGGAGCCGTTTCTTTAGCAACCTGGGCGCAGCCATTACCTGGTTCCGCAACGCATTGATGAACACGCTGTTCATTATTGTGTTCATCATTTTTATTGTGGCGATAAGTTCAAGTGCGCGCCAACCGCTACCGGAAACCTTTGCCTTGCGCCTTGCGCCGACGGGTTTATTGGTTGATCAGCGCAGCCACATAGATCCGCTCAGTTTGCTGTTGTCCGAAGAGGCTCCGGAAGAAACTGAAGCGCTGGTTAGCGATATAGTTAAAGCCATCAACAAAGCCGCCACCGATAAACGTGTGACTGTATTAGTGTTGGAGCCAGGCCTTATGCTCGGCGGCGGCATCAGCAAGATGAATGACATTGGCCAGGCATTGGAAAATTTCAAAAGTGCGGGCAAAAAAATCATCGCGGTGAGCGACAACTACTCACAGGATCAGTATTACCTCGCCAGTTTTGCGGATGAAATTTATCTCCACGATATGGGTGTAGTAGAAATCACTGGCTACGGCCGCTACATGAATTACTACAAAACCGCATTGGATAAACTCGGCGTCACCATCCATGCGTTCCGCTCTGGCAAATATAAAGATTATTTGGAACCCTACCTGCGCGATGATATGTCCGCAGAATCGCGCGAACACAATGCGCAGTGGATTACCGAACTCTGGGGAAATTACACCAGCAAAATAGAAAGCCTGCGCCAGTTACCACCGGGCAGCATTACTGATTACGTTAATAATCTCGATGCACACATGGCATTAACGGCAGGCGACAGCGCCAAACTGGCATTAGAAAAAAAACTGGTCGATAAAATTGTTTCGCGCCAGGATATGGAAAAAATGCTTATCGCAAAAGCAGGAAAAAGTGAAGATGGTGAGTGGTATAACGGGGTGGATATTAAATCCTACCTCGCCGATACCCACAGACTTCCCTCGCTGGAAAAAAATAAAGTCGCTGTCGTTGTAGCAGCGGGATCTATCGTCGATGGCCGCCAACCCGACGGCAGTATTGGCAGTGAAAGCATGTTGGAATTATTGCGTCAGGTGAAAAAAGACGAAAATGTTAAAGCCTTGGTAATCCGTGTCGATTCCGGTGGCGGCAGTGCATTTGCATCGGAAATTATCCGCTCGGAAATCATCGCCCTGCGCGAGAAAAAAATTCCGATTTATATTTCCATGGGTACGGTAGCGGCATCGGGTGGATATTGGATTGCAACAGCGGGCGATAAAATCTGGGCGCAGCCAACCACCATCACTGGTTCAATTGGTGTATTCGGCGCATTTCCCACTCTGGAAAAATCCCTGCAAAAAATCGGCATTAATACTGACGGTGTAGGCTCTACTGAATTGGCTGGCACTATGCGCCTTGACCGCGCGCTGTCAGACAAAGCGAGCAAGGTTGTGCAATTGGGTGTTGATAGCATTTACCAACGTTTTATTACACTGGTAGCCGGCGCACGTAAACAGGAAATCAGCGCGATTAATGAAGTTGCCCAAGGGCATGTGTGGACCGGCAAAAAAGCCAAAGAACTGGGTTTGGTTGATGAACTGGGAACCTTGAGCGATGTGATCACCGCTATCGCAACAGAAGCAAAACTCGACAAGTATCAAGTGGAATTTGTGCAGCTCCCCCTCTCTCCCAAAGAAGAGTTCCTGCGTTCACTCACCGAAGGCCAAGCAGGTAGTTTTGTGCCCAAATCATTGCTGGGGAAATTTGTTCCCCTCAGCGTATTAAATGATTTGTCACCCGCATTAAAACCGCTCAGCGACTTGCAAAAAATGAATGACCCGCAGGGCATGTATGTACAGTGCTTGAATTGTGTAGCGCCTTGATTATCGCGTATCACAATTAACACAATGATTGGCAGGAATGCCTGCCAATCATTGTGTTGCGCTCGCTAATATCGATTCGTATTGTTTAGTTACACCCGCTCAAACCACCTATCCAGGCCATAATCACATCAACCGCCGCCTGATCAACCATATGCGACGCCAACGGCGGCATTTGGTTGACGTCGCGCACTTTCATACGCGCAAGCAATACCGAACGCGCAGGTTCACCCGGCGCGATAATGCGTGCATTGCTGATACCGAGATCACCCGCAGCCGGTTGCAGATTGCAGGTTTGTGTTGCCGATAATGCAGTGTTGTAGCGTAAATCCAGAGTCACTGGTGTAGGGCCATTGGGGCTATGACAGTTGCCGCAATTGCTATGCAGATAACTGCGGGCGCGTTGTTCAAGCGTCGCATTAGCATCACCCAATGGAAATAATTTTTGTACTTTTTGATTTTCCGTAATTGCACTGGCAAATAAACCGAGATGCGCCAGTGTATCCAACTGCTGCGCATTGATATTGGTAGATGAATAGCGCAGCACAGAATTTAATTGCGCGGTTTCCACACCCAGTGAAAAATTGGCCACTTGGGTATGGCAAGTGAGGCATTGGCCGCGACTGGGATATGGCCAGTGCACACCTTCAACTAATTTTTCTTTGGTATCGCTTAATAAAATCGCATCAGTTTGATCGTCGCGCCATTCGTAGCTGAAGCCCTGCCAACCCAATTCACCATGGGCAAATAAACGAGTTTCGATAAAACGGCCATTCAACTTAAAATGTTTCATCAATACGCTACCCACGGGAAATAAAAAATCGCCCGTGCTCGTCAACTCTATTTTTGTATTGTCAGGCACAGCTAAATAACGCTCTTTTTCTGCAGCGTCTGACCAGAGTGGGCTTATCACTGAGTAAGGAATCATTGCAGTTGCAGGTAATTTTGCATCAGTTGCGCTAACACAACCGGTGGCCGACAAATTCGTCGCCATCACACCCGGTTGCAGATCACCGCCCGTCGCTTGCATTTTGACGATTTGCGAACCGGCGCCCGATTGGCCGATAGCATAAAGCTCACCTTGATTGTCCTGCGCAAAAGACACTATATCGACCGGCACTGTGCCATGATTGCTGACACTCACACTACCACTAGGCGTGCGCGTGATTGATTGCATGGTGTTGACGCAGTAATCGGTGAAAAAATATTTTCCGTAAGCGGCAGGATATTGCGCACCGCGATACACATAGCCACCAATCACTGAACAGACTCCCGTGTTGTGACTAATCGACAACAGCGGTTTGATTTTATTGGCAGTAGAACAATTGGGACGTTCGCTGTAACAGGAATCGCCCTCCATATCGCCCCAACCATAATTGCCACCACGAGTCACCAGATTCACTTCTTCCCAAGCACTCTGCCCCACATCGCCCACCCAGAGTTCATGAGTTTCTTTATCAAAACCAAATCGCCAGGGGTTGCGCAAACCATAAGCCCAAATTTCCGGCGCGCCGCCACTCACAGCAAAAGGATTATCCGCCGGAATTGCGTAGTTGCGTCCGGCGCTGGTGCTATCAACATTGATGCGTAAAATTTTTCCGAGTAAATTATTGGTGTTCTGGCCATTTTGCTGCGGATCACCGCCACTGCCGCCATCGCCGGAGCTGATATATAAATAGCCATCACTACCAAACGCGATCTGCCCTCCGTTATGATTTGAATAGGGTTGATTAAAACGCAGCAAAATAATTTCTGAATCGCGATTAATCATTCCATTTTGCGCAACGTCAAAACGAGTCACCCGTGTCTCCATCGCATTATTGGCATTGCGCCCGATGTAATTGAAATACACGTAGCGCTTGCTGGCAAACTGCGGATGAAATGCCATGCCTAACAAACCGGTTTCACCACCAGAAAAATCCACGCGATCTTCGATATCCAAAATTTCCGTTAATGCATTGGCGGTTGAATTATTTTGGAAGCGCACCACCCTGCCCGGCTGACGTGTCGCATACCAGTAACTATTGTCGTCGGGCGCCTGTAGCAAATTGGTCGCATTGGCAATATTGGGCAGCCCAGGAAATACCGCCAGCCAACTTATGCTGGCAGGTGCACCGGAGTTAACCGGCGCAGGGGCTAGGCAAGTGGTGTTGGATGGCCGCCCCGCCAAACCGGAAATAATACTGCTGGCGGCGGATGAAAACGCAGATGAAACAATCGATGAAGGAATAGCTGAAGAATTAACGACACTCGCAGACGACTGCGCAGTGCTGAGTGAAGATGCAGGTTTATTACCGGAACCTGAGCCTCCACCGCCGCATGAACTTAAACACAGAAAACTGGTAATAAGCAG
>Ga0247783_1000641_pt1 | contig 11049 bp, 10 predicted proteins | sample UWRJL064202C5_FD_179911 | JGI IMG/M metagenome (GOLD analysis project Ga0247783, IMG submission 179911) | Plant litter microbial communities from Arlington Agricultural Research Station in Wisconsin, United States - UWRJ-L064-202C-5 | ecosystem: Environmental > Terrestrial > Plant litter >...
AACCCTTGAAAAATGATTAAAATGACATAGCTGTGGATAAACCTGTGAATAAGATATTAATTATCTGGGAGCAAACGGGTAAAAATTGTGTACATTTAAATTAGCGGTTTTTTGTAGATTATTTGTTCAAAATTATTTGCTTTAGCCGCCTGCATTCATTAGAATCCCGCCTCTTTTCGCACGCCGTGTGAATTAACTCAGGATTTTTAACAGGTTTATCATGAAAAGAACATTCCAACCCAGCAATTTGAAACGCGTTCGCAACCACGGTTTCCGTGCTCGTATGGCTACTAAAGGTGGTCGTTTGGTATTAGCTCGTCGTCGTGCCAAAGGCCGTGCAGAGCTGACTCGCGTTTAATCGCTACCGCTTTTTGGTTCACTAGCAGTTTGTTGAAATTTGTTATTAGCAAACGTGAGACGAAAGTAGTCGATAACGGTCCTTCCTAGACTATTTTTAGCGCACTTATGCCAGCCAAAATAGAATTTCAACAGTCTGCTAGTTTGAATCAACCCCAAAGCGATTCCCGCTTTGGATCAGGTTCCAATCCCCTATCCTTCTGTTTTACCAAATCCCTGCGTTTACTCTGCGCTGCTGATTTCAAACCCGTGTTTGATGACGCTCCTTTTCGCGCCTCGCACCAGTATTTTTTGATCCTCGCCCGTCTGAACCAAAATCCCCAGGGACGTTTAGGTTTGGTGATGGCGAAAAAGCACATGAAACTGGCAGTAGAGCGCAATCGCATGAAACGATTGATCCGCGAGAGCTTCCGCCTGCAGCAGCAAGATCTGGCCGGCCTGGATATTGTGGTGTTATCGCGCAAAGGGATGGATAGCCTGTCCAACAGCGAATTTACCCAACAATTAAACCAACAATGGCAGCGAATTTTCAAAAAAGTGCGCCATCATCGGTTAACATCGCAGGCGCAAACTCAGGGGTCAAACCAAAAGGCGATTGCAGATGCTAAAGCGACTGATCAATAGCGGTAATTCCGGCTTGGTCTGGGTGGCAGTCAAATTGCTGCATGGCTATCGCTATTTGCTCAGCCCCTGGATTGGCAACCAATGTCGCTTTTATCCCAGCTGTTCCCATTACTCGGAAGAGGCAATTGTGCGGCATGGATTTTTTACCGGCTCTTATCTAACCCTGCGCCGCCTATTAAAATGCCACCCCTGGCATGAAGGCGGCCTGGATACGGTACCGGAATTGAACAAGACCTGTTGTTCTTCTCTTCACTCACACACTACTGATGGCAGTCATTAAGATGGATTGGCAAAAAAACCTATTAATTGCAGCAATTCTCGCTACCTTGTTGATGTTGGTTATTCGCTGGCATGAATATCAGGAAAATCTACCCACACAACCAGCAGCGGTCGCAACCCAAACCCCAGCAGCAAGCACGAGTTCAATACCTGCAGTGACTGCTGTTGCCACCAGTGATGTACCTGTTGCCGCCAACAGCTTATCTGAAGCAGAAAAAACAACTTTGGCTGCCAATCAATTGATCAGTGTAAAAACTGACAGCCTGGATCTGACCATTAATCCTTTGGGTGGCGATATTGTGCAACTGGCACTGCCGCGTCATTTCCTGAAATTGGATACCCCGGACCAACCCTTTGTACTGCTCGATAACCGCGACAACCACACCTATCTGGCGCAAAGCGGTTTGATTGGTGCCAATGGTACGGATACTGCCCAAGGTCGCCCACTCTTTACCAGCGAACAACAACAATATTCACTGCGCGAGGGTGAAAACCAAGTGCAGGTGGATTTGGTGCTGCAGCAAGGTCAGGTAAAAATCACTAAACGTTTTACCTTCACCCGCGGTGAATATCTGATCAATATTGAATACCTGATTGATAACCAAAGTGCCACTACCTGGTCAGCGCAGCTCTACGGCCAGATCAAACGCGACAGCCAAAACTTTGTCAAAGTCAGTGCATTGGAAATGAACCCCTTCCTGGGCGCAGCCATTACTACTCCCGAGGCAAATTATAAAAAAATAACCTTCCCTAAAATTGCCGAAAACGAGTTTAAAACAACGCATCAAGGTGGCTGGGTAGCCATGGTGCAGCATTACTTTATCAGCGCCTGGATTCCTGATGCCAACAGCGAAAATAGTTATAGTTTGCGTAAATTAGGCACAAATGACCTTTATCTATTAGGTTTTACGGGCAAAGTAAACGAAGTAGCGCCGGGCACCCAGGGTACTATCACTGCCGAATTCTATGCAGGACCAAAAGACACTAAACGCTTGAAAGAAATATCGCCCTACCTGGATCTGACCGTCGATTACGGTTGGCTCTGGTGGATTTCAAAATATCTGTTCTGGTTTATGGAACATATCCATAATTTAGTGGGCAACTGGGGGCTGGCAATTATTGGCTTAACCCTGATGGTGAAGGCTATATTCTTTAAACTTTCGGCAACCAGCTATAAATCCATGGCGAAAATGCGGAAGTTAGCACCGAAAATGGCCGAATTAAAAGAGCGCCTTGGGGATGACCGCCAAAAATTCTCGCAAGAAATGATGAAAATGTACAAAACCGAAAAGGTAAATCCTTTTGGTGGTTGTTTACCCCTGCTGATCCAAATGCCAGTATTCCTTGCACTTTATTATGTATTGCAGGAGTCAGTGGAGCTGCGCCATGCACCTTTCTTTGGCTGGATTCACGATCTATCGATAAAGGACCCTTATTTTGTATTGCCAGTTATTTACGGCATTACCATGTTTTTTATGCAGAAGCTCAACCCGCAACCGACTGATCCTATGCAGGCGCGCGTTATGCAAATGTTGCCGTTGGTCTTTACCTTTATGTTCCTCTGGTTCCCGGCCGGTCTGGTACTTTACTGGGTAACTAACAACAGCTTATCGATGTTGCAGCAGTACGTTATTACCAAACAAATCGAAAAAGCCGACGTAGCGAAATAAGTACTGATTATGATCAATACCGACACCATCGCCGCCATAGCCACCGCCACTGGCCGAGGTGGTGTCGGTATAGTCCGCGTCTCCGGCCCCAAAGCCCGTTTGGTCGCCACGCAGCTCCTCAAGATTCAACTCCAACCACGCCATGCCCACTACTGCGACTTTTCCAGCCGCAGCGGTGAAGTACTCGACCAGGGCATAGCGCTATTTTTCCCCGGCCCCAACTCCTTTACCGGTGAAGACGTCCTGGAATTACAAGGTCACGGCGGCCCGGTTATTCTCGATTTGCTCCTGCGCGAAATCACCCAACTGGGCATCCGCCTCGCCCACCCCGGTGAGTTTTCCGAGCGCGCTTTTTTAAATGACAAACTCGACCTCGCCCAAGCCGAAGCCATTGCTGATTTAATCGACGCCACTAGCGAACAAGCGGCGCGCAATGCCCTGCACTCACTGCAAGGTGCTTTTTCCAAACGTATCCACGAACTGGTCGAAGCGCTGATTCACTTGCGGATTTATGTTGAAGCATCCATCGACTTCCCTGAAGAAGAGATAGATTTCTTAAGTGATGGCAAAGTCGCGCGCGATCTGGACGGGATTATCGGCAAGCTTCAGCAAGTATTTAAAGAAGCACGTCAGGGAGTCTTGGTGCGCGATGGTATGCGGGTTGTTATCGCCGGCCGCCCCAATGCAGGTAAATCGAGTTTGCTCAACGCGCTCAGTGGACGCGAGTCCGCCATTGTCACCAGTATTGAAGGGACTACCCGCGATGTACTGCGCGAACATATTCATATCGATGGCATGCCGCTGCATATTATCGATACCGCCGGTCTGCGCGAAAGCCCGGACGAGGTGGAGCAAATTGGTATCCAACGCGCCTGGCAGGAAATCCAACAGGCTGACCGGGTATTGCTATTGGTTGATAGCCGCCAAAGCCAGCTCACCTATCCCCATGAAATATGGCCGGAATTTGTCGATACGTTGCAAGATGCCAGCAAAATCACCCTGGTTCGTAACAAAATCGATTTAAGTGAAGAAGCTGCAGGATTATTTACTTCCATCTCAGGCGACATATATATAGGTATTAGTGCTGCGACCGGTGCGGGTATCGATGAATTAAAACAACATCTCAAAACCATTATGGGCTTTAGCGAAACGGGCGAAGGCGGATTTACTGCACGCCGCCGCCATTTGGATGCCCTTGAACGGGCGCAATCCTCTCTCGCTTCCGGCAAAGCACAACTGCAAGGCTATGCCGCCGGTGAACTACTCGCCGAAGACCTTCGCCAGGCGCAGAACTCACTGAGTGAGATTACCGGTGAATTTACCCCGGATGATTTGCTCGGGCGCATCTTCAGCAGCTTCTGTATCGGTAAATAGTATCTTCACGTCGCTTGATTCCACACAATCAGGCTCATTGTGACGCCCCGATAAAATCCCCCCCATCTGTGTCTATACTGTTCATTAATTAAACAAAATAGACTCAACCATCATGAGTAGCCCACCCCGGATTATTAAAAGCAATACTGATCCTCTGGTCGCTATCCAGCTGCTCTCTGCCTGTCGAATTCTGGTTATCAACGATAAAGGTGGCTCAGGTAAAACCACCCTGAGTACTAATCTGGCCGCTTGGTTGGCAAAGCGGGGGGAAACTACGGTATTGGTTGATGCAGATCCACAGGGTTCAGCAAGTCATTGGCTAGCGACGCGAGCGACAGAACTGCCCGCTATTTTCGGGATCAAAATCGAACTTAATAGCCGCATAACCCGCAGCTTCCAATGGCGCGCCCCAAAATCGACTCGCTGGTTAATAACCGATGCGGCGCCCGGCCTGCCTGATCATTCGCTTGACGATCTGATCCAGAATCACGATCTCATCATAGTGCCGGTTCTCCCTTCCGATATAGATATACGCGCCAGCGCCCGTTTTATCGGCAAACTGTTGTTAACCCGGTGTATGCGCCATCACCGCCGCCCCATAGCGGTAGTGGCCAATCGAGTGAAACAACAAACCACGGCCTGGGAGCGGCTGCAAAAATTCCTGCTCAGCCTGAATATTCCCTATCCGGCTACCTTAAGGGATACCCAATATTACGTGCGTGCCTATAGCGAAGGACGGGGAATTGTCGATTACCCACAACAGACCCACACGCGCGATCAGCAAGATTGGGCATTGCTCTTAAGCTGGTTGGAGGCGCAGGCTTCACCCCATCAATGGCTGGATGAAGAGCCAAACCCACCTGATGAATTGGATTCCCTCAGCGCTTCCTGAGTAATATTCAGTGCTAAATCACCCTCCTTATTAATAAGCTTAAAAAAAGCAAACCTTACAGTAAAAGAAATCTTAATACAGAATTATCTTCAGACTTTTCCACACACTTACACAGGTTATCCACAGTTAAATCGAGTTTAATGGTGTAAATAATTGTTTTTCATACACTTTTTACTGTGATACTCCACTCGTGTGTACAACCCTGTGGGTGTTGATGACAAAAGCTGGGCAGGCTTTTGGGGATAAGTCGTATTTTTAGGTCCACGTGTATAACCATCGCTTTTACAACCAGCTTCCGCGCAGCTTAAGACCAGCTTGCGCGGATCTTTTTCAGTGCCTTATGCTTCATTTAAGCTATTGAAAAATAATTACTTTTATCGCTTATCCACAGAAATATCCTTCCATATTAATAACAACATCTTTTAAATACCTAAATAACAATACATATATTCATTTCATACATTATTTTCCTTTGTTGTAACGCGAGCTGTTTTTTTGAATAGGTACCTGCCAGGACGAAATTTGGAATTTCCTCTGAGACACGCCTTGAACCCATCCTTGGGGGCTTGTCTTCGACATCCCTGTCTCAGACAGTCTCAAAGGAAACTCCAAATTTCATCTTCAAAAAATGCGGTATAAAAAAGCATTGATTAATCCCTGTACAAGTTTTGTGCAAATCGCTGACAAGCCCTATAATGTCGCCCCTTTTGTTCCTCGCCTTCCCAAGGTATTAGTACGCAGCCCGGCTGCAAGGTAGTAAGCGATGATTTACCCGGATCGTTTTGATGTGATTGTGATTGGTGGCGGCCATGCCGGTACCGAGGCCTGTCTGGCCGCAGCGCGCATGGGTTGTAAGACCTTGTTGCTCTCGCACAACATCGAAACCCTCGGCCAAATGTCCTGTAATCCGGCGATTGGCGGGATTGGCAAAAGCCATCTGGTAAAAGAAATTGATGCCATGGGCGGTGCTATGGCACTGGCGACTGACAAAGGCGGTATCCAATTTCGCGTGTTGAATGCGCGCAAAGGCCCTGCCGTGCGCGCAACCCGCGCCCAAGCCGACCGAATTCTCTACAAAGCGGCGATCCGTGAAACTCTGGAAAACCAGGAGAACTTGTGGATTTTCCAACAGGCTGCTGACGATCTGATTGTGGAGAACGATCAAGTACGCGGTGTGGTTACCCAAATGGGCCTGAAATTTATGGCCAACCAAGTGGTGTTGACTGCCGGTACTTTTCTCGGTGGTTTAATCCATATCGGCATGCAAAATTATTCCGGCGGCCGCGCCGGTGATCCGCCGTCGATCGCACTTTCCAAACGCTTGCGTGAATTGCCGCTGCGCGTCGATCGGTTAAAAACCGGCACCCCGCCGCGCGTTGATGCGCGCACGGTGAATTTTGATGTGCTGGAAAAACAATATGGCGATGAACCGCGCCCGGTAATGTCGGTGCTGGGCAACCGCGCCATGCAACCGCAACAAATTTGTTGTTACATCACCCACACCAATGAAAAAACCCACGATGTGATTCGCCGCAATCTTGATCGCTCGCCCATGTACTCGGGCGTGATTGAAGGTATCGGCCCGCGTTACTGTCCGTCGATCGAAGATAAAATTCACCGCTTCGCGGATAAAGATTCACATCAGGTATTTATCGAGCCGGAAGGTTTGACTACGCACGAGCTTTATCCCAATGGAATTTCCACCAGCTTGCCGTTTGATGTGCAACTGGAAATCGTGCGCTCGATGAAAGGTTTTGAAAACGCGCATATCCTGCGCCCGGGTTACGCGATCGAATACGATTATTTCAACCCGCAAGATTTACAGCACAGTTTGGAAACCAAAGTGATTGGCGGATTATTTTTCGCCGGCCAGATCAACGGCACTACCGGCTACGAAGAAGCCGGTGCCCAAGGTTTGCTTGCTGGAATAAACGCGGCGCTGCGCGCGCAGGAAAAAGCAGCCTGGTGTCCAACCCGCGATCAAGCTTATGTGGGTGTGTTGGTGGATGATTTGATTACCTTCGGCACCAAAGAACCCTATCGCATGTTCACCAGCCGCGCCGAATACCGTTTGCTGTTGCGCGAAGACAATGCCGATTTGCGTCTCACTGAAAAAGCGCGTGACTTTGGTTTGGTGGGCGATGCGCAGTGGAAAATTTTCTGCGACAAGCGCGAGCAGATTGCACTTGAGCAAGAGCGTCTGCGCTCCACCTGGATTCAAGCCGGTTCCGCTGAAGCGGAACAAGTGGAACAAAAAATCCAGACTAAACTGACGCGCGAATACAGTTTGATGGATTTATTGCGTCGTCCGGAATTGACCTACACCGATATCGCCTCACTCAAAGGTGATCCTATCGCCAATGAAGCGGCGGCCGAGCAAATAGAAATCGATGCAAAATATTCCGGCTATATCGAACGCCAGCAGGAAGATGTAGATCGTTTGCGCGCGTATGAAAATACCATTATCCCGGATGACTTCGATTATTCGGTGGTTGATGGATTATCCAATGAGGTCAAACAAAAATTGACCGCTGCGCGGCCGCAAACACTGGCGCGTGCCGCGCGCATTTCCGGTATCACTCCTGCGGCGATTTCGCTGGTGTTGGTTTACCTGAAAAAACGCGGTGTTTTAAAACGCCTGCAAGAAGAAGCACCTGAACAACAAGCGTCTTAACTATTATTGCGATCTAAACCAAGAGACATCTGAGTGACCGATTTACAGAATGAATTACGCAATCAACTGCTGCGCGGTGCGACTGAAATGTCGGTTACCCTGAGTGACGGCCAAATTGAAAAACTATTGGCCTATGTGCGTGAATTCGAAAAATGGAACAAAGCCTATAATCTTTCAGCTGTGCGCGATATTCGTCAAATGGTCGCGCGCCACCTGTTGGATAGCCTAAGTGTGGTGCCTTGGTTTAGCGCCAATAAAAAATTTTCCGCTACGCGGGTAATTGATGTCGGCACCGGCGGCGGCCTGCCCGGCATTCCCTTGGCGATTATGTTTCCCGAAAAACAATTTACCCTGCTCGATAGCAACGGTAAAAAAACCCGGTTTTTATTTCACGTTAAAACCTTGTTGGGGTTAACCAATGTGACGGTGGAAAATCGCCGTGTAGAAGAGTTCCAGCCCGAGCCAAAATTTAACGCGGTGATTAGCCGCGCTTTTGCTAGTCTGCAGGATATGACCGAAGGCTGTGCCCATCTGCTTGAGGATGCGGGAATTTTTTTAGCGATGAAAGGCTTGTTCCCGCAGGATGAACTTGCGCCTATCGCCGACAAGATTGAATTAATCGAAAGTGTAAAACTGTTGGTTGCAGAAACGGATGGCGAACGCCATCTATTAGTTTTACAACCGAAACAATAAAAATTTTCAACCACTGCGTGGTTATAGGATTTTCACTTGACCAAGATATACGCCATTGCTAATCAAAAAGGTGGAGTCGGTAAAACGACCACCTGCGTGAATTTAGCTGCATCACTGGTAGCAACCAAAAAGCGTGTCTTGTTGGTGGATCTTGACCCACAGGGCAATGCCACTATGGGCAGTGGTGTAAACAAAAATGAAATTGAAGAAAATATTTATGATGTGCTGACCGAACGTGCATCGATTAAAGATTGCATAGTGGTTTCGGAAACTGGCAAATATCATGTATTGCCTGCAAACGGTGATTTAACCGCGGCCGAAGTAGAAATGCTCGCGCTGGAAAATAAAGAGCGCCGTTTACAAAATGCGCTCAATCAAGTGCGCGACCAATACGATTACATTCTTATCGACTGTCCACCGTCACTTAACATGCTTACCTTGAATGCGCTCGCTGCCTGCGACGGTGTAATCATTGCAATGCAATGTGAATACTATGCGCTGGAAGGTTTATCGGCGCTGGTGGGTACAATTAATCAAATTCAGAAAGTATTGAATCCGAATTTAAAAATCGAAGGCTTGCTGCGCACTATGTATGATCCGCGCAACAGTTTGACCAACGATGTATCGGCGCAACTGCAGCAGCATTTTGGCGATCGTTTATATCGCACTTGTATCCCGCGCAATGTACGTCTTGCCGAAGCACCGAGTTTTGGTATGCCGGTATTGGCGTTTGATCGGCAATCCAAAGGTGCTATTGCCTACCTCGCACTGGCCGGTGAAATTTTGCGCCGCAATGAAACGAGTAATAAACCTGCTGCTGCAGAAACTCTTTAACAAAATTAACTAAGGCTGATTCAGATGTCGACAAAACGCAAAGGATTAGGAAAAGGCTTGGACGCACTCTTGAGTGCCGGTTTGGGTGTGACTGCACCTGCGCCCGAAATGCCGATAGATCCTGCGGAAGTGGATAGCAAACTCGACTATCGCGATGGCAAGCTCGCGCATTTGCCGATTGAGTTAATCCAGCGCGGCAAATACCAACCGCGCCGCGATATGCACACCGAAGCGCTGGAAGAATTAGCGGAGTCGATTAAAGCCCAGGGTGTGATGCAACCGATTGTAGTGCGCCCAATTGGCGAAGGCCGCTACGAAATTATCGCCGGTGAGCGCCGCTGGCGCGCCACCCAAATTGCCGGCTTGGATAAAATCCCCGCGGTAATTCGCGATGTTCCCGATGAAGCCGCGATTGCGATGGCGCTGATTGAAAATATCCAGCGCGAAAATCTTAATCCAATCGAAGAAGCAGTTGCACTGAAACGCCTGCAAGATGAATTTGAATTGACCCATGCGGAAGTGGCGCAAGCGGTGGGTAAGTCGCGCACTACCATCACCAATTTGCTGCGCCTGATTGCCTTGAGTGAAGAAGTCAAAACCCTGCTCGAACACGGCGATCTGGAAATGGGCCATGCGCGTGCATTGCTTACCCTTGACGATGAAACCCAGCGCGCGATTGCACGGCAAATCGTCGCCAAGGGTTTATCCGTTCGCCAAACAGAGGCCTTGGTGCGTTTGCATCAGGAAGCGAAGAATACTGAAAAGGTAAAACCGGAAGTGACTGTGTCGGCGGATATTCGCCGTTTGCAAGACACGCTTTCGGACACCCTGGGCGCTGGCGTAGAAATCCAGCACGGTGCCAAAGGCAAGGGCAAGTTGGTGATTAGCTACAATTCCCTCGATGAACTGGACGGTATTCTCGGCCATATCAAATAAATTTATTTTTTTGTCTGTCCCACAGGCATCGATCGAGAAGGTGCCTTTCCCCCATATGTAGTTGTAGATCTCAACTCTAAACACTAATTAGGCTAATCAATAAATTGATTGCTAAATTTACAACAAATTTACTAGTCAGTTTTTGTCTTTGGTGTTAGCCCGACGGTTGCCGCAGGGAGTCTTAATCTCTATAATGCGCCACGTTTGGGCGTCAGGGGCATAAGCATGTTACCAATGGTAATAAGCTGCTCTTTGTGACAGAATGCCGCCGCAAAAAATGGGGAGCTGTAATCCAGAATGTCGCGTTATCTCAAAGGGCGTGGCTTTGCTCTCCAGACAGTGGCAGCCCAACTATTGGCAACCCTGGCGCTCGGCGCTATGGCTCTTGCGATCAATACTCAGATCGCAATTTCATTGTTTGCAGGTGGAATTATTTGTGTGACAGCCAATTTGTGGCTGGCACTAGTGGCGTTTCGTCCCCCATTGGGCGCGCCCACCCAGAAAATCCTGGCGGCTTTTTACGTCGGTGAGTTGGGAAAGTTTGTTATCACAGCCTTGTTATTTTTGTTGGCGTTCAAGCAGATTGCGCTGTTAAAAAGCGCCCCTTACGCAGCAACTATGATTCTGGCTTATGTGCTGGTTCAGGCAATTGCCTGGCTATATCCGCTAATCCGCAGCCCTGATGGGCGCCGCTAGCGTGAACCGATTTCAACTTT
>Ga0247783_1000644_pt1 | contig 11023 bp, 6 predicted proteins | sample UWRJL064202C5_FD_179911 | JGI IMG/M metagenome (GOLD analysis project Ga0247783, IMG submission 179911) | Plant litter microbial communities from Arlington Agricultural Research Station in Wisconsin, United States - UWRJ-L064-202C-5 | ecosystem: Environmental > Terrestrial > Plant litter >...
CTCGCGAGCCCCACCGAAAGAACGCAGCTCAGCACGGCCCAGCGAATCACGATTGCCACCAAGTCACCCTATTGAGTGACGTAGCACGACCGCACCGTAGAAATAGTCTTTACTTGCCGATGTCCACGCTGCGACGCCGCCGAGCTCGAGCGAACGCCGACGCCAGCAGCAGCAGCAGCAGAGTGAGGTCATTCCGCCTGACGGTCGGGCCCACGCTACAGGCACAGCCGGCCGCGTCCGAGGGATTCGATTGTTGCCCACTGCCAGCAGTGGCCGACTCCGCGCCGAGACCGGCACTGCCTGTTGTCGTGTCACCACCCGGCCGGCCGCCGACGCCATTGCCAGCAGCTGCATTGTTACCACCCATAGCGTTCGCACCAGCGGCGCTCGAGGTGCCCGCGCCGCCCGCGCCGTTGCCGGCCGGGGCGCCCGCGGAGGCTCCAGCCACGCCGCTTGCCTGACCCGCACCGCCGCCCGAGGGATTGCCGCTCCCAGCAGAGCCGCCGCTGCTGCTGACCGCCCCATACTCATACGCTCCGAGATCCGGCGCGCTGCCGACGTACGGCAGATCCACGTTGGTGCCTTTGTCGATCAACGGGCTGCCGGCTTTCAGTTTCAAGAAATCCAAATTCGGCAAGCTGCCGTCGGCCTGACGCGGACCCATGAAGCCGGCATCCGACGTGCTGATGAAATCACTGCTCGCCTCGGCGATGCTCGAGTCCCAAGTGTTGAACATCGAATCGACCCCGGACATATTCGTATTTTTGTTGGGGAAGCCGACGTTGTTGCGCATTTTGTGCGCGAGCGCGCCAGAGAGCACGATCGTCGTATCGGGGTCACCCGCGGGGCTCGCGAGCAGGTTGTACTGAACCGCATTCATGTACGAAGTGTTGTTCAGCCAGGTGTTTCCACCCGTGGAGTGGTTGGCATAAAAGCCCGCGGCGCGGTTCTTCCAAGCCACGTTGTTGTGCAACGTGTGGCGAATGCCCGTATCGCTGCTGCCCGCCTTGAACCCGTTGCCATTGCCCGATGCTGGCTTACCGGAGCCGCCGTCGCTGTAGCCGTTGCTGATGGCCCAGCTATTCTCGATCAGCACGGGCACCTCTTGAGAGATCAGGTCGTAGCCGTCGTCGGAATCCAGCCAGGCGCGGCAGCCGCGAATGATCGTGCTCGCTCCCGACATTTGATAATGGACGCCGAAGCCATCGGCGTTTTGGCCATCGCCCTGACTACCGTCCTTGTCGTAGTTGTCGTGCGAATCACAATTCAAAATCAGGTTGTTGCCCACGCCCTTGGAGATGAACAAGCCTGGCCCGAAGTTGTGGTGAATGTTCAACAGCTCGAACACGTTGTTGCTCGCGCCTTCGCTGCGCAACGCATCGTTGGAGTGAGCCCCGCTCGCTCCGACCGCGCCGTTGGCGATCTCGAGCCCCTTCAAATGCAGCCAACTGCCGCTGACCAGGATGGTCGGGGAATCCACCGCCGTGTTCGTAGACACGTATTTGGAGAAATCGAAGACCGGGATTTCTGCTTGGTAGGCCCAAAACTTGATCCGCTTGCTGTCGGATTGTCCGCTCTTCGTGAGCTTGATTTGCTTCGTGTTTGGGTAGGTTCCGCCGCGCAGCCACACGGTGTCGCCTGCCGCCGCGACGTCGTTGCCCTTCTGGAGGGTCGCAAACGGCGCCGCCAGCGAGCCCTCGTTCGAGTCGCTGCCCGCGGGAGACACGTAGTACTCAGCGGCTTGGGCGCGCGCGACCGAGCAAAGGACGGCCAAGAAGACGACGGCTTTCATGCACTCCGAAAAAGGGGCTCGGAGGTCACTAGCTTGCCTCTGGACGGCACGCCAGCCGAAGGGCCAATTCCTGGGCGCCCGCCGCAGCCGCACGTCACGCGGACGTGTGGCTGCTCGGGACGCTGTGCTACTCGAACGGGCGTTGCCGGCCGCTCAGAACGACTCTACGGGTTGGGGCATTCGCCCGATCCGCATTTGTCTTCGGCTATGAGGACGGTGGAATTCCGTAGCCCCGGCGTAGTTTCCGGCATGTAGCCCCGGACGAATACCAGCCGCAGGCCGCTTTCCAAGGCGCCGAAAGTGGCCGCCGGCGAACCGAGGACGGTGGCCGGACCGGTGCTGCTGCCGCTCGGAATGTAGCTGTACGCGCCACTCCCGAAGCCACTCGGGCTCTGCACCGAGGTTTGCACGACCTGGTTCGTCTCGTCCCGGAAGTAGAGACCGAGCGCGGCGTAGGGCGGCGTCGCGGTTGGATTGGTGCTCCACTCGATCGCCGGATCGGAGGTCAGGGTGTGCGGAAGGCTCGCTTGAGTCCAACCGCCCACCCAAGCGGTGCCGTTGTATTTGATCCAGTAGATCTGTTTCGCGGTGGTCGACTTGACCACGACCACGAAGGCATTGGTGCTGGCGCCGACATACGTGATCGCGGGCACGCCCGTAGCCGAGAACGGCAACCCTGGTGCATTTTGTGCGCCGCTCCACGGGCTGAATGGCGAGAACGGCAGTGCTCGGTTGAAGGCGATGATGGAGTTGTTGTTGCGTGTGACCAAGACCATGCGGCTGCCGTTGGCTGCGACGGCCGGAAAGCCGTTGCTTCCGCCCGTGAACTGAGTCGAGCTCAGCTGCCCCCACGAGGTCTGCGCCGGCGGCGTGGCCAGATCGTTCGGGAAATCTGCCTGGGTGTCCCCGGTCAGCAGCTGCACGTAGATCCGATTGTCGAACGCTTTGCCCGCGAGTAGCACCGTACTATTCGAGGCAGCGCCCGAGGTGTACACCGGGTAGAGCGAGGTGCAGGTTGGTGAGGACCAGAACTGCAAGTTGCCGATTGCTCCCGACCACGCGCCAGTCAACATGCCGTCGAACCCGGCGATGGTCTTGCCTCGGAAGTTCATGTTGGAGTCGCGCACGAAGGTGTGCGCAAACCCGTACTTGTTCGCGCAAGCCGCCGGATTGGTGTCGATGGCCGTGGGTGTTGCCGAACCCTCGCCCCAACCTCTCCACCAGCTCGTATCCAGATTCTGCGTGTGAGTAGCGAGCTCTTCTTCCGAGCCCGTTGCGGCGCTGCAGCCGCTGATCCCAACGCACAGCGCTGCGCTAGCGACCGCGACTGCCAGAGAGCAGAAGCGGCGCTCAGAGGAGTCGAAACCCCTGCATTTTACGGTCGAATCGTGCCCCATCGTATTTCGTGTGCTCATGATTTTCCCATCCCTTTAGGCAGCTACGGCCCTCACCCAAACCCTGGAAGCCGCGGCCCACACCCACTGTTTCGATCACTGCATGACTGCAGCTCGCACACCGTTAGCACGGGTGCACTGGCCATTGGCAACAAACAAAACTGTCACGCCTGACACAAAGCTGAAGACACGGTTAAAGACACCGCTAAAGGCAGCGTGTGGCAGCTGGATGGCCGCGACGCGATTTCTTGCACAGCGAAGTCACGTCGTCGTCAGCGCTGCAAAAAACGCACGTCGTCCAGCCACACGTCGTAAGGCGTGTCTTCAGCGCGAATCAGGAACGCCAAGCTGTGAAGGTGGCGTGTGTCCAAGGCGGGCTTGCCGATGCCTCGTTGACGCACGTCGCTCCAGCGCACTTGGTACGTACGAAAAGCCGATTCCAGCTCGATTTTCGCTACGTGCGGGTTGTAGCAATCGACTTCACAGCTACCGCCCTCGGCAATTGGGATCACGGATCTCTCGCGCGGCGCGAAGTAGATGCGCCCGGGCCCGCGCGCCTGGAACGACACACCGACGTAACTGGAAGCGTCGTAGCACGCAGGACGAAAATCGAATTCGACGGTCGCACCCCAGTCGACGAGCTGTCCCCCTTTGACGTGTTGTGCCAAGCGGCTCACGCGCGTCGCATCGGGGCGAGGCACGGGGATCAGCGCCGGAGCCGTGCCTGGCGCGTCAATTTCGCGTGCCCAGCGCCAAAACCCGGCTCTGCCCTCGAGCGGCTGGATCGCGTCGTCGCCATCTTCGAAGTCATCGATCGAAGGCGCGGAGCCGCTGACCGGCGCTGGAGCAAGACATGGATCGTTTGCCGGCGGGCCCGGTTGCAGCGCCCGAGGCGCCGCCGCAGCAGGCGCGGCCGAAGCCTTGCCGGCGCTCTCGGCGTGCTCGGCAACGATCGCCAACTCGGGCCCAGGCCGGCGCGTCAAAACGACCAGAAGTACCCCTGCCGCAAGCAACGCCAAAGCTGCCGCGGCTGCGCGATGAGCGCGACGGCGCGGCAGAACGGCGATGCGCTCGAGTCGAGCACGGTAAGCGATTTGCTCCAAGACGCGCTCGCCCAGCTCGGGCGCTGGGGCGTCGGCACGAGCCGCGTCGAGCAAGCGCTCGAGCGCTTGCCGGTCTTCTTCGTCGTCGGAGATTGTCATCGCGCGGCCCTCGGTCGGGAACGTAAGCGGCGCACCGCAATTTCGAGCGACTCACGTGCGCGCTTCAGGCGCGAAGCGACCGTGCCCTCCGGGATGCCGAGCACCTCAGCCACCTCGGAGCGAGTCATCTGCTCGAGCTCGGCCAACACGAACACGGTGCGTTCGAGCTCCTCGAGCGTTGCCAGCGCTTCGTCGAGCAGCGCGCCGGCACGCCGCATGTCCAGCGCTTCGTCGGGCAGAGGCGCGTCGCTGACGCGCGCTTCCACGTCGAGCCCCGCGCTGACCGAGCGATGCCATTTCGAGTGCTTGCGATCCGAGGCCACGCGCAGCGCGGTGGAGACCAGAAACGAGCGTTGTGCGCGCTCCGGGACGTCTTCGAAGCGTTGCGCCAAAACCCAAAACACGTCTTGGGACGCGTCCTCGGCGTCCGCGGGCGCGAGCCCCGTGCGCCGCAATACGCGCCAGACCAAGGCAACGTGATTGGCGACCGCGGCGCGCAGCCGCGCGTCAGCGCGAGGCATGCGCATAGCCGCCGGCGCATACGCCGCGATCCGTAGCGCTTCCAGCGCGGGCTTTCCGGCCAGGGCCTCGATGCCCGGGCCGGCATAACTGGGAATTTGACCGGGCACGAAAGCTAGATGGGAAGAGCCGCCAGTTCTGATCGACAAAAGCGCACGACCACCCCACGCCGACTTCATCCGAGCAAACAATCGCCAGCATCGCTCTCACTCTATGACTCGGTTGCTCTCGGTGACACGCTCGGGCCGCGCTGCCCAGTCCGCATCCGATAGCACCCAGCAGAGCGGAGCAAAAGCCCCTGCCCTGCACTGGCACACGCGCCGCCTCAGCAGCCCAGATCGAGCGCATCCCGACGGCAGCGGTTGCTGGACACTGCGATTTGACAATCATGTGCTCCTCCGACAAGGAGCTTTTGGTGACCGACGCCTCTCTTTTCGAAATTGCGGTGCAGCTTCACCGAGCCGGGCAAGTCGATCGCGCAGAGCTGCTCTATCGCCGCGTGCTCGAGCAAACACCCGAGCACGCTGACGCAATGTTTCTTCTCAGCGAGCTCGCCCGTTCGTCCGGTCGGCTCGAGCACGCCGCGGCGCTGCTCGAGCGAGCGGTGCGCGTCGCTCCGAACAACGCCTTCTATTTTTCGAGTCTCGGCGACGTGTATCGCTGCCTCGGCCGGAGCCGTGAGGCGGCCATGATGCAGCTGATGGCCCTCGCTCGCAGGCCGGACTTCGCCGAAGCAGTGTTCAACCTGGCGCTCACCTTCGAGGAGCAGGGGGACTTGGATGCCGCAACGGAGTGTTACCACCGGGCCCGGGAGCTCGAGCCGAGCTTGGCGCAAGCAGCCGAGCGCCTGGCGGGTCTCACGAGCAAACGGCAGGCACTTGCTGCCCGGGTCACTGCGTCTAAAGCGGGCAACCCCGAATCGGGCATGGGCGCAGCCGAGCTGCTCGCAGCGCTCGCCGAGACGCTGCGCCTGGGCGGGCGGGTGGAGGACGCCGCGATTTGGTATTGCCTGGCATTGAAGCTCAATCCGCGGCTGGTCAACGCGCATACCGCACTCGGCGCGATTCACGCGGGCGCCGGCGATTTCGACCGAGCGATCGACGATTTTCGGCGAGCGCTCGAGCTCGACCCGAGCTTCCGTCAAGCTCGGGCTTATCTGGCGACGGCGCTCGACGAGTCCGGGCTGCTGGACGAGGCCCAGGCGGTGTACCGCGAAACGGTCGCGCTGTTTCCCGACGACCCCTTCGCCCACAGCGCGCTGCTGTTCAACATGCCGTTCTGGCCAAACGTCAGCGCGAGCGAGCTGCTCGTGGAGGCGCGCGCGTGGAACACTCGGCACGCGCGACCACTCGCCACACAAGCCGCTGCACACGAAAACGATCGCTCGTCCGAGCGCCGGCTGCGCATCGGGTACGTGTCACCCGACTTCCAAACCCACGTCCAGTCGCTATTCACGCTCCCGCTTTTCCAAAATCACGACCACGGCCAGTTCCAGATCTTTTGCTACTCGAGCGCGGACAAGCCAAGTGACATCACCGCTCGCATTCGCGGGTACGCCGATGTCTTTCGCGAGGTCGGGGCTCTGGACGACGCCGCCCTGTCCACGCTGATCCGGCAGGATCAGATCGACATTTTGGTCGATCTGACCATGCACATGAGTGGCTGCCGGCTGCTGGCGTTCGCGCGACGGCCTGCTCCCATTCAGTTGTGCTGGCTGGCGTACCCCGGGACGACGGGACTCGAAACGATGGACTATCGCCTGTCCGATCCTTTCCTCGATCCGCTCGACTCGAACACTGCGCTGTACTCGGAAGAGACCCTTCGACTGCCCGACTCCTTTTGGTGCTACGACCCGCTGACTGATGTTCCCGAGGTGAGCGCTCTGCCCGCCCTCGCGGCAGGCAGAATCACCTTCGGCTGTCTGAATCACTTCCGGAAGGTCAACGAAGGGGTGATTCGCCTGTGGACGAAGGTTCTGGCCACGGTGCCCGAGTCGCGGCTCATGCTGCTCGCGCCTGCCGGGAGCGCGCGGGACCGCGTGCGCTCGCTGTTCGAAGCAGCGGGCGTGAGGCTCGATCGCGTCGAGCTCGTCGATCGCGCGGGACGGCTCGATTATCTGCAAAGGTACCGCGAGATCGACATCTGTCTCGACACCTTCCCTTCCAATGGCCACACCACGAGTCTGGACGCGGCCTGGATGGGAGTACCGACAGTGACCCTGTCCGGCGAAACGGTGGTCGGCCGCGCCGGCGTCTGCCAAGCGATGAACTTGGCTTTGCCAGAGCTCGTGGCGACGACTCCGGAACGATACACTCGAGTCGCAAGCGAGCTCGCCAGCGACCTCGAGCACTTGAGCGATCTGCGCGCCTCGCTGCGCGCGCGCATGCAGCGTTCGCCGTTGATGGACGGCGCGCGCTTCGCGCGCAATCTCGAAGCGCTTTACCGCGACGTTTGGCGCCGTTTTTGCGCCAAAATCTGAACCGGCGGCAGCGTTCGAGATCGCCGCCCGCGCATCACCCTCGTGGGTGAAACGTGCATGCCCGCGCGCGCGCCGCTCAGAAGTGCGAAGCGCACCTTCAGTGCACGCGAGCCCAAAAACTAGTTGCAAGGCACCGCGAGCGTGCCAAACGTACTCACACTGTTGCGTCTAGGCAGCCCGTCCCCGCGACCGGACGTGACTCGAATGCTCCGGGAGTGCGGTCAGCGGTCGACCATTCCAGTGCCAGGCCTTTTTTATGTTCGAAGCCGAAATTGGCAATCGTGCATTCAAGTCAGCCCGAAGAACTACGGCGAAGCATGCGAAAAATTTCATCTCACGAGCTTGAGATCGGTCCGGTAGGTTCCTGAGTAGGTAGTGCTGCGCGAAATCGGCAACGTGTTGGTTCCCAACCGGCGGAAATTTTAAGTCCGTAATTAGGTGGTCGTCATGAAAGAAAAGCGGTTACGGTTGTTGGTTGCTCTCGGAGCACTTCCCATGGCGCTGGCCGCATGCGGCGCTACCTCGGAAAACAAGGGCGGTCCGGGTGATCCGCCTGGTGGCGTTGCCGCGGGGCCGAATGGCGCCGCTGGTGGCGCGGTTGTAGGTACAGGTGGTGCAGGCCAAGTCGGCCCGGGTACGAGTGGCGCCGCTGGTACCGTGGTCGACCATCCCCCGACGTGCACGGCCGGTATCCCCGTAACGACTCAAATCCCGCTGCTGTTGAACCGCCAGTACGCCAGCGTGGTCCGCGATCTGCTCGGTGTGACCGCCATCGACAGCACGCCAGTGGCTGACTTCTTGGTCGGCGACTTCACGGGTGCGATGACCGCCCCGGCCTGGAAGGTCTATCAAGACGCCGGCGCCAAGATCGCGAAGCAGGTCATGGCTGGCGCGAACAAGGCCAAGTTCATCAGCTGTGCCCCGACCGCCGCGGATTGCTTGAAGACCACCGTCCAGACCTTCGGTCGCAAGGCCTTCCGCCGAGCACTGACGGATGAAGAGGTCACGAGCTTCATGTCGCTGAACAGCGTCACCCCGGCCGGCACGCCCGATCAGGTTGCCGAAGCGATTCTGAACGCGTTCCTGATCTCGCCCTCCTTCCTGCTGATCCCCGAGCTCACCACGGAGGTCGACGCGACCTACACGGCGACGCCCAATGCCATCAAGCTGTCGCAGCAAGAAGTGGCCACTCGGCTCTCCTTCCTGCTCTGGGGCTCCGTCCCGGACGACGCGCTGAACGCGGCGGCCGACGGCGGCCAGCTCACGACGAAGGAGCAGATCCTGGCGCAAGCCACGCGCATGATCCAGGTGCGTGAAAAGACCGGCGGGTTCATCTCGGCGTTCCACGACGAGTGGGCGCAGATGAACAACTCGAGCGCCCACTGGTTCAAGGGCAAGCACGACACGGCCGTTTACCCGGAATACACGGATGCGTCGCGGGTCGCCAACAAGGCCGAGCTCGACGCCTTCTTCGAAGAGGTGGCGTACACGAACGGCTCCTTCAAGGATCTGCTGCTGAGCAACGTCGCCTTCGTCAACAAGGACAACGCCGCGCTCTACGGCCTCGATGCGTCGAAGTACACGGACACCCTGACCAAGGTCACGCTCGATTCAACGACCAACCCGCGTCCGGGCTTCCTGACTCGCGCCGGCTTCTTGAGCTCCTACTCGGGCTTCGGGACCACGAGCCCGATCCTGCGCGGCTCGTACATGGCCATCTGGCTGCTCAGCATCAACGTGCCGGCGCCTGATCCGGCATTCGCCATGCAAACGGTGACGGGCAACTTCATGACGCAACGCGCGTACGTGGAAGAGCTGACCCAGAAGAATCAGCCGTGCAAGGGCTGCCACGAGGTCTTCAATCCGCTCGGGTTCATCATGGAGAGCTACGACGGAAACGGAAAGTGGCAGACCAAGGACCCGAAGGGTGGAGCCATCGACTCCAAGGTCACGACCGCGACCTTCAACTTCAAGACCGGCGCGAAAGAGATCTCGTCACCCGTGCAGCTGATGCAGGAGATTTCCAAGCAGGCGACCGCGCAGGCGCTGTACGCGCAGGCTTGGGTTTCCTTCGCCACTGGCCGCAACCCGAATGACCAAGACCAATGCACGGTCAACACCCTGCAGACCAAACTCGCTGGTGATGGCTACTCCATCCTCGGCCTACTCGGTGATCTCACCCAAACGGATTCCTTCCGTCTACGAGTTCGCGGCTCGCTCTGAAAAACTGAGGAATTTCCGAACATGACTAACTATATGAACCGAAGAATCCTCCTCAAAGGCCTGGGCGGAGCTGTCGTAGCTGCGCCGATCCTCACCTCGTTGTTCGAGCGGTCCGCGCGAGCGCAAGCTGCCAACGCGATCACGAAGCGAACCTTGATCATGTTCACCTACTACGGGTGCATCACGAACAATTGGTTCCCGCAGAAGCTCGACGGCGACCTGCTGGCTTCGGACCTCAAAGGGACCAGCCTCGAGGCGCTCTCGCCGTACACCGCGAAGCTGCTCATGCCACGCGGCATGCGCACCATGAACGAGTGGACCGCGAACAACAAGGGTGCCGGCAAAGGGCGTGGACAGGGCAATGACTCCCACACGCAATGCGCCGGAACCGCCTTGACCTTGCAGCCGGTCACCCCCAACAGCAACGACCCGTTCAGCTTCAACACGGCGACGAAGTTCAATGCCATGCCGATTGGCATGTCGCTGGATCACGTGATGGCCGCGCAGCTGAGCCCGCAGGCCACCCCGCTGTACATGGACATCTCGGGTCAGTCGAAGGTGACGGCACAGGCTGCCATCTCGTACAAGGCCAAGGACACCATCTTCAGCGGGCTGAACGCCACCACCGCGTACAACCAGCTGACGGGTCTGTTCAAGACCGGCGCGCCGATGAACGCCGACACTTGGGAAATTGCCAAGGGCAAGAAGATGGCCGATATCGTGAAAGGCGATCTCAGCCGGCTCCGAAGCAAGGACATGAGCAAGGACGACAAGGCCAAGCTCGACGCATGGGTCGAGCTCTTGAACGTCACCACGGACGGCGTTCTCGCCGGTTGCAACGCGGACCTGGCCACCAAGCTCGGCGCAAACAACAAGCTCGGCAGCGGCACCAGCGGCGACGTCGTGACGCGCAAGATCAACGACACCATGGACAACGCGGATTTGTACATGGCGATCGCGGCGCTCTCGGCTGCGTGCAACGCCAACCCGGTCGTTCTGCTCAGGATGCCGAACAACTTCGTGTACAGCGGCCTCGGCATCAACTTCGACTCACACAATCAGTCCCACCGCTTGACCGATGCCAGCATGCAGGGACCGTGTGTGAAGGACGCAGTCGCCAATCTGAAGAAGATCGACTCGTACTACGCCGCGAAGTTCGCCAGCCTCGTCAAATACCTCGACAGCATCCCCGAAGGCGACGGCAAGACCGTGCTCGACAACAGCGTCGCGTTCTGGCTGAACGAGCACTCGGACGGCAATGCCCACAACATGAACAACACTCCGTTGATTCAGGCCGGCAGCGGCGGCGGGTACTTCAAGCAGGGCAAGATCATCAACCTCGACACCACCTCGGGTGGCACCGCGACCGACTTCCTCGGCCGCAGCCTCTCGCAGTGCGTCGATGGTGCCCCGC
>Ga0247783_1000645_pt1 | contig 11013 bp, 8 predicted proteins | sample UWRJL064202C5_FD_179911 | JGI IMG/M metagenome (GOLD analysis project Ga0247783, IMG submission 179911) | Plant litter microbial communities from Arlington Agricultural Research Station in Wisconsin, United States - UWRJ-L064-202C-5 | ecosystem: Environmental > Terrestrial > Plant litter >...
AAAAGACGTTCCATCAGTGAACTCGATCAAGATCTCGACGTTGTCACAGTCCGTTGCGTGGAGCTTGAGGGAGCTTACTGTCTTACCTACGACCTCGGGACAATCGATAATTGGCGAAGACATTCTCTAAACCTCGTACTTCCATTCTGTTTCCTATTAGGAAACGATGCAAGGGCCTACCCACACTAGGGGAATGGTCCAGCCTGCGGAGGGTGAAACTCGGAAGTCTCGCAAGGCGAGGACGGTGCCGTATCAGGCGCGCTACAACGGTTTTTTGGCAAAGCTAATCGCCGCAAGGGAAGAAGCGGGATTCACTCAGAGAGACGTAGCCGAACGGCTTGGCATGTTTCATTCGTGGATATCGAAGACTGAGTCCGGCGACCGACGCCTGGATGTCATGGAACTCATTCTTTTGGCGGATCTTTACGGGAAGACACCCGAGTACTTTCTCAAGCATGAGTAGAGCAGGCGCATACACACATTTGCTATATTCGGTACGTTTATGCCGATTATAGACATTTCCGCCTATAATCGGTAAACTTGTTCCGTTATGAGCGATCTGTCATTCAAGTCGATTAAAGACCTCCAAATCATCTTGGGAGAGCAGATCCAAGGGATTCGCCTCTCCAAGAATCTCGATCAAATCACTACCGCAGAAAAGGCCGGCATGTCGGACAAGGCCTTGAGAAATCTGGAAGCGGGGCGAGGGTCGACCGTCGAATCGCTTCTAAGGGTGCTGAGAGCTCTTGATTCACTCGACGGCTTGCAACTTCTAGCACCGAAACCAGCAATAAGCCCACTCGCTGTTTTGCGAAGCTCAAGAACACAGCAGCGCCAAAGGGTATTGCATTCACGGCCGTCAAGAGATAAAGACTCATGAGAGCGACCAGTGTCATAGAAGTCCTGATTTGGGGGCATCGAGTAGGTGCGCTGAGTGCAGACCCAACACTTGGCTATTACGCCTTCCAATACGAGCGTTCGTGGAAGCGCCGCGCCATCGAGTTGGCGCCGCTGACCATGCCATTGTCGAACCCTAGCTCCATATTCACGTTCCCCAGCCTCCCCGAGTCGACGTTCTTTCGTCTTCCCGCAATGTTGGCAGATGCGCTTCCAGATGATTTCGGAAACGCGCTCATTGATGCCTGGATGGCCACAAAAGGAATCGACAAAAGCGCTATCACGGTACTTGACCGCTTGGCATATATGGGCAAACGCGGGATGGGCGCCTTAGAGTTTCGTCCGGCGCGCGGTTCACACGCCGAAAGCGCGGCCCCCGTAGAGATGAAGGAGCTTGTCGAGGAAGCTCGAAGGCTGGTTCAGGGCACCTTTGAGGTTGATCATGAGGCGAAGGCCGCGTTGGCAAACATTATCAAAGTTGGCACGTCCGCTGGCGGTGCCCGCGCTAAAGCTGTAATTGCTTGGAATCCAAAAACAGACGAAGTCCGAAGCGGACAATTTGACACCGCTCCGGGCTTCGAGCACTGGCTGCTGAAGTTCGATGGCGTTGGTAAAGATAAAGAACTGGGCACAAGCGAGGGCTACGGGCGAATCGAATACGCCTATTCCCTCATGGCTAAGGCTGGGGGCGTCATAATGACGCCCTGCCGTCTCTTGGAAGAGAACGACAGAGCACACTTCATGACCAAACGATTTGATCGTGAGGTCGTTGAAGGTATCACTCATAAACATCATCTTCAAACGCTTTGCGCAATGAATCACCTAGACTTCCGGCAACGCGGCACTCACAGCTATGAGCAACTCTTCATGACCATCTCAAAGCTCGGTTTAGACGACGATGCAAAGAACCAGACTTTCCGACGAATGGCATTCAACGTGATGGCTCGGAATTGGGACGATCACACCAAGAACTTCGGCTTCCTTCTTAAAGAGGGGGAATCGTGGGGATTGGCTCCCGCCTATGACGTAACTCATGCCTACGATCCAAAGGGCGAGTGGACTTACCAACACTTGATGAGCGTCAATGGCAAGTTCAAAGACATCACTCGTGACGATTTGATCGACCTCGCTGACCGATTCGGTGTGAGAAAACCAACGGAGGCATTGACCGATATTGTTGCAGCGATTAACGCTTGGTCGGATTTCGCCCAAAAAGCCGGTTTGTCTACGAAGCTATTAGATAAAGTCGCTGCTGACTTCCTCGTGGTTTGAGTTCCACAAGATTTTTCTAAGGAAGCCAGAAATACCTTACGATCGCGGGTTGAGTTTTCAGAAACATTCACACGTTTCTAGGCCTCGGTTTTGACATCGATCTGTTTCGTGATCGGCGCGTAGAGAGTTCGGAGAGATGGAGAGATAAAACCGGTGACCACAGCAGAAGCTCTTGAGGGGATAACGGACGAAAGCGCCTTCGAGCTCCTTGCGGTCCGAGCATTGCGTGAGCTTGAGCCTGACTGTCATTCGCTGGTACATCTTGGCATGAACTCACAGGGAAAAACGATCCGCAGCCCATTGGATGGATTTTGTTCGGTACCGAACTACACGTCGCCTCTTTACGTGATGGTGGCGGCTACGACTACAAGCCTCAAATCCCTGAAATCGAAATGGCTTTCTAATGGCCTACCCTCTAAGCCAAAACCAGCCCGTTCAACGAAGGCAAAGCCAGCCCACTTAACGAAAAAAAGCGCAACGAGCAAAGCGCCGGCGTTGGAACTGGGTGATGTTCCCAAAGCCATTCTCGAAGCTTTGCATGTGCGAGCCACAGTGCCGACAGCGAAATTCACTCTGTACTTGGCGACGAACCGCGCCATAACCAAGGAGCTAATTTTAGAAGCGGAAGCAGCGGGAAAAGCTGGGGGCGTGGAGGTACGCTTTATTGAACAGAGTCGGCTGCGCGACTTCCTGGATGTGACTCCTGTCGGCCATTGGCTTCGATGGAAACACCTCGGTATCGACTCTGACCTCATCTCCCTTCCACTTCTGCATGAGCTTTCCGAAACCAACATCTCTCAGTACGCTAGCGATATCACCCTCTTCGAGCATCAGTTTCTTGTCGAGACAGAGTCCGAAAAACGCATCGGAGAACAGTTGTTAAACCCAAGCTTCCGACTACATCTGCTTATCGGAGATTCGGGTGTCGGAAAGAGTACAACCGGCCTAACGCTGCTTAGGAGACATCATGCTTCAGGCAAGCCGGGCCTTTGGATTTCAGCAGAATTGCTTGATCGTGCGTCCAGCCTCAACTCTGCACTAGAGATGGCTCTAAAGTCACAGTTGCCATCATTACGCTCAGGAGCGGGCCAAGATGTTCTCAATCAGATACCAGAAGAAGAACCTCTCCTCTTGGTCTTCGATGACATCAATCGCTCACCGTCGCCAATCAACCTTCTTCGCAAGATCATAGGCTGGTTGAGACCTCTAACTGAAAAGAAAGATGGCCGAGATCTTCTGCGCAACGTGAGAGTGATCTGCCCCCTTTGGCAAGCTCACTGGGCTTCTCTTCAAAATTCTCTCGAATCTTCGGGATGGATTCGAAGCGTGACGGTTACGGCCTTCACCAAAGTTGAGTCCCTTAAATCCCTTCAGAGCGGCCTTCCGGAACGGTCTGAACACGACCTCCGGCGGTTTGCTACCGCACTTCACGATGACCCCATCCTTATCGGCCTATTCAACAGCTATTTCTCTACTCGACAGCAAGACGCATCCCTAGCAGCATGTTCGGATGTGATCGGCACCTTCATGCGGGAGAGATTGAGCGAGATAGCTTCAGCATTGAACGAACCCGCAATCTTGATGGAATCGACATTGAAGAAGCTGGCAATAAGACTCGTCGTGAATCGCGAGCTTCGACCTGCATGGGGATTGGTGGAAACTTGGTTCGGCGACGATATAAGCGGACTGTTCCGATTGAAGCAACTCGCCGCTCAAGCTCATCTTGCGAGAATCGTGGATCGTGGCGACTCCATGGTCTGGGAATTCCGGCACGACCGTCTGATGGGGCATTATGTCGTAACCGCAATCATGGAACTTCTCCAAGGCTCCGATCCGAAGCGCCAAGCTGTGTTTGATCCATATTTCGTACCGTATCTTGGGCAGGCTATCGCCGCCTTGAGTCCTACGAATGCGCTCCTAGACGAGGTAGTCAAAAAGCGCCCCGCATCGCTCGTCGCGTCACTCCGCTACATGAGAGTCACCCCCTCCGTAGATAGGCCCGCGATTGTTGATGCAGTCGGGCGTTTCCTAATCGATGACAAACAAATGGCCGCCGAGTGGCATGATTCAGTCCGTTTGCTCGAAGAGGTTGCGACGCGGTTCACCATTGCGCTGACCACTCCACGGAAGTTAGAAAGACCTTTCTGGCATGCCAGATTCAGAAACGGAGACGTGCTTTCGGGAGCACTCATCATGTGCCGGGAATTTTTCCCGAGAACGCACTTTGTATGGCTTGAGACCCTAGTCGCGGACGCGATATCCACGTCGAGGACGCAGTTCGTTGCCTCACTCAGGTCGCTTCTAACGAGTGAGAACATCAGTCCCGACATGAAAGAGGGAGGCCTGCTTCTCGCGGGATATCTCGGGGAACCTAGTCTCGTGGGGGAGATCGTCGCACTTTGGAAAGATTCGACGGTTACCGGAAAGGCAAGACGGGATCTACTTCTCTGCGCTTTATGGGCTGCATTGCGTTCGGCGAACAAAGATCTCGATAGCTCCATCGGCATCCTCATCCGTGAAGTCAATTCACTTGACGACAGTACTTCTGAAAACCACCACATCTCGGAGCGCGGGAGTTTACTACAGGAACTTTCACACGCTGGACGACACGGGTATCCGTCGTCGGTGCTCCGATATTTGGCAAACTTTGCTACTGACGAAGATCATCGTTGGACAGTAATGCAAATCCTGGACCATGTCGACCACCCAATCGCTGTTGCGTATATGGTGAGAACCCTAGGTGCCCTAGAGCATCGCGCCCATGAAAGTGGAGGATTCAATCCGTACACAAGTTTCTGGCGCGAGAATTGGGATGGAACTCGCGGAAGATCGAGCCTAAGCCAAGAATCACTCGATACAGTTCGCAAACTCTGGGAAGATCGAACCGAACCATCGTGGGTCAGATCGTACGCATTCTCGCTCTGGAGCCGCCTGATTCCGGATTTGACCGCACTTCAAACCGCGCAGCCAGAAGATCCCTATTTCCTCACCGCTGTATGGCACAGGGTAGAACTGGGTGACCTGACGGCGACCGAAGCGTACCTCAAGATTCTTGAAGGGAGGCCGTTTTGGATCGGAGAGCTTGCGCACATCTGGACTCCAGCACTCCGTCCTCTACTCGAAGCGCGGATACAACAACTTGAGAGTGGCAACGTATCAATCGATAGCAACGAAGACTATCAACTATCCGGTGTACTGCGCGACATGCCCGCATCGGACGCAGAAGAGATTTTGGCCCAACATTGGGATTGTTTGAGGAAGCGTCACCACTTCGTTCACGTCGCACTTTACGTTGCGACTGACCGTACGCGTGCCCTAGCGGCAGAAGCGCTCCAAGGGTGGACGGGAGATAAAGATCCGTTCGAACATGTCGACCACACGTTCGGTTTCTTCACGTATGGCTTGTCTGATCGCCTCACCCTGAAGCATTTGCAGAGCTTGCTTCCGTACGTCGACAAGCTCAGTGCCCGTGTCCTGGAACACATGGTTGAGTTTTGCGGCAGACACGGTCACAGGGAGTTCGCGATGAAGTATCTGATTTCTCGAGCTCGTCAGCTTTTGTCTGACGGAAGTTTGCTCGATGAGAATCACATCCGCATTTTGTCTCACTCGCTCACGGAATGGTTCCCCACCGAAGAAGACCATTTACGAGTGTTCGACGACGCGGCTAAAGATGACTGGAGAACGGACTACGCACTCGAGCATTGGATAGAGGGGTTCGGTCGGCGCGAAGAGAAAGTCCCGGACCTCCCAGCGATCCTCTCGCTTTGGTGGGACAGAGGCACCCAAGGACGAGTGCGTGTCGCATCGACGTTGATTCGCTACTGGGGCACGAGGAAAAATCTGGCCTTTTTGGAGGACAAGCTTTCGACTCACGCGAACGGGAATGCTGTGAACCTCGCCGACATTGTCTACGAAGTACAACGGAGGACCCCGATTTGAGGACATGCGGCTTGCTGGTCCGAGTCAGAAAATTCGACTTGCCAAAACCGAATCCAATCACCGTTGGGGCTCAAACCCAACCTCCAAAACGCGCTCCCAATAGACTCCCAATAAGCTGTCCGATGGGTACTTTTCCGTACTTCCGAGTCGCCATTTGTACCAGGAAATTCAACAACATACGCGAGTGCTCGGTCACTCATAACCCAAAGGTCGTAGGTTCAAATCCTACCCCCGCAACCAAATCTCTCAACAACTTACGAGATTCGGACTCTTCGAACAAACTCCCAATATCTCCCAATAAGAAAATCGCCGATTTAGGCGCTCGCCAAAACAGGCTTGAGCACCATCTCGACGACCTTCCCGTTCGCTTCTCGCTTCGATGAAGACATAGCCTGTCCATAGATATTCATCGTCGTCTGGATGGACGCATGACGCATCAATTCCTGCTGCACTTTCATGGGAGCTCCGGTCTCGTCCAGCCACGAGCGGTACGTGTGGCGGAACGTGTGCCAGCCGATCTCTCCGAGCTTCCCTGCCGCGATCTTGCGCGTGTTGTGGATCGGAACCCGCTTGCCGGTCGCTGTGGGCTGGCCTTGCCAGCACCACACGCCCGCTGCCGCTCCGCACGTCGGACAAGCGACCACGCAGCATCCCGAAGGGCGAAGATGCCGCTTCTGGATTTCGGTCGGGTGGTACGGTCGGTTCGTCATCGCGTTTGTGAAAACCCACCCTTCTTCGGTGGGGATGGCTTGCTTGCTCCACGCCAAGACGATCTTGGTCAGGGATGGGTGCAACGGAACATAGTCCTGGGAGTATTCGGTTTTGACATCATCGACCCGCCCGCTCACGAAGCTGCGCTGAACGAAGAGTTGATGCTTCTCAAAATCGAAGTCGTCCCACTGAAGCGCCGCGATCTCGCTCACGCAAGGACCGAGGCATTGGGCAAGCTGGACCATCGAGTGCCTAGTCTGGCCCCCGTATACGTGCGCGTTCTCGTAGAGGAATTATCGGAAGTGCGTTGCGGGACGGTACACCGCTGAGGTGGTCGCTCAGGACGCCAGACGGCCTGAGTGAGGGAGGACACCTCCTCCCTCACTGGGCTTAAAAGTGACTCTTTGAAACGGAATGAGAGGGCGAGGAATCGCAGGCTTCGCGTAGTCCCTAGACCCCAGGGTTCTCCGCCGTCGCACCGCGTCCGTTTTGGCACCAAGTCTTATGCGCACTTCAAAGCACATCGAAGTGTCGAACCTTTTTAATGTCGATCGACACTTCGAAACCAACTTTTATCAGGACAACAAATAGATCGTCGGGTAAAACTAACAATCTGGACCGAGTTCATCCCTTGGCTAGTCAGCGTCGGTGTGAGAAGGATCGGTTCGCGCGTAGCGCTCGCCCGCGATGCGATCGGGTTCAAAGACAGAAGTAAGATAAGCGATCTCATCGCGGCTTAGTCCGACGTTAGTAGCAGCCATATTCTCTTGCACATAGTTGACGCGCTTCGTTCCGGGGATGGGAACAATGCTGAACGGCTGAGACAAAAGCCATGCCAATGCGATTTGACCAGGCTGACAGCCCTTGAGATGGGCTAAAGCCATGAGCGCTTCGATAAGTTTCAAATTATTGGCGCGGTTTTCCCCTGCAAACCGTGGATCCGTGACACGAAAATCTCCCTTGGAGAAACCTGTGTCGGCTTTGACGGCCCCCGTCAACATGGACCTTCCGAGCGGACTGAAAGGGACAAAGGTAATGCCGAGTTCGCGGCAGGTGGGAAGAATCTCGGCTTCAACCTTGCGCTCCCAGAGGGAATATTCTGACTGCAAGGCGGCCAGAGGATGAATTGCATGCGCCCGTCGCAACTGTTCGGTGGAAACTTCGCTAAGGCCGATGGCGCGGACTTTCCCCTGTTCGACCAGGCGGGCCATTGCTCCGACCGTTTCCTCCACCGGGACATTCGGATCCAGCCGATGGGCATAGTAGAGGTCAATCACATCGACTTTCAGTCGACTCAGGCTGGCTTCGCACGCCGCCGCGACATAGCTGGGATGACCATCGATACGGACACCCTTGCCGTCTTCGGTGAGCCGGACGGCAAACTTTGTAGCCAAAACCACCCTATCCCGACGCCCGGCAATCGCACGGCCGATCAGTTGTTCGTTGTGTCCGAAACCTCGATTCTCAGCTCCGACCAACATGTTCGCTGCTCCGTATATATCGGAAGTGTCAAGGAAATCGACACCAAGGTCCAACGCAGAGAGGATTGTTCTGATCGACTGTTCGTCATCGGCAGGACCATAAAACTGCGACATGCCCATGCAGCCGAGCCCAATGGGCCGGACGATCAGGTCGGAATGGCCAAGACGGACCCGCGCCGAACCCGAAATATCATTAGAGTTTAAAGTCATTATTGACACCTTCCGCATGGTATTGAGGACAGTAGGGAATGATTGCTTGGAGCTGTCTCACGTCCTTTATCCTTTGTCTTTTGATAACTGCCACAAGCGAGCTTCGGATTTCCGCATTCTGATGAGCGAAGGAGTCCAGCACTAAATATAACTTAGCCACTTCCATTCTCTATGTTGCGCTTTGAATCGCATAAACCATCTACAAGGGAAGTAGAGGAGAGCCACAACTGTCAGCCATGTCAGATATATAAAGGGCAGACCATGGCCGTAGCCAGGGGGAGGCGTGGTGACCAGCATGGTACTTTTCCATAACCAGGCAATGGGTTGATGACAAACCAATCCAGTCAAGATTGCCAAGATGTGGATTAGGTAGACATGCACCAGATAATAGAAAAGCGGAACGCGTCCATATACGAGGAGAACTCGTCCCCAGACGGTTCCCGGCCTTAGATGCTCGAAGCATGCAAGTAGCATCAGAGCAGGCCCAAGTGTCATGAGTATGTAGTCGAGTGAAGGGGGGTATTTCAAAGTGTTTAGGAATGCCATCACAGTAAATGCTGTACTCTTCTGTCCCGTCCATGTGCCTACCGTTGCTGGGAAGAAGGACGGCATCCCATCATAGGCATTCCCATAGTGGTTGATCCCCCTGATGATGATGAAGGCTGTGGTCAACGTGGCGCCGATCAGAGCCAACCGCCTGCCACGATTCTCCTTCATCAGGATGGGAGCAAAAGCGTAGCCGAGCGCCATGACACAAACCCATGGAATGAGCGGATAACCCAACATTAAATGTACAGACCCGAAGGTCAGAAACCCTGGCACGTGCAGAAATATCAGCAGTTTAGAGGCCTGAGGTCCAGGAAGGGCAGTGAGCCTGTCTAATAGGTTGTGGCAAGCTATGCCGACCATAGCTAGGGCACCAAGAACTGGTGTAGGAAGCCAGACCAGCAATGCCATAAAGCACATCGACCAACCTAGAGCCCACATTACTTGAAGCAAGGGCGGCGAGGAAAACGTGAAATTCCATCCGAATCGGAGCACGGTTAATTCCAGGAGGACGAGCCACAAACCTCGCGTGAAGAGGAACAGAGACATTTTCGATTTTGATCGGCTACTCGAAAACGATAAGTAAGCCCCAGTTCCAGCCAGTAAGAAGAATATCGGGGCGCAAAAATGCGTCACCAGCCGGGTGATAAACATCGGTCCTGACGTGTGGTGAAGATCTTCGGGCGAGAACGTTGCTGAACTAAAGAACTCTCGGGTGTGATCGAGGGCCATGATGATCATGGCTACACCGCGAAGCATATCGATGGAAGCGATCCGTGAGTACGACAATGGAGAATTCGTTGCAGAGGACACGCCATCTTTTGCTACTTTTGTTTCTTTGATGTCAGAATTTGTCAACACCATCTATGTCCTTTCACCACAATCTTTCAACAGCCAATTTGTGGGTGGTGGGATTGCCCGGTTCACTCGCTCTCAAGCGAGTGAAAGGAGCCGCATGGTTCGTGAAAACCTGCAGCGATCGGCACTCGCGGCCAAATGTCCAAAGTCAAGCGGGCGACAGCGACCCAGGGAACATTAAATTGGTCGGAATCATCGATGCGGATCCTCAACTAGCCATTCCTCGGTGAGCCTGATTGAAGACCTAGAGAATCAGAGGAAAGTCATCGGAGATGACTACTCTGAATGCATTTCAGTCGTAAATGGGTCTGATACGGGGCAATTATTTAGATTTAATTTGATCGATTATCGCTTCTGCTAGAAAGGCTCTGTTCTCAAGCTCACGATCTAGTTTTGGCAAGAGAACTACACTTTCTTGTTCGTTTGGATCCGTGCGTGCAATTACTGCAACCATCGGTTCAGTCTCGGACGGGTTGTAGGGTAGATGAGGCATATCTGCTGGAATATAGAAAAAGTCCCCTTTGACTACTTTGGCATGCTGCTCCAGTTCATATCCAAATAAGACCTGCGCTTCTCCGCTCAAGATAAAAATCGCCGTTTCGTGCATTGCATGCTTGTGCGCATGCGAACGCGCACCGGGCGGCATAGTAAGAAGCTGCATATGAATGGCATTGGAGCCCACTGAGGCAGCAGAGATGCCGGCCTCATAATCCAGTCCTTGCTTTCCGGTAAATTTCTCTCTGTTGCGAACCACTTTACAGGTGGTCTGACCTTGTCGAGCGTGCTCATCAATCACTCGGGTTTCATCCTTCAATGCGTTCCCCATGTTGTTTCAGAAAATTCAAATATCAGGTAAATCTCAAGAGCGTCAGTAACTTCTGAAGCCCGGTAGGAATCAGTCAGAGAAATTGTTCGCGCACAAGGCAGCTCTCCTGTTAGTTTTCACCAAACGAAGATTCCATAATCGTTCACGATGCGGAGATCTTCGGTCGTTCGACCATGAGAAGGTTTCTACTAGCCGTGGCTTATTTTATCGATGGCGAAATGGGTGGGGAATCACATCTTTATATTAGAGAAGGTTAGGAAGATATAGGCG
>Ga0247783_1000647_pt1 | contig 10998 bp, 8 predicted proteins | sample UWRJL064202C5_FD_179911 | JGI IMG/M metagenome (GOLD analysis project Ga0247783, IMG submission 179911) | Plant litter microbial communities from Arlington Agricultural Research Station in Wisconsin, United States - UWRJ-L064-202C-5 | ecosystem: Environmental > Terrestrial > Plant litter >...
TATCATGAGCTGAGTAGGTGACGGAATTGTTAACCTCCTGTTAAGGTTTTATGACATTTAAGAGCCAATCACACCGCCATCGTTTTTGGTCACTATCACGGTCGCTGAACGTGGACGGGCGCTGCCGCCTTCCGGCCAGTGGCTGGTGAAGCTCGTGGGGGTAGAACGATCACCAGGGTGCTGAATATTGACGAACAGGGTTTTCATGTCCGGTGTGCCAGTTACGCCTGTCACTTCCGCATCGATTGGGCCAACAAAGAAGCGTTTGAGTTGTTTGGTCACCGGGTCGGCCGCCAGCATCTGGTTGTTACCGTAAGGGCCGCTGCCTTGTTGGGTGCCGCTCATGTCAGTTTGAATCCATACCACACCGCGACCATCAATCCATAGACCATCAGGGCTGGCGAAGTGGTTGTCAGCAGTCAGGGCGACGGCTTTGTCGCCAGTACCGGTGACTGTGCCTACATCACCACCGAGCAGGAAAATATCCCATTTGAACGTGGTTTTACCGGAGTCTTCATTCCAGCGAATGATGTGACCAGTAGTGTTGTTGGCGCGCGGGTTGGGTGCATCTACCTGCGCTTCAGTGCGGCTGGTGTTGTTGGTGAGCGAGAAGTAGACCTCGCCGGTAGTAGGATGCACCGCGCCCCATTCAGGGCGATCCATTTTGGTGGCGCCCATAATATCGGCGGCCAAACGGGTATTGATCAGCAGGTCGGCCTGGTTGGCAAAGGTCACACCGGCAGTCGCTGCTTTGGCGGTAAAGGTGCTGTTGGTGATGTCCAATGGTAGCCATTCGCCAGTGCCATCGACATTGAACTTGGCGACATACAGCGTGCCGGTATTCAGCAAGTAACCACCAGCGGTTGCTTTGTAGAAGTTATCGGCAGAGATGAATTTGTAGATGTATTCATTTTGCGAATCATCGCCGGAATAACACACTACTGGTTTGCCTTCTACCGCCGGGGCGAAGATCACACCTTCGTGGCCAAAGCGGCCGAGGGCAGTACGTTTTTGCGGACGACCTTCCGGGTCAAACGGGTCGATCTCTACCATCCAGCCAAAGGTGTTTGGCTCGTTGCGGTAATCGTCCATCGCGGTGGCGCCTTTGGTTGAGGCATCAAAACGGATGTATTCATCCGCACCTGAATCTGCCGTTTCCCAGAAGTAACGGCCGTTTTTATTGGGTACACCGTAGCGCTTGTGTTCGCGCGCTTGGGTGGCATCTTTATTAACGAAATAACCGGCCCAGTTTTCTTCGGCAGTTAAATAGGTGTGCCAAGGCGTCGCGCCCATACCGCAGTTATTAATAGTGCCGCGGGTAGCTGTGCCGTTAGGGCTGTACTTGGTGGCGAGTTTTGCATCGCCAGCGGCCGGGCCGCGAATATCCATAGGTGTACCGCTGGTGACGCGGCGATTGAACGGGCTACCGTTCACCACTTCCCAGTTGCTGCCGTTTTTGCTGATATGGATCACACTCACGCCGTGCGCGGCGATCTCTTTGCGCACTTCATCGGCAGGGCGTGTTGCACCTAAAGTGGCGCCGTTTGGATGAAAAATTTTATCGTCCAAATATTCGTGGTTCATCACCAGCAGGCCTTCGCTGGAGTTGGTGCCAATGGTTTTGGCATCCAGGGGAAAAAAGTAAACGCCGTCATGATGGGCGCCCACTTGTTGTTCCTGCTCGGCGCCGGTATTGCTGGCATCACCTTTATAGGCGGGCATGGTGCCAGTCAGCGGCGTGCCCCAAGGCACAAATGGTGTGGCAGTGTAGCCAGCGGGAACGGTGATGGTGTCGTTGCGGTTGGCGGCAATCGCGGTAAAACCTAATAGCGGTGCAGCGGAAGAAGAGGCCGCGCTGCTGGATGAGGCAACACTGGAAGGGCTGGATGAGATTGATGGGCTTGATGAACTCAAAGAATTGCGGAGCTTGTTGTCACCACCACCGCAACCCGCCAGACCTACACCCATAAATGCGGCTACCGCTGTGCCTAGGCTCCCCTTCAGGAATTGGCGTCGCTCGCTCAGAACTTGTGCAAAGGTGGTGTTATTGGAATGGTTAGAAAGGGGCTCAATACCTGAGTTGTCGATTTCATAAATGGGATGGTCGGTCATCGGTTGCTTCCTGTTGGTGTTCGTAATTAAAAGGCTAGGGATAAGACGGATAGGCAGCGATTAAAGCGACGGAATATGTCAGTTAGACGACAGTTTTTTGAAGATTTGATAACAGAGTGAGCAAGTGTATTGTTAGATTTACAGGTATGAGTGGGGCGTGGACACCTATGATGCAGGTTGCTTTGGGTCTAAAAGAATTAATTGAGGTGTTTTCTGGCAGCCCTGAAAATTGGCTTTTCTATCAGCACATGGATAAGAAATGCCGCCGTTAGTACCACACCCAGGGTAAGCACGAACGCGACATCAATGCTCGTGATGGTATTGATGGCCTGCAGTATTTCCTTTCCTGCACGATTATGTAGTAGGTAAAGGGGGTAGCTCATACCACCAAGCAATACCATAGTTTTGGAGTATTTAATCCCGCTGTTGAGTTGACGCAAGAAGAAATAAAAAACAAAAAAGACCGCGGAGATAGTTGCAGCTAATAATCTATCTACATTGGTTACCTGGCGACAAAAGCCATCAATTTGCTCCCATGATTTTATTGAAGAGAATACCAATGCTACTACAAACAAAATGAGTGCATATCTATCCTTAGGGTTTTTAAAAAGATGATAAGCAGTAACACCACCCATAAAATGGAAGGAATAACCCGGGCTTATAAACCACCCAAGAAAAAAAGGCTGATTGCTGAAATGAAACGCTACCGCCATTACCAACCACGCTGTGACCCAAATGCGGTAGGAGGTAATCAACGTGGTAAGAATAAGTAGAAATACACAGCCATAAAATTTTAGTTCTGCCTGCAATGTCCAGTAAACGCCATCAATGTTATTAATCCCGAAATAATCATTAATAATTAGCGCATTTAATACGATATCTAATGCAGGCAGTTGCTCGCCATCAAAGGTATATATTGCAGCAAGGGTAAGCAGCAAACACCCTATAAAAGCAGGATATAATCGCAGTGCACGCAATAACGCAAATTTGATTGCACTGCGATTTTCTGCAGAGGCCATGATGACAAAACCACTTAACATGAAGAAAAAATTTACCCCTAGATAACCATACTTGAGGAAATCAACATGTTCTCCTGCTACTCCTTGTTCCAGATAAGGTTGATAGTGATATAGCATCACCAATATGGCGGCGAGAAACCGCAATGGATCCAATATCCCAATCCTGTCTTTTGCCATTTGATAGTTGTCCATCTACCGAAAATCTCCTATTTGATTTTTCATTATCTGCCGCTGTAAAGGCCATTGGGCTTTGCATCTCCTGCGGTGATGTACCCTAATTTGTGGTGTCCGCTAGGTAGGTATAACGATTGTCTGGTGAAGGATTGTACATGCCGTGCTGTTATCGGTCGATGCAGGAGTCTGCGGTAACTGTTTGTTGCCCTTATTGCTGGTGTCCTGCGCTATCTGAAATGCTAATTTCGCTTATCCCGCTTTACTCAGTTACTCCCAGAGCGTTTAAATCTGCTAGGCTGGAACTCATAGCCAGTTAATTTTCACATAGTTAATAACATGGAATTCAGCGTGCAGCCGGTTAAAACAGATTATTCAGTCTATCGCAGAGTGGTCAGCGACCTATTAAGTGGCAATGAACAGTTGCCAAGCTTGCCGAGTGTTACTTTTGAGATTCGCAAGGCGCTTGAGCAACCGGATCTTTCCATGGCGGAACTCAGTAAGCTGCTCGCCCAGGATCCTGCGTTGTCAGCCATTCTCCTGCGCTATGCCTCCAGCCCAATGGTAGGCAGCCAAAATCCACCCCACAGCATTTTGGATGTGGTGCGTTTATTGGGTATGAACCAGGTTGAGCGCATCACTATGGTTCACTCGATCAAAAGTTTGTTTTCGGTTCACTCGCTCAAACACAAACGCCTGTTTATGGAAGCCTGGCGGCGCATGGCCTTAAAAGCCAGTTTGAGTACCTACATAACAAAACATTTGGGGAAAGTAGTACCAGATCATGTGCTGATGGCGGCGCTCTTGAGTGAAGTGGGTACGCTCGCAGTCCTGTCGGCGTTTAAAAACAGTGAAGAAACCCCCGATATTCCTACTTATATTGCGCTCTGTCGCGAATACGCTAAATCGCTTGGCGTGGTGACCTTAAAAAAATGGCAGGTGGATGAACAGTATTTACAAGTGGTGCAAGAGGTGGGTAATTGGACTGGCGAGAGTCCGGGGCCGATTAATCTCAGCGATGTCATTAACTTGGGTTTGTATCACTCGCTCAAGTTGACCCATACCAAAACTGATTTGCCGCCCATTACCGAATTAACGGCTTATAAAAAATTGGAGCCGCCGCAAAATAGTGTAGTTGCTGGTGGCCTGACGGTAGTGATGAGCAACGTGCAGGAAATCCGCATGCTCGCGAAAAGTTTGTTTTAAGTTTTAGCAAAATAACCGGTATTTCTGAGCCACACCCCAAATATGGGACACCAATAAAAAGCCGCCGTATTTTTTTATAAGGCGGCTTTTTATTAATTATGGTCTGTATATTTCAAATTACCTTTCAACGAGCCGTGATCAATCGGTGCCGAGGTGTGTTCATGGATAACCTTCCACGAATCGCCAGTACGTTTGAGCACAACAGTAATGCGGTTATCGAGCGAGCGTAATTTTTCTCCTTTGGCAGATACGGCGGTGTAAGTAAAAATGGCATGCCCAACTGCCATCTCATCCGTTATCACGGATTCAATATTCTTCGCATCAACGATTACCTGGTCTGTGCCCAACGACGAAAACCACCCTTGGGCGAGGGCTTTCCATGCATCTATGCCGCGCATTGACCATTTTCCCCACATGTCAAAGATATGCACATCGGCATCATAAAGCGCACAGAATGAGTCTATATTTTTGCTGAAAATTGCCTCCTTGTAGGATTCAATCATTTTTACAATGGGATCGATTTGGCTGCTCATAGTGAAATCTCCTTCTGACTAATTGCCCGCGCCAATTCAATCACCGAAAGCGGCGCGGAACCTTCGGCTTTATTGCTGAGCGTGACATATACATTCTGGCCTGCGTTTGCGGTACCTGCAATGACACGCACTAACGCGGCGCGAGTTTCCGGATCAGGGTCCATGATTTTATCGTAGGGTGAATATGCATCTTGGGCGTCTTCATAACCATAGGCACCGTGAATGGGGTTGAGGTTCCAACGGCAAACGAGCGGCCCCGGCCAGAGTGCGCGCAGTATGGGAAGTTGCTCGGCGATGCGCGGCATTTTGGCGTGCAAGCCCATGCAATAAGTTGCGCCGGTATCGCGCAGGGCAGCAACAAATTGTGGCGTTAGCCATTGGGGATCGCGCACTTCCACGGCGACAACGCCGTCGGGCGCAGTGCTTTTTAAATCGGGAATGGCTTTCAATAATGCATGCAAACGATCGATTAATTTGGGCATATGTGCGAGCCACGCGCCGGGCAGGGGACTGATCTGGAATACCAACGCACCGAGCCGGTGTTTTAATCCTTCCAGCGCTGGTTCAACGAACGTTTGTACCGCTTGTTCTGCATTGAGGAAATTTGGATTTTGCCGCATGCCGCGACCGGATTCATCGCGCACCAGCGCATCTGTCACGAGGCTCGGCGCTTTTACGACAAAACGAAAATCCTGCCCCACTTGCGACGCATACTCGGCAAACTGCGCGACATTTAGTGCTCGATAAAAACTGCGATCAACACTGACTGTGCGAAACAGAGGATGTTGGGCGTAGGCAGCCAAACCGTAGCGCGACAAGTTAGTTTCCGCATATTCGCCATTCCATACCAAACCATCCCAGCCCGGGTAATTCCATGATGAGGTGCCCAAACGCAGATGCGCGGGCAGGGTTTGTGCGAGTTCGATCAACGCTGGATCGATAATGGCTGGCTCTACGATTTTGCCGGATTTTTTCGCCGGCTTGTCGGCGTCACCAAATAGAGGGTTTTGCATAAATAGTGATGTGTCGTTAGTGTCAATTGATCGCAGCAGGCTGATGGAGCTGATTGATTATGACACACTCATCATTCGGAACTCACTCATCGCGAGTTCCGAATGGGTACAGATTATTTCACCGCACAATAGGCTTTTAGAAAGTCAGCATGTGATGGTAATTTTTCGACCGCCGCTGCGATATTCGATTTCATCGACATGAGACCGGTAAAAATTTTCTCATCACTCATTGCGTGCGGAACGTGGTGATAACCCTGAGGCTCTATTCTTTGCCCTAACATCACCTGCAACCATGAAGTTACTCTAAATACATCAGCTGCGTCAGGTTGCACATGACCGGTTGCTTTAAATAATTCAATCTTCTCTGAAAGAGAATCCGGAATGGCCATATCACGGCAGTCGCGCCAGTATGGAGTATCGTCGCGCTCGGTCGCTTTGTAATGCAATATAATAAAATCCCGAACACATTCGTACTCGGTACGAGCTAGTTCATTGTAGCGACGGATCAAATGCTCATTGCATCCTTCAAATGGAAATAGCTGCAATAGCCTTATTACGCCTATTTGAATCAGGTGGATGCTGGTTGACTCCAGCGGCTCAACAAATCCACCTGCCAGACCTATTGCAACACAATTTTTAACCCATGCTTGTTTTCGGCGACCCGTGTTGAATTTAAGCAGGCGAAGCTCTGCGCGTATGTCTCCATCCAGATTCTGCAACAAAGTATTTCTCGCATCTTCATCAGAAATGTACGCACTGGAATAAACATGGCCCGTGCCTTGGCGATGTTGCAACGGAATTTTCCACTGCCAGCCACTGTCATGGGCAATAGCACGCGTATAAGGCGGAATATCGCCGGAAAAATCTGTTTGTAAGGCGACAGCGCTATCATTACGCAGCCACTGTCCCCACTTCTCGTAACCCGCTTTTAAAGTTTCTTCAATAAGCAGTCCACGAAACCCTGTGCAATCGATAAACAAATCACCTTCGATACAAGCACCTGATTCCAGTACCACAGACTCTATAAAACCAGTATCCGGATGCTGCTTGACCGCAACAATTTTTCCCTCAACCCGACGCACACCTTTTTCCTCGCTAAGCTTGCGCAAAAATTTTGCGTAAAGACTTGCGTCAAAATGATAGGCGTAGTTGAGTTTTGGATTTTCGGTGAGCGCAAATTTATGGGCCTTGGCAGCCTGTAATTCAAAGCAGATATCGTCAAGGGTACCTTCATAACCACGAGCTTTGGCAGCCATCCAGTAATGATAAAAGTCCCCAAGCCAGTTGGCCTTCCCGAATGAGCCAAATGGATGAATATACCTGTCCCCCTTGCGTGCCCAGTTTTCAAAGGAAATACCCAGCTTGATGCTTCCCATAGTTGCACTTAAAAATTCTTGCTCATCAATGCCAAGAATTTTGTGAAAAGAACAGATGGTCGGAAATGTCGCTTCGCCTACACCCACCGTGCCGATTTCAGCAGACTCGATCAATGTAATATCTAACAAAGTGCCCAACTGACGTGATAAAGAAACGGCAGTGCACCAACCTGATGTTCCTCCACCCGCAATCACTACTTTTTTTATTTTTTGAGACATACCCACCTCGGAAATCAATGTAAAAATTGCGGCATAGATGCCATGGCTACTGGCATTACGGACGCGCTTTTTATCCGAACTGTTTTAGCGAGACAATCAGAAGGCCATAAATTTTCACTATGACGTGCGGAGTTAATGAGTGGCCGTGGCGAAAATTACATTACGGGAATAGTACCGTTTCAGTTCGATTAGGTGGGTACTGGATAGAGTCAGTTTCTTGTATCAGCTATCGTCAACTAGCGTGTGCCGGTAATATGCGTGCCTCCTGTAGTTGATTTTGGATTCTCTTATGTTGAGCGAACTGCTCGCCATTCTCGCCCCTATCATGATTTCAGTCGGCGCCGGTTACATCTGGGGCAAAACCGGTACTGAATTTCGCTCCGATTTTATTTCGCGCATTGTGATGTTCATAGGCACGCCCTGTTTGATCATCAGTGCCATGGTGAAAGTGGATGTGCAGCCATCGGTGATGGGGCAGGTCGCACTTGCCACTGCGCTAGTGATGACATCCATGGGCATCTTTGGTTGGGTGTTATTGCGCTGGATGAAATTGGACATTGCCACTTATCTTCCGCCACTGATTTTTCCCAACAACGGCAACATGGGTTTGCCGCTGTGTCTATTTGCCTATGGTCAAACCGGCCTCGCGCTCGCGTTGGGTTCGTTTATGGTGATGATGGTGGCGACCTTTACTGTGGGTTTGTTATTGGTCGCGACGAGTGAAGGCGGCATTTTCAAACGCATGGAATCCATCGCCAAACAACCGGTGATTTATTCGATGATCATCGCGGTAATCCTGCTGGTTACCCACACAGAATTGCCGCGTTGGATGAGCAATACGCTCGATCTGCTCGGCGGCATTGCCATCCCGTTAATGACACTTGCGCTGGGTGTATCGCTTGCGACCTTAAAAATCCATTTCTGGAAACGCAGTTTGTTTTTTAGCCTGGTGCGTGTTGGTGGTGGTTTGTTATTCGGGTTTATCGTGTGCGAACTGATGGGCTTAACCGGGGTTTCGCGTAATGTGGTGTTATTGCAATCTGCCATGCCTGTAGCAGTATTTAACTATCTGCTTGCTTTGCGTTACGGTCATAAACCGGAAGAAGTTGCAGCTATGGTATTAGTGTCTACACTGGTTGCATTCGTTGGTTTGCCGTTTTTGTTAATGGCGATTTTGTAATCGCCCCACTGGTAGTAAAGGATTTCCAGTCAACTCATAAGTAAGCCTGTGAATGGAAAATCCTGTTGCACATTCTGCTGTTGTTAATTCTTCGATTCCTGTTGGGACTTCCACTTTTAGTGGATCCCAACATTCGTTAGATCTCCAATCTCTTTTGTACCTGTTATTTCTTTTGCGCCCATTTGCGCGCGCGTGAATAATTATTTTTCACAGCACTCTGCATTTCAGTTGAACAGATTGAATCTTGGTGTCAGGCGCAGAGGTTGGGCGAATCACATAGCGATTTGAATAATAATTCTGGGCAAAAGTCTACCCCTGCGCGCGGTAGGCTCCTGTCTGGAGTTGCTGATCGGCACCATGCTCACTCGCTCAGGCTTTGTAACCCAAAGCTGGCTACTGCTAAACACGCAAAAACACTGGACGAGCAATCGCCTTGGTGAGATGAAAACGAAGATATTCAGCGAAATTAATGCAATATGCTTTTTAATTTTTAATTTTATTATTAATCAATACGATAGAGTTTTATAGTGAAGTGAGCTGTATGTGTGAACGCCAAAAATCTGCGTGATTTGCTTTTGGGTATGGTAGGGGTTTGCCGCCAGCCAGAAGCCTGTCGGCAAAGGGGGATGGGTTAAAATTAATAATGGGAAAGGGGCGGGCTAACTTTTAATTTGCGGCAGCAGCACACCCAGAGCCAGGCCGCCTTCCGGGCGATTCTCAGCCCAGATACGCCCTTGATGCAGCGATACACTGCGCTGTGCAATTGCCAGCCCCAAGCCATAGCCGCCACTTTCGCGTGCGCGGGCTTGGTCAGTGCGAAAGAAGGGCTGGAAAATATCTTCAAGTGCATCCTCAGGTACACCTGGCCCTTGGTCTACGATGTCCACGCGATACTGTTCTCCATCACCGGTTTCACCCAGTATGATGCAGATTTCGGAGTTTTCCGGAGTGTAGAGCAGGGCATTGCGCAGGGTATTATCAAACACGCCAACCAGCATATTGCCATGCGTGGCTACCAGCGCTTCTTCCAGTGAGCATTTAAAGCGGATATTGATGTTTTTCTCGTAGGCTTCAGTCTGGTAATCGTCCATGAGTGTTTGCATCAGGCTAACTAAATCCAGCACATCATCTAATACCCAGCTGTCCTGACCTTGCACCGGCAGGGTCAGAATATCGGTGATGATATCGTTCAAATAATCAGCCGCTTGTTTGATACGGTTTAGTTCATGATCAACAATACCATTGCTGCGCTGCCGTGCGAGCGCCAAAGCGATTTGCAAACGTGCAAGCGGTGTGCGCAATTCGTGCGAGACATCTTTAATCAAACGCTTCTGTTCCTGCATGGACTTTTCGAGGCGTTCAGTCATATGGTCAAAGTCGCGCCCCAGTGCCGCTACCTCATCATTACGGCCGCGAAATTGCTCACTGATGCGCACACTTAAATCGCCGCGTGCAATTTGTTGCGTCGCTTTTTGCAATGTATTAATACTGCGGGTGAAATGGCGGGCGAGAAAAAAGCAGGCGGAACCGCTGATTAAAATCGATACCAACAACAGTGGCCAAATATTGTCGAGAAATAATTCCCAGATAATATCGCGGTCCTGTCCCTCGTCGCGCCCGGCAGAAATTGTAATTAATTTCACGCTATTGCCATCGTTTAATGTGATATAGCGACCGAAAAGTTTGCGATTGCGATCCTGGACTTTATCGAAGGGATGTTTGAATGTGAGATGCGGTGCGAGAAACATCACGCCGGGGGGGAGCGGTCGGTCGAGCAGGTCGCGGTTTTCTTTATCGACCACATACACAAAACGCGTTGACCATTCGGGCATTGCGCGCAAGTCTTGAATCAACTGCCGCGTATTGCGATTCACTGCATTGCCAACCAATTGAAACAGCAAGCGTTTGGCTGGGTCATCATCATTAGCTTCATTGCTGTGCTGCAAATTACCTTCTGGTGTCATGTCAAACCAATGCACAACGATATTGGTGCCGATAATAATCGCCACCGTAATTAACCAAAAAGTAAAAAAGATTTTTAAATAAAGACGCGTCATTAAGTTACGGATTCATCATCATTCATGGTCAGCATATAGCCTGCGCCGCGCACGTTAATGATCAAATCCTTTGATGAACCTGCTGCAGTAATTTTTTTGCGGATGTTGCTCA
>Ga0247783_1000648_pt1 | contig 10998 bp, 9 predicted proteins | sample UWRJL064202C5_FD_179911 | JGI IMG/M metagenome (GOLD analysis project Ga0247783, IMG submission 179911) | Plant litter microbial communities from Arlington Agricultural Research Station in Wisconsin, United States - UWRJ-L064-202C-5 | ecosystem: Environmental > Terrestrial > Plant litter >...
AACGGACTGTTCGCGGATCGGAGACAGTAATGAATCCTCGGGACCTACCCCTTCTTGCCGTCTTTGCGGCGCTGGCACGCAACGGCTCCTTCACCGCCGCTGCGCGCGAGCTCGGCTTCACGAAGAGCATGGTGAGCGCGCAGCTGCGCGCATTGGAAGATCGATATGGAGTACGCCTCGTCGATCGGACGACCAGGAGCATGCACCTGACCAGCGTCGGGCTGGACGTTCACGCGGCAGCCGAGAGAATGCTCGCGGAGGCTCGTGCGGTCGGGGAAGCGGTTTCCGCGCACCGCGACCAACCGCGTGGTCACCTGACCGTGGGAGTGCCACACGGGCTCGTCGACACCGTCGTCGGGGTGGCTTCGGCGCTGCTGCGAAGTCACGGTGGGCTCAGCCTGGAGATCGTTGCGGATGACTCGATGCAGGACCTCGTGAAGCAGGGCCTCGATGTGGTCGTGCGCATGGGAACGCCGAGGGACTCGACTTACGTCATGCGCAAGATCTCCGAAACGAGCGTGATACTCGCGGCTTCTCCAGCGCTCGCACTTCCTCTGGCAGCGCGCCCATCCGACTTGCGGAGCGCGCCATGGATCCGATACACACCCATCCAAGCGGGAGACCGCTGGACATTCGCTGGACCGAAGGGGGACAAGGACGTCTTCCGGCCAAACGTTCGAGCCGCCGCGAACACAATGCATGGCTTTCGCGCGCTCGTCCTCGCCGGCGCAGGGATTGGTGCCATACCCGAGGTGCATCTCGCGCAAGAATTGCGGCACGGCAAGGCCATCAGAATCTGTCCTGGCTGGGAGAGGCGACGAGTCTCCATCTTCGCGCTGCTCGCTGGGCGCCCGAGCCTGCCACACGTCGACCTATTCCTGCGCGCGCTTCGGACTGCGCTTCGGACGCCCTCGGTCGATAGCTGAGTCGCATCCTCGCGCCCCGCTCGTCGGCACCCCCCCTTAGACGCGCGGCTTACCGGCCCTCAGAACTGCGAGAAGAACTTCCAGATCGCGGCCGGTTCCTCCGACCAAGTCGTATGCCCGCCGGGAAACAGGCACCACGTGCTCGACACGGTACAGCCCTGGTACTGGACGCAACCGTTCGGGGACACCGCTTGCGTCATGCTTCCGCACTTGTTTCGGGTGGCATACTTTTCGAAGAACGCCTTTCCGAGGTTCGTGGCGACGAACGTGTCGGAGTCCCCGTGAAAGGCCATGATCGGGATCGGGTTCGTGTATTTTTCGGTGTACGGGATCACGCCGCCCTTACCCGAACAGGGAGCAACCGCCCTGAACACGTTGAACTCGAAGGGCAGGGTATAGGACATCATCCCGCCGAAGCTGAAACCGGTGGAGAAGATCCTGCTCTGGTCGATGCAAAGCCCGGCGTTGATCTTGTCGAGCATGGCTTGCACGAGCTTCATGTCGCCGCCGTTGGCGTTCCACCAACCGGTGCCACTGGTCTCGGAGTTGCTCCCCGACAGGCCATCGGCCGTAGCAAAGACGGTCGAGTTGTTCGCCAGCGACTTGAGGCCGTTGTATCCGCCGCTTGCCACTTGGCTCCCCGAGCCCCCCAGCGGATGCCACACGAAGATCAGCCGATAGGGCTTACTGGCGTCATAGTTCGCAGGAACGTCGACCATCCACTTGCGGTTCGTGCCACCGATACTCTCGGTAAAGTTTCCAGTCTTGAGTGGCGCGCTCGAGCTGCAGCCCGGACTGGTCGTGGCTTGTGAGCCGCCTGCGGAGCCGCCAGAACCGGAGCCACCAGCCGTCGCTCCACCACCAGACCCGCCGCGGCCGGCTGCGCCCGAGGCTGCACCAGCACCGCCGGAGGTCGCGCCACCTCCGGCCGAGGCCGCGCCGCCACCGCCCGAGGCTGCGCCAGCACCGCCCGAGGCTGCGCCAGCACCGCCCGAGTTGCTCCCCGCGCTTCCAACCGAAGAGCTTCCGGCGGTTGCCGGGGACCCGCCCACGGCTGTACTGCCGGCCGTGACCGCGGCTCCCGCCGTGGCTTGGCTGCCAGCGATTGCGAGCGCCCCGCCAGTGCCCGTCTTGCCTCCGGTCCCGGAGTTATTAGGATCAGATGCCGACGAACAGCTCCAAAGGGCACCGCCTAGGAGTGCAAGCGCGAACGAACCGGTAGACAGATGACGTTGCAGCGATTCCAAGATTTCTCCCGCTGATTGAAGGGAAAGCGTAGCTCAATCTCAATGTTCGTCGAAAGCTGTCCGTGATTGAGCGCCGAGTCGGGCGAGCGGTGTCTACGACCTTGCGTGCCTCGCCCAAGCGAATGAGCGACCTTCGCGGACTGCGCCAGAGGTTACGATCTCGGGTTTAGACGCGGGAGCGGACAAATTCGTCCTCCCCGAAGCGCCTGGTTCGTTGGGAGAAAGTTGTAGCTACAGTGTCCGCGCCGACGCTGCGCTGCGCAGGTGAATCAACGATCGACGCGGTAGATGTTGTCGGTCGTGCTCACGTACGCGTGCGCGCTGTCCACCGCGACCCCATGCTGTCTCCCACACTCCAGCGGTTGATTGTGTTCAGACACGGCGGCCTCCTACGGCGCTCCAGAATGGGCGCCGGATATCGACTATAGAAGGCACCGCAACGCGAGCTTGGATCCAGCCAAACGCTCTGCACCAAGCACGGCTCGTGTCCCTGCCGTTAGCGCAGAATGTTCCGCCGGGTTGGCAATCGCGCGGATGCGAAAGTCAAATGACTTTCGCATCGTGGTTGTATTGCAGGCGGAAAGTGCCCTCTCGTGTTACTGTAATGCGGCGCTGACTCGAGGCTCGGGTCGGCAGTCTGATTACCCCAAAACCCTCGGCCGAGATTCGAACGAAATGCAGAAAACCGTGCTGGCGACCTTTAGCGCTTTGCTCCTGGGCTCCTTGGTTCTCGCGGCCTGCGGCGGTGACGAACCAAAGGTGTACGGCCACGAGGGCTCGGCAGGGAGCGCGAGCGGCGGCTCGTCTGCCGCGCTCGCCGGGGCGCCGGGCACCACCGGAAGCAGCGCCGGCACGGCCGGATCCCTGCTGGCGAATGCGGGCAGTGCCAACCAGAACCAGGCTGGGATGTCGGCAGCCGGGATGCCGGCTGGAGGCAGCAACGGCATCGCTGGCGGCACGAGCGGCGGTTCGGGCGGACGCTCGAGCGGCGGTTCGGGCGGACGTTCGAGCGGCGGTTCGGGCGGCGGCGCGGGCTCATCGGCAGCTGGCAGCGCCGGCTCGGGGGGCAAAGCGCCGGTCAACCCGAGCTCGGGTTGCAATAAAGCCAATCCGGCAACGGGGAGCTCGGGCAGTCCGCTCACCGTCTCCGGGCATCAATACTACGTGAAGTTGCCGACCGGTTACGACGCGAGCAAGGCCTACCCGGTGATGATCATGCTCAACCCGACCGGCAATCCGATCAGTTGGGCAGAGCAAAACGCGGGTTTCGAAACGACGGGACCCAAGGAAGCATGGATCCGCGCGTATCCCACCATGGCCAACAACGCCAATGGCTGGGGCGCCGGTGACGTGTCCTTTTTTCAGCCGTTCTACGATCAGATCACCGCGAGCTACTGCATCGACAAGGCGCGCGTGTTCGCCTCCGGCGAGAGCTCCGGCGGGGATTTCGTCAGCATCCTAGGCTGTGAATATGGCGACAAGATCCGCGCCACGGCCCCGTGCTCGACCAAGGCCGTCAATGGCTACGCGCTCGATGTTCCGATCAAGAGGCAATGCAAGGGTGAGGTGACCGCAGTGGTCATTCATGGCAAGAACGACAATGTGGTGGGGCCAGCCAATGGTCCGAAAACGCGCGACTTCTACGCCGCGTTGAACCATTGCGGCACGACCACGATGCCGGTTTCCGGATACACGGACACGTTGTCCAACTGCGTCATGTATCAGGGCTGCGACGCCGGTTTCCCCGTCTATTGGTGCAACCACACGGATCCCAACTACAGCAACACCAATCACGGCTGGCCGGCGTTCGCCAACAAGTTCTTGTGGGCCTTGTTCTCGACTTATTGAGACATCCCGCTGCCCAGCCTGGATAGCGCGAGGCTCGCAGGCATCGAGAAGCGAGTCTCGCCCCACACGCTGCGTGCAAGGGTCAGCGCGTGTCCCTGTACAACGCATACGGGACGAACACTCGTTGCCCGGAGGGTTCGAGCAGCGTGACGCCTTCGGGGGACCAAGTCACCTGGCTTTTGCGAATGGTCACCGCGTCATCGAAGGAACCGGCGAAGGCGAAGGAGTGATGCAGCACGTAGCCGTAGTTTGGTGAGTGCTGGCGCGTGATCCAAATCTCGTACAATTGCTCGCGCGAGAAGAGCTCGTGCTGAGTGCCGCCTTCTGCGACGCGCAGGCAGAAACCACCGCTGCAGTCCTGGAAGATGACTTGGCCCGAACGCGCATCGAGCCAGAGCGCCCAGCCGAACCCGAGCACGAGCGAGAGCGCAAGCGTGGCTAGCAGCTGTAGCAAGCGCTTGCGCAGTGGGTGTGGGCTCGTCATCTCCGCGTCGACTCGAGACTATCCTAGTGCATCCTCGAGCTCCGATTGCGACAGTTGGACGAGGGCGCCGAACTCGACCTGATGGCCGACGCGACACGCTCCGTATCGATAGCAAGCGAGCCTAGGGCCAGGTCGGTATTTCCGCAGGCTTATTTTTGACAAAGGGCGGTCCCGCGGCTCAATAACCTGCGAGAGCAAGCGTTCGTTCGAGCGGTTCATCGGCTCTCTCGTTGGCGTATTGAACAGAACCAGAGCCAACCTGCTGAAGCTGACAACTGCCCTTTGCCTCACAGCGTGTGGCACCTCCGAGGGCAGTGGCAGCCCCATGCCGAGCGCGCCGGTTCGCTTTCGAGAACTTCGACGGCATCGGGCGGGAGCGCCGGGCCGACAATGGCCAGGCGGTCGACACTTCCGGACGGTACCCCTTCGCCGAAGGCGTGAAGGATTTTGCGGACGCGAAGGAGCTCATGACTCTGCTGGCGAGCAGCACGCAGGCACACACCTGCTACGCCAAAAAGATGACGAGCTTTGCGCTGCAGCGTGACCTCGTCGAGCGGGACAGCTCCTTCGTCGGGATGCTGGCGAAGGTAAACGCCTCGGAGTCGATCAAGGAGTTGGTGGTTTCGCTGATCAAGGCTCCAGCGTTTCGCGTGCGAGAGAGAGGCAACCCGTGAGCGCCGTGCGTCGGGAGTTCAGAATGCCGAATTTGGACCGCCGCAACTTTCTGCGCGGCGCGGCGGGCGTCACCCTCGCGGTGCCCGAGCAATTCTTGCCCGCGGCGCCTGGCCCGATCACGAAAGAAAACCTGGCCGGCACTCGAAAGTAGAAAGAGCATTCACGACTTGGTTCGCGAGGATCTCACCACGCTGATCAAGAGCCCGCGGCTGAGTTCGGCCGATCGCGAACGCGTACAGCTGCACTTCGACTCGCTTCGCGACGTGGAGATCGCGATGGGCGGCATGGGCAACACGGCCGTACAGCGCTGCTCGAGTGAGGGCCTGGCAATCGACCAGCTTCAGGCGCTGGAAAACTTCGTTTACGACAGATACGAATCGACCGAAGCCGTCGGCAAACTGCACATGAGCCTCGTGGCCTTGGCCTTGGCCTGCAACTACCGGCGTTCGGCTTCCCTGCAATGGGGAGACCCCGTGGACCACACCGTCTATCGGGTCCCTTCGAACGCGCGCGAGTGGAATCTCACCTACATTCAGCACCGCGCACAGAGTGATTCGGCGGTCGGAGACGACCCGCTCGCCGCCCAGGCGCACGCCGAGATAGACCTGGTGCGCATGCGCTCGTTTGCCACCGGGCTCGACCATTTCGACGCGCGTGGGCTCCGCGACCAGTGCTCGGTGCTGTGGACGAACAACTTCTCCGATGGTCCGTCGCACAGCTTCGTCAACGTGCCGCACATCATCTGGGGCAACGCTGGCGGCTACCTCAAGCAGGGTGAGCACGTGGACGCAGGCGACGTGGGAAATAACCGCCTGCTCAACACCCTGATCAGCGCTGCCATTCGAGACACCGGCTCGACCGTAGAAGACTTGGGGCAGGGCCCTGGCGGACAGCTCGACATCATGCGCGCTTGAAGCGGACGGCATCCGTGCGCTCGAGCGAGCGAGCCAGGCATAACCTAGATTTTCCGACGGATTCGCGCAGCAGCGGCTACTGCCAGCAGGAATGAAACGAGTACTGACGAAAGCTCGCGTCCTGGCGAGCAGGTGTGGTCGCGATGGGCACAGATTACGAAGCCTCGCGAACGGTGTCGCGCTCACGCTTCTGCTTGTCGGCTGCAGCTCGAGCCACCCATCCGGCTCGGAGCAGGCATCTGGGGTGGCTGGGGCTTCGGGCGCCTTCTCCGCCGCTGGCGGGGGTGGTGCGTCAGGCGGCGCGTCAGGCGGCGCGTCAGGCGGCGCGTCGGGCATGGCCTCGGCCGGGATGGCGACAATCGGAGGAGCGGGCCCAGCAGGCGCGGGTGGCCCTGCGGCAACGGCTGGCGCTTCGAGTCTCGGCGGAAGCGGGGGAGCGTCTGGCGCCAACGGAGGCGGAGGTTCGGCAGGAGCCTTGCCTGTCGACGGTGCGGCGTACTACGTCTCGCCCACGGGGAGCGACACGAATCCAGGTACGTTCAGCGCGCCGTTTCTGACGATCAGCAAGGCTCGCGACGTCGTTCGCACCGTAAATAGCCAAATGGCCGAAGACATCCACGTCTTCCTGCGAGCGGGCACGTACCGCCTGACGAGCGCGGTCGTGTTCGGTCCCCTGGATTCGGGCACGAATGGGCACCGCATTTCGTACGAGTCCTACCCCGGTGAAACCGCGACGTTGAATGGAGCCGTCAAGGTCACGGATTGGTCGCCGGCCACCGGCGGTCTGTACAAGGCACCCTTGGCGCGCTCGACGAAACTGAGAAATTTGTACGTCAACGACCAGCGCGCCGCGATGAGCAGTAAGGTGGTCGCGGCGAAGGGTGGGTACGGGACCTATTCGGTGAAAGCGGGGCAGGCGAGCTGGGCCTGGGTGAGCGGTAGCAATAGCGACGGCGCCGAGTATAGCGCGAGCGACGTGCCGAGCATCGCCAGCAACAAGGATGATCTCGAGATCGTCAACGGGACCACCTGGAACGAAAACATCGTCTGTGTTCGCGACGTCATCACCACTTCCGACAACAATCGTGCCTTATTGTTTCAGCAGCCGTACGGCGCGATCGCTCAATTGCCTGGTTGGAACGCGGGGTTCAGCGTGTCGGGCACGCACACGATTTACAATGCGTTGGAGTTTTTGAAATCACCGGGGCAATTCTTTTTCGACAAGACAGCCGGTCTGCTTTACTACTACCCGCGCGCAGGCGAGAACATGACGACGGCGGATGTGCAAGCACCCGTCGCCGAGACGTTGCTGGAGCTCGCCGGTGCGTCGACGAGCAATCGTATCAAGAACCTGACCTTCCGCGGGCTGACCTTCGCGAATACCGATTACAACTTGTACGCGCTCGCTGGCTCCCATGGCAAAGCTACCGTGCAAGGGGCAACCGTTTACATCGCCTACGGTAACGGGGATTGGCACAGCAGCAAATACCAAATCACCGACACGCTGCCTGGGATGATCAACGCGAGCAACGCCGACTCGCTCGCGTTCACGGACAACGTGATCGAGCACAGCGGCTCGGAGGGCATCTCGATCGTCAACGACGTGATAAATTCGAAGATTTCGGGTAACTTCATCACCGACATCGCGGGTAGCGGCATCACCGTGGGGCACCCGCAGCACGTCGCGATTGGCGACGGCGGTAGTCACGAGAAGTATGCCGCGGGCGTCGAGGGTGTGTGCAAGAACGACTCCATCACGAACAACGTCTTCTACGGCATCAGCTCGCTGCCCGGATTTGGTGGGCACGCCGGCATCACGGCGTTCTTCGTCGATACGCTGTCGATCACCCACAACCATGTGCAGGCCACGGCCTACAATGGCATCAACTTGGGCTGGGGTTGGAAGAACTTTCCCGACTCGACGACGTGCAAGAACAACGTCGTCAGCAACAACCGCCTGATCGATACGTTGAACCGTCTCCACGATAGCGGTGCAATCTATACGATCGGTCAGATGCCCGGCACGACCATCAATCAAAACTACGTCAAAGGAATTCCACCCGCGACCTCCGGCCCCACCTACGGTCTACACAACGACGAGGGGAGCGCGTACATCACCGAGAACGACAACGTGCTCGATATCTCGTCGGCCGTTAAGTACACGATCAACTGTGAAGACTACGGCGCCAAACACGACCTGACGATTTTGCGTACGTACGCGACCGTCAACAAGATGGGCGTCAACCCGCCGAACAGCACGATCGACGCGCCGATCGCCGTGCCGGACAACGTGTGGCCGTTGACTCAGTACAAGACTTGTGTGAGCTCCGGAATTCAAGATTCCTTCTCGAAAATCCTGCCGGAGACCGCGCTGTCCCGGGTGAACTTCGTGTTTCCCGCGAGCGCTGCGGTCGCGCTGGGCACTGCCAGCGTGGATATTCGCAGTAGCGGTGATGCCTCGAACAGCGTCTGGTTCGCTCCTCAGGGCACCTCGCAATTTGCCGCCGGCCCGACCATGACGAAAGCAGCGGGAGATGCGACTACGATTGCCGTACCAGCGAGCGCAGGGACCTACAAATTGTTCCTGCTTGCCGCCCAGGGAAGCAAGCTCGGCGAATCGGCTGCCCTGCTCAGAGTCAAGTAGCGGCGTTGCGGGCGCTTCCCAGGCGCATCGGGCGAGTCTGTCCGAGCGGCCGACGCAGCAGCTCCCGAGCCCGAAGTAGCGCAGCTTGGCACTCGGCCTCGAGCTCACTCAAACACTCAAACTACGGTTTGTCGGGTTTCATCACGAGCACGGGCTTGGGGAATTCGCGGAGGTGGTCATTGAGCCAACCGGTCTTGGCGAATGGCATGAGCTCCAGGCCATCCCCCTGGCTCGCGACACCCAAGGATACTCCCTGTCCGCCGACCACGACCGCCAGCTGTGTCTTGTCCCCGTTCTTGTACACGCGACCGGCCGCGTCCCAGACCCGACTTTCTGACGCGAGCGTCACGTCGGTCATTTCCCCGACGCCGCGAACGCGCGCCGAAGCTTTGAACGCTCGTAGGCTCGTGAACATCGGGATCAACTTGGTAATCACGTCTTTCTCTGCAAGCGTTTCGAGTACGGGATCGAGATCCCGCGCCTGAACTCCGAACGTGCCATCGAACGCGACCGGATCCTTGTTCCATACGGTGAAACGAGCGCTCTCCACGTCCATCCACCAATCGTTCGATTCGCTGCCGCCAGCGCGCAAGGCCATGTTCCGCGTCCGGAGCACGAATTTCTGCAGCGTGTTGACCTTGAGCTTGGGGTTGAAGCGCAGCTCACTGTCGAGCTTCATGTTGGCGCCTGCCGTGATCCCGCTGCCCGAAACTCGGAGGTCTTTGGTGACGGCATGCAATCGTCCCTCGGCCCAGTACTCGTGATCCATATCCAAGTTGAGTGAAGCGTTGAGCTCGCCCTTCAGCTCGAATGCTGGAGGCTCAGCGAGCACCGCGGGCAGGTCACGTAGATCGACCGACACTATTTGGGGCATCCGCAGCAATGCCTTCTTCAGATCAGTCGACTTACTGAGCTGGATCGTGTCGAGCTGTGCCTCTTCATGGTGGTCATGGATCTGAATCGTGAACGCTTTCATCTTCCTGGCCAGGGAGACGTAGCTCGACTTGGAGCTGGAGCGGACGAGCGGAAGCTGCTCACTCGAGCCGGCAGCGTCGAAATCGAGCTGCCAATCGGTTCCCACACCAAAGCCGATGCCCTTCAGATTGATCGAGTCAGTTTGGTAGGATAGATGACTCTTGCTGCCGAGCTTGCCGCGATCGAGATATAGGTCGAGCGCGAGCGCCCCTTTCCCCTTCGAGATCTCCAAGTTTTCGGCTTCGAAGTAGCAGCCGACGCTAGTCATCGACTCGATCATCGCGCGCAGGTTCACGCGCGCGGTCACGAGCTCCATGAAGCTCGCGTCAGCATGCTCTTTCGGATTCAACCTCGGGATGTCTGCGCTAATTTGCCCTTGCAGGCCCGTTGCGATCGTCTCGTTCGCACCAAAACGAAGATCGCCAGGTCCCAAGTCTTGCACGGCGGTCTCGACTTGCATCACGTCCGGCCCGACCATGAAGCCACCGTGCAGAGAACCTTTGCCCAGATATCGGTACTCGAAGAACCAAAGCTCTTTCACCGCAATGTCCAGCCCTTCGACTTTCACGGTCCAATCCTGGTCTTCTTTCTCGGTCGCCTTGGCCGTCGGTTCACGAATGACATTTGCTCCGGGTAAACCCTCGAGCGGCGGATACGCCTTCACGCGCCGTTCGATGTTCTTGGTGTCTTTGACCTGGACACGCATCTGGTAAGTCACGTCGTGGGCCGCCAACTTGGTGACGTGCACCCGACGCTTGATGAGCTCCAACAGCCGCACATTGATCACCAAATCTTGGCCTTGCAAGATGAATTGCGTGCTGCCATTCGCAAGGATGCGCACGTTCTTCATGTGCACCCTACCAGGCCAAATGCTGTACGCGGGATTCTGAATCTCGACTCGTAGGTCTTCGGACTTCAATACCGATTCGACGAGCCCGGTCCATAGCGCCAGGGTGACGAGCACCGGGTAGGCCGCAAGCGCCAGCGTGATGATGATCAGCCAGCGGAGCTTTCGTTTTCGTGTCCAAGTGAAAGGCGGTCGTTGTTCGAAGCGCTTCAACCAGTGGAGATTCATCGGCCGGTCACACGCTGCACAATCTGTTCCAATTCGTGCGCTTATCGACGGACGGGGCGTCAGGCGGGTCTACTTCAAACTTGGCGACGGAGCGTTGATCGTCTCTTGCTTGCCGACCGCGCGTTTGCTCGATTCCTGAGCCATCGAAGGGCAGCCTTTCGTGAGGCGGCACGCCACGAAGCGAGGCACGTTAGCTGACACGCTCTCGGC
>Ga0247783_1000650_pt1 | contig 10988 bp, 11 predicted proteins | sample UWRJL064202C5_FD_179911 | JGI IMG/M metagenome (GOLD analysis project Ga0247783, IMG submission 179911) | Plant litter microbial communities from Arlington Agricultural Research Station in Wisconsin, United States - UWRJ-L064-202C-5 | ecosystem: Environmental > Terrestrial > Plant litter >...
GAGCTCGCGTCGCTCGACCTCCAGCTCCACGCTCTGTGCGGCGGCGGCCACGAAGGCGGCGATGCGCGCTGCGCCCTGCAGGGGTTGCTGCAGGTTCCGCCGCTGCCCGACGCTTCGGCCCAAAGCCCCGCCGTCCGTCACGATGATTGCGTCATGGGCGAGCAGCTCGACGAGTCCCGCCGCATTGCCGGTCGAGACGGAAGTCAGGAAGGCTTCGAGTAGACGCTCGTGTTCGTCGCGAGAAGCGGTGGCCAGGCGACGCCCGGCGCTCATTTTCTCTCGAGCTCGTTCCAGCAACTTACGAGATGCGGCCGGGCTGCGGGACACGAGCGGTGCGATCTCTTCGTGAGTGAAGTCGAATACGTCGTGTAGGAGAAACGCCGCACGTTCGGCGGCCGACAGCCGCTCGAGGAGCACGAGAAAAGCCATCGACACCTGCTCGATGGTCTCGACGCGGTCCAAACCGAGCTCAGCGAGCTGCACGGGTTCCGGCAGTCGATCCCCGCGGCTCTCTTCGCGTCGGGCTCGCGCGGAGTCGAGCTCGTTCAGGCACAAGCGAGTCACGATCGTGAGTAAGTAGGCCTTCGGTGACTCGACCTCGGCCTGTCGCTGGTGCCAACGCAGCCACGCCTCCTGCACGGTGTCCTGCGCGCGGCCCACGTCGCCCAACATCCGGTAGGCGAGCCCAGTGAGCTCCGGGCGCAATGCCTCGAATTGGGTTAAATCGTCGTTCGCGCGTCCCGCGTCCATCGCTGCCTGATCGAGTATGGACCAAATTGCGCCGCGATTCCCGAGCTGTACCGATTTCGGTCACGCACGTGGCGTTTACTTGGTCTTCAAAGATATGAAGCTGCTCATCATCGGTGCCACCGGCAATACCGGTCGCGAAATCGTAGAACTCGCGCTAGCGCGCCAGCACACTGTAACCGCGTTCGTGCGCTCACCACAGAAGATCATCCACACGGACTCCAAGCTGTCCGTCGTACGAGGAGATCCGTTCGACTTGCCGGCGTTGGCCAAATCGCTGGCGGGGCAGGATGCCGTGCTCTCGACCCTGGGCTTGCCTCCACGCCAGGCGCTTCGGCCGAGTACCTTCATGGCCGAGTCTACGGCGTCCATCGTGAGCGCGATGCGAACGGCCGGCGTGTGCCGATTGTGCATCCTCTCCGCTGCAGTGCTCTTTCCGGGCCGAGGCTTATCGTTCGCGTTCTTCAAGTGGTTGCTCCAGCACCACGCTCGCGATCTCGAAGCGCTCGAGACGATCGTGAAAGCGTCTGATCTGGAGTGGACCATCGCCCGGCCACCGCGACTGGTGAGCGCGCCTGACGCACGCTACTCGGCAGAACGCGACGCGCTACCAGTCGGCCCGGCTGCCACGTTCTCGGCGACGTTCCGCGGTGTCGCGTCGTTTCTCTTGGACGCGGCGGAAGAGCACAAATACGTGCGCGAGACAGTGGGGCTGGTGCGACCGCGCTGACCCGTGTGAGCCGGCGCGGCCATGGCTGGGCACGAGCGGCGCTAGCCTTGCCAAGAAGAGGCCGCGCCGCGGGCATACTCGCGAAAAGCTCGCGGTTTCCTGGCCAACGCGCGCTCAACGCCGTCGGTCAGCAACGCGTTGTGGCCATCGAGCAGCTGCGTGAACAGCTCGACCATGAACGAGACGTCGGCCGCCGGCAGGTGAGGGGCAAGGACCGCGGCATACTCGGCGCCAGAAACGGGCTTATAGCGCACGCTCCGCCCTGATACTCGGCCGATCTCGCGCAGGGCGTCGTCGAAGCTCAGCAATTCGGGCCCGGTGAGGTCGTAGATCTGGCCGGCGTGGCGCTCGTCAGTGAGCGCGGCCACCACCACGTCCGCCACGTCGTCCACGTCCACGAACGGCTCGCGCACGCTGCCACCGGGGAGAGCGAGCTCACCCTGAAGGATGGGCTCGAGCAGATGGCCCTCGCTGAAATTCTGGCAAAACCAGGCGCAGCGGATGACCGTCAACGGAGCGCCTGCTTCGCGAGCAGCGCGTTCTGCGGGCCAAACCTGGTGCTCGCCGCGCCCGGAGAGCAGTACCAGTCGCTCGACGCCGCGCTGCACGGCCAGCCGCGCAACCTTGCCCACCCGCTCGGCTGCCCACGGCACGGCCAAGTCGGGGTAGAAGGTTAGATACGCCGCTTGGGCGTCGTCGAGGGCGTTCTCCCACGTCGTTTCGTCGTCCCAATCGAAGCGCGTGGGCGTGCTGCGAGACGCCAGCCGAGTCGCTACGCCGCGCTGAGCCAGCCGGGCCTGCACGCGTTTACCAGTCTTACCTGCGCCGCCAATCAATACGGTTTTCAGATGCTGTGTCATGGTTGCCTCCTGCGACAGTGCGCCGCGAGGCTTGTCATAGGTCGTGCAAATTTGCTTGGCTATGCCCATAAAATCAGGGATGCCGTGCAAAAATGCAAGGCTGCTCCGGCTCGATTTTTTGATGGTCACGCGCGTCGGCTGAGCGCGGCATAGCCTTCGGCGTCGCGGCGCGAAGCTCGCGTCTAAGTAATGACGTCGTCTGCGCCTTTCGATCCCGTTGCAACCGCTCATGGAGTTGGCGCGCGTCGTGCACGGAGGCTGGTCAAATCCAATCAATGGAGGCTCTGGCAGATGACCCAAGAAAATCGAAATGATGTCCTGAAAACTTATACGAGCGACGTGCATGCGCTGGTTGTGCACGGCGTGCAGGCAATCCACCGTCAGGTCGAGCAACTCAAAGACGTCAGGCATCAAGATGCCAAATCAGCCGTCGTGGTCTTCGAGCAAACGCTGAAGCGTCAGCAAACCGCGCTCGAAGGGCGCGTGAAGGCGCTGGGTGGTAGCGCCACCGGTCCGGTGAAGGACGCTGTGAGCGCGGTTGCTGGCGTGGCCGCCGGCCTCATCGATGCCGTTCGCCCCGCCGAAACCGCCAAGGCAATTCGCGACGACCACACCTACTTCAACCATCTAGGTATCAGCTGGCTCATGCTGTACACGACTGCCAGCGCGCTGAACGACGCCGAAACGGCGGCGCTTGCCGAGCGCGGCTATCAAGATACGACCAAGATGATCATGCACGTCGATCGCATTTTGCCAAAAATCGTGGTCGAAGAGTTGGGCGAGAATGACGCCCTCATGCCGGTCGACGTGCAAGAACAAGCACGTGTCATGGTGAAGAACGCTTGGGAGCGCGAAGCGCCGGCAGGCGTCTGAGGAGATGACGTAGGAGCTGCACTAAACGTGCTTCGAACACCGCGCGCTGTGTGTATTCATGCAGCGCGCGGCTCGTCATGCCCTCGGCAGGGTCCGCCTTTGGTGCTCGCCTAGAAACCCGCAGGCGCGGGTGGCGATCGCGCTGCCGAGGGCAGAGCGGGGGTCGACGCTCAGGTCGGCGATCGAGACTCTCTCTAGCTCGGCGCGGTAAGCTTTTTCTGCGCGCAGCATGGCGACGTTCACGCCGCAGGGGGCTTTGTGGAAGTGCGCGGCGATCGGGGAGGGGCCGCGTTGACGGATTTCGGAACAGCGAAAAGCGGGCTCTGCGCCTTCGATGGCGAGTACGATGTCGAGTAGCGAGATGTGTTTGGGCTCGCGGGCGAGGCGATAGCCGCCCTTGGGCCCAGGCACGGATAGCAGCAGGCCTGCCCCTGCCAGCGCTTGCAGGTGCTTCAGCAAGTAGCTGGTCGATACGCCGTGATACTCCGCCAGGGCCGAGGCGGGCAGCACGCCATCGAGCGTGAGCCCGGACAGCAGCAAGACGCTATGGATGGCTTGTTCGACGCCCTCACTGAGTTTCATCGGGCCGGTTCATGGCTGAAGGTTGTCGATGATTCCAGGAGCGCGCGGGCATGAATCGTCATGTAGTCGATGAACACGCGCACCCGCGCTGGCAAATGCTGGCGGCTCGGATAGCAGAGGTAGTGTCCGCGATCGTCGGGCGCGCTTTCCGTCAGGCAGGTGACCACTCGACCAGCCTGAAGCGGCTCGCCGATTTGATAGTCCGCCAGCTGGGCGAGGCCCTGCCCATCGAGCACTGCACGCAGCACGAGATCGGCGTCATTGAAGCTGCTCTTGCCCTGGAGCATGAGCTTCTTCGGCTTGCCGTCGACTTTGAACTCCCATTCGCAAACCTTGCCCGAGGCCAGCCGGTAGTTGATGCAGCGGTGGTCGCTGAGCTCTTCCAGGCGGCGGGGGAGCCCTTGCTTGGCAGCGTATTCGGGCGAGGCGCAGACCATGAGCTGCATCGGGAACAGTCGTTTTGCGATCAGCTGGCTCTGTTCGGGCTGGCCATCGCGAAAGGCGATATCGACGTGCTCGGCGCTGACCTCCGTCGCGCTCTCGTCGAGCAGCAAGTCGACTGCGATTTCGGGAAACTCGGTTTGAAAGCCGGTCAGCAGGGGCGCGACTACTTTTCTGCCGAAGCTGACCGTCGAGCTGACGCGCAGCCGACCGCGTGGAGGTCCTTCGCGAAGCTCACGCAGGCCGTCGACGGCCTGTACGATTCGCTCGACCCCCGGCCGGCAGTTCTCGTAAAACAACTCACCTTCGCGCGTGAGTGAGGTGCTGCGGGTGGTGCGAAAGAATAGCCGCGCGCCCAGCTGCTCTTCCAGCTTCTGAACGCTGCGACTGATCGCCGAGCGCCCGACGCCCAGGCGGTCGCCGGCTTTGGCGAAACTGCCTTCGCTCACCACCGCGATGAACGCGACCACGCCGGAATAGCTGGCGGCGAAGCTCGCGGCTAAGACGTCGGTGCTTTCAGCGCGGGCAGCGCTGGGGAGGCGGGCGGCGGATGGCAACACTTGGGACTACCGAGGGTTCTCTCCGTAATGTATCGTGGATAAATGTTATCCGCAATACGATTTTGCGCCCGCGCGGCGTTCCAGCGCCCTTGGAGCCGGTCCTCGGCCACGCTCGGCTAGGTCAGGTTCGCTTTGTCTAGGCCGTAGGCTTTGTCGGCCGAGCCGGGTGTGGTTTGGAAGGCCACGTTGACGCGATTCCAAGCATTGATGCCCATTACCAAGAAAGTGAGCTCCGTCAGCTCCTTCTCCGAGAATTGCGCGCGTGCCTGGTTGTAAATGTCGTCCGGCACGCCGTGAGGAGGGAGCTGGGTCAACACCTCCGTCCAGGCCAGCGCTGCGCGCTCACGGGCGGAAAATAGCGGCGATTCGCGCCAGATGGACACATGGTGCAGGCGCAGCTCGCGCTCGCCGTGGATTTTCGCTTCCTTCACGTGCATGTCCAGACAGAATGCGCAGCCGTTCAGCTGAGACGCGCGGATGTCGACCAGATCGTAGATGGGTTGGTCAATGCCGGCTTCCCGGATCGCGCCGCTGAATTCGAGGAATTTCTGGAACAGTTTGGGGGATTGATGGGCATAGGCAATGCGCTGGGTCATGAGCGTTCCTATGGTCGAAGAACCCGACGCTCGGTAGACGCCCGCTGGGACTCAGCGTGTTGCCCGTTTGGCACCAAACGCGAAGCTTACCGCTTCATCGGCTAGTCGTCTTGTTCAGCGCTTTGCGATACTGATTACCGACGATGCCGGCAGTGAATCGTCGGGGAAGCATGCGTACGAGCGTGCTGGTCAGGCGATTCGCCGCGCCCGGCGCGTACAGATACTTTCGCCGACGGAGCGCGGCGATGCCTTCGCGTGCTGCAAAGTTCGTGGGCATCAGCCAGCTGCGGAGTGGCGTGAAGCTTTCGCCAGCGGTCATCTCGCTGACCACGCCGCCGGGGGTGTACGTGGTGATTGAAACGCTGCGCCCTTGATACTCGTGGCACAGGCCGCAGCCGAAATGAACGAGGAAGGCCTTGGTTGCCGAGTACGCCGTCTGGTACGGCACGGGAAAGATGCCGGCCATGCTCGATACCAGCAGCAAGCCGCCGCTCGTCTGCTCCAGCAACGGCAGCAGGCTATTGGTCATGCGCACGACGCTGGTCACGTTCGTATCGAGCATCTGACGGAACGCATCCCAGTCGAGATCGCTGTGCAATCCGAAGTGGGTCACGCCCGCATTCAAGATGGCCCCATAGAGCGGGTACTGAGCGGTCAGCGAAAGTACGCGGTCCGTATCTTCGAGTCGCGCCAGGTCGGCGCGCACGCTGACCACTTGCGCGGGACAGACTGCCGCGAGCTCCGCCTGCAAGGAGTCGAGGCGCTCTTGCCGCCGCGCGACCACGATCAGGTTGGCACCGTGCTCGATAGCCAGAATTTTCGCCATTTCTCGGCCGAGGCCAGATGACGCGCCTGTCAGGAGTAGCCAGCGGTCCCGGAACTCCATCGGCTTCATGCGGGCGGCGACGTAGCGCATCGCCTGCGGGGCCGCAAACGCGCTCGGCCTATCTCAGGCGGACGTTTCGGCCCGATTTGCTTCGAGCGCGTGGCACTGGGATAGTTGCCGAGCGTTTAGCAATTCTGGAAGGTAGCTCCAATGAATCCATACAATCCGTACGCACAGCCGCTGGCTGGGGCACAGGTTCGCCCCGACACCAGCGCGTTCTTCCGCAAGGTGTATGCCTATATGGCCGGTGGGTTGTTTGCCACCGGCGTGACCGCCATGGTGGTCGCTTCCAGCGAGACACTCGTGAACGCGATCCTGGGTAACCGGATCGTGTTCTACGGTCTGTTGATTGCCGAGTTCGTGATGGTGCTGGCCTTCTCGAAGGTCGTCGAGCGGCTCAGCACGGGCGCCGCTGCGGCGTTCTTCTTCGCCTACGCGGTCCTCAACGGGCTCACGATGTCGATCATTTTCATGATCTACACAGCCTCGTCGATCAGCAGCACGTTCTTCGTGACCGCGGGCACGTTCGGTGCACTCAGCGCCTACGGCTACATTACGAAGCGCGATCTGACCGGCGTCGGTAACTTCGCGATGATGGGCCTGATTGGTCTGATCATCGCATCCATCGTGAACCTGTTCTTGAACAGCCCGATGATGTACTGGCTGACGACCTTCGTCGGCGTGATCGTGTTCACGGCGCTCACCGCCTACGATACTCAGAAGCTGAAGCAGTTTGCTCTTTCGGGCAGCCCGGATCAGCAGAGCAAGGTCGCGCTTCAGGGCGCGTTGATGTTGTACCTGGACTTCATCAACCTGTTTTTGTACCTGCTCCGCCTCTTGGGTCGTCGCCGCTAGGCCTTATTTTCGGCTCAACCAGCGCTTGGCGGACGGGACGGTTCGCCGAGCGCGGCTTGACGGCGGGCGCAGCGACCTTGGGGCCGCTGCAGCGGCTAAGCCGCGGATCGGCGACGGCGGACGACTGCGGCGAGGCCGGCAACGAGTAAGCCGACGAGCGCGCCGACGGGTTGTTGACCGCGGGTGACGTTGACGCTGCAGCCACCGTCGTCGGAAGGGGTGCTGGCGATACCTGAACCGGCTCCTCCGGTCTTTGCGCCCGCAGTGCCCGCCCCGGCGCTGCCTGAGGACGTGCCTCCGGTAGCGGGGCTCCCGGCTGCGTCGCTCGGCGAGCCGCCCGCGTTGGTGCTGCCGCCCAGGCTGGCGGCAACGCCTCCTCCGCTGCCTCCGCTGTTGGCCACGCCGCCTGCGCCGCCGATTGCGGTGCCCCCCCCCGTTGATGCGCCGCCGCGGCCGCCTGCGCCGCTGCCGCTTGCACCGCCAGCCGATACGCCTCCGCTGCCTCCGCTGCCGCCCCCGCCGGGAGTGTCCATATCGAGGCCGAAGAAGCGAACGACATCGGGCCACAGGCCGCGGCCCGAGAGATCGTGCGGCGCGCCTTGGGCGACGTCGGTCTCTAGAACTACGGTGCCCGCGCTGTTCTTGTACGAGATCCGAGCCCAAGTATCCTGCGAGCCCTTGAAGCTACTCTTGGTTGAGTCGGCGTCAGTCACACCCAAGACGTTCGTCCACTGCAGAACTTCTGCCGGAAAATTTTGGTCATAGGTGAGGGTCGTATCAGCCGTGCCGTGCCAGAGCTGAAGCCGAGGTCTGGTTCCGGTGAAGTCTGCGTCTGCTTTGCGCACGATATCGCCCCACTGGGCAGCAGTCTTGGACGGCGTACTCCAGCCGTAGGCGTTTCCGCCCGTCCACGCGCCTGCAGGCACACCGGCCAGCACTGAACCTGCGGCGAACACGTCCGGGTACGCGGCGAGCAACGCTTGGGTCATACAAGCGCCGGAGGATGCTCCTGCAGCGAAGACTTTGGTCTTGTCAGCGTGGTTCTTGTCGACCACGTACGCGACCATCTTCGTGATGGCATCTCGCTCGCCGCTACGCGCGGGAGTTGCGTCGAAGCAATTGCCGCCCGCGCCCGGCGCGATGATGATGAACCCGTACTTGTCAGCCAAATCCTGAAACCAGGAGTGAGCGTTTTCTGCCTTGCCACTGCAGTAGTGGAGCGCGACCACGATCCCCGGCGAGGCATCGACTTTGGCCGGGACATACAGGTCCATGATCGTGTTGCCGCCGTATTTGACGCCGGGCTGCCAGTCCGCGAGCGCGGGCGTCGCCGAAAGGCACAGGGCCCCTACGGCACCAAGCTGGAAAATCGCAGAGGCACTGAAGCGGAGGCCATTGGTCATTGACATCTACCTCCGCAGTGCCTCGATCAGCTCGCAACTGTCAGCACAAAACACACTCCGCGGGCCTGAAAACGCGAGCTAATGTGACCTCCGACGGAATCTTCGCGTCCGGCACGATTACCGTTCACGTTCCGCAGTCGGTCACACGATTGCGTGATTAAAGACCGAGGCTGAGTTGCTCTGGCGCGGTCGACGCGGTCGACGCGGCCGGCGCGGAGCCGCTATTCGCGGCGGAGCCGTTGTTCGCCGTGCCAGCTTCTTCGTCGCCGCGTTTGAGCTGCTGGATCTCGCCGTCGCGCCGACGCTTGTGGACGAACAACGGGGCAGGCGTAGGTTCCTTCTTGCCCGCGGCTTCGCCGAGCAATCCGCCGCTCTTGCGACCGCGCCCGGGCTTCTTCTCCGGCTTCTCGGTGTTGTCCGAGATCATGCGCTGTTCGAGGCGGAGGGCGCGTTCAGCGGCCTTCTTCTCCTCTCGAGCGCGGCGCTTCTCCGCCACGCGCTCGATGCGCTCGAGCGCCATTTGGTTCTTACGCGCCTTTTCCTGGAGGCGCTGGGCCTTTTCGTCTTGAATCGACTTCTTGGCCAAGAGCTTTTCGTTCTTGGCTTGCCACTCTAAAACGGCGCGTTGGACTTGCTCGCGAGCAATCTCTTGCGCAATCAGAATGAGGTCGTCGGAAAACGAATCGATTATCTGTCGGATATCACGCTTGGCCGAGGCCATGCTTGCCCTCTCTCACGAGAATGCGACACTCGTCAAGCCGAGTTGCGCGGTAGTGTGTGACGCCGATACCGCTCGCGGAAACCCCAGAAAACCCGGGGCAACACTTTCGGCTCGAACGCTCTCGTTTGGGTCGTGCTAAGTTAGCACACTCTCTACGATGTCGGTTGATCTCGAGGCAGTAACCGAGCGCGTGCGAATCGCGAAAGCGCGCGTGGGCACGGTCCTCAAGAAAAAGTGGCATCTCGATCAACTCTTGGGTGTAGGGGGGATGGCGGCGGTGTACGCCGCAACACATCGCAACAAGAAGCGTGTGGCGATCAAGATGCTGCACGCAGAATTGTCGCAAGACGAAGCGATTCGGAAGCGCTTTCTCCGTGAAGGATACATAGCGAATTCCGTCGCGCAACGCGGTGCAGTCGCGGTCGACTACGACGACGTTACAGAAGATGGCCTCGCATTCCTAGTCATGGAATTGCTCGATGGCGAGACCATTGAGCATCGTTGGCGTAGAAAAGATCGAGCGTTATCCCCGCAGGAGGCACTCTCGCTGGTCGATCAGCTGCTCGATACGCTCGCCGCAGCGCACGGCCGGGGCATCGTTCACCGCGATCTGAAGCCGGAGAACATGTTTTTGACCCGAGATGGGACGGTCAAGGTACTCGACTTTGGTATCGCCCGCGTGCGCGAACTGAGCACGCCTCAGACGACCCTTGCGGGTAGCGCCATGGGAACCCCGGCTTTCATGGCGCCCGAGCAAGCGCGCGGCCGCTGGCAGGACGTCGATGGTCGTACGGATTTGTGGGCTGTCGGCGCCACTTTGTACACGTTGATCACCGGAAAATTCGTGCATGCCGGTGAGAACGCACAAGAAACGCTGGCGCTGGCAGCGACCCGTCCGGCGCGCTCGATTGCCGAGCGGCGCCCCGATCTCCACCCGCGCTTGATTGCTTTCATTGACCAAGCACTCTCCTACGACATGGCCGCGCGCTATCCGGATGCGGCGACCATGCAACACGTGTTGCGACTCACCTATGCCCAGATGGAGGGAAACGAAACAAGCAAGGGAATGAAGCTTGCCATTCCAGATCTGCAATCCATGCCGCTCGCGCGCGCCATAACCGTGCGGAATCTCAAGCCTCCTGGTCGATTAACGATGTCCGGGCAGCCGACCATCAAGCGGAGTTCGGCGAAGGGCGTAAGCAGCATCAAGGCTGAGCTGACAGCTAAGCTGCAGCACGCATTCGCGGCGCTTCTGCGCGACCGACGGCGTGTTTGGCTGCTCCTGACTGCCGTCGCGGCGTTCGCGCTGGTCGCGTTCGTCTGGCTGCGCTCGCGGGCCGAGGACACCTTGCCCGTGATTCCGGTGGCGGGCACCACGCTACCGCCGCAGCCGTCTCCAGGCGCTCTCGGCAGTCCCTCAGTCGCGCCAAGCCCAGTCTCGGCTGACGCCGAGCGGCCCGGCCGGCCCCGAGCGGCAGTGACGGCTGAATCCGTCGTCGAGCCGAAGGCGATTCGCGTCGATGATTTGCCACGCGAGCCAGCCGGCTCGAAAGTGCCCGGGCGGCGCCACTAGGTCCCGGCTCGGGCTCGGCCTACTTGCCCATGATTCCGGAGGCCGCACGCTTGTCGATTTCGCCGAAGGCCTCGATCACTTTGCTGATCATTTCGAAGTTGCGCGAGCTGTTCACGAGCGTGGTCATGCCGGTGACCGCGTTGGCGTTGGATTGTTCGAGC
>Ga0247783_1000651_pt1 | contig 10987 bp, 9 predicted proteins | sample UWRJL064202C5_FD_179911 | JGI IMG/M metagenome (GOLD analysis project Ga0247783, IMG submission 179911) | Plant litter microbial communities from Arlington Agricultural Research Station in Wisconsin, United States - UWRJ-L064-202C-5 | ecosystem: Environmental > Terrestrial > Plant litter >...
CGGCACGCACGGTCAAGGACGTCGACGTCGCGACGCGCATCCGCATGACGATCCCGGCACGCCGTAACTTGCCCGACCCGAACGTGACGTTGCGGATGGCGGTGCCCGCTCCGAAGCCGGGCGACGCCGCGACCCCGTCGGCGCCGCCGCCGGCCGAAGCCGCGAGCCCGCTTCCGGCCCTTCAATGAAAGCGCGAGCCGCGAGGACGCGCCCTCTCTTCACCGAACGATGAGCGATCAAGCCACGCTGTTCCCCCCGGAAGTCCCCGAAGCGCCGGACGATGCGCTCACGCTCGGCAACTACGCCGAGCGCGCGTATCTCGATTACGCGATCTCCGTCGTCAAGGGCCGCGCGCTGCCCGAGGTGGCCGACGGCCAGAAGCCCGTGCAGCGTCGCATCCTGCACGCGATGAACCTGCTCGGCCTCGGCGCCGACGCGAAGCCGCGCAAGAGCGCCGCCGTCGTCGGCGACGTGCTCGGCAAGCTGCATCCGCACGGCGACCAGTCGGTATACGACGCGCTGGTTCGGATGGCCCAGGACTTCAGCCTGCGCTACCCGCTGATCGACGGCCAGGGCAACTTCGGCTCGCGCGATGGCGACGGTGCCGCGGCGATGCGCTACACCGAAGCGCGCCTGACGCCGATCGCACGCCTGTTGCTCGACGAGATCGACGAAGGCACCGTCGACTTCGGACCGAACTACGACGGCTCGACCGAGGAACCCGAACTGTTGCCGGCACGATTGCCCTTCGTGCTGCTCAACGGCGCGTCGGGGATCGCGGTCGGCATGGCGACGGAGATCCCCTCGCATCACGTGGCCGAGGTCGCGGCGGCCTGCGTCGCGATGGTCAAGTCCAACGGCACTGCGACGACGACCGAACTGCTCACGCACATCCAGGGGCCGGACTTTCCCGGTGGCGGGCAGATCATCTCGTCGCCGCAGGAGATCGCCGCGATCTACGCGAGCGGCCGCGGCAGCCTGAAGCTGCGCGCGCGCTGGATCGTCGAGGAACTCGCGCGCGGCCAGTGGCAGATCGTCGTGACCGAGCTGCCGCCGGGGACCTCGGCGCAGCGCGTGCAGGAAGAGATCGAAGAGCTGACGAATCCGAAGGTGCGTCTCGGCAAGAAGTCGCTGTCGGCCGAACAGGTCGCGACGAAGCAGGCGGTGCTCGCTGCGCTCGACGCGGTCCGCGACGAGTCCGGTCGCGAGGCGCCGGTCCGCCTCGTCTTCGAACCGAAGTCGCGCAATGTCGACCAGGCGGGCTTCGTGCGCATGCTGCTCGCACAGACGAGTCTCGAGACGAGCGTGCCGCTCAACTTCACGATGATCGGCATCGACGGCCGCCCGCGCCAGAAGGGCCTCGCGGAGATCGTCGCCGAGTGGGTCGTGTTCCGCACGCAGTGCGTCACGCGCCGCACGCAGCATCGCCTCGCGAAGATCGACGACCGCATCCACATCCTCGAGGGCCGCAGCGTCGTCCTGCTGCACATCGACGACGTGATCCGCATCATCCGCGAGTCCGACGAACCGAAGCCCGCGTTGATCGCGGCCTACGCGCTGTCCGATCGCCAGGCCGAGGACATCCTCGAGATCCGCCTGCGCCAGCTCGCGCGACTCGAGGCGATCAAGATCGAGAAGGAACTCGCGGAGCGCCGCGACGAGAAGGCGAAGCTCGAGGAACTGCTCGCGAGTCCGGCCGCGTTGAAGCGGCAATTGATTCGCGAGATCGAGGGCGATGCGAAGACCTTCGCCGCGAAGGATCCGCGACGGACGCTGATCCAGGAAGAGCAGCGCGCGGCCCTCGAGACGCGCGTCGTCGACGAACCGGTGACGGTGCTGGTCTCGGAGAAGGCCTGGGTCCAGGCGCGCCCGGGCCATGGACTCGACGCGACGCAGATCGTCTTCAAGCCAGGCGACACACTCGTCGCGATCCACGAGTGTCGAAGCGTCGACGCGCTCGTCGCGCTCGGCTCCGACGGTCGTGCGTACTCGGTGACCGTCGGCACGTTGCCCGGCGCGCTCGCGACCGCCTCGCGACGCAACGAGAAGGTCGAACCGGTCCCGATCACATCGCTCGTCGACGTCGAGAGCGGCACGCGCGTGACGTCGATGATCGCAGGCAGCGCCGAACTGCCGATCCTCGTCGCGACGTCCGCAGGACACGGCTTCGTCTGCAAGATCGGCGACCTCGTCACGCGCCAGCGCGGCGGCAAGGCGTTCGTCACCGTCGCCGACGACGCCGGCACAGCCGCGTATCCGCTCGCCATCACCGCCGTCGATGTCGCGAACGACACCGACATCGCCTGCCTGTCGTCCGACGGCTATCTGCTCGTCTTCCCGTCCGCCGAGATCAAGAAGCTGTCCGGCGGCGGCCGCGGCGTGACGCTGCAGGCCCTGGGCGAACGCGCGACGCTGACGAGCGCGGTTCCCATCGGCTCGCGCGGCGTCGCGGTCGACGGCAAGACGCCGCGCGGCAAGACGCAGTCGCTTCGCCTGGTCGGCGCGGCGCTCGATGCCTATCGGGGCCGGCGGGCGCGCAAGGGTCGCAAGCTCGCGACCCGGGTCGTCGATGCCGTCCTCGCGAAGCCGCGCGACGAGTGAGCGATCGATGAGTCGCCTGGCGCGCCGGTGGGTCGGCGTCCTCGTCGTCGCGGCCGGTGTCGCGACGGGTGCCGCTGCCGCAGCGGACGGACCGGATGGCCGCGTGAAGACCGAACGCAGCAACGATCCGTCGCGCTTCACGCATGCGCCTTTCGTCGACGGCCACTACGCGAATCTCTATCCGCTCCCGTTGCCCACGATCGGCAACCTGATCACCTGGTATTGGGGAACGTTTCGTGCCGGCGGTGTCCCGCCGCCCCCTGGCGGCTATGCGTCCGTGCCGGTGCTGCGTCCCGACCTGGACTACCTCAAGGCCAATCGCGCGGACACCACGGTCACCTGGATCGGACACTCGACCGTGATGTTCCAGCTCGCGGGCGTGACGCTCCTGACCGATCCGATGTTCTCCGGCCGCGCGTCGCCGTTCGCGTTCATCGGACCGACGCGACACGTGCCCGTTCCGTTCACGATCGACGAGGCGCCGCATGTCGACGTCGTGCTGATCTCGCACAACCACTACGATCACCTCGACGGCCCGTCGGTCGACGCGCTCGCGCAGCAGTCGGGCGGGTCGCCGCTGTTCGTCGTCCCGCGCGGCATCGACGCCTGGCTCCGGCAACGCGGCATCACGAAGGTCGTCGCGCTCGACTGGTGGGATGCCCACGATCTCCCGGCCGGCGCGAACGGCGACCACGTCCGCATCACGCTCGTGCCGGTACAGCACTGGGGGGCGCGTGGCCTCGGCGACCGCTTCGAGACGCTATGGGGCGGGCACGTCGTCGAGCGCATCGCGCCGTCGAACGACGCGACGTATCGCTTCTTCTTCGCCGGCGACACCGGTTATGCGCCGACGTTTCGCGAACTGATCCACGCGCGCTTTCCGCGCTTCGATTTCGCCGCGATCCCGATCGGCGCCTACGAGCCCAACCAGTACCTGCACGCGCAACACGTGAACCCGGCCGAAGCGGTCCGCATCCATCGCGAGCTCGATGTCGTGCAGTCGCTCGGCATCCATTGGGGGACGTTCACGTTGACGAACGAAGGCTTCGACCAACCGCCGCACGACCTGGCCACGGCCCTCGAGGCGGCGGGTCTTCCGTCCGACGCCTTCGTCGTCTTCAAGCACGGCGAGATGCGCGTGCTGGAACATCGCACGGCCGGTGCCCGGCTCGCGGACACGACCCGATAGAACCGACACAATCGAAGGAGGCTTGCATGCTGCATCCCCAGGCTCGCGCGCTGCTCGACAAGCTGGTCGAACTACGCGTTCCCGAACTCCACACGCTCGCGCCCGCCGTGGCGAGGGCGTCCTATCGGGACCGTCGCGCGGTCCTGCAACCCTCGCCTCAGGACGTCGCCGAAGTCCGGGACCTCGCGGCCGACGGCCCACACGGTCCGATCCCGATGCGCTTGTATCGACCGCTGCGTCCGGTATCGACCGCGACCGCGCAGCCCGTGCTCGTCTACTTCCATGGCGGCGGCTATGTCATCGGCGACCTCGACACGCACGACACCTTGTGCCGCGAGCTCTGCAACGCGTCCGGCGTGACGGTCGTGGCCGTCGACTACCGGCTCGGTCCCGAACACCGCTTTCCGACGGCCTTCGACGACTGTCTCGCAGCGACGCGCTGGGTCTCCGCGCACGCGGCGGATCTCGGCGTCGATGCGACGCGACTCGCGGTCGGCGGCGACAGCGCGGGCGGCAATCTCGCCGCGGCGGTCTCGCTGGCGGCACGCGACGCGGTGGACGGCCCCGGCGTGCCGATCGTGTTCCAGCTGTTGATCTATCCCGGGATCGACATGAACGCGCGGCATCCGTCGCACCTCACGAACGGCGAGGGCTACCTGCTGACGAAGGACACGATCGCGTACTTCTACTCGCACTACTTCACCGATCCGGCCCAGTACGACGAGTGGCGCGCGTCGCCGATCCTGCACGAGAACCATGCGGGACTGCCGCGGGCCTTGATCGTCACGGCCGGCTACGACCCGCTGCGCGACGAAGGACTCGATTACGCCCGCGTCCTCGCGGAGGCAGGAACGCGCGTGAGCTACGTCTGCTTCGAACGTCAGATCCACGGCTTCATCACGATGGGCAAGGTGCTCGACGAGGCGAACACGGCCGTGACCCTGTGTGCGGGCGAGCTCGCGCGGGTGATGCGCGGCTAGGGCGTGGGTGATTGCGGTGGCGGTGATGTGCGAGATGCGGGTGATGCGTGTCACGATCGGCAGGTCGGCACCGTGGACATCACCACACCGGCTCTGACCGCAGCACCTGCATCACACGCTTCGTACCACCCATGGTGGGGCGGGATGGGTGTCGATGAGGAGGGTGCGAGCGACGCTGCTCGTGCGGCGCGATGCCGATGGCATCGATCATGCGGTGTGACGCGTGGTGTCGGTCACACCGGTGATGCGAGTGATGCGCGGTCGAGTCGCGTGGGCGACCGCGCGCGGAAGGCCGCGCGATCAGTCTGAGGTCGCGGATGCGACAGCTTCCATGCACGGGAGCGACGGTCAGCGTTGCGCAGAGCGCTAACCAACCGATCGGCGCGCACCGTCCGCCTCAGGACATCACGTCGCCTCGACTATCGTGCGACGCATCGAAGCGTTTCAGGGCGCGACGCCGCAGGCGATGCGTCCACCACCGCCACCGAGTTTCGTCGGCTGGTCCGAATAATTGTCGCCGCCTGCATGGATCACGAGCGCGTGTCCGGCGAGGTCGGACAGCTTCAGTCGCGGCGCGATCACCGGCTTCGTCGCGCGTCCGTCGGCCGCGACGACGAGATAGGGGATGTCGCCTTGATGTCCGGTCCCTTCGGGACCTTCATGCTTGCCCGTCATCGCCGGGTCGAAGTGACCGCCCGCGGAGAACGCAGCCGCGGCCGAACCACCCTTGTCGGGATCGGGCCCGGGTTCGCAACTCGCCTTCGCATGAAGATGAAAGCCGTGCTCGCCCGGCGGAAGACCGGTCAAGGCGGGGACGAATTGGAGTCCCTTGGCCGTGTCCGTGGCGGTGATCGTTCCGATCGGGCTTCCGACGCCGTCCGCCGTCACGAGCTTCATCGGGATGTCGACGGCGGACGCGATCGGCGCCGCCGCGATGCCGATCACGAACGTGATCGCCATGAGTCCTACACGGACGTCGTCGGATCGCCGAGCGATCCGTATGCAATCTCTGATGGGGCGCATAAGGTCTCCTGAAAGATGATCCGCACGCAGTCGGCGACGATCGGATGCCGCCGCGCGCGGTTACATTCGATCACGAAAGCCGGACGGGCGTGACGGTTCAACGCGAACGTTGCCCATCGGACGACGGTCCATTCATCACCATCATCGATTCAGGAGGAGCACGATGTCGAACCTCACCCAACGCCGCACGCGAACGTTGTTGCTTGCCGCGGCCCTCGCGTCACCGCTGCTCGCGGCGCTGCCGACGCAACAGGCGAGCGCGCAGGCCTCGTTCGATCTCCGCATCGGAACGCCGCCGCCCCCGCCTCGGGTCGTCGTCGTGCCGCGACCGCGTCCCGGGTATGTCTACGCGCCGGGCTACTGGAGATGGAACGGTCATCGCCACGTGTGGGTCGACGGACGCTACTACCGCGAACGTCGCGGCTACCGCTGGGACGAGTCGCGCTGGGACAACGACGGCGATCGTTATCGCTTTCATCGCGGAGGCTGGGTCCGCAACTGATCGGATGGCCCGTCGATTGCGGCCGGCGTGGACCACGGTCCGCGCCGGCCGCTTCGCTTGAGGCCCGGATCACGGACGGATCATCCAGCACAAGGTCGCGACGAGCAGGCATCCCATCGTCACGTCGAAGGCGCGCATGCGCCACGCGTGTCGCGCGTCACCCAGCCAATCGCGCAGTCGGGCGCCGAGCAGCGCCCACGACGCGACGCACGGGAAGTTCACCGCGGCGAACACCGCGCCGAGGCCGATCGCGGTCGCGAGCGAGCCGTCGGAGCCGCCGAGGAAACTCGTCGCCGCCGACAACGCCATCATCCAGGCCTTCGGATTCGCGAACTGGAAGGCCGCCGACTGCCAGAAGCTCATCGGGCGCAACACGGAGGCCATCGCGAGGCCGTGCGTCGGTCCCCATCCGGCCGCGATCAGGCGATACGCCAGCCAGGCCAGATATGCATAGCCGACGAGGGACAAGACGGCCGTCGTCCGTGGACTGGACTGGCCAGCGCTGCGACGCCCGAGCCGGCCAGTGCGAACAGCAGCGTGAAACCGAACGTCACGCCCGCGACCTGCGGAATGGTCCGCCGCAGTCCGAAGCGGGCACCCGACGACGTCGCGAGCAGATTGTTCGGACCCGGCGTGATCGATGAAACGAACGAGAAGAGGGCGAGGGCGAACCATTGGTTTTCCGGCATGACGATTCCTGATGAGTGGTCCCATGTCGGCCGTGCGGCTTCTTCGATCGGCGCTTGTGACGATCGGACGGGGCTGGCATAGTCTAGGGACCGTACCGGTACAGTCCCGGTACACTTTTGGAACGATCACCGGTGTGCTGGCTCGGTGAACGGGCCGATCCAGTTCACGCCTGGGGACACGACGCAGAATGTTCGAAGCAACGCGCGCGACAGCGGTCGCTCCAGGCGACACCCGCCCCTTGCGGGGCGACGAGCGCACGCTCGTCGACCAGACCGCGACCTGGTTGCGCGGGCAGATCGATCAGCGCCACTTCCGCGCGGGGACCCGCGTCCCTTCGATCCGCGCACTCGCCCAGCAACGGAGCATCAGCCGCTTCACGGTGGTCGAGGCCTACGAGCGCCTGGTCGCGCACGGCTACCTCGAGTCGCGGCGGGGATCGGGCTTCTATGTACGCGAGCACCCTGGCGCCCGAAGTGCCGCCGCGGGCGATCGCTCCGGCGCACGCGCCGCGAAGCCACGCGCGCCGACGGAGCCGTCCCGCATCGACGCGCAATGGCTGGTCCGCAACATGTTCCGCGAGCTGCCGCCGCATCACATGCCGGGCTCGGGCCTGCCGCCGCCGGGATGGATGGATCCCGAACTGCTGGCGGTTTCGCTACGCGCGGTGGGGCGCGCACTCGTCGGACCCGAGCCGGCCTTGCTCCAGTACGGAATCCCCCAGGGTCTGCTGGCGCTGCGTCAGGAGTTGCAGCGCAAGCTCGCCCGCATCGACATCGGTGCCGATCCGGCGCAGATCGTCACGACGAGCGGCGCGACCCAGGCCTTCGATCTGATCGCACGCCAGCTCGTCGCGCCGGGCGACACCGTGCTCGTCGACGATCCTGCCTGGTTCCTGATGTTCGGGATCTTCCACACCCACGGCGCGCGGGTGGTCGGCGTGCCGCGACTCGCCGACGGTCCCGATCTTGTCGCGCTCGAACGCCTCGTCGTCGAGTACCGGCCGCGCTTCTTCGTGATCGACTCGGTCGTGCACAACCCGACGTCGACGTCCTTGTCGTCCGCGAAGGCGTTCCAGATTCTCAAGCTCGCCGCCGACCATGACTTCATGGTCGTCGAGGACGACGTCTACGGCGACCTCCATCCCGGCTCGACCGGCGGCGGTGGGAGCGTGGCGCTCCGCCTCGCGAGTCTCGATCAATTGCAGCGCGTGATCTACGTGGGCAGCTTCTCGAAGACGCTCGCCGCGAACCTGCGCGTCGGCTTCGTCGCGTGCGCCCCGGAACTCGCGGCGAACATCGCGGACCACAAGATGCTGGCCGCGCTCACGACGCCCGAGATCGGCGAGCGGATGGCGTGCCGCGTCCTCGCGGACGGTCACTATCGCAAGCACGTCGATCGCCTGCGCGGCCGTTTCGATGCGGCGCGCGAGCGCGCCATCCGCGGCCTCGAGCGCGCGGGCCTGTCGATCGATCATCAACCGGCGCAAGGGATGTTCCTCTGGGCGCGTGCTGGCGACGCGAACGGTCGCGGGATCGACACGAACGTCCTCGCGGCACGCCTCTTCGACGAGGGCTATCTGCTCGCGCCGGGAAGCCTGTTCTCGCCCACGCAACTGCCGAGTTCGCATCTGCGCTTCAACATCGCCACCTCGTCGAACCCCGGCATGCTCGACGCCTTGCGGCGCGCGCTCGATGCGTTGGCTTAAGCACTGGATCGGTCGCTGGCTGACGCGAGACCGCGACGACGCGATCCCGTTGGAGACGGTCGAGCTCGACCACGTCTCGACGGCCGCAGGCGTCGTCTCGAACGAAAGCGTCGACCAGGCCGAGGTGCGGCGCGACGTCACCAGCCGACCGCGACGCGCCCACACGCGTCCGACGAACGTCGGGCTCGCCTTGCAGGGCGGCGGCGCCTACGGCGCGTTCACGTGGGGCGTGCTCGATCGACTGCTCGACGAACCGCGATTGCGCTTCCCGATCGTGACCGGGGCGAGCGCGGGCGCGTTGAACGGCGCGTTGCTCGTGACAGGCCATGCGGCGAACGGCCGGGCCGGGGCGCAGAAGGCGCTCGCGGATTTCTGGGAAGGGCTCGGCCGCCTCGGCTCGCTCGTCGCACCCTTCCAGAGCGCACAAGGCCTCGCGAGCGATTTCGGCTTCGGCGGCGCCGGCTTCATGCAAGCCCTCGTGCGCTTTTGGTCGCCCGCCCAGCTCAATCCGTTCAACGTCAATCCGCTACGCGACCTCCTCGTCGCCTGCATCGACGTCGACGCGTTGCGCCGCCATGACGCGATCCGCCTGCACGTCGCCGCGACCAATGTCGAGACCGGCGCGCCGCACTTGTTCGCCGGGGACGCGTTGTCGATCGACGCCTTGATGGCATCGGCATGCCTGCCGACGCTCTACCAGGCGGTTCCGATCGACGGCGTGGCGTACTGGGACGGCGGGTACTCGGCGAATCCGCCGCTGACGCCTTTTCTCGCGGCGTCCGCCGACGATGCGGCCCTCGAAGCCCTGCTGATCCAGATCAATCCGACGAACCGGCCCGGGACACCGGCGACCGCCGCGGACATCCTGCACCGGGTCAACGAGATCACGTTCAACGCCGGCCTGCTCGCCGAATTGCGACAGCTCGAGGCGGTCGAGGTCGCTTCGGGTCGGCGCCGCCTGAGCCTGCACCGCATCGCGTTGCACGACGAGGTCGAGGCGATCGGGGCGAGCGCCGCCAGCCTCGACGAGACCTTCCACCGGACGCTGCGCGACGCGGGGCGCCGCGCCGCCGAGCGCTGGCTCGAGACCGGGTGGCGTGACGTCCATCGGGCCGCGAAGGACGCCGCCTCGAGTGCGAATCTGCAGGCGGCGGACGTCGGACCGACTTGAAGCACGGGCGGCGGCCCCGATTTAGGCGGCTTGCGCGCAGTCGCGGCACAATGCGCGCCCCACTGGACCGGTCACCGTGCGACGCGAGTCGCCTCGGTCGGCGCCGGCTCCGTTGTCCACCACCAAGCCAATCAATCGAGACCCATGAACGACACGACCGAATCGACCGTGACTCAGCCGGCGCGCGAGACGCGCGCGTTCCAGGCCGAGGTCAAGCAGCTGCTGCAGCTGATGATCCACTCGCTGTACAGCAACAAGGAAATCTTCCTGCGTGAATTGATCTCCAACGCGTCCGACGCCGCCGACAAGCTGCGCTTCGAAGCGCTGGACCATGCGTCGCTCTACGAGAACGATCCCGAGCTCGCGATCCACATTTCGCTCGACACCGCCGCGCGAACGATCACGATCGCGGACAACGGCATCGGCATGAGCCGCGACGAAGCGGTCGAGCATCTCGGCACGATCGCCAAGTCCGGCACGCGCGAGTTCTTCACGAAACTGTCCGGCGACCAGCAGAAGGACGCGGCGCTGATCGGACAGTTCGGGGTCGGTTTCTACTCCGCCTTCATCGTGGCCGACAAGGTGACCGTCGAATCGCGTCGCGCCGGCCTGCCGCCGTCCGACGGGGTCCGCTGGGAGAGCGACGGCTCCGGCGAGTTCAGCGTCGAACAGATCGACAAGCCGCAGCGCGGTACGGCGATCACGCTGCACTTTCGCGACGGCGAGGACGACTTCCTGTCGACGTGGAAGCTCAAGTCCACGATCAAGAAGTATTCCGACCACATCTCGTTGCCGATCAAGATGAAGAAGGAGATCTGGGACAAGGACAAGAACGCCTACGTCGCGACCGACGAGGTCGAGACGATCAACGCCGCGAGCGCGTTGTGGACGCGCCCGAAGAGCGAGATCAGCGACGAGCAGTACAAGGAGTTCTACAAGCACGTCAGCCACGACTTCAACGATCCGCTCGCGTGGACGCACAGCAAGGTCGAAGGCCGCAGCGAATACACGCAGCTGCTCTACATCCCGAAGGACGCGCCGTTCGACCTGTGGGACCGCGAGCGCCGTGCGGGCATCAAGCTCTACGTCAAGCGCGTCTTCATCATGGACGACGCCGAGCAGCTGA
>Ga0247783_1000652_pt1 | contig 10981 bp, 10 predicted proteins | sample UWRJL064202C5_FD_179911 | JGI IMG/M metagenome (GOLD analysis project Ga0247783, IMG submission 179911) | Plant litter microbial communities from Arlington Agricultural Research Station in Wisconsin, United States - UWRJ-L064-202C-5 | ecosystem: Environmental > Terrestrial > Plant litter >...
AGTTTGCTCGTAGATGTTCGTAATTACTCGTAATTCGCTGCTGTGCTGGGTGTTGGTGGGCGGCCTGCTCAGTGGCTGTGGCTCAGACGAGGCCAACGCTGGGGTTTCCCGCGCCGAGGTGGTCGCCAACTATTCGGCGAATCTGTATGCCGCTTACTCCGACTCGGTGCTCGATGAGCAGGCGTTCCAAAATGAGGTGAGCGCGTTCCTGGCCGAGCCCAACGAGAACACGCTCGCGAACGTGCGTGCTTCCTGGCTCGCGTCTCGCGCTCACTACATGTTGACCGAAGGCGCGCGCTTCTACGACGGGCCGATCGATGGGCCGATCGACGGCGGCCAGTCCAACCACGAAGCGTTGCTCAACTCATGGCCGCTCGATGAAGCGTTCATCGACTACGCCGCGTTGGACGATGGCGTGGTCAACGAAGACCTCGGCATCGTCAATATGCCCGAGAAGCTGCCCGAGATCACCGCTGAGGGGCTCGACAGCTTGAACGGGGAGAATGCTGAGCCCGAGAACGTTTCGTCCGGCTACCACGCTGTCGAGTTCTTGCTCTGGGGCCAGGCGCTCGAGGACGTTGGCCCGGGCAAACGCCCCGCGACTGACTACCTGATCGACGGTCCGAGCAAAAACCCCGACCGTCGCGCGGATTACTTGAACGTGGCAACTGAAGGCATCATCTCCCATCTGAAGGACGTGCGTGATGCCTGGCAGCCGAGCGCGGACTACCGCGTGGGTTTCGAAAAGAACGTGGAGCAGTCGCTGACGCACATTTTCACGGGCCTCGCGACATTCAGCAAAGGCGAGCTCGGTTCACAACGCATCGGCGCGGCCTATGGGTCGAAGAATCGTCACGACCAGCACGATTGCTTCAGCAGCGAGACGCTCGTCGATTACGAACGCGACGCACGCGGCGTTCAAGCCATGTACCTCGGCAGCTACGGCGACCATGACGGGCCCGGCCTCGATGACCTGGTGAAGGCCGCGGATCCGAAGCTCGACGCCGACCTGAAACAGAAATTGCAAGCGTCGATCGACGCCATCGTTGCCATCCCCAAGCCGTTCGAGGACGCCATTGCGGGTGACGACGATTCGCCTGGCCGTAAAGCCATTCAAGCCGCGCTCACCGCGCTGTACGAGCAGGGCGACACCTTCGGTGCGGCGGCCGCAGCGATCGGTATCACCATCACAGTCGACGATCCGGAAGAATGACGCGCGGAACGGGCCTGGTTTTCTGCTCCTTCTTTGCAGTGTTGGCCTGCAGTGGCGGGGGCGCGTCCAGCCCGGAGCAGCTCCCGCCTGCAGATCCGAAGTCCGGCGGAGCGGCGACCACGCTCGACGATACCTCGCAAGCCTACGGCAACAGCATCCGCAAGCTGAACGACGAGCAAGCAGGCCTGTTCAGTCTCGGGCATTCGGTTTTCAGTCGGGCCTGGGTGACGGCGCCGGCGACCACCGACAACCTCGACGGTCTCGGGCCTTTGTTCAATGCGCGCGCCTGCGCCACGTGCCACTCGAAAGACGGCCGAAGCGCGCCCTTCAACCCCACGGGCGCGTTGTTGGGGATGCTCTTTCGTCTGAGCGTGCCCGGGACCGCCGAAAACGGCGGACCCAACCCCGATCCGGTTTACGGCGATCAGCTCCGCCCGTTCGGCATTTTGGGCGTACCGGGTGACGGCACGCCGCACGTGACTTACGAAGAACTGCCCGGCAACTACGGCGACGGCACGGCATTTTCGCTGCAAAGGCCGAGCTATTCGGTAGACGGTTGGAATTACGGCAAGCCGAGTCAGGGGCTGATGATTTCGCCGCGCACCGGACCCAGCGTGATCGGGCTCGGTTTGCTGGAGGCCGTGCCCGAAGAGGAGATTTTGGCCAATGTGCACCCGCCGGACGCTGACGGCGTGCACGGCACTCCGAATTACGTCTGGGATGCCGAGCAGGGAGCCACGGTGCTCGGGCGTTTTGGTTGGAAGGCGAACCAACCGTCTACGTTGCAACAAACCGCTGGCGCTTTCGTGGGTGATATTGGCATCACCTCCTCGTTATTTCGCAGCGGCACGTGTTCGCCGTCGATGACCGCCTGCAACGCAGCCACCTCCGGCGCAGATCCTGATTTCGAGCTCAGTGATCAGGCTTTCCGTTCGGTAGGCTTCTACATGCGCTCGCTGGCAGTGCCCGCACGACGAGACATCGACGACCAGATAGCGTTGCAGGGCGAGCGGCTATTCACGAAGTTTGGCTGCGCCTCCTGTCACCGCACCACCTTACACACCGGCGCGGCAGACGCTGACGCTCTGGCCAACCAAACCATCCATCCGTATACCGATCTGCTGCTGCACGACATGGGCCCGGAGCTGGCCGATGATCGCCCGGATTATTTGGCAAGCGGGAGCCAATGGCGCACGCCGCCGTTGTGGGGGGTCGGGCTACTCCAGAAGGTCAATCAGCATTCCTTCCTGCTCCACGACGCACGCGCGCGTGGCTTTGCCGAAGCCATCTTGTGGCACGGTGGGGAAGGCGTTACAGCGCGCGAGAACTTCCGCCTCGCCCCAGCCAACGAGCGCGATGCACTGCTGAAATTCCTCGAATCCCTATGAACCGATCGTCCTTCTCGAGTGCCGTGTTGGCTGCGTGCTGTCTGCTCGGCTGCGGTAGTACCGATGCTCCCGCGCGAGATTATGGGCCGCTGCTCAGCAAGCTCAGCCAGCAAGTGATCCTGCCCGAGCATAGGGCGTTCGCTGCCGAGGCTGATGCACTCGTGAGCTCGGTTCAAGCCTTGGTCGATAGCCCGGACGAAGAGTCGCTGACGGGCGCCCAGGAAGGTTGGCGCTCCGTCAGGAAAGCGTACCGTACGTTGGATGCGCTGCATTTCGGGCCGGGATATACACTGCACATCAGTGAACGCATCGACGTCGCGCCCGCCGAGCCAGATCGCATCGAGGCGCTGGCCAGCGCTGACGCTAGCATTACCGATGCCACCATTGCCAAAGCGGGTGGCCGCGAGAAGGGCTTTCTCGGTCTCGAATACTTGCTCTTTGCCGACGCACTGACAAACCACGCTGGGCTTCCGCCCGCGCTTTCCGGCGACGAGCTCGCCGAACGGCGCCGCGCGCTCGCGCTCGCCATGGCGCGCGAGATCCAGAAATCAGCCCATCAACTCGACGATGCCTGGGAGCCCGGCGCGGGCGGCTACGTCGAACAGATCGAGACCGCGGGCTCGGGCAGCACGGAGTACGGAAGTCAACGCGCGGCAGTCGATGACATGGTGGGCGGCGTGGCTTACGCGCTCGAGATGATCGTCGGTGTGCGTTTGGCGACGCCGCTCGGGCGCAAGTCGGGTAGTGATCCGAACCCTTTGCTCGACCCAACGCGACGCAGTGACAATGCCCTCACGGACATGCAGGCCACCCTGACCGGGATTGTCGCCCTGTACGAAGGCGATGGATTTTCATCGGTCATTCGCCGCAAGAGCGCGCAGCTCGATGAAGTGATGGCGACGGGTTTGAGTGACGTGGCGCAGAGTCTGGCCGTCATTCCGACACCGTTCAGCGACGCCTTGGTCAACGATACGGCAATCGTGAAGGCGGCGTTCGAGACCGGCTCCGAGTTGAAAACAACTTGGAATACCGACGTCTCGAGCGCCCTGGGAGCCACGCTGAAGCCCAGTGACAACGATGGCGACTGAGGCTCGCAGCCTTCACGCTTTCCGCCCGCTCGCTCGCTGTCTCTCTCGCCTGATCACGCCTACACTACTGGGCTCTGGCGTTTGGCTCGGTTCCAACTGCGCTTGCCCGCGCGTTGCCAGCGCCCAGGAAGCGGCGCCGGTGCCAGGCCCCACTCCTTCAGAGCAAGCTGCGCCCGCCCCGGACACCGACTCGGATAAGGACGCGGCGCCCGAGGTCGTGCACGAGGTCACGGTGCGAGGCAATAAGGCGGACGCGCTCAAACGCGCGTCGGGTTCGGGCACCACCATTGGTGAACGCGAAATCAAGAGCGCGCAGCCCGAGAGCACCGGGGAGCTCTTGCGCCGTGTGCCCGGGTTGCAGCTGCGCACCGAAGACCCCATGGGCCTACGACTCAATTTGGGGGTGCGCGGCTTGAGCCCGACGCGCAGCCGACTGATTTTGATGGAAGAGGACGGCGTTCCGGTGGTCGTGAGCCCGTACGGCGAACCCGAGCTCTACTACACGCCCATCGTCGAACGCATCCAGCGGCTCGACGTGATCAAGGGCAGTGACGTGCTGCGCTACGGGCCGCAAACCGTCGGTGCCGTCGTGCAAATGCACACGTTCGAACCGACCATGAAGCCCGCTTGGTACGTCGCCAGCCAAGTCGGCTCGCGCGCGTACGGCGCACTGCAAGCGCGCTATTCGGGTACCAGTGGTGACATCGGCTACGTCGCGCAAATCGTGCGCAAGACCGGCGACGGCTATCGCAACATGGGCTTTTACGCCACGGACGCGTTCGGCAAAGCCGTGCTCACCAATGCGGGGGTTGGTCAGCTTTCGCTCAAGCTCGGCTTTCACGACGACCGCGCCCGCACGACCTACCTCGGTTTGACCGAGGCGATGCACCGCGCCAATCCGCGGCAAGACACGGTGACCCCGAACGATTTTTTCGCCGTGCGTCGTTACGAAGCATCGCTCGTGCACGAAAAGCATTTCAACGACCGAACCGCGCTGCGGAGCACCCTGTTCGGGTATCAAATGCAGCTCGGGCAGCGCCTGCAGGACTTCGATCGCTCCGACGACCCCGCTGTAGACTACGTCTCCGTACCGGATCCGAAAGCTCTATTTCTAAGAAGCACTTCGACGCTGCGCGACCGCAGGTACGACGTGATCGGGCTCTCGAGTGAGCTCGATCAGCGTTTCCAGACGGGGCAGCTGATCCATCGCTTGAAAGTCGGCGGCCGCGCCATGTTGGACGTCGCGCGCCGGAAGCTCTCGCGCGGGGACAGCCCAACCGCGGAGAGCGGTATACTGCTGACCGACGACACGACTACGATCGTGGGGCTCTCGGCGTGGTTCGAAGATCAGATTTCGATCACCAGCAAGTTGCTCGTTACTCCGGCATTTCGCTACGAGCATTCGAATTCGAAGAAGCACTTTCACGTCACGGGCGAGCTGGGCCAAGCTCCAGTGCGGGTCGACACCACCGCCAGCAGCAGCGCAGGCGGCGCCATGCCGGGCCTGGGGCTGATTTACGGCACTCCGAAATTGAACGCGTTCGGCAGTGCCTACCTCGGTTATTCCGCTCCGCGCATCAGCCAGGCCATCACCCCCCAGGGACGCGACGCCAACCTCAGCGCAGAGCACAGCCGAAACTACGAGATCGGCGTACGAAGGCGGAGCGAATGGCTGCGTGCGGAGGCCAACACTTTCTTGATTCAATTCGACAACCAACTGGTATCGAACAACCCACTCCAGGGCGCCTCGGAATTCGTCGACGGCGGTCGAACGCGCCATCTCGGCGCGGAAGCCACGGCTAACGTGCGCTTCGGCAAGGGGCTCGCGTTGCCGTTCGAGCTGGATCTCGGCGCGCAGTACACTTTCGTGCAGGCGCGCTTCGTCGGCGGCAACTACGATGGCAAAACCGTGCCCTATTCGCCCTTGAACAGCGCAAATGTCACGCTCGATGTGGCGCACCCGATGGGGCTGAGCGCTCAGCTGGCCTTGGGCTACATCGGCTCGCAGTACACCGACTCGGACAACAACGTGGAGTCGGGACCCGCAGGCTTGGACGGTGTGATCAACGCTTACACCACGCTCGATGTGAACGCACGCTACCGCTACGCGCCGAGCGGCGTCAGCTTCGGGCTGAGCGTGAAGAGCTTGCTCGATAGAGTCTACATTTCCGATCGGCTTCCGAACGGCATCTTTACCGCCGGTTTCCGCCAAATTTTTGCGACCTTCGCATGGTCGTCGGACGGCTGAGCCACGCCCTGAATCGTCCACTGGACGCGGCCTCGCTGGCGGCGTTTCGCATTGCGTTCGGTGCGCTGCTCCTGATTTCGACGCTCCGTTTCTTCGCCCACGGCTGGGTGCACGAGTTTTACGGCGTGCCAACGCACTATTTTTCGTATTGGGGGTTCGAGTGGGTTCGGCCGTTGCCACTCGTCTGCATGTACGCGCTGTATCTCTCGATCGCCGGTGCGGCACTGTGCCTGACGCTCGGGGTCGCGTCGCGCGTCGCAGCCGGCGTCGGCGCACTGACCTTCGGCTATGCGCATTTTTGCGATAAGGCGAACTACCTCAACCACTACTACCTGATGACGCTGCTGCTGGTGCTGCTCGCGTTTCTGCCCGTCGATCGCGAATTTTCGCTGCGAGCTTTTTGCCGCCCCACCGAGCGAAGAGGGCAGGTGCGGGCCTGGGTGTTGTATCTGCTCCGATTTCAGATCGGCGTAGTGTACGTCTTCGGCGGCTTGGCCAAGCTCAACACGGACTGGCTGCTGCACGCAGAGCCTCTGCGAATTTGGCTGTCGGCCAACGCCGAGCTGCCCATCCTCGGGCGGATCCTGAACGAACCTTGGGCAGCGTTCGTCTTTAGTTGGTGTGGGGCGCTCTTCGACTTGAGCATCGTACCGCTGCTGTGTTTTCGGCCCACCCGAGCGCCAGCTTACGCGTTGCTGCTGCTGTTCCACGTCCTCACGGCGCTGTTATTTCGCATCGGCATGTTCCCCTGGATCATGATCGTGAACGCCACGATCTTCTGGTCACCGTCCTGGCCCCGTCGTCTGCTCGCGCGCATGGCCGGCCCTGCCGGGAAGCTCCCGTCCGGGATTGCCGGTGCACCGCTGGCAGCGAAAACGGGCTGGTTGGCAGCGAGCTACCTCGCCGTTCAGATCTTGCTTCCTTTGCGCAGCGCACTCTATCCCGGTAACACCCGCTGGAGCGAAGAGGGCTTTCGCTTCGCGTGGAAGGTGATGCTGATCGAAAAGGCCGGCACTCTGGAGCTCGAAGTGGAGGATCGCACGGGACGTCGCCATTCGGTTTCGCCACGGCAATACCTGACCCCTTTTCAAGTACGCATGGCATCCACGCAGCCCGACATGATCTTGGAGCTTGCCCATTGGATTGCCGATGATTACAGAGAACGCGGGGCAGGGCCGGTTCGCGTCTATGCGGACAGCGAGGTCTCCTTCAACGGGCGACTGCGAAAGCGGCTGATCGATCCGACTCGGGATCTAGCGAGCATCCGCGACGGGCTCGCGGCAAAGCCGTGGATCTTGCCTGCACCAACGGGCGCCCCTGCATTTTGACGAAGTCGCGACCCGGACGGGAACGTGAAGTCTTCAAACTGGCGCTGGAGGTACGATCGAGGGGCGGGCGCGCGGCTCGCTGATGCCGGCTAAGGTCTCCAGCAGCTGTGCCACGCTAGCCGGCGCCTGCTGCATGCGGGGTTGCAGGTAACGGGCGATATCGCCCAGGGAAATCATGCCAACCAGCACGCGGTCTGCGTCGACCACCGGCACGCGGCGGATTTGCTCCTGGCGCATCAGGTCCTCCACCGCGCTCAGTGGATCGTCCGGGGAGCAGACGGTCAGCGAGCGCGACATCGCACTGGCGACGCTGGTCTCTGCTAGCGGGACCCCCTGTGTGAGGGCGGCCATGCAGATATCGCGATCGGTGATTACGGCACGCACGACGCGCGCCGAGTCCACCACTGGCAAGCAGCCGCAGTCCTTTTCCCACATGATTTGCGCCGCGCGATGCAGAGTGTCCGTGGCGCTGCAGGTGTGCACGCGGACGCGCATGATGTCGTGTACGGGAGCTTTGCTCGGACCGCCGTCTTGACTGCGTACCGAGAAGTCTCGAAATGCCTTGACCACTTCGACCGCCAGCTCCCCCGCGGCCTCGAACGCGCCTTCGCCTTGCTGCTCGAGCGAGCGCTCGAGGCCCAGCAGCTTGGGCTCCACGCTCTCCCACTGTGCGCGGACCTCCAGCCCTGCGAGGTGCAGACGCACGCGCAGCTCATCACGCAATTGCGAAAGTTCCGCCAGCACCGAGCCAGAGGAATTGCGTTTGGGAAATTTCGAGTTCATGGTCCGGTCCTTTCGAACGCATGTACGCTAACCCCTCGCTCAGGTGCTCGGGGGAAAATTCTGCCGGCCCGATGAGCGATCCGAGTAACCGCCGGCGAAGCGCGCGATGCGCGGCTGACTGACTGCGGCTAGCGTATGAGCGACCGCCGTCCAAGTCATGCCGTCCCCGCCATCGGGGTTGCGACTGACGAGGTAGGCGAAGTCTCCGAGCGTGACGATGCCGACTAGACGCCCTTGGTCGTCGACCACTGGCACGCGTCGGATCTTGTTCTGCTGCATGATGGCTTGCACTGTGACGGGCGTGTCATGGGGGGAGCACGTCTTCACGTCACGGGCCATCGCGCTCGAGACGCGCGAATCGTGCAGGGGAGCGCCCTGCAGCTGAGCAGCCATGCAAATGTCGCGGTCGGTAACTATTCCCACCAAGCGGCCATTGGCGTCGACCACGGGGACCGCCCCGCAATCGTTCTCCCACATGATTTGCGCCGCGGTGCCCAGGGTGTCGTCTGGCGCGATGCGGAGCACGTTCCGAGTCATGATTTCGTCGATTCTCATCGGGCGTCCTGGCGGGTAGCGGTTTCCGGGCCGACCCCCTGGGAGTCGGAAAGCGCCACGGAATCGAACGGAGTGTAATGCCAGGCGCGCGCGCGGTATACTGGGACCGTGGACTTTCGGCAGTACGCTGCCCAATCGGACGATCGCCTCGAGCTACTTACTGGTGCTCTGCTCGTGGCGCGTGATGCTTACCCCGGGCTCGACTTCGAGGCCCAAGAGGAAAAGCTCGACCAGCTCGCGGCGCCGCTTCGCCGTCGGCACATCGACGAATTGCCAGCCGCGCTCCAAGCGCGTGCCCTCGGCGATCACTTGTTCATCAGGAACGGCTTTCGTGGCAACGCGGAGAACTACTACGACACCAGGAATTCTTTTTTGAACGACGTTCTGGAGCGCAAGACGGGCATCCCGATCTCCCTCTCGGTGCTATTCGTGGAGGTGGCCCGTCGGGCTGGCGTGCGCGCTCGTGGCGTCGGCTTTCCTGGTCACTTTTTGGCGCGCGTCGACGACAGTGACGGCAGCGTGATCGTCGATCCCTTCGCCGGTGGCGCCACACTCAGCCGTCGTGACCTGAGCGAGCTGCTGAAACGTGTCGCCGGCAAGATGAAGTTCCAGGAAGGGATGCTGGAACCAACCCCCAACCGGCACATCGTGGCTCGGATGCTGATGAACCTGCGCGGGATCTACGCCGCGCAGGGCGACTATCCGCGGCTTTTACTGGTGTTGGATCGCTTGATTGACCTGATGCCCGACGTCACCGACGAGCTCCGAGATCATGGCTACTTGTGCGCCAAGCTGGGCGCGCCGCGCGCCGCCATCGAGCACCTGCAGCGCTACTTGGGCGTACTACCGAACGCTGGAGACGTGGTCGAAGTGCGAAAATTCTTGGCGAAGCTCGAGCAAGAATCGGCACGCGCGAACTAGTGAAGCTGCGGCAACCCGCCGCTGACCACGGCGCACTGGTACTCGCCGAGTAACACATACGCGCGTTCGCATTCGATATCGATGCTCGCACCGTTCGTGCTCTTGCCCTTCTCGACCAAGGCCGTTTGGTAGCCGAAGGACTGCTTGAACGCGGAGCGATGCTCGTTCAAGGTCTTGACGACGCATGGCGTCGTGCCGCACGCGGTCTTCTCCGCCAGCGCCTTCACTTCGCTGTTGTCGCCGTAGGTGTTGTTCAGACCGAGCGCAGTCGCGCCCAGGCACAGCAGGGCGAAGAGTGGACGGACCAGCGAGCGCGCTTCCATCGCTTCAACCTGCCATTTCCAGCTCGTAGAAGGGCGGAGGTTTGTCCTTCACCCACCACAGACCCGCTCCCACACTGACCAAATGCTTGGCTAAAATGCCACGGTAGTAAGAGCCATTGCGCACGAAGATGTCCGCATCGGTGCGAGTCTTGTCGCAGCGATCGCGCAGATCTCCACGGGTCGTGACTTCGACATAGATCAGGCCGCGGGACATGGCCGCGATATTTGCCACTGCGGGCGCCACGTCTGGATCCGGCAAGTATTGCAGCACGCCTTGGCAAATGATCAGGTCGTGCTTCTTGCGATCGCGCCAGCGAGCGATATCGCGGTGCTGAAAGCCATGCTTTTTGCACATGGCCTGACTGACCTCCGTCCCCGTATAGGCGACGGCTTTGTCATGCTTTTCGAACCAGTGCTTCCAGAGCCCGACACCGGCGCCTATGTCCAACACGCTTTTCAGCTCGAGTCGGTTCCAACGCGCGAACCCGACCACGAAACTGGCGAGGTTTGCGTGTTCTTCGGGGCTGACGACACGAGTCTGAGGGGATTCGTAGAAGCGGTGGTAGTACGCCTCGTCGAACCGACGGAACCGATCCATATCCGTCAGTCTAACTCGAAGGGTGCTGCCGATAGCGATGCCCTTACCGAGCTGCCAACCTCGAGCGGCTGGTCGCATGGGATGTAACTCACTGATACATTTGCAGATTAATGATACTTGCGTAGTTGTGAATATCTGCAAATATAACCCGTTCGATGACGCAGGTCGCCCCCCTCGACGCGCGCTGGCAGCTCTATCGGCTGCTGAGCGACCCTTTTCGGCTGCGCCTGCTGGCGCTCGCCGCGGAGGAAGAGCTGGCGCTGGGGGAGCTTGCCGACCTGCTCGGTGAATCGCAACCGAACCTCTCGCGGCACGCCGCCCCGCTGCGTCAAGCGGGCTTGCTCGCGGAACGCCGACAGGGAACGCGCACCTTGGTGCGTGTGGATGCTGCGGCCAAAAATGATGCCGTCGTCTGCGACGCACTGGCCGCAGGCCGCGCGCTTTGTGAGAAGGATGGCAGCCTCGCGCGAATCGTCACGATCGTGCGCGCGCGCGATCAAAAGACGCGCGAGTTCTTTGCCCGTCCTCCGCGAACG